>Ga0207416_1003674_pt1 | contig 14273 bp, 14 predicted proteins | sample PaiPotPPM11metaG_FD_184107 | JGI IMG/M metagenome (GOLD analysis project Ga0207416, IMG submission 184107) | Iron sulfur acid spring bacterial and archeal communities from Banff, Canada, to study Microbial Dark Matter (Phase II) - Paint Pots PPM... ...
ACCTGCCGACATCATCGCATGGTCGCTCTGGCGGCGGGCTCATCAAGCCGCAGCACAGAAATCTCATATCAAACAAAAATCACAGCTGTAATGCTAAGAGTCCGCCAGCGATGAACATCGCGATGCGCGCTGTTTGCCGATATACAGTGAGCGCTCCCGAAACTGTTGGGGTTAGGGGATGTCCTTCTATATCGCCGATCCGCGTGCGAATGCCGCGGGCGAAATCGATTTCTCAACGGCCGGCACTTTGCTCAAGGCACATCCATCGTAAGTCTCGCTGATTCGGAAGGCTTTCTTGAGTTGGGGCTTAGCGAGCATCTTCTGGTGAGACAGAGGTGCAGCACCAGGTTTCTGATCGCACCTTTCTGAAACGACCATTGGGTTCAATCCTTAATGTCGATACAAACCGCCGTGCAATCATCCTCCGGTGTTCGGCGCTCGATCTCCAATGCCAATGCATCGCAAAATAATTTTGGGTGTGGAGTTGCTAAGGACAAATCTCTGACTTCCCTTCGAAGAATTTTGGCTGAAGCTCCATCCGTCAATAGAATAAGCCGATCACCTGATCTAATTTCAAAATCCGATTGGTACAAATCATAATTCTTGTCGGGAGTCAGAACAGACAACAGGATGTGTCGCCGGGGGTAGCGCCGCGCTCTCGCTTTGCTGAGCACTCCTTGCTGAACTAACTGTTCGACCTCCGTTTGATCGACAGTGCGGTCCACTATTCCATCACCCCTCAGATGATAAATGCGGCTGTCGCCGACGTGACCAACCTCGGCGGCGGAATTGGTAAAACGTAGTAATGACAGAGTGGTGCCCATCGATCCCAGGGCGGGGGCTCGCAAAGCAAGTTCCCGCAATTGAGTATGAGCAGCGGCAAACAATTCTGTCAGATCGGTCAGTCCGGCACGGACCTTTGCGGTAACAGTCTCTACAGCAGCGACGGACGCTTCGCCGCCGCCTGGGCGCCCGCCCATCCCATCGGCAACTGCTGCCCACCAAAAGCCATTGAATTGAAACGGTGACAACACGGAATCTTCGTTAACGCCCTTGCGCCCTTGTCGAGAAAAGTGCGCGCACTCCACCCTCACTACTTGTCTCCCGCTTTTTTTGCCAATGTGGGATGAAGGTCCTTGCGACTCACGGTGATCGAATGCTCCAGGTGTGCGACCGCGCGCGAGAAATCATATTTCTGGACATCAATTTCGGCGGCGATCCGCTCTGCAAGTTCGTCTGAAATCGACGGGCCGGCCATTTGGACAAACTTTCGCTCCACAAACCAACGGTTATGACTCGTGCCGAGTTCCAACATCGCCAATGCGATGACCGCCTTTAGGTCTAGCTCCCCGCAAGTATAAAAAACCTCCGCGCGTGTTGCGATGACGTCGCAGTAATCGAAGTCGAATGGGCCGTGCGCGTATTTAGCATAGTCTTTGCCCAGCGAAGCAAACAAATCAGGTGCTTCTATTACAAGTTGTTCGAGTTGTCCCGTCGTGAGAGCGCTAAAAATCGCATGATTTGACACGCCTTTTTCTTCGTTCTCATCGATTTGCTGAAAAACTCGATCCCACTCTTGCTCATTTAGTTCGTCTTTCTCCCGTAGGAGCTTTACCACCTCCTCCTCTTGCGGGACGAAAACGAAATCTCTTCTCTGAGAACCTCGTAGAGCTTTTCCCGAACGGTTACGACGTTCGGATATCTCCGCCGAACGTTAGTTTTAGTACATTGCTGAATGATTGGACCCACAGTGCCGGCGACTGTTAATTCCACGTGGGGTAAGCGAGCAGCGCCACCGCCAAATATGTCATGAAGGATCGCACCGATTGAATAAATGTCCGATTGAACTGTTGCCCGCTTGAAACTGATTGCGCATTCCGGTGCCCGATATAGCAGGGTACCGCCACCCATGTTACTCGCGGTCAATGTCGACGTTACGCCAGAGCCCGGGGCCATCAAACCAAAATCCGAAATTGCATATCGAATTGTTCCGTCGGCAGCGGAGAATTTTAGCACGTTCGCGGGCTTCAGATCGCGATGCTTATAACCTTTCGCGTGAATCGACTCTAATCCCGCAAGAATATCAAACAGCGGCTTGCGCGGATCGCCACCAAGAGTTCGATCAGCCCGAAGTTCGTCTGCCAAGCTGCAATCCGCAAGCTCCATAACAAACCACGGTGGATCAACATCAAGATCAGCCTCAAAGATTCGAACGACGTTAGGATTGTCGATCTCATTCTGATATCGAACTTCTCGCTCGAAACGTGCACGCATGTCATCGTTACTGACATCTGGTAGATTCGGTGCAACGAAAGTCTTACGGGCGAATTGCCGGCCTTTCTCGTCGCTCACGAGCTCCACCACGCCGAAGCTTCCCCGACCGATTTCCTTGATTGCTTTGTAAACCATCGCCTATGTTTCTCGACCGCCTAAGACACCACGAAAATTTCGGCGCATAGGAACCGGAGTCGCCCTCGCCACCCAATGAGGGTTGACCATTCGCTGTGATCTCATACTCCAAAATGGAGCAGGGATAGAAGGCCGAAATGCTCCGCGCGAGCTGGACGAAAGGCACACTTTGGCATGCATCTAGCATGCGCACAACGCTGATGAGCACGGAACATCTGTGGTCATCCACAAGCACCCGGCAACGGCGGTGACCTGCAAGAACATGTCGGGCCCTCCGTGGTCACTCACGATGACCGACACCCTTTTCAGAGTTGAAGAACTTCACCATGCCGCTCGCCATTGTCGCTCGCTCCTGTTGATCAGACGAAGAGGAGGCCGGCCGGCCGCTCTTCCACGTTGCTGTAAACCGAATTCGAACTGTCACCGCTGGCCGCTCGCGCCACGGCCAATGCGCTCGCCACGGCGCCGTCTATGCGGTCTCCGCTCTTCCCCTTGTGAAACGACTTGTTGCCCGCCTTGTCCGTCTCGACTGCGATGTTCTCAAAATTCCAGCGCAGCACAGGGTGCCCGCCGTGTCGGAACTTGCGGCCGATGATCGCGCGTTCCTATTCCTTTACCGCGGGCGCCATGCTGATTCAGCCCTGGCGCATTTCGACCGCGGGCAATCCGTCCTCGCATGCGCTCTATGTCGTCGTGCATCTCGACGATGTAGGCCCGATCGTCAGCGTCAGCGCGAGCTGGAACTCCGGCATCGCGTAGCCGACGCCGCTCGACAATGTCCGCCATTAGAGTCTGACACGCTTGGGGTCCATAACGATTCAACCCAGCTAATTACTTGTCGTCATTTGGCGTGATGTCGATCCCCTGGCCTTGATCCACTCCTCCTCGGTCATCGGCTTGTCGCTGATGTGGTAGGGCCGAAGGTGTGCTCGAGCTGCCAGGCGTCGCGCCACTGCGCCGGCTTGCGGTTCTTCAACCAGAAGATCGCCGCGGTCGTGTCTGGCGGAACATGCTCGATGTAGGGCGCGTAGACCGGCTTCTTGGCGCCTGTTGAGACATCATACCCCAACCTTCAACTGCAGCAGCGCATCCGCATTGCCGTGCGTGAGCTTGGCCATGTCAGCCGGGGCGAGCGAGATGCCGTTGAGAAAGTCACGACCCTTTGCATTGGGGGCATACGGATAGTCGACCGAGAACATGATGCGGTCGATGCCAAAGGTTAGCAGCGCAGCTAGAAACGGCGGCTCGCTGAAGATGCCGCTGGTCGTGAGCCAGACCTGGTCGAGGATGGCGCGGCTGATGGGCCGCTTCAGGTGCTCGATGTCGAGTGCGGAGACCTCGTCAATGCGCGTCAGCATCACCGGCAGCATTTCGCCCATGTGGCCGATGACGAGCCGCAACCGCGGATGCCGATCCAGCGTCCCAGCAAGCACCATGCGAAGCACGTGGATGGCCGTCTCCGAATGCCATCCCCATGCGGCAGACTCAAGCACGCGACCCGCACCCGGCCGCAGATCGGAGTAATAGGCCTGCCGCACGGGCTCGGGTGGAAGGTGTGGATGGATGTAGATCGGCACGTCGAGCTCGGCGGCCGCCGCGAGGAGACCATCATAGCTCGGGTGATCGAGGAAGCGACCTTCGGTCGTGCCGTTGATGAGCGTACCCACGAAGCGCAGGTCCTTCACGGCGCGCACGCCCATTGCCTGGCCCAGCACCCGTTTGTTGCGCCGACGCAACAGACACCATGAATGCGACCGAAAAACCTACAACCGCTAAAATCTTGATTGGGCGTGCCATTTTTCACACTCTCGCATCACCAAACCAAAGGGCGACATATCCGCTAGGTCGACTCCCGCGAAGGAGAGAATGGAAGCAAATGGACGAAAATGGTCCCCGGAAGGGGGTCAATCGGTCAGTTTCTTTGCACGCTGCCGACACCATAGGGAAACCGGATAGTGCCCACTACGCGAGTACGGCCGCGCCAATTACGATCGCCACGAGAAATCGTCGAGCCGCCATTGCTTGCATCACCACCGGCTCACCACTTACTCAAGCCAAGCGAAGCCAAGCCCCGGATGGTAAAATTACCCCATCCTTGCCCGCGAAGAATATTAATTTTTGGAAAGGATCATCCTACGAAATCATCCCTTGGCGCCATGCTGAAGCGCGAGCGGCAGCGCAAGGTGGGCTTGCGATGAATCCGCCTTCATGATCTCGCGTACCCACGCCCACTGGGCGAGCGACAATCCGACTTTTCTGGCTCAGCGCGAGCGTATATTTGACGGCATGCGCAAGGCCGGGGTGCCGGAGGGATGAGCGCTTAAGCTGTAAGCTCATCGACCAGAGCCTTTGCCTGGATTGTCCGCGCCGGGTGGATCGCGATCGTTTCGGTATTCCTCTATCGCACGCATGATTAGCTTTTTGAGATTCTCGATTGTAACGTTCTCACGACGCTGGATACCGATCTCCTCGCTCACGTTGCGCCCGGCGAGGCTCAGATGTTGACCGGAATCTCCACGACCAGCCGCAGGGCTTCCAGCTGTTTGGCGTATTTGCGGACGACCTTGTCGTAAAGGTCGCCTTGGTGCTTGGCGTGAACGCTCACGACCAGCGCGTACGGCAAGGTTTCCTTCGGTGCAAAGTCCCGGCCCGCCTGACGCGCATTATAATGTATGTCGAGCACCGGGTTCCGCAGCGTCTTGCCCATGAAGGTCACGCTGGTGTGGAGGCAGTTCTCCCATTTCCATGCATCGCGCCGCAGCTCATCTTCCATCAGGCCGCTTTGCATCTTCCCGAAGAAGCATTTGCTCTCCGGGTGGACCTGCTTGGGGTCCTTACGCTTCTGGTCATGGGGCCGGAAGGTCGACTCAAGCCCCGCGCGGGTGTAGTTGCCCGGATGATGCGGATCGACCCCGGTCGGGTAGCACAGTGTTGCGGTGATCGTGACCTTGCGGGGAATAGAACCGGAGGGCACCGGGATCGGCGCGCGGATATAGCGCGCCGGCCCAATCGCCCCGGCCTACCGTGCATGGATTGCGCCGGCGCGCCGACTGCAACAAGCCGGTGGCGCATGGAGCGAGGCTTGGCAACAAGATGCGATGTTCCGTCCCGATGGCGCCTTCGTTATCGAGCTGCCATGCTATCGGGCGTATGCGCGCGATGCGCGAAGGCACTGGCCGCATGGCGACTCTGGGCAGCGTCTCGTCTTTGCACGGGCCGCGGTTGAGCATCTTCGCCGGTATCGCCAATTGCGGTGCTGGTCGCGAGAGGCCGGCGGACAGCTCTTCGCCAGGTTCGCATTGCCCGATATCATCATCGAGAAGGCGACCGGCCCGCGACGGTCAGACTGGCGCACGCGCCATTCGTTTCGCCCGAATCGCCGGGCCGAGCAAGAGGAAATTCGTCTGCAGCATGCCGACGGCCTCCACTTCATCGGGGACTGGCATACGCGTCCTGAACGCATCTCCCGGCCGTCGTCCCAGGATCAGCAGAGTGTGCAGGAGATGTTCAGCCGTTCCTCGCATTTTCTGAACGCATTTGTTCTGGTCATTGCCGGCCAAGAAGAATTTCCATTAGGTCTTTTTGTGTCCCTAGTAGACCATTCGACGATTGTGCAGATCAGTCCAGCGTCAGCCAGTTACGGTGTTGAATGAACTCGCTGTCGTCATTTTGGTCGTACAGACGAGTTGTTTTCCAACCGAAACAGGGGAGAAAATTCGCTGCGGGACTGACGTTTGAAACAGAGGTGAATAGCGACATCCAGTCCCCTATGATCCATCAATTAAAAGGTGTGCCGTCCCGAAATGCCACGGCTCAAAGGACCTTCGGCAGACGCAGCAGGGTGTGGGTGGTCAACGTTTGATCGATTGAAAAGAATGTGTAGTGAGAAACCGCTTGATAGGGCCACTTGAAGAACGACCATGCCTTTGCCTGCACCGGACTGGATTTCCTTTGAGGCGGAAAAGACCGAGGGTCTTGATCTGCTTGGCCTTCGCGCCCCCGTGCAGCGGATCGGCAACCAGTTGTTCAACGGCGTGACCACGGTCACGCCGAAGGTGCGCTATCTCTCCGTCCTTGCGTGGATCGTCTGGCGCTACTCGGAAGCGCGTCTCCCCAATAGCTGGAAGTCGTTCATTGCCTTTGCGGAAGCCCAGGAGGCCATGATCGTCATGGCGAACCGCCTCAAGAGCCGATCTATTCTGAACCTGGTCGGCGTAACTAAAGCCGACAAACTGCTCAATTCCAGTGACAATACCCTCCCGATGGAGCGCCTCGCCCAGCAAGTCGCTTACAACATCTACGTCACGACAAGCCGGCAGCTCAATTTGACCCATGCCGAGAACAGCGCCTTCGCGGGCTTGACCAAAGAGCGCGGCATTGAGCTGGCCAAGGCCTTCGATCGGGTTATTGACGGCACAACGTATGGCAAGGAGCTTGGGCGGGACGCTCGCAAGAACCGTGTCATGCGAAAGCGTCTGGAAGAGCTGGCCGATGGGGTATTTCTCGATCGCATTCCTGCCGAGGAGAGAAACATCCTCATCGACGCCGTCGTCCCCCAAAAACCCGAACGCGGCGAGCGGGACCGCGTCGCAAACTACGCACTGCTTCTCTGGCTTGCCAAAGCCAAGCGGCGTGGAGTCCAAGAGGGTGATATCTTCTCGGCCGCTGCCGTGCTTCCGCGCGGCCTGCCCGCGTGCCTGCTGGCCGTGCTCGATGGCTGGCTCGAATACATGATACGCGACTTGATTGCGGTCACGCACGAAGCCGTGTTTGACGCGGTGATGCGGCAAATCGATATCGCATCGGCCGAACGCGATGCTCCTGCGCTGGCATCGGATGTTGTCGCAACTCTGTTGAATGAGACCGATGAGCACAACAGCCTGCTACGGCAACTCGATCTGTTAAGCGCCCGTGAGACCATTAAAAACATGGATTTTGCTTCGCTGCGCGAGCGAGTTCATCGCGCTTGCTCCGATCGGGAGACCGTCAACGGCGGTCTGCGCCGCTGGCAGGGTGGGATGATCGAAACCACGATTTACGAGATGGCGCTGAAGGCCGGAGCCTCTTCGGCTGTTATCCTCCCGGTCGCCTGGTGTCTTGCTGCCGAACGGATTGCGCCGGAAATGTTCAAGGCCACTGGCGAACATCGCCGTATCCTGACGCTGGGCAGCCTGTTTCAGATCGGCATCGAGGATGTGATCCTTCCGAAGCTTGACGAGTTTGCCGGCGAGCGCCGTACCGTGCGCGAGGTGATGGCGGAACTGATCACCCGCACGGTCCAGCAGCATCTGCGCGTCGCCTGGACCCGGTTTTCCCCACCGCAAGGCAAGGACGTGTCGGTGCTGGTCGCTGACCATGACACCTGGGCCCGCAATAATGGCTTCCGGGCAGGGCGCACCGATTCCCGCTTGTCGGTGGCGATCGACTGGCTTTACCAGCTTGGTCTTGTCAATGACGTTGGGTTGACCAGCCGCGGCGAGCGCATCCTGGACCGGTCACTTGCCATGCTGAACCGGGGTCTGTCGTGATCAGCGCCCGCGAATTCTGCCGTGAACGCGAATTCCCGGTTACGATCTTCCTGACCTATTCCTTCGAGCCGCTCTTTTTCGAGCGCATTCCGCTGAGCGATCTAGAGAAGGGCGGAAGCCGACGCATTATGATCCTCGCGGATGCCGGCCAGGTTCGCGAGGCGGTGGGACAAAGCCTCAGTCAGCTTGCCTATCTTGGCCGCCGCTATGTGCTCGCGGAGACGGTATCCACCCGCACGTTTCATCCCAAGCTCATTGCGCGGCTTTCTCCGACAGGAGGACGCATATGGATCGGTTCCGGCAATCTCACCTATCCCGGTTGGGGAGGCCATCAAGAACTCGGGGCTACGTGGTCCATCGGACCGAAGGAGGAAGATCGCGGGCTCTGGCTTGATTCACTTTTGACGGCGGTTGGCGCCGATGTCCGCTCATCGGTGTTCGAGGACCAACTGGAGATTATTCGGGACTCGATAGGCTGGCTGCGCGTGCCTGCCAACGTCACTCAGCCGAGTCCAGTGTTGTTTGGCACTCCTGACCGTCCTCTCGCGCCGCAACTTGCGGATCGCTGGAGAAACCGGAAGTTCGATGAACTCAGACTTTGCACCGGGTCGACGGACAGGGACGGCGCATTCCTGCGGTGGGCGCACGAGACTTTCGGCGTGAAGCGGGTGGTTGTCTGTGTTAGCCCGGCCTACGCGTCATTCGACCCCGCCCGTTTGAAGAAACTCCCAGTCGATGTGAAGATTGTGAAGCCTCCAGAGGGCCAGATGATGCATGCGAAGTTCTTCTGGTTTTCAGGCACGCAAGGATCCGCCGCTGTGGTTGGCTCCGCCAATTGCTCCGCAGCGGCTTGGCTGGCCGGCAACGGCTTCGGGAATTTCGAACTTGTCATTCCTTATGACGCGCCCGTCGAGGCGGATTTCAAGTCGATCCTGGCATTGTTCAAAGGAGCGAAGCTTGCTCCCGAGAAAGTGCTCCTCACTTCGTCAGCTTCTTCCAATGATAGTGACGGCGGGGAGTCTGATGCGTTCCGCCTTGTGAGCCTTCGCTTACGCACTACCGGCCGTGTCATCGAGGCGATTCTTGATCCGCCGCCGCCCGCCGAGAGCCGGGTTACGCTCACCATCGAAAGCTCGAACCGGCGCATTGCGATCACGCTAGCGCAGCGCACGGGTTCCCTGATTGCCCGTCTCCCATTGGAGTTCCAGATCGGTCCCGGGACTGCCTTCGCAACGGCACAGATCGAAACTAATGGCCTGAGCGTCGTTACAGCGCCGCGCTGGATCGACAACGACGCAGCCTTGGCCCGCGCCAGCAGTAACTCGCCCATCGAGCCCGGCCTTGGCGACCTGTACCGAAGACGGGCGATGTCGTCCGACCAGCAGAAGATCCTGGAAGCGGTCTACGCCGTCTCCCAAAGCTTGCTGCGCGGAGACCGCAGCGCAACAGCGCTCGCCGCTTCGAAGGCAAAAGCTAAACGTGATCAAGAACACGAGATGGAGGAGGAAACCGAGGCTCCCGCTGTTGATCCCGCCGCGATCGTGCGCAGCCTGAAGGAACTGAAGGCCGCACGCGAGGCCAAAGGCCATTCTAGCTTTACCTCTTGCGGAGGCTCGCTCCATGGCGTTATGGCCCTGCTGTTTGCACGGGAAGAAGAGACTGAAGACGAGATCGATCTCTCTCACGAAACATGGACGGGCGATAATCCAGAGCTGGCGTCCGGGGATGCAGCAGATGTAAAGGGCGATCTCGGCTCACCGTCCGACGTCTCGCCACCGCCGCCGCTACCACCTCCACCGCCCGCTGAATCCGCAGCGGAGACGGCGCGGAAGTTTCACGAGCAGATTGATGAGTTCTTGTGGGAGCTTGCACGGCCGGAGTTTGCCGAACAATGCGATGCGGAGCGTGTTGTGCAGGCTCTGGCCTTTCCACTTCTCATCTGCGTGCGGGGCTATGAAGGGGGGTGGCTGCCGGCGACCGCTCTCGCGTCGGTCGCCACCCGTGTTGTCGCTGTGATGTTTACTCAGCCGTACGGGCCTAAGCGGCCACAGGGGCTCTTTCGCCTCGTTGAAGATCGCTACAGGCGGCTACGGCGCACGGACGAGTTTATTCGCGCAGTAGGGGAAGGGACGTTATGGGCGGCGTTAATTGCCTCCCTCTCTACCATCGTGGACGCGCCACCACGCCAGATGATCCCACAGGCTTCAGCCCTGTCGCAGGTGTTCGCTTGCAAGGAACTTCTCTCCGTCGCGACACCCGAACAATTATCCAACCTTGTTCAGTCGCTGGTCATTCCCAATGCCGAGTTCGCCCTTACTGATAAGGCCACTCATGTCCAAGAGGCGCTGAACCAGCTGGTTATGCTTCTTCGGGACAAAGAGAGCGAAATCTACGCACAACAGGGCAGCGGACGCCGTCTGCACAACGGGGGCGCGCTTCTTTGGAGTTCGCGTTGGGGGTGGTCGGTAACGCCGACCGCGCAAGCACAGTCCTATGTATCTGGATACATCAACGTCGAACTCGCCGCGCAGGATAATCTGCCAATCCACGAATGCGTGGATCGCTTGCGTCACGCCATGCTTGCTGTTCCGCCGGTCCGGACCGAGCCGATCGTGGTGCCGCCCGTCATCGGCGATTCAGCCGCTTCTGATGTCACTGTTTTACAGGAAGTACTCACTGCTAATCCGACAATGTCGGAGCAGGACGGCAAGCCTTCTTTGCCATAAGACCATCCATGACCTGCGCGACTCCGTCCGGCCAATGGCCGAGCTCTTGCAGCCGGTCACAGGCATTCCTCTAAGAGCCACATGCAAGCTGTCTTGGGCATCGACGCGGCATGGACCTTGACGCAGCCAAGCGGCTTCGCGGCGGCGGTCCGGTCGGGCTCCAGCTGGCGGCTGTGCGGGGTCGCGGACTCTTATCAGCGTTTTTACTGTCTGACGGACAGCCGTCTTGCGCCGGAGATGAAGCCGTCCGGCTCGGCGGTCAATGCCGCGCAGCTTCTTGCCACTGCCTGTCAGTTGTGTCGGGCTTCGATTGAACTTGTTGCGGTGGACATGCCGCTCGCGCGCACGCCTATTCGTGGCCGACGCGCCTCCGATAATGCTGTATCCCGAGCCTACGGCGCGCGACAATGCGGCACCCAGAAGGTCTTGCAAGTCATGCCTGCTTGGAACAAACCGCATAGAGCGTCTCTGTCTTCAAGCGCGGCAGCACATCTTGACGAACTGCTCGACGAAGCGCTCGAACAGACATTTCCTGCGAGTGATGCTGTCGCGATCGATATCGAGCGTGAATCACAGGAGCGTGAGGCACGACTTCTCGATTCCCGCGCTCCGCTCGCTGGCAACCGGAAGGTGGGCCATAGGACTGCACAGAAACACTAACGCGTATCCATCAGCGCTTTTTTCGGTGACACGCGAATTCGGCAGATCGAGGACAAGGCATGCGGAAGCTCAAGCGCCCTAGCCGCTCAAAGGAGCTCAGGAGCTTAACGAACGCCCGCGATAGTCCGCCACCGTCCGCCCACGCTTATCGGGCAAGAGTTGGGCACGAAGGTCAGCATGATCTGACGTTTTCTTAATAAGTTATTGATTTTATTGGCGCTCCCTAGGGGACTCGAACCCCTGTTTTCGCCGTGATAGGGCGATACAGCCACGCGCGGAGCATAGTTCGGGACCCCTGCCGCTCGCCACCGGCAATTGGCACCACCCTAGACATGCTTGCGGAGTAGTGGAGCGGTACGTGCTTGAACAAATCTCATCCCTTCCTTGTACATGTCACCAAGCGCCATTGCGGCCATTGTCCTCCCCGGGCGGCGGATCGGTCTGCGGCTGTGGCGGCACAAACGGCGGTGGCCTTTGCGCGGTAAAGGGCCAATAGCGGGGATCGCTTTTGACAACCTTGGGTTGGTCGGCAATCTCGACGCCGTCTTCATCAATCCAGAGGGGAGGCGGCCGTAGTTTTGAGTTGTACGGATAGAGGTTGCCGTCATTGGCGGGCTTCGCATCGCGGAGCGGATGATCGGGCGCCTGTTCCGGATCCTGCGCGAAGGCGGAAGGCGGCCCATAAAGCACCCGCAGGAGCCGCAGGTCCTTCGTTGCCCTTGGTTGGAGGCGTGGTCGATTCCCCGGCGCGAGCCTCACTTGCCATTCGAGGTTAGCCCACCGCCTTCTTGCCGCGCCCTCCGCTCCGTATATGAGCGTGTCGACCCTAGCCATGCGGTGGGCCTCCTCGGCGACTTCTTCCTGGGTAAGGCCAAATTTGAATCGGCGTTTATGCGCGAGCTCAATCAGGCGCTTTCGATCCTGCTGAAATTGGTCCTGGGCAACAGGCTGGTCGGACCGGTGACGTTTATACATTCCGTACTTCGAGTGAGGCGGAGGTTCGAGACTTCTGCGTATCGCCGCTAGGCGTGCCCGAGCCTTGTCGGCTTGCCGAACGTTCCCCGGTCTGATCAATCCATTGCCGTCCTTGAGTTTCTGCAACAGCAATTTGGCGTCGCGATATTCGCTGGCGATTTTCGGGCTGATGACAAACCCGTATTCATCGGCAACCGCTCGCGACCACGAGGGATCGCCGGTCGGGGTCGCGGGCAGCAGAACCCGCGCCATCCGTGCCGCCGCTTTGCGGCGCTCTTCCTCAGTGAGGTTCGCATTGCGTGCGAGGCGAAACAGCGAGTCGAGTTCGACCGCGGCCTGTTTTTGGCTCGACGTCGCGGCCGATTTCGCATTTGTTGTTTTGGCGCGAGCCTTATTGGACCGCGCGGCGGTCGAGCGAGATTTTTGCGCAATCACCAGCCGGGTATCCGCCGGCAGCGCCTGATCATCCATCAGCACTGAAAGCAGCTCTTGCCACCCCGCCACAGGATCGGCCGCAGCAGCGACGAAGATTCTATCAGCTAAAATCGTTCTGCGGTTCGGCGTGCCTCGCTTTCGCCCACCGCGTTTTGTCCCGGGTTTCGACCCTCTGGGCATTTGCAACTCTCAGGTCTTTCGTAGCGGGATGTTGCGCGCCGCCATTGCGCGCCGCTGTCTGTGCTCGCGCTGCCCGCGCATATCCCGGGCGAGGCGCCTTTAGAGTTGGGCCATCGGGCAAAGTGACCAGCGGGCAGCCTCTTTAACCGGCAACCTCTCCTAAGGAGGCCATCCACAATCCGCGCCCCACCCGGATACAAAGACATTACCGCGCCGATCGCTAATTTTTCACTACTCGACCGCTACTTTGACCGCTACTTGGTTGCCACTTTTTTGGAGCCGCGCCCTCGATCCGCGGCCCAAATATGAGCCCCGGGGCCGCCTCGTCGCTGCGCTCGCCAGGGCACAAAAACATTATAGCCCAAAGCTTTAACCCCGCCTAACGACACCCTGGGGGTGGTCTCAACCATATCAGGTGTGGTTGATAAATTCCTCAGGGTTAACGACAAGGAATCGGTCAGATGGAACGGGCAGCCAGACTAGCCCACGGCGATACCGCACAAGTGAAGTTCGACAAGCTCGATGCTCTGCTGGCTCAAACTTTGGGCTACTAGCCGCAGCACTCCGCTTGCGACCAAGAGGGCCGTGATGACGCCGGCCGCGGGCACCCATTGACCGATCGAAACCTTGTGTGCCGTTTGCGCGCCGCGCATGGGCTTCCTTCCCCATCTTTTCGGCTGTATGGGCGACAGATTGTCAATTCGCGAAGGGTGATCGCTCTCGCTTTGTAAGCCAAACAAAAATTACTTCAACAAATAACTATTCTAAAAGAGAACTGTTGCAAAAGATTGTCTTGCACGGCTATTGCCTTATAGATGAATCCCGTCGAGCTATTACGGCTTCCCAGCGCCCTGTCGTCGCTGCCGTCTTCCTGTAGTAGCAGCAAGCCTTGAACGCGCCTGAGGCTTTCCCGTATGCAGGCCAAATATACCAGCAGCGCTTTGGCCCGTTTCGTCGGCAAAAAGCACCGGCTCTCCCGCACTCGTCTCGAGCCGGAAACTTCCAAGAAGACCGAGGTTTATGTTGGCCCCACTCTGTCTTCTGATACACCCTGCCGTCGCGTCCGCGAGAGCAGCCGCGCGGCCGCCATCGCCAAGACCGGCACCTGGAAGCTGACGATCGTCCAGCGCAATGAACTGCATCGCTTCGTCGTGTTTCCCAAACGCTGGATCGTCGAGCGAACGCTTGCCTGGATCAGCCACAGTCGGCGCCTCGCCCGCGACTTCGAGCGCTACGCGCGATCCGCCGCGGCGTTTATCCGTCTCGCAATGATCCGCATCATGCTCCGACGATTGACCAACCCAACTCTTTGCTCCTGAATCCTAACTTCTTGGATCGACTCTTAGGGCTGGATCCGATT
>Ga0207416_1003677_pt1 | contig 14266 bp, 16 predicted proteins | sample PaiPotPPM11metaG_FD_184107 | JGI IMG/M metagenome (GOLD analysis project Ga0207416, IMG submission 184107) | Iron sulfur acid spring bacterial and archeal communities from Banff, Canada, to study Microbial Dark Matter (Phase II) - Paint Pots PPM... ...
CTGCAAGGCTTGCCCGGCAACCTGCTGCGGGTGACCGGCGCGTGCCGATCCGTGGTCTTGGGGAAGACTTGCGGGAGCTAATCGAATAGTGATCGGAGATTATGGCCGCCGGGAGTAATTTGCAAGGTCCATGAGGAGGAGATTAAGCTGTCGGATCATTTCACGCGAAGCCCGATAACAAGCGTCGGGATCCTTGCTGATCTCTTGATTTATATGGACGAGGTTGCGGTCGCGTGCCATGGAGTCCAAGAGATCTAAGTTTTGGATTTTACGCGCGAAATACACTTTCATGATGTGTACACACTTTTGGAGTCTGGACTCCGGATCGAATTTGAAAGGAACGCCCGCGCGGTCAATTTCGATGTCTATCGCGTGAGCTTGAATAAAGCTGTGCAGGACGGCTTCAAAGATGCTTCCAGCAAGCAATACGACCGCTTTGTCCATTTCAAGCGATGCAGCGAAAACCAACTGCTTGAGGTCCCTTTCGATGATAGTACGGTAAAGGTTGAGTCGTTGCGGGATGAAGTCAAGCTGCGGGTTGACAATATTACCGCACTGCTCGCAGATAGACTTCAGGGTATCGGTCATCCGGCAGCCTTTGAAGAACCATGGATGAGTATTCGGGTTTTCTGCTCACCTCAAATTTCTCGATTCGGTAAATTGAGCCGCCTTCGAGGAGAAAATAGCCGGGCTTATTGTCCAGGTAATCGGTGTAAAAGGTATGGACGTTCAGTCCTTCCGGGGAAAGAGGAAGCCACGCCTGGCCGTATTCTTCGTGGATCATCCCCCGGCAATGATCAAAGTCGGGTGACTCAAATGTTTTCACCAATCCGAGTTGGTACTTATATTGGGCGTATCGCTGAAGCAGACTGCCGGGGATGACAGTCTTGGGAAATTCCGTCGTCGCTACGTACCAACCTTTAATTAATCCGTCGGGTTCTCGCCGGATTCGGAAGGCGTCCAGGATCGCCTCAGGCAGCAGGTCCTTCTGGTAATAGAGAACCTCGCAATTATCCTTGTAGATTGCTACAGACTGCGGGTTCTCAGCCAGCAATTGTTCGAAGTGTTGTACGGAGGTCCAATGAACTTCGATGAAGGGTGGGCCCTCGTGGCCGATCTTCCACAGTAGCGGTTGGCCGGGCTGCGCGATCTCGACTCGGCTCATCGGCGGGCCCGTGAATAACATGAGGAGATGCTGTGTTTCGTTCTGCGGCTCTCGTTGATACCAGACCCCCAATGCGAGCTGGCTGCCCGGGAAGAGGACTGGGTTGACGCCCTTGTAATGCTCGACGAAATCCCCAAGCAGGGCGCGCACTCGCGCCTCGTTTGCAAACGACTTCCAGTCGAGTTGTAACAAACTCGCCATTCGACTTATGTTACTCCATACTTTCCATGAATACCATTAACCAGTCCCGGAGTTCATCATGTGACTATCCCTTGTACCCCAAGTGCCACAGGCTCAAGATCAGGCATTCGCGCAAAGAATAAAGTGTGCGAAGGAAAGGGTCATTTTCAATCGAGCTGTTCGGCACCGGCGAGCCGAACGCTTTGATTCCCAAGGCCGCCAGCATGACTTTGACGCGATAGAGATGAAACCCGTCGCTGACCGCGATGCACGTTTGGATGTGGCGGCGGGCCAACAGGCGAGCCACCGCCTTGACGCTTTGGTGGGTTGTGGACCCGGACGGCGCCGCCAGGATCTTCTCTGCCGCCATGCCCTGCTGGATCAAGTAATCGCGGCCCACGCCCGCTTCGGTGAAATGGGGATCGCCGCCGCTGCCTCCCGTGGTGATTACGAGTGGCGCCAGTCCTTCTTCCTCCAGACCGAAGGCGTGGTCCAGGCGGGCTTGGTAGACCGGGGATGGATTGCCGTTGTACTCCGCGGCGCCCAGCACCACGATGGCGCCGGCGCGGCTCGCTTCATCCGCGTGGGCAGCCCGCCGCACAGAATGGTAGAGCGACCGTTCAGCCCGCGCGGCCAGGATCACCGCCACGACAAGTACGGCCAGAACAGCAGTTCGGATCAACAGACGGCTCAGCCGAAAAACTCCTGTAATTCTTCTTCTGAAATCGGTCCGGGACGCAGAACACGGGGGCACTCCCCACAGAGATCGACCACGGTGGAGGCCAGTTCACCGCCGCTTGGTCCGGCGTCGAGGATGAGCGGCAGATCGCGCCCGACCTGGCCATCCACTTCGGCGGCGGTGCTGCAGGCCGGTTGCTCGGTGAGGTTGGCGCTGGTGCCGGTGAGCGGCCGGCCCGCAGCCTTGATTAATGCGAGGGCAAACGAAGCCTTGGGGCAGCGCAACCCGACCTTACCGGTATTGCCCGTCACCTTGTAGGGAATCAACTGCGAGGCCGGCGCCACCAAGGTCAGAGGCCCAGGCCAATATTTTGCGGCAAGTCTAAAGAACAAGCCGGGAGGGTTACTGGTAAGGTCCGCAGCCTGGTCAAGCGATGAGACAAGAAGAGGTAGTGGGCGATTCGCAGCTCGCCCTTTGATGCGGAACACCTCGCTGACCGCCGCAAGGTTGAACGGGTCCGCTCCGAGCGCGTAAAACGTATCGGTAGGGAAGGACACGACCCGGCCACGTTGGATCAAGCGGACCGAGTATTCGAGCGCCGCTTCGAGACGCGAACCATCGATCTTCCAAATCTCCGCCATGACACCATCCCGCCGATGGGACTCAGTTCAATCGGCTGAACCTAACACACGCCTCCGAAGAGGTCAAGTTCCTGTCGCAGTATTGGCGTACCTACGCCGTAAGATTCTGATGTTTTCTGGCAGAATATTGCGACCCATATGTATCGAGCGTGGATTCCCGCTTCCCGCTTTAGCGGGAACGAGCTTCCCGGGAATGACGGCGTCCAGTCGTTGTGAGCGGATACGCCCGTTTTGGTCCCGGCGATGCCGGGTTAGGCTTTAATCTCCAGATTGCCTGCTTATGACGCGAGCTTGCGCAACACCCGGGGCGTGAGCCACCAGGTCAACAAGCCCAGCCCTTTGGAGGGCGATCCATCAAAGCGGACCAGGCAGCATCCACCTTTTTTGAATGCCATATTGGCGTGATGCCCCGCCCCCATCAGACGTGCAGCGAGCAGACTGAGGTCTGGCTCGTGGCCCACCAAAATCACGTTCTTACGCTCGGGGTGGGCGGCCAGAAAAACCAACAGGTCGTCGGGCGACCCATCGGGCGCCAGAGCATCACACCGGTCCAGCGGCGGTTGTTCGTCCATGGCCCCAGCCACCACCACTCCGGTCTCGGCGGCGCGCACCAATGGGCTCGTTACGACCCAATCGAACTCAGCGCCAATGCGTTTCAGGCCGCGACAAATCTCCTTCATCTTGATTTTGCCGTCCGCCGTGAGCGGCCGCTTCGCATCCGATTCAATTCCTGGTCCTTCCGCTTCGCTGGCATCGCCATGGCGCATCAGGTACAAGTTGTAAGGCGGCTCACCGGCAGACTTAACTTTTGGAAGCTTCTCAGAGGCCATTTGTTCTTCTTTCTTGATGGCAAACAATTCCAACGGAGGTTGGCACAACACCAGAGGCGCTTATTATTCCCCGATCACCTTGGCGCCGGGCCACAGCGCCTCAAACTCTTCGAGGTAGGAAGCAACCTGCGAAGCATCGCGCAGCAAAACGAGATTTTCAAAATTCTGATCTTCCGATTCCGAAGTCCAATTGTAGCTACCAGTCAGAATTGCCTTGGCGTCCAGCACTGCGAACTTGTGATGCATTTTGGAGCCGGGGCCGAGGCGGCCGTAGGCCAATCGTACTGCAAACCGCGGGCGCACGATCAGCTCACGGATGGAACCAGACTCCTCGTACTTATTCCGGTCAATGATCAGCCGGACTCTAATTCCACGCGTTGCGGATTCATTTAGCGCGCGATACAGTCTGCGGCTGTTGAAACGGTAAACCGCAAGGTCAAGAGAATTCTCCAATTCCCGGATTTGCTTTTCAATCCATTCCTCAACATTTGATAAGCGGCTGAAAATAACCTCTGAAATAGCAGATTCGGCCATAAACATCACAATGCTCCAGGAGGTTCCGGTGTCATTCCCAAGCCTTTCGTCTTCGTGCAAGAAGATAATAGCAGCGGCCTTCTGAGTCCCGCGTGGGCGGATAGAACCCGATGACGCGGTATCCGGCGCCAAGATAGTGCTGAAAGGCCTTTCGCGTTGCAGTCCTCCACTCCAGACCAAGCTGCGGCGAAACCTCACGGATGGCATCCGTGTTAGGCGGAATTTCCAGCAGCAGCCGGAGATCGTTGAGGTTTAGATAGACTCGCTTGTTCGTCAAAAAACCTTGGGGATCGATCTCCGTTTGGTTGATGCGAGCAGCCGGCTTCCAAGCCGGTGAGGGGTGATTTCCCAAAAGCCGGTTCTCCACCTTTTTCGCGCCGATGCGCCAGTTCACCACAAACCGGTCGCTGGGCAGTCCTTTTTCGATGCGGCTTGGAAACTGGCCGTAATAGTTGGGGATATATTCCATCACTTCAGCCCCAAGACGCTGGAGGTTTAGCGTCGCGTTGCGGCTCTGCAAGGGGTCGTAAGTCCATCCGATCGATTGAATGCCTTGTGAAATCGCCAGCGTCCGGTGCGCGAGTTTCATCTGGAATCCCAAGCCACGGTCGCGAAATTCAGGGAGCACTGCCATCATGTGAGACCAGTGCAGAAGTCTGCCCTGGCGCCGCGCCAGGAAGGCGTAGATGAAGCCCACGACCTTTCCGCCCACCATCGCGCCGAGCACTGCCCCGCCATTCTTCTGCGTCACGCTCAACACTTCCGCCGCCACGGCGTAAGCGCCCCACACTTCCCTCTGCAACTCTTCGCATTGGCGGTATTCTTTCATGGCGCGCAAGGGACGAATCGCCGGTTTTGGCATGGGATGACTCTGCCGTCTCAAATCTCCCAAATTAACATCTCAGTATCAATCTGAAAAAGACGTAGCCGGCTATTTGGCGCCGAAATGAAAGAAGAAAAAACCCGGCGATCAAAGGTCGCCCGTCCAATTGGAGCTGTCATAAGGGGTCATTGGGCCGGCGCTGGGCCGCCAACCCAGGACTATGATCCGCGAGCCATGCCCGGTAGCGAATCCCAACCGCAAAGCGGTGGCTGCAGGGAAGGGCATCCAGAAAGGGAACAAGTTTTGCCAGGAATTCATCCAGTCCGCGAAAGGCTTGACGATTGGAATATAGCAACCGAACGAGCAGCGGGCCAAGCTTCTCACCAAGCAAATTCATTACAGCAAGGAATTGCCGAACCTCGGCGGCGCACCCAGCCAGTACTTTTTCGTGAGTTATGACGCGCGGAATCTCCCAGAAACTGGGCAGGGGACGTGCCGGACGGATAGAACGGTCCCGCCCAACCAGGTCCGCTCCAGCTTGAGGCGCCGATCAGCAGGTTGGCAACCGGATTTAAAGGAAGACCGCGGGATTGTGAATCATTCACCGCACATGCCGCGCCTCGGCGCACCGCAGGCACAGGGTCCGGGTTTTCCGCTCGCTGCTGGGTCCGAACTGCCCGAAACCGCGAAAACGGAGAGCAGGCGGTCAACGCGGGGGCTTTCACACTGGCGGCAGGACACATCAGCCTGCTGGGTTTGAACAAGTTGCTCGAATTTTGAACCGCAATCGCGGCACTCGTATTCAAAGATCGGCATCGGTAGACCTCGATACAAATATAGCGAAGCTTGAACAGGTTTTCAATCGCGTTTGCGGCGCCGCGTCTGTCCCACCCGCCGGGGAGGTTTCTCAAAACCGCATTTTTATTAGGTTTTTTACGGTCTAACAGCAAAAATGCCTTGACAGGCGCGACTTTCTTGAATACATTGTGAACTAAATTTCGGTTGAGGGTCTCATAAATCCCTAAGAGAGGAGTTGCAATGGCGAAGATTATGACAAAATCTCAAGTGGTGACGCATCTAGCGGAGAAGGCTGAGATACCCAAGAAGGCAGCCAATGCGGTGCTCGAGGAAATCGCGCACCTGGCAACCAAAGAAGTTAAAAGTGGCGGGCAATTTGTGATTCCAGGACTCGGAAAGGCCGTCAAGGCCAATCGCAAGGCTCGCATGGGCCGGAATCCGCAGACCGGAGAACCGATCAAGATTCCAGCAAAGACGGTTGTAAAGTTTCGCCTGGCAAAGGCGTTTAAGGACGCCGTGGTCCCCCCCAAGAAGAAGTAATTCCACCATCCTGCGCGGTGGGCCACACCCCTGGCCCGCCGCGAAGACTAAAGGCATTTGATTCCGGCGCAAGGCAAGCCCTCTTCCCCGCGGTGAGGGAGATGTGGACTTTTGTCCAGTTGACTGAGTCCTGGGTAGTGTTTCAGTTTGCTGTAGCGGCGCTCTATGAGCGCCGGAAGGTGTTGATAAATAAAATTCGGCGCTCATAGAGCGCCGCTACAGCAAACTGAAACACCGCTGAGTCGTGACCGAAATTTTAGATCGACCAAACGATGACCGTCCGCATCGTAGTGATCCCGGACTCGAGCAGGTGGCATGGGAAGATGCAGGTTTGCCGAAACCGATGCCCGGAGGAAGCTTTGCTGCTGAGCCGCATCCCCCCGTCAGTGACAGTTGTTTCCAGGGCCATTCCAGCGAGCTACTGGAGACTCTCCAGATAAGTGACCAGCGCCTTCAGGTCCGTATCACTGAACTGAAATTTTGGCATCCCGCCTTTAATCATTGCCGGAGAGTAATGCTGAAGGAGGTAAGCCAATTGATCCGGGGAATACTTTTGGGAAATTCCCACCAGCTTCCGCGCCATGGGCGTGCCGGCGCCACCCACGCCGTGGCACGCGGAGCAAGACTGTGCCTGAAAAATACCTGCTCCTTGCGCAATGAGCGGATTCGCGGGCGCCGACTCGGCGTGGGATCCTCCCTCGACATCCGGTTTAAAGGGTGAGCGCATGAATTCCTCGCTCTCCTGGCGCTGGAGAGCAATCTGCTTGGCCACGGCAGGATTGTGACTGTCATCATAATAGCTGAGCACACCCAACGTGATAATGCCAGCTAAAATGGCCAGGAAGATGCCAACTGCAATGGGCCTGTGCAAGGGACGCCGCTCCGGGCGGTGGTCAATAAAGGGCAGGGCGACGAGAAACAGGCCAATCACCGCAGGAATCACCCCCATCCCAATGATGACGCGAGAACCGGGCCAATATTTGAGCCATTGAAACAGAAACCGGAAGTACCAGTCGGGGCGCGGAAGGTATTGAGTGTTCGCAGGATTGGCTTGGGGACCAAGATCGGCGGGGATGAAGTGAGCCAGCAGGGCAATTGCGCCAATCACGATGATTGTAAAGGCCAAATCTTTAACGACTTGGCCGGGGTAAAAGGGTGCTGTTTTGAGCTTCGGTTCAACGGGATCTTCATTGATGGGGCCGGCGGCGCCTCTCTGCCGGAGCATAAAAAGGTGCATGACAACAAAGAGCACAATCAAACCCGAAATGATAAACACGTGCAGGACAAAAAAACTAGAAAGCGTCAGAGCGCCAAGATGGTTGCCGCGCAGAAGCAGCCGCTTGATCAAGCTTCCAACCACCGGAATCTCGGAGGGCACATTGGTGCCCACCTTGGTCGCAAAGTAGGCCTTCTCATCCCAGGGCAAAAGGTAGCCGGTGAAGCCCATACCCAGGACCAGGAAGAGAAGGATGCAGCCTGAAACCCACTGCAACTCACGCCGCCCTTTGTACGCGCCATAGAGAAAAGTCTGGGCCAGGTGCACCACCAAAAGGATGATCATGGCGCTCGCGCCGTAGACGTGAAGGCCACGGATAAACGATCCCCCCGTGACTACTTTCATGATATAGGCGACGGACGTGTGGGCGTGGTCGACCGTGGGACCATAGTAAAAGAGCAGTGCCACGCCGGTCACGATTTGCAATAAGAAGACCGCCAGCAGCGCTGACCCAAATACGTAGGCAAACCGCGGCCCGCCAGGGATCGGCTCGTCCAGCGCTTCATGGAGCAGCTTTTCAAGGCCAATCCGCTGGTTGAACCAATCGAACATCCGCCCCCGGCGCCGCGTTTCCGGACCGGGCGTGGATGGCGGAGTGAGAATGGGCTGCTGAGTGGACATATTCAATGCTCCGCACTTGAGGTTAGCCGATTACTTCTTTCACAGGCTGGAGCTGGCGGAAATCCTCGTACTTCACCATCAGCTCACCGTTCTCAACCTTCACCGGGAGCGAGTCCATGCCGCGCGGCGACGGCCCCAGAAGGTGGGCGCCATCCGGCGCAAACACGCTTCCATGGCAGGGACAAAGGAACTGATTCTTTGCGCTGCTCCATTGCACCGTGCAGCCCAGGTGCGGGCAGACGGCGGAAAGCACTTCCACCTGGCCTTGCGCGTCTTTCGTTATATAAACCGGCCTCTTGCCCGAGGACTCAAGCCATCCGTCTTCCATCTTCACGGGCACCAAACGGGAAATTGGCGACGTGAGCGAAGAGAATTGCCCGGCGCCGCCCAGGCTGAACCAGGGCTTCTTGGATCCCTTAGAGAAAATGGGGAAAAGGAGGAAACGGATATAAGGAACAGCCAAGATAGCCGTCAAGCCCGCTGCGGCCACATTGAGGATGGTCAGCAGAAAGGATCTTCTGCCCGCCTGCGCTGAGCCGGGGTTTGGGCCGGAGCCTGCCTCACCCGGATTCATAGTCCCACCAGTGGGGTTTTCGTTGGTCTTCACGGATGCACCTCACGATCCCATCAAAGGGCCCGCATTAGGGCTGGACCATGCAGCTCCAGATCACCTGAATCATCATGCGCCCTGTTGAATCTCCGAATGCGGCGCGCGTCGCACAGTTGCGGGTCCTTCCACGCCAGTTGCGGACCCGTTCAATCTCCGGCTGCAATGATCTATTGACGGCAATTCCGCTATTCACATCGTGGCGCTGCAAGGGGCTCGCGGCGTGGAAAGCCATCATAGCACAATGGCTGTCCAGGTTTTTACGCGAGACGGGAGAACCGCCGGAGGGTGAAATAGACCGGAGCTCCCGCCAGGATGATTGCGATCCCAACCAACGACTCGTGGGGGCGGGCACGCAGCGTACTCCATGCTACAAGAATTGCGGATAGGCAAAACAATGCAGGCAACGCCGGATATCCCCACACTTTGTAGGGCCGTTCCAATTCGGGCCGCCGCCGGCGGAGGACGATTAATCCTGCAACTGCGAGACCGTAGAAAATCCAGGCGCAGAAAATAACGTAGGTATAAAGCTGTTCATAGGACCCGCTTGCCGCCAAAGCCATGGACCAGATCCCTTGAATGGCAATAGCAAGCGCCGGAGTTCCAAATCGCGGATGCAACTTACCCGCCGCTGGAAAGAAGAGACCGTCCTCGGCCATGGCGAAGTAAACACGCGGCCCGGTCAGGATGGTTCCGTTCGTCGCGCCAAAGATCGAGCAAAGAATAAGTGCTGACACAAACAAGGCGCCCCGTGCGCCCGCGATTTGTTCCATCGTTTGTGCGGCCACGCGCTGGTGAAGGGCCAGACCGTTCAGGGACAGAACCCGGAGGTAGGCAACATTTGCCAACAGATAAGTTGCGACCACAATCGCCGTGCCCAAAAGGTAGCTGCGTGGCAAATTGCGTGCAGGGTTCCTCACCTCACCTGCCGTGAATGAAAGCATATGCCAGCCTTCGTAACCCCAGAGAACACCGATCAGCGCCACACCCCAGGCGCTAAGACCGGCGTTCGAACTGATTGTCAGGGTTAATCCCAACGACCTTCCCGGCGCCCGGTAGAAAACTCCGCAAACGATCAGCAAGGCGAGTCCTGCCAACTTTGCTATGGTGAAGGCGGTTTGCACCCATGAGCCTTGGCGCGTCCCGATGATGTTCACACCGGTCAGAATAGCCACCAAGCCACAGGCGATCCATTTTTGTCCCGCAGGGCCCACGGGCAAAAATGCGGCGCTATAAATGCCAAAGGCCACCGCCAGTGTAGCAATGGAGCCGGACTGCATGACCAGGAATAATCCCCATCCATAGAGGAAGGCCGGCAGCCTGCCGAAAGCTTCGCGAAGATAGACGTAGACGCCCCCTGATTGGGGGATTGCGGCCCCAAGCTCCGCAAGTGATAATGCTCCGGCGAGAGCGAGCGTCCCTCCGATCACCCATACGGAAAGCAAGGCGGAAGGGGAATGGAGCACCAGAGCCATGTTATGCGGCACCAGAAAAATGCCGGACCCGATGATGGTACCCGCCACGATCGAGACAGATCCCGGAAAACCGATGACACGGGCTGGCTTCTGCGCGCCAGTCATGCTATCGCGGGGAGTCTCGGAGTGATTGTTCATGATCGAGCCGATTTGGCAACTGCGCTCAGTTCTTGGTAGTGGAGCAGTTTGCTGTAGCGGCGCTCGGAGCTTGCCCTGACAGGGAGCGCCGGAAACCGTTGAGGATCTAAGTTCGGCGCTCCCTGTCAGGGCAAGCTCCGAGCGCCGCTACAGCAAACAAACTGAGACACCACCGAGTTCTTTACGGCTGAAAGACCAGCCATTATACTGGTGAGCCTGAAGAATCCGGGAACAAACTTTTCACGACCGGGGAAACAGCAGAATCGCTGTGGGATTGAAGCCGGGCGTGGATCGATTTCAACAGGAGGAGCGATGCGCAAAATCGTTCGGAGCAGTGACGGTCCAAAACCCCGCGGTGTCTATTCGCAAGCCATCATCGTGGACAGTTTGGTATTCGTTTCGGGCCAGGTGCCAGTGAATCCCGCAACCAATGAGTTGGAGCTGGGTGACATCAAGAGCCAAACCCGCCGCACCCTGCGGAACATTGAAGCCATTCTTCATGCTTCGGGAAGCTCGATAAGGGAGATTGTCCGCCTGGGTGTTTTTCTGACGGATCTCAAAGATTTCGCGGCCATGAATGAAGTCTTCATGGAATTCTTTCCGGAAAATCCTCCGGCGCGAACCACGGTCGGTGTGCAGTTGCCCAGCGTCAAAATTGAAATTGATTGCATTGCTCGAGTGCCGCAACGGCGCAAGAAACGGTAAATAGGAAAGGGAAGCCCATGCACTTTCGAGAGTTGCCCACTCCGGCGTTGGTGATCGATCTGGACATTCTGGCGCGCAACCTGGACCGCATGGCGGGCTACTGCCGTGACCACGGACTGAAGCTCCGCCCCCATACCAAGACGCATAAGACGGTCGAAGTGGCCCGCCTGCAACTGGAGCGCGGTGCGACGGGGTTGACCGTAGCCAAGACGGGCGAGGCAGAGGTGATGGCCGGTGTGGGCGAGACGGAGATTCTGGTGGCCTATCCGATCCTCGGAGCAGAAAAGCTGAGGCGGCTGGCAACTCTTGCCAAGGGCCGCAGCCTGCTCCTTTCGCTCGATTCGGAAACGGCTGCTTGCGAGCTTTCGGCGGCTGCAAGCTCGCAAGCAGCTACGGTTGGAGTCCTCGTGGAATTTGACGCGGGGCTGCACCGTTGCGGGCTTGCCCCGGGCCAGCCTTGCGTTGATCTGGCTCGGATTGTGGAGAAGCTTCCCGGCTTGAAGTTTCGCGGCCTCATGACTTACCCTGGCAACCTCAGCGGGCCGGAGGCGGCCCGACAGGATGAGGCGAAGCACGTTGCGGCTCGAGTGGCAGAGACATTGACGGCTTTCAAGGCTGCGGGCATGCCGGTGGAAATTGTCTCCGGCGGTTCCACCCCTTCCGCATTTCTCTCGCATCAGATTCCGGGCATCACGGAGATTCGCCCCGGAACTTATGTCTACAACGACCTGAATACGTTTTATCAGGAAGCCTGCAGGCTCGAGGATTGCGCGGCCCGCATCGTTTCTACGGTTGTTTCCACGGCCGTGCCAGGCCGTGCCATGATCGATGCGGGATCGAAGACGCTTTCGTCCGATTTGTTGAGCTTCGGGCCCAAAACCGGCTATGGCCGCGTGACGGAGGCTCCGGACGCCCCAGTCTTCAAGCTGAATGAGGAGCACGGGCACCTGGATATCAGCCGGTCCGAACACCGGTTCCGCGTGGGCGACGTGGTGACCATCATTCCGAATCATGTCTGCACGTGTGTCAACATGCATGACGAAGTCTTCCTGATGAAGAATGAAGAGGTCGTGGGTTCCTGGCGCGTAGCAGCGCGAGGAAAAATCCGGTAATCCGGCCACGCCCTCGCATCTTCTTATTGCACCCAAGGTCAGATTTTACCGGCTGAGGCACGCCTGCTGTTCTCTCACCGCTCATCGAGCGCCCTAACATTTAAGTCTAAGTCGCGCAGTGGCTCAGGCCGCGCTTCGCTAAATACTGTTGGTGGTAATCCTCAGCCCGGTAGAACTCCGAGGCAGGCTCAATCACGGTCACAATGGGCCGCCTGAAGGCTTTGGCCTTTTCCAAGTTTTCCTTTGAGAGCCGAGCCGCCGTTTCCTGTTCGGGAGTGTGGAAGAAGATCACGGAGCGGTATTGAGTTCCCACATCGGGACCTTGGCGATTGAGCGTCGTGGGGTCGTGGTTCTCCCAGAAGACTTTGAGAAGGTCCTCGTAAGCAACCTTGCCTGGGTCAAATTCCAGGTGAACCACCTCGGCGTGCCCGGTCCGATCAGTGCAAACGTCCCGGTAACTGGGATTTTCCATCGTTCCGCCCATGAAGCCTACCGCGGTTGACGCCACTCCTGGCACCTGCCGGAAAGTCTCCTCAACTCCCCAAAAACAACCCGCGCCAAACGTAGCTTTTTCCATTTGTAATTTCCTTCTGCCTGGCCGCCTGATGTTGGCTCGATCCAAGCGCAAAAAATATGAAATACCTCATTCAGTAGCTGGACCGTACCCAACCGGCAGCGCCATTTCGTTACCGTTCTCTATTTTACGTTGTTTCTTCGCACCTCGCACAGGCCCGTTGAAGTCTTTAACAGAGAGACCTGTGTGTCCCTTATTTCAGCGACTGATCCAGATACAAGAGATAGGCATCCACCAGCCGGTAATTCTCGTAGTAATAGCCCATGTTAATGGCTGAGATCCGGTCATTCCGGCTGTGGATAATACCCACCGTTCTCTGGGTCAGGGAGTGGATGGTGATGGTGGGCAAGTGGCGTTCACGGAAAGACTCAGCGTCATCCGTTCCAACCCTTTCAACATTGACGATGGGCAGCGGGAAACGGAGCGCCTGGGCGGTTTGGAACAGCTTGCGAAGCAATTGCGGATCGGCATGGTGGGCCCAGACTTCCGCGTCATTCAATCCCAGGCATTCCAGATTCACCATGGCGCGGATACCAGCCTTTTGCTGCTGACTTAAGCGCGCGACATAATATTTTGACCCGATCAATCCCTTTTCCTCGTTGGAGAATCCGATGAACAGAAAGGTGTGGCGATGCGGGGTTTTTGAGAGTGACTGATAAAGAGTTGGCAGGAGCGAGGCTCCGCTCCAGTCATCGACCACTCCATCGCCCGCTTTCACATAGTCAAAGTGACCTCCCACGATAATCTCCCCCGGGGACTCGCCGGGAAGCGCGCAGACGACATCCGGGGGTTGGTGCGTGCCGGTTCCGACGGTCGATATATTTGCCTTCAAGCAACCCGCCTGGGAAAAAATGGTTCTTAATGTACTTTCACGATCCAGATTACTTCCCTGAAATTGCTCCAGCCTCTTTAGGAGGACTGAAGCAGGGACAAGTGGCATGGTGAAAGTGACTGAAGGAAGCGAATTCGTGACCTCTGGTGCTAGGGGCGGAGCGATTTGCGCCGGGGCAGGCATTCCGCGCAATGCGAAGGTCAAAAGAACAAGCCAAAAGGAGCATTTGGATCCTTTATTGCCTTTCGTTTCAAGGGAATGGAGGGCGCAGTTCAATGGATTTGCTCCAAGGATTTGGTGAAAGAACTGAGCATGAAGCCGGGATTAAATCCTTTGGTCATTTGCACGGTGTTTTAGTTTAACCGACATGCGCAGGGCCGTGCGATGATGATTGATTCTCCATGTGGCACAGCCGCGTATTTCCTTATGCTAGAATAAATGACGGGAGGGATGGGTGAGCGGTTGAAACCGGCGGTCTTGAAAACCGTTAGCCCCGAAAGGGGCTCGGGGGTTCGAATCCCTCTCCCTCCGCCATGTGTTGCCTCACTTTCCGCATGGACGCCGGTGGCGAGGCGGATCTGAGAGCATAAGGACTTCTCGTACTTTGGTTTCTAAGTACAGTGGTTCATAAATTCACTCACGTATTTTTCCGTTACGCGGCTGCTGAATCTGCCGATCGGGGCGAATGACTCATTTTGGCCAGCAAGTGGGCAAGGTCAGCCCGAGTGAACTTCCA
>Ga0207416_1003678_pt1 | contig 14260 bp, 14 predicted proteins | sample PaiPotPPM11metaG_FD_184107 | JGI IMG/M metagenome (GOLD analysis project Ga0207416, IMG submission 184107) | Iron sulfur acid spring bacterial and archeal communities from Banff, Canada, to study Microbial Dark Matter (Phase II) - Paint Pots PPM... ...
GGTTCGGGAACAGGGCAGGATCCAATAGTTGCTCGAGCTCACCATTTCGGCTGTGCCGCAGGAAACCAAGCAGCTGGGCAGCCGCCGGCGCGCTGATCGCTCCATCCTGTAGCGCGTGCATGAGGGCGCGCCGCAGCCGCAGCCTGATCACCGGCGCAAGGAGCATGGTGTACTCGTCTCCGGTCAGCGCGATCTCCTGGCCGGCTGTCAGGGCGCGGTCCAGGGCCTCAACCCTCTGATGCCACTCTGAGGGGGTGCGGATTGCCAGCGCTTCGCCGAGGGCTTTGGCCTGATGTTCAGCGGGAGGAATTGGTGGAATGCGTCACATCCTAGGCGTCGCCAGCGATAAGGCCGCGCGCCGCAAGACTGCAGCGCGCGGCTTTGCGTTCGACGCTTTTCAGGCTGAAGCTATCGCTGCTTGGCTCCTCGCCTGTATTTTCGCCTCCGCCGTACGCAACTCTTCGACCGTCGGCCGATGGACGAGGAGGGCCATCGTGATCGCCGCGAGGGCGCCCAGCGTCGCGCCAAAGACGAAACCGCGCCCCCAATGGAATTGCGCCGTACCGTAGAGCGTCCCCGTCATGACGAGCGCTGCCACGCCGCCGGCGAAACTGCCACCCAGGGCTTTCCAGGCGTAGATCGAGCCGTAGTTCACCGCATTGTTCGTCTCGCCGTAGTAGTCGGCAACCAGGGCAGCCGTCATCGGGAAGTTCGCTCCTGAGAGTCCGCCGGAGATGATCGCAAAGATCGCGAAGAGGACACCGATGTGTGCTGCTCCCGCGACGTAGGCCGCCAATTGGAAGACGACGTTGAGGGAATAGGCGGCGACCATCGTATTTTTTCGGCCGATGAACTCAGAAATGTAGCCGTAGATCGGCCGGAAGCCGCCGTCGCATAGCGCGAAGCCGGCAAAGCCGGCCACCGCCGCGACATTTCCGAGGCCCTCGGCCTGCGCAAACGGGTAGTAGTAGGCTACGCCGAAGAGGGAGCAGCCTACGTAGAGAGCGTATTGCACGCCAATCCACTTCGTCTGGGCCAACGTCCACATTTCGCGCAGCGTGTAGTGCTTCAACGAGATCGGGTTGTTTAGGAGGTCTCGGGTCGTGCGACGGCTCTTGGCCCAGTTGAGCGGGTCAATCGAGCTGGGCCACCAGTTCTTGGGCGGGTCCTTCATCAGGAAGCCGGCGATCGCGATGCCGACCGTCATGATGATTCCCTGCATGATGATGAACCCGTTGACCTGGTTCGCCGTCATCTGGATCGCGCCGCTGCCCGACGAGGCGGCGCCGATGCCGATGACGAAGGGAACCGCCCCATAGGCCCAGCCACCGTTGACGAATCCGGTGCGCCAGCCCTTCTTCTCCGGGTACCACTTGGCGACGATGTTGATGGCACTCGAGTACACCATCCCAGACCCGATGCCGCCGAGCACCGCATAGGATACGTAGGCGGTCCAGATCGAGGTCGAGTTCGCCAGCCACAGGTAGGCGACAATGCCACAGATGATGCCGCCGCTGATGACGGCCCATCGCACCGGCAAAATGCCTCGGTTGCGCAGCATCCCCGTCAAGATCTGGACGAACGACTCGAAAATGACGTAAAACGAAAACAGCCAGAAAACGGGGGCGTCACCCCAGTGGTGCGCCGCCTGCAGGGAACCGGAGAGGGCTCCCCAGGTGTATTCCAGGAGGCCGGCGAGCATCATCGCTACCCAGGCGGCGATGATGACCACCGAACGCGGGTAGCCGAGGACATCCTTCGGCTCTTCGCCGGTGCGGAAGACCCGGCCGGTAGCGTTGACGACTTCCTTGAAGGTCTTACCGGCTGCCCCTACTCCGGTCCGTTCGGACACCGCGACTGCCGATGTCGTCGTTGTATTTACATCTGCCATTCTTCCTTAACCCTCCCTGAATGCGAGGCGATAATTGCACGCCGCCGCGCTGGCGAAGAGGTAGCAGCCATCAAGGGCCGTGCCCGAACGGCTCAATCCATCGGGAACGACCAGGAACGTCTTCTGCTGCCAACCTGGAATCCCTCTGCCGGATCAGTGGTCCCACCATCGGGCCTATCTGCGGCGGTGATAGCACTAAACGAAGGCGTTGTCAAGTGCGGTTTGCGCACTGAGCGACAGACGACCGACCTCGAGCAGTTCAGCTGCCCTGGGCGGTCACGTGAATCAATCGGCAGGCAGGGAATCGGCGGCGGACCCTCGCCACGAGGTCCAGTTTGAGCCAGGCCGAAACCCCGGGACGCTTGGTGCAGATCACGATGGCGGCATACTCTGGATGGTGCCGAAGCTCGTCGTTCACCGCCCCAAACGGGTTCCCGTCTCCGGCGCGGATCGAAGCCAGACGCACGCCTGACTGCTTCAGGCGCGAGCCGGCGAGGTCGGCCTCGCGTTGCGCGTCTTGCTGGTCCGCCGCTCGCTCCCAGTAGGGGTCGGGGCCGGGCGGCCCGAGCGGCACCAGGAGCACAAACTCGGCGTCCGGATCCCCATCCAGGAGTGATTCGACCGCCTGGAGAAGCTCCGGGCTGCCAGCCGTCTGGTACGCGACCAGCAAGTAGCGACTCATCTCGGCGCCGGCTCGGTCAGCAACCACTGCTCGAAGGCGGACCACGACGGCCACTCCGCCCGGTAGCGGACGACCGGACCCGACTCGTCGGACTGGAAGACGGACATCAGGTCTTCCGGGAAGGGGCCGCCCGAGAACAGACTGACCAGCTGGATTCGCTCGGCCAACTGCTGGAAGACCCGCCTCGGGTCGACGCTCCGAAAGGACGATTCCTCCCAGCCGACCTCCCCGCCGCCCGCGCTCAGGGCCTGCAGTCTCAATCGCGGACCACGACGGCTGAGCCAGACCGATTCCGCGGCATCGGAAACGACCGCCTGAAATTGGAACTCCGCCTCCGGATCGCGCAGCCTTCGAAGGATGGAGGTGGCGAGTCTCTCGAGCTCATCAGTCACCGGGCGTTCCTCCGTCGTCTATCCGCTTTTTCGGCCCCGGGGTCTTGACATACTTGACATTAGGGTAGCGCGTTCGCGAAAATTGGTCCTACCACTGAACCGGGAGGGAGGTAGGGACGTGCCCGTTGGCTTCGAAGTCCAGCAAGTCAGGCGAGTCAAGGTCTATCACGACATCATCAACCAGATTAAAGAGTTGATTGCCCAGCGGCGGATCAATGCCGGTGATCGCTTGCCTCCGGAGAGAGAGCTTGCCCAACTATTCCACGCCAGCCGTAACTCGGTCCGGGACGCCCTCCGTGTATTGGAGCAGATGGGGCTGATTGAGAGCCGGCAGGGGGATGGCACCTACGTCCGCACGCCGAGACCGGAGGAGTTAACGGAGCCACTGGCCCTGCTTCTGATGCAGAGCCGCGCGCATATGCACGAACTCTGGGAAATGCGCCGGGTCATCGAGCCGGCCGTTGTCGAATTCGCTGCCCAGCGCATCACGCGGGACGAGCTCGAGGAGCTCGAGACGATCCTCGCTGCCCAGGAAAAGAAGGTTCTACGTGGGTTGCCGGGTCTGGAGGAAGACACCGCCTTCCACTACGCCATTGCGGAGGCGGCCCGCAACGGCGTGTTGATGAAGGTCATCGACACCGTCATGGACTTGCTCAAGGAGTCGCGTGAGAAGTCGCTGCAACAGGGGGATCGTCCGACCTACTCACTCGAGGGCCACCGCCGGGTCCTGGAGGCTCTTCGGCGAGCCGACCCGACGGGTGCTCGCGCTGAAATGCTGGGGCATCTACGTGAGGTCGAAGAGAGTATTTTATCCGCAACAGAAAGGGAAAGGGACTGAGGGATGTACCACGAGATCACCGTCTGGACGCGCGGCATCATCATGGACAAAGAGGCTCGCGACGTCGCGAACTGCCTCGCCCAGGCAGCCCGGCGCGATGGGCGCAAGGCGATCTATATCTCCGATTACGTCGATTCACCCGACCGCACAAACTGCCTGGTACGCAAGTACGCGCGGATCAGCGACTCCACCATCGAGGACACGCTGGTCTACGAGAACCCGCATCCGGACGTGATCGTACTGGTGGAAGAGTCCTTGATCCGAGCCGTGGACTACACGCGGACGACGGCTGCGGGCGAGGGGGTGGTGGTGGTCAATTCCAAGCGAGACCCCGCCTTTCTGGCGCGCTATCTGCCCGACCCGAGCAAGGTGAAGCACCTGGTCACCGTGGATGCGGTCGGTGGTCACCCGGAGCAATGGCTCTATAAGAACCTCACCGGGCTGGGCTACGACCGTCTTTCCACCGAGGGGGCCTCCGAGCTGGCGGCGGTTGGGACCGGCATCGCAGCAGGGCTGCTCGGTGCGGTGGCGCGCGGGACCGCGTGTGTCACCCTCGAGTCGCTGCAGGCCGTCGCGGCGGATTCGGAGGGCGTCCGTCGTGGCTACGACACCTGTCAGATTCTGGAGGTCGCCAGCCTCGTTGAGGCCGGCGGCGCCGTCAAGGGGAGGAGCTAAATGTCAACCAAGGGCACCCGTATCCCGGCGCACCTGGCGGTTCCGTTTGCCGGGGTCACGCCGGCACCCAGCATGAAAGAAGGCCAGACCCTCTTCCCGACCGGGAACTGGCGCTACATGCGCCCGATCTACAAAGACAAGAAGCCGCCCTGTAACCACGCCTGTCCCGCCGGCGAACGAATCCAGGGTTACCTCGACGCCGTCAAGCATGGTCGCTACCTCGAGGGTTACACGCTGATCAAGGAGGACATGCCCTTCCCCTCCATCACGGGCCGGGTCTGCTACCACCCCTGCGAAACCGCCTGCAACCGGGGCAAGTACGACGAGCCCATCGGGATCCGCAACGTCGAGCGGTTTCTGGGCGACTTCGGCAGGAACCTGAAGCAAGACGTAGTCACTCGAGGACCGGAGAAGGGCAAGCACGTGGCTGTGGTGGGATCGGGACCGGCCGGCCTGAGTGCCGCCTATCAGCTGGCGCGGCGCGGCTACGGCGTGACCATTTTCGAGGCGCTGCCGAAGCCGGGCGGATTGCTGCGCGGGGGGATCCCTGAGTGGATGCTACCCCAGGACGTGCTCGATCAGGAGATCGGCCGGATCGAAGCGCTCGGCGTGAAGATCGAGTGCAACAAAGCTCTGGGCCAGGAGCTGAAGTGGGAGGACCTGGAGAAGCATGATGCCGCGGTGGTCGCGGTCGGGCTCCCGGTTGGCCGCAGCCTGGGCGTCCGAGGCGAGGATTTGCAAGGCGTGTACCGCGGCCTCGAGTTTCTCCGCGACATCGGCCTGGGTCAGGAGATCAAGGTTGGCAAGCGGGCCGTCATCATCGGCGGCGGCAATACGGCGCTGGATGCAGTGCGCTCGGCGCTCCGTCTTGGCGCGGAGAGCGCGCAGATGCTCTGCGTCGAGACGCCGGATCAGATGCCGGTGGTTGCCGATGAGCGCGCGGAAGGGCTGGCGGAAGGCGTCACCCTGGTCAATGAGACGGCCGTCACCGAGATTGTGGGGCGCGACGGCAAGGTGGTTGGCGTCAAGACCTCGCGGGCTGTCCTCAAGAAGGACGAGCGGGGGGCGATCCGGCCAGAAGTGATCCCGGGTCGTGAAGCCGAGCTGGAGTGCGACACGGTGATCGTCTGCATCGGGCAGAAAAGTGACCTCGCCTACGTGCCCAAGAGCGTGGGCGCCAACGGCCTCATACCAGCGCAGTCCAAGTCGGGCCGAATTGGCGGCAGCAAGGTGTTCGCCGCCGGCGACATCGTCGACGGGCCGGGCATGGTGGTGCAGGCGGTGGGCGCGGGAAAAAGAGCCGCCGAGGCGATCGACCGGCTGCTCAGCACCGGCACCATCGAGATCCCCGAGGAAAAACCGGACGTGATCGACGACATACGGCGCCTCAACCTCCGCTATTTCAAGCACGCACCACGGGTGAAGCAGCCCGAGCGTGAGCCCGAGGAACGAGTCCGTTCCCAGAAGCTCGAGGTGCGGCTCGGGTACACGGAAGAAAAGGCGGTTCGTGAAGCGGACCGCTGCTTCAGTTGCGGCGTGTGCAATGCCTGCGACAACTGCTGGATCGTCTGCCCGGACACGAGCATCGTCCGCGATGCACGTACGAATGGCCACTACTCGGTCAATCTCAACTATTGCAAGGGCTGCGGCGTCTGCGTCCAGGAGTGCCCGACTGGCTGCCTTGAGCTGGTGCCGGAGCTCGACTTCGACGAGGGCGTGATCCGCATGTCGACAGCTTTTTCCGTCGAGCTGGGCAGTCACGCGCGGCAGGCAGCCGCCATCGAGCGGCTCTTCCAGGAGGTGTAGCGAAATGTCCGTTACGATTGATCCGGTCAAGACAGACGTCAAACCGGCAGAGAGCTCGGCCCCCAAGACCGTCCGGATTTCGGGCTGCACCGCCGCGGCCCTCGGCGCCAAGTTCGCCGACGTCGACGTGGTCACCGCCTACCCGATCCGTCCCTACACGGCGATCATGATGGCGCTGGCGCAGATGATCGCCGACGGCGAGCTGGATGCGGAGTACATCCATTCCGATGGTGAGCACTCCCAGTTCAGCATCGCGCTCGGCGCCGGGTCCGCCGGGGCACGCGCCTACACCGGGTCCTCGGGCGTTGGGGTGACCTACGGGTACGAGCTGTTCTCGTTCATCTCGGGCGCCCGCATCCCGCTGCAGATGGCCATCGCGGACCGAACCCTCGACCCGCCGGGTGACTTCGGATCGGAACACACCGACGCGCTCTGTACCCGGGATATGGGGTGGCTGATGGGCTGGGCCGCCACCCCGCAGGAGGTCTTCGATAAGACGTTGATCGCCTATCGAATCGGTGAGGATCACCGGGTGCTGTTGCCCCAGATGGTCTGCCAGGACGGCTATTTCGTCTCCCACATCTCCGGCGAGGTCGAGCTGCCCGACGCGGAGCAGGTGAAGGCGTTCCTGCCGCCCTATAAGCTGCCCTTCGCGCTCGATACGAAGACGCCGGTCTCGCATGGCGCGCAGATCATGCCCGAGCAGGGCCCGCCGCTGCAACTGCTGCGAGCCAAGGCCATGGAAGACGCCGTCCCCGTGATCCGGGAGGTGACCGACCTCTTCGGCGACATATTCGGGCGCCGCTACGCGCATTTCATCGAGGGCTACCGGCTCGAGGACGCCGAGATCGCCTTCTTCATCCAGGGGGCGCATGCGACGACCGCGAAGTCCGCCGTTGACCATCTGCGGGAGAAGGGTGTGAAGATCGGCATCGCGCGGCTCCTCTGGTTCCGGCCGTTTCCCACCGAGGATGCGCAGAAGCTACTCGGGCACCTCAAGGCGGTGGGGGTCGTGGAGACCAACCTGGGCCTGGGCGGCGCCACCAGCGGCGGGGCGCTGGCGCTCGACCTGTCGACGGCGCTCTATCCGCTCACCGAGCGTCCCCTGCTCACCTCCTTCATGGCCGGGATGGGTGGGGAAGCAGTCCCGACGCACGAGTTCTACTGGATGGCGGAGAAGCTGCAGAAGGTCGTCCGCGACGGACGGATCGAGAAGCTGGCACACTGGGTAGGCTTCGAGGAGTAAGGCGAGGTGAATAAACAATGGCGGTAGAAGTTAAGCGGCAGAACCTGCCCCTGTTCCCCATCGAGGACAGGTCCCGTTGGTGGAACCCCGACCTGCCGGAAGGGGATCCCTTTGCTCCCGGTCATCGGACCTGTGCCGGCTGCGGACCGGCGACCGAGTATCGCCTCCACCTCAAAGCGGCCGGTGACAATACCATCACCATCGGTCCGACCGGCTGCATGTACGTGGCCAACTCGAGCTACATGTGTACCCCGTACACGATTCCCTGGGCGCACACGCCCATCGCCAGCGGCGGCTCCTTCGCCTCCGGCGTGGCCGCCGGATACGAGGCCATGATTCGGAAGGGCAAATACAAGGGCGAGTACCCGAACATCATCTGTATGTCCGGCGATGGGAGCGCATCCGACATCGGGCTCGGTCCCGTCTCCGGAATGCTGTACCGGCGCCACGACGCCCTCCTCGTCTGCTACGACAATGAACAGTATGCGAACACGGGTATCCAGACCTCACCGACCACGCCTTATGGTGGGATGACCACCTTCACCCCGCCCGGTCCGAAGATCCCCGAGGGCAAGAAGCTCTGGCCCAAGGAGCTGGCCAAGATGATGGCGGAAGGACATCCGTGGGCCTACGTCGCTACCGCCACCGTGGGGTACCCGCTCGACGTGATGAACAAGACCCGTAAAGGGCTGAACTACCAGGGACCGGCGTTCATGCAGGTGTATGCGCCGTGCCAGAAGGGGTTCGTCTATCAGACGCCGCTGACCGTCGAACTGGGCAAGATGGTCGTGGAGTGTGGTCTGTTCCTGGTCTGGGAGCGCGAGCCGGACACCGGGAAGTACGACTACTTCGTACCGGACCAGCAGCACCTGGTCGTGGAGTACCTCAAGCTGCAGGGTCGGTTCGGCCACCTGCAGTCGGAGCACATCGCCAAGATCCAGGCGCACGCCAACCGCAAATGGGAAAGCATCGGCGCAGATGTGCCGCCCGAGTTTCGGGATGCCGAGGATCCCGCATATTATGCGAAGCATGGGCTCGGGAAGGCCGGGGCAACAGCCACCGCAACAGCCAAAGCCTGGTAACGGGCGGACATTCATGACAGACTCCCAGCCACCGCAGAAGGAAGCCAACCTGGACGAGAGCGACACCCAGCAGCCCCAGGGAGACGGCGCGGGTCAACATCCTGCCCAGGGTCGCAACCTGGGCCACGACACCGAAGAAGAGGAGCCTGAGGCCGATTCGTCGATCCAGTCGACTTGAGCCATGACGGCCTGATCGCTGCGAGAGAGGAGGGCGGCTGAACCGCCCTCCTTCTCTGTATGGTGACGGCGCATGAGTGGATCGACTACCGTCCTTTGGGTTGCGATTGGCATGCTGATCGGGGCCTATGGCACGCTGATCGGCGCTGGCGGCGGTTTCGTCGTCGTCCCGATTCTGTTGTTTGCGTATCCCAATCAGCCACCCGCGCAGCTGACCGCCGTCTCGCTGGCCGTGGTCTTTGCCAATGCCGCCTCCGGATCGCTCGGCTATTACCGATTGCGGCGCGCGGATTACCGATCCGGGATCGTGTTAGCGGCGGCGACGGTTCCTGGCGCAATTGTCGGCGCCCTCGTGATCGGTGCCGTGCCCCGGCGAACGTTCGACCTCATCCTGGGGGTCCTGTTGATCCTGATATCGCTGCTGCTGCTCTTCAAGCCCCGCGGCAATGTTCCGCTGCTGCTACAAACGCGTTTTAGCGTTGCTCGAACACTGACCGATTCCGACGCGAACCGCTACGAGTACCGGTTTAACCTGGCGCTCGCAGCGCTGCTCAGCACAGCGGTGGGCTTCCTCTCCAGCCTGCTGGGGATCGGCGGAGGCATCATTCATGTACCGCTCCTTGCCACCTTCTTCAGCTTCCCCGCCCACATCGCAACTGCGACCTCGCATTTCGTGCTGATGGTCATGGCGGGAGCTGCCACGTTGACGCACGTCTTGCACCACGACTACGGGGGATTGGGGGGCGTTACCCTGGCGCTGGCCGTTGGCGTGGTCGCCGGCGCCCAGGTTGGAGCCGCACTGTCCAGGCGGATCGGTGCCAGCATGATAATTCGCTTACTGGCGATAGCACTCGCCGGGGTGGGGATGCGGCTCCTACTCCTGGGGTAGCTCGCTTGGCAAGCTACTCAGCGGGGACGCCACCCCGGCTGACGTCGATTCGAGTCGATCGCCCACTTCAGCGTTTCCACCACGTGGCTCAGGTGCTGGGCCATGGCCCGCTCACTTGCCTCCGGGTCGCGGATGCTCAGCGCCTCGACGATCGCCCGGTGCTCCTCGAGCGATCGCTCGGTCCGGCCTGGCCGCAGGATGGTGCGGAACTGGAAGCGAAGACTTTGCGACTTCAGGGTGGCCAGCAGCTTACCGGCCGTGCCGTGGTCGGCGATGTCCCAGATGCGCTGGTGAAACCTGGCGTTGAGCTCTGAGTACCCGAGGGGATCACCGTTCTCGAGCCGTTTGCGCATCTCGAGCAGGAGCACCCGGAGGTCTTCGATATCGGCGGGGGTGACCTTCTCGGCGGCGTGGCGGACGACCAGGAGTTCCAGTGCGATCCTGACCTGCTCGATCTCCACCGCCTCCCGGTCGGAGACGAGGCGGACCCGGGCACCGCGGTTGAGCTCGCGGGTGACCAACCCCTCCTGGTCAAGTCGGACCAGTGCAGCTCGGATCGAGGTGCGACCGGTATTGAGGCGGCGGGCGAGGTCGATCTCGACCAGCCGCTCGTTTGGCTGGAACTCGCCGCTGACGATCGCCTCACGAAGCTGGTGGTAGGCGTCGACGGGCGCTTCGGCCACATCCACGGCTACGCCAGTGACGTCCCTCTTGACCATTACAGTCCCCGAGTACATTATGACGCTAAGATTGTCGACAATCCGGCATGCAATCCCTTAGGGGAGAGGAAGTGTGATGCATTCAGCCGCCCGTACGCCTCTGCGTCGATTGCTATTGGTGCCCTCAATCGCTCTAGTCCTGCTGCTCGCCGCCTGCGGCAACGGCTCGTCCAACAGCGGCAGTAACACCGGCACCGGCCCCCTGCTCGTGGGCGTTATCGCGCCGTTCACGGGAGCGGATGCCGGGCTCGGGCCCGCATACTATGCCGCCTGCTTGCCCGCGGCGCTGACCATCAACAACAACGGCGGCGTGCTCGGGCACAAGGTCAACTGTCAGCAGTTCGATACCCGCGGCGAGCCGGCCGATGCCGTGCCGGCTGCCCGCCAGATGGTGGCGAGCAACTCCAACCTGATGGCCGTGGTCGGCTGCACCTCGGACGAGGCCTCCAGCGTGGCTCCGATCATCGACGCCAGCCACATCCCGATGTTCTGCATGACCGGCCAGTCCGAGTTCAACAAGACGCCGCTCAAGTACTTCCATCGACTCGTCCCTCCGGATGAGTTCGACGCTTATGCGATGGTTGGCAACGCGCTCTACCAGAACCACTGGAACAAGATCGCGCTCGTCTTCGGCAACGACATCGGGTCCCAGGCCTTCGTCCAGCCGGCCAAGACTGCGATCGAGAAGCTCGGCGGTACCGTTACCATCAGCCAGGCGATCGCCCTTGGGCAACCGTCCTACCGGACCGAAGTTGCCCAGATGCTGGCGACCCATCCGCAGGTCATCCTGACCGAGGCGCTTGGGCAACCGCCGAGTGACGCGACCTATCTCGCCGAGGTCAAGTCGCAAAATGGCGGTAAGGTCATCCCCTTCATCGGGACGTCGGCGACAGTCGATCCACAGTGGTTCGCCGCGGTCAAAGGCGCCATCGGCGTCGACGACCTGGTCAACAATTACCAGGCCGTTGACATCGGGACCACCTTCGGCGGTCCCGGCTACCAGGAGTTTTTGACCCAGCTGAACGCCTCGGCGTCGCAGTTCGCCGATGCGCCCAAGTACAAGCAACGCGGATCGACCCTTCACCTCTACGACGGGATCGTGATGACCGCGCTCGCCATGACGGAGGCGAACAGCATCGATCCCAAGGTCTACAACGCCAAGATCAAGGACGTCGGCAACGGCGTCAGCGGCGCCACCGTCGTCCACACCTACAAAGAGGGTGTCGACGCGATCAAGAACGGCAAGTCGGTGCGCTTCGTGGGTGCGGGCGGCGAGACGAACTTCAATCAGTACAACAACTCGCAGCAGGGATACATCCTGGTCAAGGTCGATGCGCAAGGGAATGAGATAACGGTTGCGACCTTGTCTCAGGAACAGACGGCAAAGATCATCGCGGCGGGCGGTGGTTGATCCGGCGATCGCAAATAACCTGAAGGGATAATCGTGGACCTGTTCGTCGCCGCCTTCGGCTTCGGCCTGGTGAGCATGTCGGTGATCGCCATCGCGGCGGTCGGATTCACCATGCAGTTCGGCATAACGAACATGATCAACCTCGCCTATGCCGAGGTCATGATCATGTCGGCCTACGCCGCCTACGCGTTCAACCACATGGGTGTAAGCATCTGGATCAGCATGATCGGGGGGGCGCTCTTCGGCGCCCTCTTCTCTTTCTTGCTGAACCGCGTCCTTTACGCGCCGTTTCTCCATAAAGGCACTTCGCACATCGGGATGGTGATCGTCTCGCTGGCAGCCGCCCTGATGATCGCGAACATCCTGCTCCCAATCGTGGGTTACTTCAGCGTTTCGTATACCCAGAGCCCGGGTCCAACCATTCGTTTCGGCGCTTTTGTCCTGACCACGTCGCAGCTACTGATCATCGGGCTCGCGGTATTACTGATGCTGATGATCCATTCCCTATTGACCTTCACCCGTCTGGGTAAGGCGATGCGGGCGACGGCCGCCAACCCGACGCTGGCGCGCAACTGTGGCATCCCCACGCGGCGTGTCGTCGACCTGGTCTGGCTGATCACGGGGGCGCTCTGTGGCATCGCCGGAACTGTGGCCGCCATGAACTCGGAGTCGTTCGCGGTCGCCAGTGGCGCCACCTACCTGATCACGATCATCGCCGCCGCCGTCCTTGGCGGTGCCGGCCAGCCCTACGGGGCGATGATCGGCGCGATCATCATTGGAGAGATGACGGAGCTCAGCGCGGCCGCGATCTCGCCCCAGTTCAAAGAGGTGGTCGCTTTCGCCATTCTGGTGCTGGTGATGATTTTCCGGCCCCAGGGCCTGCTGGCCAGGCGCGGCGCAATGGCGGCGGCCGGATGAGTTACTACCTGACGACCATCCTGGTCTACGCGGGCGTCGACATCATTGCCTGCCTCGCCCTGAACCTGCAATTCGGTCTCTCGGGGATCGTCAATTTCAGCTTCATCATCTTCCAGGCAGCCGGCGCCTACGCCGCCGCTGTGCTCTCGATGCCGCCCTCGTCGCAGATTGGCGGCGAGCAGATCTATGTCCTCGGCCTCCAAATGCCCTTCCCGCTGCCCTGGATCGGGGCCGCGATCGTAGGCGGATTGCTGGCGCTTCCGGTCGGGCTGGTGGTACTGCGGCAGCTCCGCAGCGACTACCAGGCAATCGCGATGCTGGTGCTGTCGGTGATCGCAACGACCGTGATCACCAATGTCAGGCCATTCCTGAACGGGGCAGCCGGTCTGTCATCCATCCCGGCGCCGCTTTCCGACAATCTCAACCCTTACAGCAACGAGTATGCCTACCTGTACGTGGGGATCACGGCGGTCTGCCTGCTACTGGTGCTCTTCATCGCGCACCGGATCGTCAACTCCCCCTATGGTCGGACGCTGCGAGCCATGCGCGAACACGAGCTTGCCGCCACGGCATTGGGTAAGAATCCGGTCTCGCTCAAGATGACAATCTTCGTCGTCGGTGGCGTAATCGCGGGTTTGAGCGGCGGGATCCTGGTCGGCTTCATCGGGACCTGGGCGCCCTCCGTCTGGCTCTACCCCGAGACGATCATTCTTTTCGCCGCCGTCATCGTCGGCGGACGGGGCAACAACTTCGGCGCCATCGTCGGCGCGCTGCTGGTGCCGGTCGGCTTCGAGGAGGTCACCCGTTTCATTCCAAGCAAGTTCGGATCGGTAGACCTTCCCGTCGGCTTCGTTCCGGCTCTCGAGTGGGTCGTGATCGGGCTGCTGATCATCGGCTTCCTCTGGTTCAGGCCGCGCGGCGTGCTGCCGGAGCCCAAACGCACCTTCCAGGGAGGACCCGCCGAAGAGACCCACTGGGTCCAGAGCGGCCGTGGCGCTTAAGGTCGCCGAGTTCACCCAGCCGATGCTGGTCGCCCAGGCGGTGCACCGGCATTTCGAGGGCATGCACGCTGTCGATGGCGTCTCGATCGAGATCCTGCCCGGGCATATCACCGGGCTGATCGGTCCCAACGGCGCCGGCAAATCGACCTTCCTGGCGGTACTTGCCGGCACGCTGCCGGCCACCTCCGGAACGATCACCTTCGACGGCCACGACATCACCAACCTTCCGGTCTACAAGCGCGCCCGCCTCGGGCTGGTCAGGACGTTCCAGTTACCCTCGGAGTTCGGCCGCCTCACGGTGCTCGAGAACCTGCTGGTGGCTGCCCCCCATCACAAGGGCGAGTCGCTCTACGGTGCCCTCCTGGGCAAGCGCTACTGGGGCAAGGACGAAGACCGCCTGGTCGCCGAGGCGCGAGGCCTGCTCAAGCGCTTCGGCATGACAGCCAAGGAATCGGACTATGCCGGCGACATGAGCGGCGGGCAGAAGCGCCTGATCGAGATCATGCGCGCCCTGATGCTGCACCCGCGCCTCC
>Ga0207416_1003682_pt1 | contig 14239 bp, 12 predicted proteins | sample PaiPotPPM11metaG_FD_184107 | JGI IMG/M metagenome (GOLD analysis project Ga0207416, IMG submission 184107) | Iron sulfur acid spring bacterial and archeal communities from Banff, Canada, to study Microbial Dark Matter (Phase II) - Paint Pots PPM... ...
CCCTGTATACACAAGCCCATTAGAAGCCGCTACCGTTCCCGCCGTGCCGATGGCAACTCCCAGGAACCGAGCCCAAATCTTTGTACCAGTCGTCGCATTGAGTGCATACACACTTTTACCCTCGGCAGCATATACAGCTTTTCCTCGTACTGCTGCCTGCGACAGCGCTAAACCGTTTGTGGTACGATAGCTCCACACTATCATATGAGTACTTGCGCTCACAGCAATCACCTCACCATTGACGTTGGTCGTTGTGCAAAAGTAAACCAGGCCATTGGCTATCGTTGGTTTAGACTGGGTACCGAACTGCGTGCAAAGGCCCCATAGAATTGAACCATCGGGTGCATTGACAGCGTAAAGGCATCCATTGCCATCCCCGGTTCCAACATAGACCACATTATTGAACACAGTCGGTGCAGTAGCTGTTGGCCCACTAAGCTGATAGTCGTGATCCTGCCAGATCATTGAGCCATCACTCGTATGGAAGGCAAACAACTGACCAGAAGCACTGTCATAGACGACGCCATTAGCAATGGCAGGCTTATACGCTCCGGAGAAAAGAGAGCCGACCGAGGCACGCCAGAGCAATGAACCATCCGTCGCCTTAAGAGCATAAAGAAAGTCATCCCCGGCATTAAAGTACACGACCCCATTGTTTACTGCTGGCGCATAAGCACTACCCCCAGCCGTGTGCGTCCACATATGTGAACCACTTTGAGCATTGAGAGCCTCAAGAGAGTTACCCGTCGGCACATACACGACCCCGCCAGAGACTGCCACCGGATACGTTACAGCAGAGCCTGTATGAACGCGCCAATGGAGCGCCCCACTACTGGCATTCAATGCATACATATAGCCATCATTGGAACCGAAATAGACATTCAACGTCGTGCTGCTCTGTGGCACGGCTGCATGAGCGTACATCAAAGATGGCGCGCGCCCAAAGGAGAAGGAAAATGCGATACCCAGAATGCTCAATGCAATCAGAACGAAGAAGAGCGCCCGTTTGCTCGTGTAAGCCATTTTGTCATTTCCTTTCATCTTGAAATCGCTGGTCATCATCTCATCGATGATGCCAGTGTTTCCCTTATTCCGTGCTTTCTCAACGTATCGGCGCACAAGCGCCTTGTTTTCTTCGGTAGGCATGAGATATGCTCATTCTCATCTCCCGACTGTTTGATAGGTTGAAAAAGTAGTGTATAGATAGACATACATCTTAATGAGATGATGAACTCTCTCTTCATTATAGAGAATATGCCACCAATTGCTTCAAAAATAGGTCATTTGTACTGCTGATGTGCCGCACTCTCTACTTTGTGGCTACGAGGTTCCTTCCTTAGCGGGGGCCATAGAGTTACTCCTGGTCTGCGTCCGGCGATCTTGGAATACCAGTATTGACAGTTGCTATGCATATTACCGATAGCGACGCTGTCTATCGGTATTGACAACAACGTCGGGATATCCTATAATTTGCTGGTAATCACGTTTACGCTAATGACAGTTATTGTGAATGTTACATATAGTCATTCCTGATGTATACGAAGATATTCTACCAGGTCTAACAGGCGTGGAGTGTTTCTGCTCGCCTTTTTACAGGATCGTGTTTACGTCTGCGATACTCGTTGAAACATTCTCTACACCAGCGATTTGACGTACCGTTTTCTTTTTTGCACTTTGAACAAAACTTGAAGCGAGGTGTCTTGGAAGATTCACTATCCATAATCACTCCCCCGGAAGGATTTTTCTGGAGGATTGTATCACATGAGGAGAAGTTAGTAAATATGTTTCAATCAAATCGCATGTGCATGGTAAATACCCGTTTAATGACTATACGAAAAATGAAATAGGAGAGTGGGACATGCAAGAATACCATTCTCCTTTCACCGTTTCACTTTATGAAGCTCAGAGTCCTATGACGTGGACGCCGCGCGGCGATACCGACGCGCCGCCGTGGGAACGCTGCATGGCCCAATTCCTGCGACAGTTGTATGATCGCAGCCACAGCGTGAAAAGCGTCGAGGCGTATCGTCATACTTTGATCGCGTTCTTCACCGGCAGCGCGCAAGGCGGCCCGCCAAAACATCCCGCCGATTATACGCGCGAGGATGTTGAATACTTCATGCATCATCTCTCTACCTCCCCGCGTAACCCTGGCACGCCGCCAACGACCGCGACTATCAATCAACGTTTATCGATTATTGCTTCATTTTACCGCTTCGCCGCCACATTCACCATCGCTGGCCCCGATGGCCGCCCGCAAACACTGCTGCGCACGCCTAGTCCCACACTCGGCATTCGCCAGGGGCGACCGGATCGCGTTTATCGCGCCCTTTCGGACGAAGAACTCGACCGTTTTTTTGCAGTGATACCCGCGGATACCGTCAAGGGCTTACGCGACCGGGCGATCTTCTTGCTCTATTTCTGGACGGCACGCCGCCGCGAAGAGATTGCTCGTTTGCGCTGGGGCGATATCGAGCGAGGCATGATTGTCGAACCCGGCGGCAAGCGGCGGCAAGGATGGCGCTACCACTTTCATGGCAAAGGTAAGGGCGGCCAGGACGACATCGCTGAGCTGCCCGGCCCGGCTAAAGTGGCGATTGACCGCTACCTGGTCGCCGCGCGCCGGATGCAGACCATCAAGCCGGAGGATCCGCTCTTTGTGGCAATTGGGCCAGAGCAGGGCGGCGGCAAGCGCGGCGTTTCTTTGCCCGCCGATGATCGCACGCCGCTCACCAGCCATGCCATCGCACACGCTCTGAAGACGTACGCAAAACTGGCCGAAATTGATACGCAGCGCCTGACTCTGCACTCGCTGCGCCATACCGCCGCCACGCAGCGTTACGCGGCCGGATCTGACATTCGTGAAATACAACATCTTTTACGCCACAGCAATATCGCAACAACGGATATCTACTTGCGCGAATTGATGGGCAGCGCCGATCCGGGCGCGAAACTACTGGAGGATCGCTTCGGACATCTTTCGGATGATAACGAGCATACACAAAAGTAGCTTTCCTAACCTTTGATATCCTATAATGGGCAGAGGGGCCAGGTGACGGCGGCAAGGCATGATCAATCATTAGCGATATAGAATATCATAGCCTCATAATCCATGATCAAGGAGCGCAACTATGCCAGACGAGCAAGACAACACCAGGCAAAAAAGTGTCTCACACGAGGATGAAGCAACCATTACGCGGCCACTCGGAGCCAGGGGATATACCGATGGAGAATCTCAGCCTATGATTCTGGCTGCGAGTACGAAGCTCCTGCCAGAAAACCAACCATTATCGGAAAGCAAACCACTGCGGAGAGGACTAAGACGCCTGTTCCGCTCTGTTCTTATCTTTTTCATTGGACTCATCGTGGGAATGCTCATACTATCGATTTCCCTGCTCTCCATTGGAGGAAGTAATGCGCCTCTTCCGGTAGCAGCAACTACTAACCAATCGGGAAATACCATCGTTCATGTCGATTCGACCGTCTTAGTCCCCCTGGTGGAAAAAGGCTGGCAGCAGTCAAATACGCCTGGCAGCATCTCCCAGGTGCAGGTGCAGTTTGTCGCGGGAGATCTGATGACGATTACCGGAACTTATCAGATTAGCATGTTTGGTATTTCGCTGACCCGGCCATTTTCCATTCAGGTTCAACCTATGGCTGAGAAATGTTCCCCACAACTGCATATCTTGCACGTATCATTCTCAGGCATTCCCATTACGGGATTTATCGCGAGCTTTGAGAAAAATATCAACCAGCAACTCCAGCAGATCGCGCAATCTCTTGCCGTCAAGTTTACCTACTGCCTTACCGGAATGCGCACTGATAGCACAGGTCTGATCGCGAATATTCAGCTCAGTAATCTTGCCTGGAGTCGTGAAGCGGCTATGCTTTGACCATTTGGTGGGCTTCTGTATAGTAGAAGTGGATGGAATGACCATCCCGTCACGCTCTCCAAAGGTGAGGTCATTCTTGCTAGCGAGCATGATACTTACCGCACATTGGCGAGAGACGCTGTTAGTGTTGTGAAGGAAGACGATGTGTCTTTCAGGTCAACAACTACGTACAACAACTACGTAAAGGAGTAAGAAACTCATATGGCAACCGTTACACCGAACAAGAGTCTGTCAGTCATTGGCAAAGATGAGCTGATTCACCAGATCGCGGCCAGGGCTGGCCTCAATTTGAAAGAGACCACGAAGGTCATTGACGCTTTCACCGAAGTGGTACGCGAGGATATCGCCGGCGGCCACGAAGTGCGCCTGATGGGCTTCGGAACCTGGAGCTTGCGCAGCGTTGCGGCTCGCAAGGTGAAATCGATTCGCGGCGGCAAGCCGATCACCATTCCTGCCCGCAAGCGCGTCGGTTTCTCGGTAGGCGCGGTTCTCTCGCAGGCCGCTGAGGCAAAGGCCGCGGCGAAACGAGAGATGACCGCCTCGGCGGCTCACCTCATGAACCGCTCCACGAAAAACGGGGCGAGAGCGTAAACGCTCGCCCCATCCTTCCTTTTGTTGTGGTCTCCCAGCGCGCTATTTGCAGATAGAGCCTATTCTCCGCAAGCATTCTAGCGCGCTGGGAGACCACCCCATTTTATCAACAGGACATGCCTGGACGTTGCAAGAACTGCTCCACCTGGACGCGCTGATTCTCCGGGAGCGGGACGAATTGCCCCTGGGCGTTGATGTACACGATCTGCGAACCCTGGAAGCAGACCAGCATGTCAGGTTTGTGATCCCCGTTGACATCTTCGAACTTGAGCGTGACCGGCGCCTGATCGGCATTGGCCGTATAGAGCTGCGGGCCTTCGTAGACGCGAGCATGAGAGGCATCGCCGCCTGGAAATTCTATGACTTCGATGCGGCCATGCAGGTTAATCGCGATAAAATGACTGGGTATGCCGTTTGACTCGTTGTGTCCAACAAATTGATCCATCTGAAACGTGCGCGGATAGCCATAACGCAAAGTATCGATGGTCGTTCCTAACCAGCCGGCGACTCCCATGATGAGCGTCCACAAGGCAAGCATGAACAACATGCCCAGGCCAAGATAGAGCAGTGGATGAAAATGTCGAGCCGATGCTTTACCACTTCTCTGCGCCGGGCGCGGCAAGGGCGTCTTCGGCAGCGACCTGGATGGCACTGCCGCGCTTGCCCGCCGCGGTGGGACACGGGTATCCGCTCTAGCATCATCAGTGGTGCGTTCCCACGCGTCAATCTCGACAGCATCTTTCTCTACAGGCTTCGGCCGCTGACGAGATGCGCGCTGCACCCCTGGCGCCGCCGCGCCGCTATCAGTGGCACGTTTGCTGGCCGCTCCATCTTTATCGCTGATTGGACGATGGCGCAGGACACTCTTTGGGACGATATTGTGATCAGTTGACTCTAAAACTGGCATGTCCTTTACTCCTTCTTCACAATTGCTTCACGATTGCAAGCTGTCGTTTCCTCGTATAAACGGTGAAGAACTAAGGCTTACTCCCCCCATTCCCTTTCCTTGCACGCGCCATAAATGAAACATATGTTCTATTTTACTGGTGAACGTCAAGTACCGCGATGTTCTTTAAAGAAATAGCAATCCTTCTGACTGGCAAACTGTCTATTCTGATGAGCGTGCGAGGTATTTAAGGTGTGCTGTACTGGTAATATTGCCTACGTAAGGAGGACATTCGTTTATATGACGTCATTGCCCTGCTGCCATGCATATTATAAACCGTAATTGCCAGGATTTCAAGGTACTATAAGGAAGATTTTTGGAGTATTTGTTCTAATTCTTCCGGCAGGGGAGCTTCGAGTTCCACGAGTTGGCCGGTATGAGGATGCGTAAACGCAAGCTGGTAGGCATGCAGAAACTGGCGTGAAAGCGGGAGCATTTCCTGCTTGTTGGCTGACCCATAAACGGGATCGCCAACGACAGGATAGCCGATGGCCTGCAAATGCACGCGAATCTGGTGAGTACGTCCCGTTTCAAGTTGCAATAGCAGCAGCGTATGGCGGTTGAACCGTTGCAACACGCGAAAATGCGTGCGTGCCTCGCGGCTGCCCGCCAGCGTAATCGCCATTTGCTGGCGGTAGCGCGGATCGCGCCCGATCGGCGCATCGATGCTGCCCGCATCAAGGGGTACGACGCCTTCGACCAGCGCGAGATAGCGTTTGACGATAGCATGTTGCTTCATTTGCTCGGCCAGCGCCGCCTGGGTGCGCGCATTTTTAGCAACGATAAGCAATCCGGAGGTGTCTTTATCCAGCCGATGCACGATTCCGGGGCGTTCCTCATCTTCAAACTGGCCGAATTCAGGATAGCGGGCCAACAGCACATCCAGCAGCGTATCGCCGGAGTGACCGCGAGCAGGGTGAACAACCATTCCGGCGGGCTTGTTGACGACGAGCAAATCCTGGTCTTCGTAAACAATAGCAAGCGGGGCTGGCTGAGACAGTATTTCCGGTGAATGCTGTTCGTTTTGCTGTGAAGCGATCTCGATGCTATCGCCGCCTCTGAGCAGGTAGCCGGCTTTACTGGTTCGCCCATTGACCAGCGCCAACCCATCAGTGATCATGCGCTGGATAGCAGTACGTGAAATGCCGCCGAGGAGCGCGACCAGGAAGCGATCCAGTCGCTGGCCGACTTGTTCCTCCGGCACTGCATACACCTGGGCTTGCCCTGATGGCAAAAGTTCGGGATCATGCATCTTGTTTGGTGGACTGTAACGAGTCACTGCTTTCAGATGACAGCGGGTCTTTTTCTACGTCCGCCGCGGCGTCCACCTGCTCAGGCTGATCCGCCGCCTTCCTGGTCTGCCGCAGCCCACCGGCTAAAACGAAGAGCAGCAAAAGGATCACGCCGACAGAGATGGAAGCATCGGCAAGATTGAAGATCGCGAAGCGATAGCCAATTTGCGGGATCTGGAAAAAGATGAAGTCAACGACATAGCCCGCGTGCAGCGCTCTATCGATGAGATTGCCTGCCGCGCCGCCGATGATCATGCCAAAGATGAGCTTGTAGCCCATCGGGCCGCTATTGAGCATTCTGACATACAGGTACACAATAATGCAGAGCGCGACCGCGATCAAGACAATCAGCACGGCATTATTGGCGAACATGCTGAATGCCGCCCCGGAGTTCTGGATATAATAGATGCTGAGATAGTTTCCAATGATGGGAATGGGCGGCTTGCTCTCAGGCGGACTAAGGCTTGCGACGACGAGCGCTTTCGTCACTTGATCCAGCACGATTACAACGATTGCCACCAGCAAAGCAAGGACATCAAAAAGACGTGCGCGACTGACTGCCACGATGTTTCTACCGTTACCTTTCCTTGTATTTCGTGTTTGTATTGTACTCGTTTTGTCGCCTTTTGAACAGGGGAGAAACAACGAGGTCTGCATCCTCTGAGGGAAACCTGTAGGGGCGTAAGCTCTGCCCCGCCCAAAAACACTGCTTTGTCTCTCACCTGGGCGGGGCAGAGCTTACGCCCCTACGGGTTGCGGCCATTTCCCCGAACGGATCGAGAGCCAACAACGAGCAGGGATTGGGCCACATCCCTACGGATTGCCGTTGCTTTGTTCCCCTGCGCACTTGACGCAAAGCGAGGCCCACGGCAGCGCCTCCAGGCGTTTTTCGCCGATGGGTTGCCCGCAGTTGGTGCAGATGCCGTAGGTTCCCTGCTCAATACGTATCAACGCGGCATTGACTTGAGCAAGCAAATCTTGCTCGTTCGCCAAAAGTTCCTGCTCCTGCTGGATTTCCTGAACATCGGAGGCTCGATCTTCAAAATCTTGCGGTCCGTCGTCCAGCTCGATTGATCCCTCCGGCTCCGGGTGCGCCCCGCTGAGGCCGCGCATACGGCGCTCCAACTCGGCGCGTTTAGCTTCGAGCCGTTGTTTCATCCGTGGTATGTCAATAGCCATTACTACATCCTTTTCTTCGCAAGATCATACGCGACATTGTGAATCCTATTGTAGCGCATCTTCCTATTTTGGCAACCACAAACTGCCAACCCTGCTAACATAAGCTGCGATATTGGCAGGACAGCGTCGTGACAGCAACGTGCCAATCACCCTCTTCACCCTCGCCATTCGTCTGATGCGGCCCCGAATCGACCGCGAAGAGATAGAGTGGGTGGCCGTTGTAGGTCACTTGCCTGCCATTGGCATCAACCAGGATGCCCAGCTTGCCCGGTAATGGCGCTGCACTGGTGGGGACGACGCCCTCGGGGGCCACCAGCGGCGGCCAGTCCCACGCGCAGCTATCGGTGCAGACGCTGGTGGGCGTATCGTGAGTGACATAGTAGAGCGTCATACCCTGATTATTAGTAAGAGCCATTTCAGATTTGCCATTGACCGTCAAACGGGCAACGCGAATGGGGAGACTGGTATTGCCGACCACAACCACCGTCGAGTCGGAGCGCGGCCCGTCGCTGGCCGCGTAGGGCGGCATGGCTGTCGAAGCAGTGTGGCTATTGGCGCCCGCACCGCTTCCGGACGTTGTGCCGCAGGCAGCAGTAATCAGCGCCAGGAAGCACATACAGATAGAAAGAAATACAAACTTAGCGCGCATCATGGATAAGGTTCTCCTCTTCCAGGTAAAAGAATGAATCCTTGCCAGGTCAACCGCTGCGTTCGCGCCGGCAACTCGCTGTTTCTCTCTGGCCGTCTCTGCTATTATATCGCATGAATGCACACAGCCGTGGTAAGATGATCTACACAAGTCATCTACACATGAACTAAGGAAAATCTATGACGAAATCATCAGAGCGCGACCATAAAGCGGACAATACCGTGATGATTGCACCAGGCGTACCTTCACGGTTCAGTGACTACGATCTCTATCTGTTTGGTCAGGGAAAAGACTACCGCATCTACGAGAAAATGGGAGCGCACCTGCGCGCGGTGAACGGTGTAGAGGGCGTGCATTTCGCAGTGTGGGCACCCAATGCGCTCTCTGTGTCGGTCATCGGGGATTTCAATGGCTGGGAACGGGCCGCCAATCCGCTATACCTGCGGCACGCGGAGCTAGGCGTGTGGGAATGTTTTGTGCCGGGATTGCAGGTTGGGCAAACCTACAAATATGCCATTTATTCGCGCTTCAACAACTATAAGGTTGATAAGAGCGATCCGTATGGTTTTGCCTTTGAACTTCGCCCGCAGACGGCATCGATCATCGCGGACATTCACGCGCACGAGTGGGGTGACAGCGAGTGGATGCAGCAGCGCGGCCAGCGCGATCACTTGAAGGCTCCTATAGCCATCTATGAAGTACATCCAGGCTCATGGCGGCATATTCCAGAGCGTCACCGGGAAGGGAACCCCGAGGAAGATCGCTTCCTGACCTATCGAGAACTGGCCCACGCGCTGGCTCCCTACGTCAAAGAGATGGGCTTCACGCATATCGAACTGATGCCCGTCATGGAATATCCCTTCGATGGCTCGTGGGGCTACCAGGTCACCGGCTATTACGCGCCAACCAGCCGCTTTGGCGTTCCGGCGGATTTCCAGTACTTCGTTGATTATATGCACCAGCAGGGCATTGGCGTCTACCTGGACTGGGTTCCGGGGCATTTTCCCAAAGACGGCCATGCCTTGAGCTACTTCGACGGTACGCATCTCTACGAGTATGCCGACTCGCGCAAGGGCGAGCATAAAGAGTGGGGAACCTATGTCTTCGATTATGGCCGCAGCGAAGTGCGCAATTTTCTGATCGCGAATGCCCTGTACTGGCTCAAAGAATATCATATCGATGGCATGCGCGTGGACGCGGTCGCCTCCATGCTCTACCTGGACTACCTGCGCAAACCCGGAGAATGGGTTGGCAACCAGTATGGAGGGCGCGAACACCTGGAAGCGGTGAATTTCTTGCGCCAGGTGAACGAGGCCGTCTACGCGGACCAGCCGGGAGCCGTGACCATTGCCGAAGAGTCCACTTCCTGGCCGCTCGTCACCCGCCCGACGTATGTCGGCGGTTTGGGCTTTACGTTCAAGTGGAATATGGGCTGGATGCATGACATGCTGGAATATATGCACTTCGATCCTATCCACCGCCGTTACCATCACTCAGATATTACGTTTTCTTTGATGTATGCCTATTCAGAAAACTTTGTGCTGCCACTTTCGCACGATGAGGTCGTACATATTAAGGGGTCGCTGCTTAACAAGATGCCCGGCGATGTATGGCAGCGCTTCGCGAGCTTACGAGCATTTTATGGCTACATGTGGGGGCATCCGGGGAAAAAACTGCTCTTCATGGGCGGCGAGTTCGGCCAATGGAGCGAGTGGAACTTCGCGCAGAGCCTTGATTGGCACTTACTTGCGCCTCCCAGCTCTCCCTATCATGCTCAATTGAAGGATTTTGTGCGCAGTCTGAATGAGCTGTACCGGCAAGAGCCAGCTCTGAGCTATCTCGATTATGATCCACAGGGATTCTCGTGGATCGACCCTCACGACTCGGATAACAGCGTCGTTTCCTTTATACGGCGCGCGACCGAAAAGGACGACACGCTGATTTTCGTATGCAACTTTACGCCGGTTCCCAGGCATGGCTATCGTCTGGGCGTACCAGACGCGGGAACCTATGACGAGCTATTGAATAGCGATGCCGCGCGCTTTGGAGGCAGCGGCGTAGAAAATACGCAGCCGATGAACAGCGAGCCGATATACTGGCAATCTTGCCCACACTCGATAGTTTTAACTTTGCCGCCGCTCAGCGCCGTTATGCTCAAACGGCGGGCAGGTTCTGGAGATAGAGATATACCAGCAGGGGATGAAAAACCGAATGAAGAAGATGAGTCGTAATACGAACCACAATCGCAAGAATGGCAGATATACGTCATCGTATCGCCCCGATAGAAGCGGGGAAAAAGTCACCGAGGATGAGCGACTACTTCATCGTCCCATGCAACCGCTCATTAAAGTGTCAGACCCGGTGCCGCCGGAACACATCAAAGAGGCGGAACATGCCATTGAGCGCGCCGTAAACTTCGACTTTACCATCACCGATCCCTGGCGCGTCTTCCGCATTATGAGCGAGTTTGTCGAGGGCTTTGACACTCTTTCGCATATTCCCCCCTCGGTGGCGCTCTTTGGCTCGGCGCGCATCAAACCGGAAGATCCCGTCTATGCGGCAGCCGTAGAGACGGCTCGCCTGCTTGCCAGGGCTGGTTTTGGCATCATCACCGGCGGCGGACCCGGCATTATGGAAGCGGCGAATCAGGGAGCGCAAGATGGCGAAAACATTTCGGTTGGCTGCAATATCGAACTGCCATTTGAACAAAAGTCCAATCCCTACCTGGACATCTCCCTCGATTTTCGCTACTTCTTCGTGCGCAAAACTATGTTTGTCAAGTACGCCAACGCCTTCATCATTTTCCCCGGCGGTTTTGGCACCATGGATGAGCTGTTCGAGGCGCTAACGCTCATTCAAACCAAAAAAGTGGAACATTTCCCCGTCATACTCTACGGCTCGAAGTTTTGGGGCGGCCTGATCGACTGGATTCGCGAAGCCATGCTGGCCTCTGGGAAAGTATCGCCCGATGACATGACGTTATTACGCCTTTCAGACGATCCCCAGGAAATTTGCCGCTGGGTGATCGAGGCATACGAGGAGCGCTATCGCCAGGAGCGCGAAAATCCGGCGGCTCATCGCGAGCAATCAATCCGTTGATGATATAAATACACAGCACATCGTCCGGCGCAAGCAATTACGGCTCAAAACTGATCATCACGCGCGGGAGTTTGAGTTCCGCCGCTGTATGCGCCCACAACCGTATTGCCTGAGCCACAATCTCGTTGTCGCGCGGTTGGCGCAACTTATCATGCTGCACTACGAGTTTCGTCGCTACCTGGATGTGCCAGACCCCGTTGGCGCGTTTCAGACTCGCCGGCGCTGCTACCTCCAGCAGCGCTGCTAGCCGTGGCGATTGCCGCCCAACGATCTGGAGAATGTCCGACCAATGCTCAAGCAAGATGGATGTGAACTGGTGGGTAAATTCATCATAGCGAGTATGCGGCTTTTGCTCCATAAAGCTCCTCCTCGTCTGACTGATCGAGACTGGCATGTTTCAAGTATAGCATATTTATTGTAAGATTGCTCTCCTCCCTTTGCAGCGTCAATTGCTCTGCACCCTATCACGGCAAAACAGGACAGATTGACCTGGATGCGCTCTTACTTTAACCGACAACTCCTAATCTTAACCATATCTTAACCACGTTGTGGTACTTTCCTACCAACAAAAAGGCCGCGCATTCATACGTATCTATTCATGTATCGTACAATGCTGAGCAAAGGGTGTGTCAAAAAATCTCACGTTTGCCCATAGCACCACAAGTCGGCACACGGATTCGGGTTTGCGCTGATAGTGTAATCCCGTCAACCAGACATAATTATGTCTGGTTAAGTATGTTTCTGAACTGCTCATCGCGCTGCTCTACGGCGCGTGAAAAGGAGATGAAGTAGATGCCCAGGAAACTTTCGAGCATCCATTACGGGGGGAGCCGGCAGAGAAGACCCCTGCTGCTGTTCATCACCGCTCTGGTCGTGCCTGCTATTTTGGGAGCGGTCATCGCGGCTGTATTTATCATACCGAGGCTGGCATCTCACGCGGCGACAGCGAACCCGAACTGCACGCTGATCGTGCCGCCTCACCCACTTACGGCCCAGGGCCTGGCAACGCCTTTTAAATTGGTCGCCACCGATGCGGCCAACGGCCCCTGTAACGAGGCGAACGCCAACCAATCGGCCTTTGTGCAGGCTGCCGCCATCGATCCTGTCACAGGAGCGATCTCTATCTACGATCCACTGGTAATTGACCGGGGAAGCAAGGCCGCCGTTGCGCCGGTCGTGCCAAAATTGCCAGCCAATGCCGTCGTCGCCATCTGGTTTGGCTTCAACGGCGCTAAATTGAGGCTGCAAGGCACTAACGGCAGCCTTAGCGATGCACAGTGCGTCAACGGTATTCCCGGCTCTATTTTTGGCCAGGTATCGTACTGTAACGCTCCCACGTTCTTCAGGGCCGCGAATCTCGCCATTCAGGCCGGGAAGCTTACCCCTCCGGCCATCGGCACGGCGAAAGATGGCCAGCCCTGCCCGACGCTGCGCGATTTCTCGCTGGTTGATCAGGATCAGAGCGATAACGTGACGACTATGTATCTCGTGACGGCTAATGGACAGATGGCGCAGATGACCCAGGCCAACCTCGCGGCCTTGCCCGGCGCTACCAAGCTCTTCAATGGCAGCGACAACGGCCTGCTCGACGACTTCGTCGATCCGGCGCTCGGCTGCGCGCCGTGGACGGTTTCCAACCTGGGCGATCAGGGACAGCAGGCAACCGGCCTGCCGCTCGACGAACTGCAGGCGGCGGCGCACCAGGCGCAGCCGGTGGCGCTCGTGCCAGCAGGCGATCCAATGGTGCTGGTCAACGGCAATCTCAATTTGCAGAAAGTCAATGCCTACCGCGCTGGCGTGGACCAGCCGCTAGTCGCCAACTTGCAAGACGCCAGCACGCGCACCTACTGCACTAACCTGCTGGCTGTCGGGCCGCAGCGCCTCCTACTCGACTCTCATTTAACCAGAGTTTTCGCCTCACCTGTTCCCGCGATGGCTAACTCGCTCTTCACCTTCCTGGCACAGCGTTTCGTCGCCACCTACATGATCCTCAACTGCCAGAAGCTGACCGGCCGGGTCGATCCAGTCTCGGTGAAAGTGGACGGGCAGGGCATTGCCATTTCAGCCACCTTCAACGGTACTAACGCCAAATCGAAGCGGCGAGACAAACCTGTCTCGCCTCCTCGATCTCCCATATCTCACTCCCCTCGGGTTTCGAAAAGCTCTGGGAAGTAAGTATGGGGTCTCCGTCCTTCCGGGGGAATGCCGTAGGGGCGTGGGCTTGCCCCGCCCGTGGCGTTGGCGGTCAGGTCTGCGGGCGGGGCAAGCCCACGCCCCTACGGGTTTCGATCCCGTTTCCCCCGGAAGGATGGAGAACCTAAGTATATGGCCCATTGACATTCTAAGTTACCTTCTGGTATATTTACCGCATGCAAATGAAATTGGAACTCGTCGCGGTTCCCGTCTCGGGCGTTGACCGCGCAAAGGTTTTTTATACGGAGAAGAGAAGTCCTGCCCTGGGGGTCATTTGCCTATTTTAGCGATCCCGATGGGAATCGCTGGTCATTCCAGCAGTTGCCGGTTCGTCAATAGCTTCAACACATACGACGCACTCCGCCCAGATGGTTCTCAACCGGTTTATTCGGCCAAC
>Ga0207416_1003684_pt1 | contig 14234 bp, 17 predicted proteins | sample PaiPotPPM11metaG_FD_184107 | JGI IMG/M metagenome (GOLD analysis project Ga0207416, IMG submission 184107) | Iron sulfur acid spring bacterial and archeal communities from Banff, Canada, to study Microbial Dark Matter (Phase II) - Paint Pots PPM... ...
CCAAGGAGCCGATGGTCTTGGTGACCGATTCAACAACGTCGATGTCCACAGCCACTCCTTCCTTGAAGTGGCTGCATCTTACACCTCTGCGCCACCCCGCTCAGGGGGTGCGGAAAATGAGTCTAGGTGTAAAACAGCATCGACATCCTCAATCCGCACTGCCATACGCTGTACTCCTTCCGGTTAGCTTCTGAATGTCGGGAGAAGGCTTGGCGTCGCCATCAGGCACCCGGCAAGCGTTGCCCCGCATCAGTTCGGCTTAGCCTGTTCCTGCCAACGTAAAAAGTCGCCTTCATGGTGCCTGAACCAATCCAGATCCTCCGGCGTAATCCAATCCCTGTCAGCTTCGGCCAACAGCGCGTCAACAGCATTCCAGAGTGGCACCAACTCCTCAGTGAATACGCCGTAGACAATCACCCATGTGTCACCGCCTAGCTTGCTGCCAAACACGGCGGGGCGATCTTCTGCTGTCGCTACACATGCAGTTATGCGCCCATACAACTCCTGGAACTGATCATCGCTCGCCACACGAGCAGCCTGGCAACGCAGTGGCCAGGAAAGAAACGGAGCCTCGATGTGCCAGGCCGGGGGATCGTACATCTTCACGAAAGCGACTGCGGGCCCCTCCTCCTCACTCATCACTCACTCTCCACAGGGCTCGGTCTCGAGACTTGGTTCCTCGAGCAATCTGACGATGCTGGTGATCGAGCTGCTTTAGCTCACGCATCAAGCGAAGCTCTATCGGGAAATAGCGCTTCTTCAGTGGACGAAGTTCTACCAATTGGCCATAGTAGTGGACGCCATGTGTCCTGCAGACAAACATGTCTGTCCCTCTGACCTGCCAGACGGAGGGGTTCTTGCACTTCACACCGTCTTCTGAGCGGTGATGGCAGTACTTGGATGAGAGTGCCTTCATGATTAGCTCACCTTGCAGCTTCGAGCGTCTTCAGCAGAGCTGCGTGTTCACCGAGGTCCGCAGTCCAGTCTGTGTACCGCGATCGCTCCGACCACTGGTCAAACGCCGAGGCGGCGTGTGCCTCAAAAGTTGCTCGATCGCACTCGTTGACCTGCATGAAGTGGGCGACAACCGCCTCCATATCAAGCGCTCCCTCAGCCGCCAGAATGCCGGCGTGCCCAAGGTGCTTGACGTGATGGCACATCTTGCACAGGGCCACAAAATCCTTGAGCCGCTGAACGTGGGTTGTGTCGTCGTATTCCCAGCGCTCGTGGCAGTACATCGTGGTGTCTGTCGCGCCACAGATTGCGCAGGTGTATCTGTACGCTCGGTAGACGCGCCGCCGGAGAGTGTCCCACTGGCCTTGAGAAAGCATTCGCCGAAGGTTCACTCCCCACAGCGGCGAGGGGACGAGTTCAATCGTGAGCTTTAGACTCGTCATCTGCGGCTCACCTATTCATTCGGCTCGGAGACCGCATTGTCCTCCTGCGTGACCAATTCCCACGCACGGTGGAGGCCATCCACAAACGCATCTCTAAAGGCCTTGGCGGAGCCACTTCTGCCAGTATCGACGAAGCCGGGATCAGTCAAATCGTCGCTGACATGCCAGCCTCTAACCACGTCTCGGAGGGCAGGGTCCATGATGCTCTTCAAGTGCTCATAGTAGTCACCGAACATGGTCGAAAACAGAATCTTGTCGGTGTCCCACCCAGCTTCTTCGCAATAGTGAAAGTCTCCGTAACTTAGCCTCTCCGCCGCTTGCAGCCCCGCCGCGTACCCCCTTCGATAAATCTCGGCCCGTTCGGCGCGAAGGCGCTGACGCAGTGCTTGAATGTCTATGGTGTTGTCGAGCTCAGGTAATGCCGGCCGGGCGACGTTCATGTGCAGCTCCTCCTTAACCGCTCTCTGGAAGACCTGCGACCATTTCACATCCTCGCGCTTCTGCATCGGCTCCCAGAGATAGTCAGGGACGTATACCGTCATCTTGGGCACAAGCTCCTCCGTATACCGCCTTGGTTATACTTCCATACTTATACACCCATCTTAGACGTGGGGCCGACTGGTGTCAAGCAGAACGTCGAAGTCCACGTAGCTGGCTGTGATTCCTGCATCCCTCGGGACCTCTCTTGTCCGAAGTCTTGACAATCACCCAAAACATGAGTATGCTATCGCCTTATGCCACGAGGCGAAAGGAGAACATACTCCGGGGAGTCACCACAAGAACGGGTCGCTGGGAGTGCCACTGCCAGTGCGACGGAGAGCGCCTCATCGCCCCCCAGCTCGATGACCTTTCCGTCATGGGCCACCGCCACCTCACGCGCGATGGCAGCAAACTGCCCCGCGAGCTTGGCCGCTGCTTCGTCCCCATGCTCCACGGTGAAGGCCCGCTACGTCCGCGGCTTCCCGTCCTGCGTCTCTTCCTCGATGTGGCGCCCGAGGCACTGATCCCGTATCTGGCGGATGTCGACCTTTGTGCTGCTGAGCGCCTCGCACCGTGTGGACCACCTTTGGGAGCTGTACCTTCCTCGTCGAGAGGATCTCTGCTTTGTGACGCTTGCAAACCAGGGCCTCACCGCCTCAAAGCCGGTGAGGATCAGACTGGCGCGCAAGCGTTCATTTGAAGAGAGACCAGCAACATCCAGCGCGGCGGAAAGGGCGAAGGTATCAAGACCCAGCGGGAGAATGAAGGCGACGACAGTGAGTGCATGCACCATCGCTCATGGTCGCATGGTCCCGGCGGGATCACCCGTGCGAAGCACGTTGAGCTGCGGGATCCGCTCGATCTGACTGAAGAGCCCTGAGCCTGGCTATCACGACGGCACGATAGGCGAGCGCGCTTCCGCAAGCCAAATTGCCGCTTCAATAGAACGCCGAGATCCTCGCCTTATACGAGCCATTTCTCGTCACTGAGCCGCCACCTTCAGCAGGAGCACCCTTAGGTCGATAATCCATGTCGCCCTCGCCACTCCCACCATTGCCTCCATGCCTTCTGCATCCGTTCGTCGATGATGTGCTGTGCTGCACGGTGATTGGGGAGATCAAAGTACGAGCAGGTATCAGCGTCGGGAGGACGGGGAACCGCATGAACCCGGCAGACGCTGTTCAGCCAGAACGGGCAGTCCTTACACGTCTTGTGTTGCCAGGGAAAGCCAGTTTGCCACTCCTGGTCAACCTCGGTTCGATAGTACCCAGCGTCGTACGCCACTTTGAGCCTCGATATCCAGTCTTCGGACATAGGTATGCCTGGGGTGTAGACAGGATGTGGAGGCGGGAGAGAAACCAGAGCAGAACAGCAAGAAACCCCGGCCGTCCATCATACGACCGAGGTGGGGAAGGGCACTCCCAGCGAGCACGCTTGCTGGCAGTGTATCAGGCCTTCGCGAGTTCAGCAAGCGCAACACAGCGCCGACGTCGATGAGCCTCCTCGGATAGGCGCGGTTCCGTTGCCTCGCAGCCCCTGACAAGAGGCCACCTGGCGCAGTTGGCCAGGCGGAGCGACGTACTGCTCCTCGCCGAACTGAAGTGGCGGAGCCCGGCGGCGGCTTCACACGAGGCCCGGAGCCGCGATCTCAAGCTCCTCGAGGGCATCGACCAGGTCCGCAAGGCTGCCTCCTTCGTCCTCGACCATCCCGCCAGAGCAGCGGACCAGACGATGAGGAACTCGTCTTCCGGGAGCTCGCCGGCGAGCTCGGGCTCGAAGTCGGTGGAGAGCTGGGGGACGAGGGCGAAGAGGTTGACCGGTTCATAGCGATCCACGATCATGACGACGAGGCGTCCGGGGAAGTGCGGTTGGTAGTGCATCTGCATCCTACGCCCCGTGAGGCCCCATGTCGCATTGTTCTCTCGCATCTCGTCCCCCGGCCAGCAGCGCAGGGCGACCTCGCGCTACCGTACCCTTGTTGCCCCTTGATGACGTGGAGGTGTCCTGCTCGTGCCAAACCCTGCCATCATCCCCAACGAGGTCGCGCGCCGCTTCGTCCTGGGCCAACAAGGGTTGTGGCCGGGTCGGCGCTGGGCCAGGAAGGAGGGCGCGGCGCAGGCCATTCACACGCTACAAGCAGTGCAGGTCGACTCGATGACGGTCGTGGCCCGGAGCCATGACCTCGTCCTCTGGAGCCGCGTCGTGGACTACCAGCCAGAGTACCTCGATGCGCTGCTGTACCGCGACCGCACCTTCTTCGACTATGGCGGCTGCGTCCACATCTATCCCATGGAGGAGTTGCCGTCCTGGCGGCTCCACATGAGACGGCGGCGCCACGACAAGCGGCCTGCCGCCTTCTTCACGGAGCATGCGGCGGTCACCGACGAGGTGCTCGAGGCGATACGAGTGCGGGGTCCGCTGGGCAGTCGCGACCTCGCTGGCACCACCCGGGTGTCGAGCTATCGGGCGCGCAAGGACACCGGGCTTGCCCTGTACAACCTGTGGCTCACCGGCGAGCTCATGACGCACCACCGCGACGGGTTCCAGCGCATCTACGATCTCCGTGAGCGAGTTGCCCCGATCGCTCTGGATCATGAGGCGGGTGAGGAGGAAGCGGAACGCCTCTTTGCCCGCAAGGCGCTCGCCATGCTCGGCTTGCACACGGCCTCCGCGTGGGCCGGGACCTTCGCCTTCCTCATCAATCGGAAGATCGACCGGATCGAGGCGCGCAGATGGCTGGACCGCCTGGTTGGGGTGGGAGAGTTTGCTGTCGTCGAAGTGGAGGGACAACGCGACGTCCATTACTATGCGGCGGCCGCGGCTCCACTGCTGGGTGCGCTCTCACATGGCGAGACACCTGACTCCTGGCGACCACTCGAGACGACAACGGACCAGGAGACGGTCTTCCTCTCGCCCCTCGATAATCTCCTGGCGCGCAAGCGCACACTCACTCTGTTCGGGTTCGAGTACCTCTGGGAGGTGTACAAGCCAGCCTCAAGCCGCCGCTGGGGCTACTACACGATGCCGATCCTGTGGAAGGATCGACTCGTGGCTCGTATCGACCCGAAGCTGGACCGTCCGACGGCGACGCTGACGATCAACGACTTCTGGCTGGAGGAGCCCGGTACCGCAGATGATCCGGCGTTTGCCCGTGCTCTTGCCCGGGGGCTCGAGCGGTTCGCCCACTTCCATGCAGCGAACCATCTTGACCTATCGGCCATTCAGCCCGATTGCCTCCGGCGCTCCTTGGAAACAGGGTTGAACTGGCTATCATAGGTGCCTCGCTGCGTCGTTTTGCACCGAGAACTAGTGGGTCATGCCGCATTTGAGTGATGATCGGCTAGGACAGCTGCGATGCGACCGGAAGGAGTGGGAGCGACATAGTTCCGACTCCGGCACAGAGGACAGGCCTCTGCTCTCAACAGGTCCGCCAGCTTGCAGGAGACGTGTCGGCCCAGCCGGCCGGGACCAGCAGCACGCACGCGCCGTGCCATCAGGCAACACGCCGGGCACGGCAATCTTGCCTCGCTCATTGATGAGGCTTCTTCCCTCCGACTTTCCCAACTGGAACACAGTGCACCACTACTTCGACGTTTGGCCCTTGGTGGCAGCTATCTCCAGATCAGTGACGCCGTGCGACGACAAGCGCCCACTGCTGGGGCACAGAGGGCGACAAAGGGGTGCGATGCTGCCCACAAGTGAGAAGTATCCACAGATGGTCCGCGACTGCAACCAGCGGAGCGGGTAACGTGTCACAGACGAGTCCGTCGTGGAGAGACAGTTCGGCGGTGGGCCGCGACGGAGAGAGCCGCTGACATCGGTGATGCCAGCGGCCCTACGGAATGTGGGTTGACCGGCCTTGGGGCTGGAGGGATCAGCCTGCTGGGCGTTAGCTCGAGCAGCCCGGAATGACGTTGGGTGGGTAACAATTATCGGGTGCGTTGCGAGCGATGACCGTATTGGTGGCCGTCACCGTTGCTCCGTTGCTTGTACCGTTGAACAGTCCCCCACCCTGGAGCGTGATGGCCGGATTGCTCCCGACCAGGCTGTTAGAGGTGATCGTGCTGTCGACCAGGGTCAGGTGAGGCGCAGGAAGATCAGAGGCTTTATCATTCCAGATGCCCCCGCCTCCCGCGAAGCCGCTGGGCCCGTTCGCGCTCCCGGTATTGTGGCTCACCGTGGTGCCGCGCAGCGTCAGGCCACCGGTGTTGGCGATGCCCCCGCCGCCAGCGAACACGTTGCCTGAGGTCGTGGTAGCAACCGCCCGATTGTCCGTGATCACGCTATCCGTCAGCGTCACCGGTCCCGGTATTTGCGGACTGCCCCCAACAAAGATGGCTCCCCCCAAGGCGAACGTGCCACTGAACTGGCCGTTCGGAGGGCCGAAGGCAGCCGCAGGACTCGTCCCGGTCGCGCTGTTGCCACTAAACCTCGTGTCCTTAATGGTGGCCGAGCCTGGGACCCCCAGGCCGCCGGCGGTGGCGATGCTGACCAGGGTGGTCAGCGTGGAGGTAATGGTGGTGCGCGCGTGGTTGTCGCTGACGGTGCTGTCCAGCAGGGTGAGCGAGCCTTCGTCATCGATGCCACCCGAGGCAGCACCCAGGAACCCGCCGTAGCCCGTGGCCGTCACACTGTTGCCGGTAATCTGGCTGCCTCGGATCGTCGTCTGACCCCCCGGCTGCACGTGGACGCCGCCGCCAATATCGTCGATGCCGCTCATGGGGTCCTGGGAGGTGCTGGTCAGGGAGACGGTGTTGCTCCTAATGGTGCTTCCGTCGATCCTCAACGTCGCCGTGCCGGCGGTATCGATCCCGCCACCGCCTGCGAACGCGTCGGGCAGCAGCGCTGCCGTGTTGAAACTGACCGTGTTGTCGCTGACCGTACTACTCTGCAGGGTCAGCGAGCCGTTATTCTTGATGCCTCCGCCCAGGGATCTGACGGTGTCCGGAGCCGAGGAGGCGTCCCAGATGACGTGATTGTGGCTCACCACGGTGTTGGACAGGCGCATCGTCCCGAAGTTGGCGATCCCGCCCCCAGCCGTGACCGAGAGGGTGCAACCCGCACCACAGCTGATCTCCGTCGTCGTCACGCTATTGCCGGTGATCACGGAGTTAGTGATCGCGACAGTTGCCCCAGGCTGGTTTGGTGCCGCGGGCAAGACCAAGATCCCGCCTCCCCGCGTGTTCGAGGGGCTGGGCACGGACGTATTCGAGCCGCCGGTCACCGTCACCCCGGTGATGCTGACGGTGGGCTCCACGGTCCCGTCAGCGGTGCCAATCGTCACCACCGGACCACCACCCTGGATGGTGGTAGATCCTGCTCCCGCTCCAATGATCTGCACACTCTTGGTGATGACAATCGGGCTGGGAGTGGTGCCGGAATAGGTTCCAGATTCGATGTGGATCACATCCCCGTTGTCCGCCTTATCCAGCGCCTGCTGAATCGTCGAGTAGCAGCCGGGACCACTCCCGACACAGAGACTGGTGGCAAGGGCCGGATGGGCAGCGAAACCCATGCCACTCCCTCCCACCATCACCAGACAGATCGCCAGAATCAGTCGTCTCATTTCGTCCCCCTCATCGTCGTTAGGTTGTAGAACGCGGCCAGCGCCGCAACCAGTAGTTGGCAGACCGTGTTTTGCATCCTTGTCTCCTTCGTCAGTGGTGGTTGGGTTCGCAGAGCGTGTCGGCCGACAACCCTACGAAGCGTGCAGCGTGAGCCGCGCAATCTCCTGGGCAACCCGTCCGATTTGGTTCATGTCGTCATTGGACACCACGACGATGTCCACGCCGTCATCCGAGAGGTGGAGGTTGATTGCCCGGAACGAGTTCCCTTCGTCAGCGGTGTAGATGACGCGATGACCGAACAGGCTCCCGATCTTCCAGAAATACCCGTACTCCAGGTGCTTGGCAGCGGGCATCGTCTTCGGGTCGCTGGGGTCGGGCGGCTCGACCACGGCCTGCGGGGTCAGCATGGTGCGGAGCCAGGTAGAACCGAGCAGCTTGCCCCCGAACAACGCCCGGTCGTATCGCTCCACGTCCAGCACGGTCGAGTACGCTGCATAGTGGTTGTTGTAGCCACCATTCTTCCCCGGCCCACCCCCTGAATAGGCGGCGGCACGCTGAGGCGGTTTGAGGGCAGTGGTGAGGCGTCCGGTGTGGGCCATGCCGGCCGGGCGCCAGACGTTGGCCTGGAGATATGTCGCCCATGGGAGGCCCGTGACGTGTTGGATGATGGCCGCCCGCATGTAGGTTCCACAGTTTCCAAAGTGGGCTTGTATCCCCGGATCGAGACCGAGGGGAGTGGCTTTACACGTCGCATACGCCTGGTTGAAGCTCCTAGCTGATGGCCAATCCACGTTCGGGAGACCAGCCCGCCCCGTCTCCAGCGATTGGATGGTCACGTGCCGCCAGCTGGCCGGGCACCCGGCGATGTAGGTGCAGATCGCATCCCCCAACTTGACCCTCCCGCGCTGCAGGAGCTGAACGATGGCCAGAATGGAAAAGCTATGGCTCACCCCGGGCAGCAGGTAGCGTGTATCCGGGCGATTCGGCACGTGGTGGGCCCGATCCGCCATGCCGTACCCGTGACTGAACAGGATCGTTCCGTGTTTGGCGATGGCGACTGCGCCACTGAATTGGGCCTTCCTGGACAATCCGGCGAGATAGCGGTCGAGCTGGGGGCCGACGGTTGCCGTCCGTCGGGAGAGGTGAGCTGGTGCTCGTTGAGGTGCGGCGGCCAGCCGACCCGGGATCACCAGGACGCCAAGGACTGCCGCGATCACGATCATCCGTCCGACGCGGGGCATCGCGTTCCTCCTTCTGTCTTCCATAGGGATTCCTGCGCCCCTGCTCAGCAGGGGTGGCATGGTGAACATGAGTCGTCGCATCGTGTTCGTCCTTTCATCAGGTTGCTCGCTCGTCCCTCCGAACGAATCGTGTTGGTGGATCTGTCTCTCACACGGAAGGTGTTAGTCACCTGCATGGGGCTGGTGCGAGCGCCTCGTGTGGGCCACCTGTTGCATCGGCGGAAGGTCCACAGCCAGGATGATGCGGGTGTAAGGGATCTGGGCATCCTCGTTGACCTCCTGCACGAAGTCCGCACTTGATGCCTCGAACAGGCAGAGGCAGCGGGATTCCCCGGGGACGAAGGTGCTGCGCAGATACCGCACGGACTGGCCCTGTGCCGTGATCGCATCGCACGACCGCTGCGTCGCCTCTCGTAGTGCCCTCACCTGCGCCATCGTGACACCGGGCAGGTCGCGTTCCACCAGGTACACCGGCATTCCACTCCCTCCTTCCTTGTCTCCTGATCCCTGCTGGGACGTCTCTCACCTCGGTCTGATCCACCCATGCCGGGATGCCAGTGAGGTCCACTATGGGCTCTCGGACCGTCAATGACCACGAAGAAACCCACGGAATGCCCCACAGAATGCGGTGACAGGAGCGATACGCCGTGCTATGCTCGTGGTAGCTAGCGGAAAGAGGGCTCCTGGCGGCAGGCTTCGCCAGGGGAGACAGGCGATGGGAGATCGGACGACTCCGAGCTTCGGCGCTCTGCTCAGTCGGTACCGCATGGCACAGGGACTGAGTCAGGAGCAACTCGCCGAACGTGCCCGAATCAGTGCCCGCAGCATCAGCGACCTGGAACGGGGTGTGAGTAGTCGGCCCCACGCCTCGACGGTGCATCAGTTGTCCGAGGCGCTCCAGCTCTCCTTGGCTGACCAGGCGATCCTAGAGGCGGCATCCCGGCTTCCGAAGGTGACTCCTCCGCCGGAGGGAGTTGCTCCCGATCCCCTCCCCACGGGGAACTTCCTCGGTGCTGTGCCACCCGGTGCCATCGTGGCACGCGAGGAGGAGCTGGGCCGCATCCGGACGATCCTCGATGAGGTCGCCGGGGGAACAGGGCAACTTCTCACGCTGGTTGGGGAGCTCGGTGTGGGGAAGACCCGGCTAGCACAAGAGGTCATGGTGCAGGCCCGCGACCGGGGCTTCCTTATCGGAACCGGTCGCTGCTATCAACGGGAGCACCAGAGCTCCTACGTTCCCATGTTTGAGGCGCTCTCGGAGATTCCCACGAATGCACCAGCAGACGTGCGCGTGAGCGTTCAGCAGCAGTGGCGTACCCTCCGGAAGCATGTGGGTAGTAGCCTCTACGAAGGGGCGTCCCCTTCCGGTCTAGCGGAGGCGCGCCGCGCTCTCGGTGCAGTCGCAGACTTCCTCATCTCACTCACCGATTCTGCTCCGGTTGCCCTCTTGTTCGACGATCTGCACTGGGCCGGCGAGGGCACCTTGAGCTTCCTGCACCACCTGGTCCATGCCACGCGTGGCGCCTGCGTCCTCGTACTCGGCACCTTGCGCGACTCCCACCTGAGCGAAGAGCATCCTGCGCTCGCCCACGTACTAGGGGATCTGAGCCGAGAACGTCTGGGCGAGCGGATGGTAGTCAGGCGGCTGTCGAGTGACGAGACGGCGACGCTGGCGGCCACCATCATGGGGCAGGAGACCATTGCCGAGGACGTTGCGGCGTTCATCTATCGGCGCAGCAAGGGCAATCCGCGCTACATCGACCAGATGGTGCGCTCGTTTGGGGGCCGACTCCAGTTGCAGGGTGATTATAGGCAGCTGGGAGCGGAAGCGCACGACCACCATCGCCGAGGAGCTGGGCTGCCATCCCCAAACGGTCCGGGAACGGATTGTCCGCTTCAATGCGGAGGGCCTGGACGGCCTGGGCGATCGTCTGGGTACGGGACGCAAGCCCCGCCTGACCGAGGAGGAGCGGGGGAGCATCATTGCCCTGGCCCGCTCGGTCCCACCGGGCAAGCTCGTCCAGATGGGGGATGAGCTACGTGCTCCCGAGCCGGAGAAGGAGGCACGGTGGAGCTTGGATGCGCTCACCCGCGCTGCTCATGACAAGGGCATCCAGATCGAGCGCAGCCAGATCCGTCGCATCCTGCGCACCGAAGGGGTGCGCTGGCGCACGACCCACTCCTGGGCAGACAGCGCAGATCCCGACTTTGTCCCAAAAGAACCGCGGTCGTCACGCTCTACGTCAGCCCTCCTGAGGGCGCGACATCGATTCACTCGGCGTGTCGTAGATCGTCTGAGAGTGTTGAAAAACTCGCCGATGAAGTCTTGACAAGCCTCCAAGCTGGCGCCCTTAGGCAGAAATGGGCTCAGAGAGGGCTCACATTGCCTCTCACAGACCGTAAGAGCCTCCGAAGGTCGCAGCCCTGAAGTTCGTCAAGGGGTTTTTCAACACTCTCGTCTCTTGTACGGCGTCGGCACTCGAGTCCGTGGGAGCTTCCTTCCTGAACGTGCCGTGAGTGGTATTTGTGCTGGCCTTTTGCACTTCGAACCTAGGTGTCGTTGACCAGTCGTTCTTCCGCTGGTAGACTGTTCTACCTAACCGCCGCGAGTGTCAGAATGAGCGTTTCCCCTGGCAATGGCCAATCTGATTCTCTGAGGCTGGCAGTTCAGATCCTCTACTCAATGACGCTGCAGGCTGTCGGTGATTTGCCGACAGACTCAGCCGCCGCGGCAGTCGCCGGTCATAGATTCGAAAACGAAGCCGCCGATGCCGCGTATACGGCGCTAGTGGAACGTGGTATCCGTCCGCCGACGCCCCCCCGACACATGCTGCAGTTGCCGACCGTGTCGGGCCTGTATCAGCAGTTCGACCTTGTTATAACGGATCGCCTGCGATACTGCGTCGTGGAACTCAAGCGACGATCACATGCTGAGATCGAGCAACTGTACGCATTTGTCGCGAAACTGCTCGATTATGCGTTGGCTGCGAAGATTCAGCGGACTGATAACACGTTCACAGGGATCTTCGTTTCGACGTCACCTAAGCTCAATGAACACATTCGGCAGTTTGCCTTGGCCTACGGTGTGCTGCCCATTGCTCCAGACTTGGCACCGTGCCAGGTGCTGCAGGTAGAGACCAGTGACGTGTCCATTCGTACTGACGCTCTTAGCCTGGAAATGCGCCTCAGTGTGCCACTACCGGACGTTATTCTTTCCCGAGAGCGCTCAGACGCGCGCATGTTACTGCTCGAGTGGCAGTCTGTTGCGCTACGGCACAGCCAAAGCTGGTGAACGATCTGTTGTTGGCTGAAACTTGGCATGAGGTCCGCCGAATTCCGCGGATGCGGCGCCTCGCCTACCTACGCGCTCTCCTCGCCAGCGCGCGTGGAGAGGGGTGCAGCAAGGAGCAAGCTCGCGAGGCTATTCTCGGGGTGGTAAGAGAACTGGACGCTAACAAGGCAGCGGCGCTCGGCAGGAAGACCCCAAAGCTTCCCAAGGGCGAGCAGCTTCTTGAACAGTCTGTGCAGATGGCAACGAGGCTAGGCCTGATTAAGCGGCGGCCTGCGGCGCTGCAGACGACAGACCTGGGCGAAGAGATCGTGCGGTGTGACCTGGGGGCCGACCTTTCTATCCTCTTTCAGTTACTATGGCGCACCTTTCCCCATTTCCGGGAGGTAGTGATTGCGATCTGCGCGTCACCGTCTGGCTTCCTGTTTCCAGTCACTCGCTATGAGGGGCGGTTTGATGATGCGGGCCGCGAACAGGGTCTACATGTGGACCATATGTCATTCGAGATTTCGCGCGATGTAAAAATCATAGTGGGCCTCTTGGCTATCACGGCAATGCGATGGCTGATCCATTAGAGGTCTCCACGATAGTGGGTGTACTTATGGGCCTTCCCTCGGACCACGTCGGTAGGGTACTTTGCCTCGTTCGCCACTACCTTGCTCGCCACCGCGTCGGTGATATCGATCTCCAGCTGGTTAGCAAGGCTCAGACACAGGATGAGGATGTCGGCCAGTTCCTCCTCGACCCGCCGCCGGGAGTCTGGGTGCCGCGCTTCCTCAGCGACCTCCTGGGAACCTTTCCACAGGAACAGCTCCATGAGCTCTGCTGCCTCGATGGCAATGGCGCCTGCCAGGTCTTTGGGATTATGAAATGGCTCCCAGTCTCGCGCCCGTACAAATGCCCTGATCCGGTCGCGTAAAGCCCGGATGGTGGTATCGTCGTCGGACATCGCCCTTAGCTCTCCTCCCGTGGCGCGAACTGGTGTGGGTCGGGGAAGATGCTCTCCCTGTCTTTCGCCCTGTCCTTCGCGCCATACAAGCGGACGGGAGCCTCTCCGGCAGCTTTGCGGTGCTTCTGCTGTCCCGTGGTCGCCTCTGGCAGCACATCACAGAAGTCGCTCAGCTTGCAGTCCAGCGCGTTGCACAGTGCTTGGATGGTCTGGAGCCGGAGCGCGCTCGGTGTCCCATTGATCAGGGCGGAAACCGCCTGGAGCGAGAGTTGCACACCCGCTCGCTCCGCCAGCAGGATCTGGACTTCCGAGGGGCGGTAGATGTCACGCTCAACAGCCAACCACTTCTTGAGGTTCCACACGACCGGCATCATGTTGCTCCTTCCGTCTCTGGTGTGCCTGGCACGAGATCACGTACGATGTCGTCGATGGCTCGCTCATAGTAGGACCGGCTGTGCTTAACGTAGCGGTGGAGCGTGCTGGGATTCATATGCCCCAGCAGGTCCATGAGCACCCAGGGCCGCTCCGGATGGCGCTCCATGAAGTTGGTGGCGAAGGACTTGCGAAGACTGTGCCAGCTCAGCTTCGGGGGGACGTCGATACCTGCCTCCCGTGCCTCGGTCGCAATGATATGCAGGCTGCGCCACATCGCTTTATAGGAGATGCGGTCACCACTCTCGGTCAGAAACAACGCGGGGCTGACCGTGGCGTTGGGGAAGGCGGAGCGAATGTGGCCCTCGTAGATCCGGGCCGTGGCCTGCGCGAACGGAGTAAAGATAGTCTTCCGAACACGCTTACCGGACCCTTTACACCCCTTGCCGTGACGCGTCTGGATGCGCCCCTGCTCGTAGAAGAGATCACGATGCGGGCCGAGAGCATCCAGGTGGCGGATCTCATCCGCTCGTAGACCTGATTCCCCAGCGAGCACGATCATGGTGTAGTCCCGCGAGGCTGGGATCTTCTTCTGATTGCGACCAATGTGCACCAGACGGGCGAAGTCGTAGAAGTCGAGGAGACGCTGACCAGTGAGGACGATGCCTTCCTCCTCATGATCGAGCACGTGAACGGGATAGTCGTACTCCAACACGGGTTGCTCGGTGCGGTCATACTTGGTCGTGATGGCTTGAGGCTCGTCACCTGGGATGTAGGGATACGTCAGGACGTACTCGAAACAGCGACGCAGGTGTAAAAATCGGTTAAAAAGTGGACGCGGAGAGCGAGAAAGCCGGGATAAAAGTGATACAGCCGCGGCTGCCGTAGTAAAGAGAACCCAGTCTGATGACTGGGAGGAAGGATGTTACGGCAGATGGA
>Ga0207416_1003691_pt1 | contig 14215 bp, 10 predicted proteins | sample PaiPotPPM11metaG_FD_184107 | JGI IMG/M metagenome (GOLD analysis project Ga0207416, IMG submission 184107) | Iron sulfur acid spring bacterial and archeal communities from Banff, Canada, to study Microbial Dark Matter (Phase II) - Paint Pots PPM... ...
GGCTGGCTGGGAAGATGAGGAGCGGATGGGGTCCGGATGCCGGTGACGGCGCCCGACGAGGCGACTCGCTCGGCGATTTTGACTGTCGATGACGACCCTGGTGTGTCCCGTGCGGTGGCTCGGGACCTGCGGCGGCGTTACGGCGAGCGGCACCGGATCGTGCGGGCCGAGTCGGGCGAGGCGGCCCTGGACGCGCTGCGCCAGATGAAGCTGCGCGGCGACCAGGTCGCGGTGATCCTGGCCGACTACCGGATGCCGCAGATGAACGGGATCGAGTTCCTCGAGCGGGCGATGGACATCTACCCGAAGGCCCGGCGGATTCTGCTGACCGCGTACGCCGACACGGGCGCGGCCATCGACGCGATCAACGTTGTCGATCTCGACCACTACCTGCTCAAGCCGTGGGATCCGCCGGAGGAGAAGCTCTACCCGGTGGTGGACGGGCTGCTCGAGGCGTGGCTGGAATCCGATCACCGGCCGGTCCCGGAGACGAAGATCGTCGGCCACCGGTGGTCGGCGCGCTCGTCGCAGGTCCGGGAGTTCCTGGCCCGGAACCAGGTGCCCTACCGGTGGTACGCGTCGGACGAGCCGGAGGGGGAGCGCCTGCTCGACGCGGCCGGCGCCGACGGGCTCCGGCTGCCGGTCGTGATCACCCCGGACGGCGAGGCGCTGATCGAGCCGGCCGATGCCGAGCTGGCCACGCGGGTGGGCCTGGCCACCACGCCGTCGAAGGACTTCTACGACCTGATCGTCATCGGGGGCGGGCCGGCGGGCCTGGGCGCGGCGGTGTACGGGGCCTCCGAAGGGCTGCGTACCGTGCTGGTCGAGCGCACCGCGACCGGAGGCCAGGCGGGCCAGAGTTCGCGGATCGAGAACTACCTCGGGTTCCCCGACGGCGTGTCCGGCGCGCAGCTCACCGACCGGGCCCGGCGGCAGGCGGCCAAGTTCGGCGCCGAGGTGCTCACCACGCGCGACGTGATCGGCCTGGAGGTGAACGGCTCGGCGCGCAGCGTCCGCTTCGCGGACGGCAGCGGCATCGACGCGCACACCGTGATCCTCGCCACCGGCGTCTCCTACCGGCAGCTCGACGCGCCCGGCCTGGGCGATATGACCGGGCGCGGGGTCTACTACGGATCCGCGCTCACCGAGGCCGCGGCCTGCTCGGAGCAGGACGTGTACATCGTCGGCGGCGCGAACTCGGCCGGGCAGGCCGCGGTTTATCTCTCGCGCCAGGCCAGGTCGGTGACGCTCCTGGTCCGCGGGCCGGAGCTGCAGCGTTCGATGTCCTATTACCTCGTCCAGCAGATCGAGAACATCCCGAAGATCGCGGTCCGCACCTGTACCGAGGTCATTGCGGCCAACGGGGACGGTCACCTGGAGACCCTGACGCTGCGCAACACCGCCAACGGCGAGACCGAGACGGTGAGCGCGCAGTGGCTGTTCCTCTTCATCGGCGCGGCGCCTCTGACCGACTGGCTGGACGGCGTGGTCACCCGGGACGACCGAGGCTTCGTGGTGGCCGGGCCCGACCTTTCGATTGAGGGACAAAAGCCGCTCGGCTGGGCCCTGGACCGGGCCCCGTACCACCTGGAGACGAGCGTGCCCGGGGTCTTCGTGGCCGGCGACGCGCGGTCCGAGTCGGCCAAGCGCGTCGCGTCGGCCGTGGGCGAGGGCGCCATGGCCGTCATGCTTGTGCACCGCTATCTGGAGAAACTCTGATGACCGACGCCGCCGCCGAGCAGGCCCAGCAAGACCAGAACAATGAGCATGAACGTGAGCAGGCTCACGAACTGCCCTGCAGCCCCGAGGAGCTCCGCACTCTCTTCCTGTTCGAGAAGCTGAGCGACGAGCAGCTCACCTGGCTCTGCGGGCACGGTCACGTGGAGTCCGTCGAGCCCGGGCCGCTCTACGCCGAGGGCGAGCCCGCGACCTGCTTCTACGTGCTGCTGAACGGGACCCTGGTCATGTCCCGCCGCGTCCGGGGAGACGACGTCGAGGTCAACCGCACGTCCGAGCGCGGCGTGTACGCGGGGGCGTTCAACGCCTATATCGGCGACCGGGTACCGCAGGTCTACAACAACTCCATGCGGGTGACCGAGCCGTCCCGGTTCTTCGTCCTGGACGCTCAGGACTTCGCGAAGTTCATGAGCCAGTGGTTCCCGATGGCGGTACACCTGCTCGAGGGCCTGTTCTTCGGCATCCAGAACACCCAGCAGGTGGTCGGCCAGCGCGAACGGCTGCTCGCGCTCGGCTCACTGTCCGCGGGCCTGACCCACGAGCTCAACAACCCGGCGGCCGCCGCGGTGCGCGCGACCTCCGCGCTGCGCGAGCGGGTGGCCGGGATGCGCCACAAGCTGGGCATGATCGGGGCGGGCAAGCTCACCAAGGCGACCCTGCGCACCCTGGTCGAGCTGCAGGAACGCGCCGTCGAACTCGTGGCCAAGGCGCCCGCGCTGTCCCCGATGGAAGCCTCCGACCGCGAGGACGCCATGGCCGACTGGTTCGGCGACCACGGCATCGCGGGCGGCTGGGACCTCGCGCCGGTCTTCGTCCAGGCCGGCCTGGACACCGCCTGGCTCGACAACGTCGAGGCGACGGTGGACGAGGAGGCCCTCGAATCCGCGCTGCGCTGGCTCAACTACACGGTCGAGACCGAGCTCCTGATGAACGAGATCGAGGACTCGACCACGCGGATCTCCACCCTGGTCGGCGCGGCCAAGCAGTACTCACAGATGGACCGGGCCCCGTACCAGGTCGTGGACGTGCACGAACTGCTGGACAGCACGCTGCTGATGCTCGGCGGCAAGATCCCGCCCGGGATCACGGTGGTCAAGGACTACGACCGGAGCCTGCCCAAGATCCCTGCCTACGCGGGCGAGCTCAACCAGGTGTGGACTAACCTGATCGACAATGCGGTGTCGGCCATGGGTGATACGGGCACGCTCACCGTGCGGACCATGCTCGACCACGACCACCTGGTGGTCGAGTTCGGCGACACCGGTCCCGGGGTACCGCCAGAGATCAAGGACCGGATCTTCGAACCGTTCTTCACCACCAAGCCGGTGGGCGAGGGCACGGGTCTGGGCCTCGACATCTCCTGGCGGATCGTGGCGAACAAGCACCACGGGGCCATCCAGGTGAAGTCGGTCCCGGGTGACACCAAATTCCGGGTGTGGCTCCCGCTGACCGCCCCGGAACCCGACAGGGAGGAAGCAGGATGACCGAAGTGCCGGGCATCGACCCGACTGTCCCGCCGACCGGGACCGGCTGCGTCGAGTGCGAGGCGAGCGACGGGTGGTGGCTGCACCTGCGCCGGTGCGCCGCGTGCGGGCACATCGGCTGCTGCGACACCTCGCCGTCACAGCACGCGACCGCGCACTGGAAGGCCACCGGCCACCCGTTCATCCGCAGCTTCGAACCAGGCGAGGACTGGTTCTGGAACTTCGAGACCGAGCAGTCCTACGCCGGCCCGCAACTGGCCCGGCCCGAGCACCACCCGCTCGACCAGTCGGTCCCCGGGCCCGCCGGCCGGGTCCCGCAGGGCTGGCAGATGCAACTGCACTAGCGCGAGCCCGGCGTCCGCCTTTCACCTCGTGGCGGTGATCATCAGGTGCCAGCCGAACGCGCGGCCAAGCGGCCGTCGGACGCTCAGCGGCAGCTTGGTGGTCAGCGGCCCGAACCCGTAGGTGAACGGGTAGTCCGTATGCACCTCGACGTCAGCGAAATCGCGGAACAGCCGCCGCGCGCCGCCGCGGCTCAGGGTGTACACGACCGGGCAGTGGTCCTGGCGGTCGGTCGGGGACTCGTAGGGCAGCCGCAGGGCCCGGTGCACCAGGTTGACCAGGGAGTCCCGGTGATAGAGCATCACGTAGGCCGTCCCCCCGGGACGCAGGACGCGGCGCACTTCGGCCACCGACCGTTCGATATCGGGGGTGTGGTGCAGGACTCCGAACGAGTACGCCGCGTCGAAGCTCTGATCGGGAAAGTCGAGCCGCTCGGCGTTGCCGAGCCTGAAGTCGACGTTCACGCCGCGGTGCGCGGCGAACTGCCGGGCCACGGCCAGGGCGTTCTCGGTCAGGTCGACCGCGGTCACGGCGAAGCCCCGCTGGGCGAGCTGGATGCTGTCGACGCCGATGCCGCAGCCCACCTCGAGCAGGCTGCGACCCGTCCCGTCCAGCGACGCGAACAGCTCGGGCAGGTGATAGTGCGTGGCGTACCTGCGCTGCTCGATCTCGTCGAAGTACGAGTCCGAGGCCCGCTCGGCGTCGGTGTAGTACTCGTTGTTGATGTGCGCCTGCCAGAAGTCACGGACTGTGTCGACGGTGCTGCCGGGCAGAGGCTTCATGGCGTCGTGCTCCTTTGCGAGCGGCCGGAGGTGCGGGCGCCCACGGGCGCCGCCTGACCCTGGGCAAACGTCGCGAGCCAGGTCTCGACGCCGATCATCTGCCAGAGCATGAAGTAGTGCCAGCGCAGGCGCTGGCGGGGCTGTGCCTTGAGCACGGCCCGGACGAATTCGGGATTGAAGATACCCGACCGCCGCAGAAGGTCGGGCGACAGCATCTCCCGGACCATCGGGCCGAGGTCTTTCTGGTACTGCTCGACCGGATCGAAGGTGAAGCCCCACTTCCGCTTGTGCAGCACGCGTTCCGGGAGCACCCCGGTCAGAGCCTCCTTGAGCAGGCCCTTGGGACCCTGGCCGAAGCGAAGGTCGTCCGGGATGCGGGCGGCGAAGCGGACCAGTTCGAGGTCGAGCAGCGGGACCCGGGACTCCACCGAGTGGGCCATCGCCATGGTGTCCTCGTTGTGCAGCAGGTCGCAGACCATCTTGGTCGCGAACTCGGCCCGCAGGGCCTGGCTTTCCAGCGGCCGGTCGTCGGTGAAGTAGCCCGCGTAGTCGTCCCGCACCGACGCCGTGAGCCGGTCGAGGAACGCCGGCGCGTACACCCGGCGCAGCAGCGCCGGGTTGAAGTCCCAGGCGTTGCGCAGCAGCAGGTAATTGCGGGCCCCGTCGCGCGAGGCCGCCGCCCACTCGAGCTTGCGGGTGGCCAAGTCGAGGTCCGGCCGGCCCAGCCCCGCGGCCCGGCGCGCGGCGAAGTCCAGGACCGGGCCGAGCGAACCCGTCAATACTTTGAACGTTCCGGCGCGCAGCGACCTCGTCCGGAGCATGTAGCTGTAGATGTCGTACCCCGCGAACAGCTCGTCTCCCCCGAGGCCCGACAGGACCACCGACACGTGCTCGCCGATAAACCGGTGCAGCAGGTAGAGCTGCAGCGAGTTGACCTTCGGCTCCTCGGTGTGCCAGATCGCGTCGGCCAGGTGGGCCAGGGCCGGCTCGCGCAGCACGACCTCCTCGTGCTCGGTGCCGAACTTCTCGGCCACGAAACGCGCGTCGCCGGTCTCGTCGGTGGGCTCGTCGAAGCCCAGGCTGAACGTCTTGATCGGCCCGCTCGTGATACGCCGCAGCATGGCCACGATCGAACTGGAGTCGATGCCCCCCGACAGCGAGACGCCGACCGGCACGTCGGAGATGAGCTGACGCCGCACCGCCTCCTGGTAGTGGCACCGGATCCCCTCGAGCCAGTCCCCGGTGCTCAGGCTGTCGTCCGGCGTCCAGTCGATGGCCGCGTAGGGGTGCAGCCGGGCCTGGCCCTCGGCGAACTCCAGCACGTGCCCGGGGGGGACGCGCTTGATGCCGCGGAAGAACGTGCGGTCGCCAGGCACATAGCGGACGTTCATCGTCAGGTGCAGGCTCGCCTCGTCCAGCTCGGCCTGGACCAGCCCGCTGGCCAGCACGGCCTTGGCCTCGGAGCCGAAGGCCAGCTTGCCCTCGCGGACCGAGTAGACCAGCGGCTTGACCCCGAGCGGGTCCCGGACCAGGAACAGCTTCCCGCGGGCCCGGTCGAAGAGCGCGAACGCGAAGATCCCGTTGAGCCGGGCCGCGAAGTCGATCCCCTCGTCCTCGTAGAGGTGCGGGAGGACCTCGGTGTCGCAGTTCGTGGTCAGCCGGTGCCCGCGAGCCAGGACCAGCTCGCGCAGCTCGGGATAGTTGTAGATCTCACCGTTGTAGACCACGATGACCGAGCCGTCTTCGCCGGACATCGGCTGGGATCCGCCCGGCACGTCCTGGATGGCCAGCCGGCGGTTGCCCAGGTGGACCGGCCCCTGGCTGAAGAAGCCCTCGCCGTCGGGTCCGCGGTGGGCGATCGTGTCGGTCATGGCCCGGAGCAGTTCTTCGTTCCCGAAGCCGCAGGTCCCCGCGATTCCGCACATGGCTAGTTACCGCCCGGTCGCGGACGCGGCGAAGGTGTTCTCGAAGTAGTCGACCATCCAGCCCGTGACGTCGATCTTCTCCTCGAGCAGCCGCTCGCGGGCGGCCTGCCAGGTCTGTGCGGGCGCGGCGAGGATGTCCTCGATGGCCGACAGGGCCATGTCGTACTGGTCCTCGGTGAAGTGCCGCACCAGCCCGTACCGCCGCTCCTCGTCGTCGGTGTAACCCCGGCCCGTGGTCGCGATGAAGACCGCGGGTACACCCAGCACGGCCGCTTCCGAGGACATGGTGGCCGATTCCCCCACCACGAGCCGGGCGTGCGCGATGAGGTGGTGAATCTGTTCCACGGGTCCCGCCGCGGCCAGGTCGGCGAGGTCGGGAGTCAGCGACCCCTCCGAGGAGATCAGTACCCGCCCGCGCCGCTGCAGCACCTCAACCAGGTGGCGCTTCTGCTTGGCCGACAGCCCTTTCTCCTGGCGGTCGTGCACGGCCTGCCAGGACACGAACCGCACGATCGAATAGGACTCACCCGGACTGATCCCGAAGCGGGCCAGCACCGCGGGATCCGGCTCAAAGCGGTTCGGGTGCAGGTAGGCCAGCTCGTGATACCCGGCGTAGGTCAGGTGCCGGCCGGGGACTGAGCCCTGGTAGGAGTCCGGCGTGCAAACGCTGTACGCGAGCGGGTACACGATCCGGTTGGTCTGGACCGCGAACTCGGTGTCATAGAACACCACCGCGGGCACCCGGCGGCGGCGCAGCCGGCCGGCCAGCGCGATCGACGGGCCCATGATCCCGGTCATCACGTCCGGCCGGAACGACCGCATGACTCTCATCAGCCGGGGCGTGCGCTGGGCCATCTCGACGGCCAGGCCGGCGCCGCTCTTCTGCGTCGAAATCTGCTCGTAGGGCAGATCGAACGCGCGCAGCAGCTCGACCGAACGGTCCTTGTCCCGGGCGGTGATGCACACCTCGTGCCCGCGGGCCTGCATCTCGGCGTGGAAATTGCGGAAGAAATGGACGTGCGCGGGATGCAGGACGTCGATGAGGACGCGCATGGGACTAGGAGACCTGCGCGGATCGGGCCGCCGGGCGGCCCTGAGCCGGGGCGGTCTCGGCGGGACGGCGGGCCGCGACCAGGACGCCTGCGCCCCATCGCGGCCGGGAGTACCGGCCCAGGTAGGAGAGCGCGAGCAGGAACGGGAACACCGCGGCGTACTGGAGCTTGCGGCGCTGGTCGGCCCCGGTGATCAGATAGGAGATGTTGTTGGTGAACGTCTCGATCGTCCCGTAGGTGTAGTGATGGGCGGCGACCTCGAACCCGGCCTCCCGCAGCTTGCCCACCAGCTCCTCGGCCCGGTACCCGGGCCGGACGTGCCCGGGGACGTCGAAGTTGACCCGGCGGCCGAGCAGGATCCAGCGCCGCTCGTAACCCGGGACGTGGGCCACCAGCCGCCCGCCCGGGCGCAGCGCCCGCAGCAGCGTGCGCATCGCCGCGATGTCGTCTTCGACGTGCTCGAAGTTGTCGACGCTCACGACCAGGTCGAAATCGCCGGAGAAGTCCAGCTTCGTCACGTCGCCCTGCTCGAACCGGCAGTTGGCCAGGCCCGCGCGCTTCGCGATCTCGTTGGCCCGGTCGACCAGGTCGTGTTCCAGCTCGACGCCGGTGACCTGGGCCTCCGGGTGCTGCTTGGCCAGCTCGTAGCTGAACACCCCGCTGCCGCAGCCGGCGTCCAGGATCTTCTGGTACGAGCCCTTTGTGACCGGCAGCACGCGCCGCAGCCGGATGCGCAGCCCGTTGGCCGGCGCGCCGAGCAGGTTCGCGTACATCCGCTCGAACTTGCTACGGCCGGGGTCGTATGACAGCTCCCGGCCGGGAAACCCTTTCACGAGGTGCCTCCGCAGTTCTCGAGGTAGCTGGCCAGTGCCCAGGACATCCAGCCCTGGCACCAGCGCAGCTCCCGGATACGAGTCCGGTATCCCCGTCGTTGCTGGTAGTAGAACCACCCGGTGCGGGGGGCCCACATGTTGCCCAGGGTCCAGTCCAGCACCCGGCGGGCGATCGGCTCGCCGGTCCCCTGGTACCGCTGCTGCATCGAGAACGTGATGACCCCCTGGGCGCACCCGTGGATGTCGATCGGGTACAGCCGGTCGCTCATGAACCGGGCCGCGCCGCTCGGCTCGAACAGGCGCCGTTCGTAGAACTCGATGCCGTGGCGGTAAGCCTTCTCGAACTCGTCGGTGCCCGCGGACAACCCGTACTGCAGGATCGAGTCGAGGATGAAGCCGGTGTGGTAGTTGTCGTGGGTGATGTGGCTGGCCGACGGCGGGTCGGCGTAGAACCAGGCCCCCTCGTCGGTCTGCTTGGACACCACGTAGCGGACCAGCCGGCCACCCTCCCGGATCAGGTCGCCGTCGCCGGAGATCGCGCCCACCCGGGCGGCCAGCGCGCCGGCCAGGGCCGAGACGTCCATGACGATCCAGTCGACCGAGCGGTCGGGCACGTAGCTGACGCACCGCCGGTCGTCGTCCTCGAACAGCGTCTTCGGCGCGTCGACCAGGAACCGGACGGCGCGGGTGGCCGCGTCGAGGAAACGGTCCTCGTGCAGCGTCTCGTACGCGTCGACCAGGGCCTGGCCGACGAACGAGGTGACCACGCGGTTCGGGAAGCCCGTCGGGGCGAAGAACCCGACGTCCTGCCAGCCGTACGGGTAGCCCCAGCACAGCCCGTCAAAGTTGGCCGGATGACTGATTAGCCAGTCAAGCAGGGCAGCGGCCTCGCGGGCGTCGTCGGCCGATCCGGTCATCCGGTGCCGGGCCAGCAGGGCCCGGGCGAACAGCGAGAGTCCCTTGGCGTTGCGCGCCTTGCGCACCCCGACGAGCGGCCGGATGTCGACCGGGCTGCGCATCACCGCCTGGATCGCCACCAGCCGGCGGATCCGCGAGTCTCCCGCCAGGCGGTTCAGAACCGGCGAGTTGAGCCCGTCGTGCTTGGAATAGCCCTCATAACGATTCGACCGCGCGACCTGGAGCACCCGGTCGAGCACGTCGAGAGACTGTGCTCCGGCCCCCTGAACCCCGGCCCCGCGCTGAGCCGCGGCCGTGTGTCGGTCATCTGTCATCGCAAACGCTAACCTCAGATCTGCTGGCGCTCTTTCGAACCCGAGAACCCAGGGACCTCAGGACCCAGGAGGAGCGGGCCCGGCCTGGCGCAGATGTCCAGCGGGCAAAGAGCTGAGAATTCCGGGTTTAGGCTAGCAGCAGGAGCCGGCCTCCGGGTCGCGATGGCCGCCCCGCCCGTGCTGCCGTCCACGAGAGGCGGAAGACGCTCGCCTTGGGCGGGCGGAGGCGGTTCAGTCACAATCACACCCAGCTATTCCCTCTGGTAGCGTGGCGGACCGATAAATTGATCGCTGCGGCCGCTGAGACGCGGCCGGGATCGATATGACCGAAGGCAGGCAGAGGCCGGCATGAAGCAAGTATTCCGAAGGGTGATCGACCGGCGCGGGCGCGTCTTGGTCGCCGACCTTCCGATCCCGCATATTGGACAAGATCAGGTCCTAGTGCAGAGCCACTACTCGCTGATCAGCTCGGGTACTGAGATGGGGACGCTGTCGAAGACGCCGGCCGAGCTGGTGCGTCAGACGATCTCCGATCCCTGGATGCGCAACGTGGTCAAGCAGACCATCCTGGCCACCGGGCCCAGCCAGACCGCGCGGCGGGTCTGGCACGAGATCGTGACACCTCGGGAGATCGGATACAGCGGAGCCGGCACGGTGCTGGCGCTCGGAGACCACGTCGAAGGGCTCAAGATCGGCCAGGCCGTAGCGTACGCGGCGAGCGGTCACGCCGAGGTGGCCGCTCCCGCCATCAACCACGTGGTACCCGTGCCGGACGACGTGGACTTGCGCCACGCGGCGTTCGTCACGGTGGGTGGCATCGCCATGCAGTCTCTGCGGCGCGCCGATCTCACGTTCGGCGAGACCGTCGCGATCTACGGCCTCGGCCTGGTCGGTCAGCTGTGCGCCGCGATCGCCAAGGCCGCCGGTTGCGTCGTCGTCGGGATCGACATCAACCCCAAGGCCAACGAGCTCGCGACGGCGGCCGGTGCCGCCCTGGTGGTCAACCCGTCCGAGCCCGACTGGAAGCGACAGATCAGCGACTTCACCGGCAAGAACGGGGTCGACGCTACGGTGATCTGCGCCAGCTCGGACTCGGCGGAGATCATCAACTCCGCGATGGAGATCACCCGGAGGCAGGGCCGTGTGGTGGTCGTCGGCTACGTCAAGCTCGATATCCACCCGAAGAACTTCTTGTACCGCGAGATCGACCTGCGTTACTCGCGCGCATACGGGCCGGGCAGCTACCACGCCGGGTACGAGAAGGGCCGGGTCGACTACCCGTTCGGCTACGTGCGCTGGACCGAGAAGCGCAACCTTGAGGAGTTCATCCGCCTGCTCGCCTCCGGCGCGGTCAACCTCGAGCCGCTGATCGCCGGGGTCTACCCGGTCGAGCGCGCCCAGGAGCCGTTCGACGCCATCCGTGAGCGGACGCTACCCGGAGTGGCCGCGCTGATCTCTTACGGATCCGATCCCGACCTCAGTCGGACCTTGGAGGTCAAGCCCCGCCCGAAGCGCGACGGCAAGGTCGGGATCTCGCTCATCGGGTTCGGTAACCACGTGCTGGGCATGCACCTGCCAAACCTCAAGTCCATGCGCGATGTCGAGCTACGCGGCATCGCGTCGGCCACGGGACGTAACGCCTCTGTCGCCGCTCAGAGCCTCGGCGCCACGATGATCACGACGAACGTCGATGACCTGCTCGCGGACGAGGGCACGGACGCGGTGATGATCTGCTCGAACCAACCGGACCACTACGAGCACATCCGCGCCGCGATCTCGGCCGGCAAAGCCGTATTCATCGAGAAGCCGATGGTCACCCAGCTGGAGGACTTCGCCAAGCTGCTCCGGCTGATGGAGAAGCAGCCCACGCTGGTGACGCTCGGGCTCAACCGCCGCTACTCGCCGCTGATGGACGACCTCCGCACGTCGCTGCGCTCTCCGGCCGACTTCGTCGAGTATGTGATCGCGCAGCAGCCGCTGCCGCCCGATCACTGGAGCCTCGACCCGGTCGATGGCGGCGGCAGGCTGGTCAGCGAGGGCGAGCACTTCATCGACCTGTGCAACCTGGTCATCGGCAGGCGCCCGGTGTCAGTGACCGCTCGCGCGCTGGGCAAGATGCCCGACGACCTGCGGACGCTCTGCAACTTCTCGGTGACTATGCACTACGACGGGGCAGCCGCCACGGTGATGTTCAACGAGTCCGGCGTGCCCGGCTTCCCGCGGGAGCGGGTGTCGGTGTTCGCCCGGGGCCAGGTGGCGATCCTGGACGACTTCGGCAAGCTCACCGAGTACCGGCCGGGCAAGCAGCGCGCCAAGGGCACTGGCCTGCACAAGTCCATGGGCCATGCCGAGGAGCTCGAGCAGTTCGTCCGCGCGGTCAAGGGTGCGCCCAACCACCTGCTGACCTGGGAAGGCTCCGCGCTGGCCACGCTGTGTATGTTCGCGGCACAGGAAAGCATCAGGATCGGCGCCGAGATCGACCTCGACCAGTTCCATCGCTCGCTGCTCGAAGACGCCGCCGACGCTCCGGCGGAACCGTCCGTCAGCGCCGACGAGCTCCCCGCTGACGTCACCTAGCCACCCTCTGGACGGGGCTCCTTACCCCTCGTCGGCTGGACTTATCACCGGCGCGCCGGGCCCGGTGCCCGGTCAGCCGGTGTGCCGAGGTTGCAGTTCCTCCAGCAAGGAGGTGATCATCGGCGTCAGCCATTCGCTGAACTCGACCGACAGGTGCGACGTGTCCCTGAAGACCAGGAGGTTGCCCACGACGGCCGGGCAGACGTTGTCGGCGCACATCCAGTCCGCTGGGTCGACGAGCGTGACATGGCCCAGCTTCTGCAGGGCACGATTGATGGCCTGATGCACGGCCGGATACGTGTAGGCGTGGCTTAGCGGCAGGTTGCAGGCCTTGACGTCGGCCAGGTGGGCGGCCACGCAGCTGGCGACGTCGTAGCCGGGGTAGGGGGTGTCCTCCAGGTACACGATCTTCGCGGTGGTCGTCCGCTGGAGTGTGCGCACGGTGGCCGCGGTGGCGTCGGCAAAGGTGGTTGGGGACACTTTCGCGGCCGTATCGTTGGAGTTTTCCGATCCGGTCAAGACCACGACCGTCGGATTGAGCGCCGCGATCCGGCGCAGCGTCAGGGCCAGCCAGGTGCTGCACTCGGTGTAGGTACGGTTGAGCTGGGCATCGAACTGGACCAGATCCTGAGGCGGGCACGACGATTTGGTCCAGTTGACGATGCGCCAGTGAATGTGGACGCCGGCCGCGGTGAAGGCCGGCTGCCATTGCTGCATGTGCGAATCGCCGAACAGCACCGCTGTGTACCTGCCCTTTTTGTCACCGAAGACGCATGGCCCCTGGGTGACGGCCAGGAGGCTGGCGTGGCAGCCGTCGTAGGACGAGGAGGGCACGTCGCCATGCGCCTGCGCCGGCGCTGGGGTCAGGTTCCTGGGCGCATCCATCGTGTTCAGCCCGGCCATGACGGCGGCCTTCATCTCGCGGGTGACGGTGCCGGTGGCCGTGGACGCGTGGACAACGGTGGCATCGGCGCCCTGGCCCACGAGCGACGGGAGGTTCCCCAGGACTAGCACCGCCGCGACCACCGCAGAGCCCGACAAGACGAGGCCGCCAGCGAACCACTGCGGGTTCGGTAGCCGGAGCGATCGGGCCGGGTTCTCGATGAGCTTGAACGTGATGACAGCGGCGGCGAGCGACAGGACGACGACCGTCAGGCGCTCCGGCCAGCCCAGGGCATGACCGAGGATCATGGGGGCGATAACCAGCATCGGCCAGTGCCACAGGTACCACGAGTAGGACATGCGGCCGACGAACTGCAATGGCCGCACGCCCAGCAGCACCCCCACACCGCGCTGGGCCGCGCAACCGCACGCGATGAGCACAGCGGCCCCGACGACCGGGAGCGCCGCGGCCGAGCCCGGATACGGCGTCTTGGCGTTGAAGACGAAGGCCGCGGCGACCACGGCGGCCAGCCCCAGCCAGCCTCCGGTCAATGCGATGGGGCCAGGCAGTCGCGCCAGCAGGGATACGCCGAGCGCTACCAGTGCCCCCAGGCCGAGCTCCCAGGCCCGGGTGGCCAGCGAGAAGTAGGCCCATGGAGCATTCACCCTGGTGATGATCACCGAGTAGTAGAACGACCCCAGAATGATGGCGGCCAATAGCAGACCGAGGAGCGCGTTGCGGTGGCGCCGGCCCAGGAACACGATGAGCACGATGAGGATCGGCCAGCACAGGTAAAACTGCTCCTCGACCGCAAGCGACCAGAAGTGCTGCAGCGGGGATGCCGCGCTTCCCTCGTTGAGATACTGGGTGCCTTCAACGGCGAGCCGGTAGTTGAGGCCATAGAACGTGGTGAAGATACCGTCGATGGCGATCGGACGGACCGAAAGGGGCGGGGCCCAGAGGCGGGCGGCCACCACGGTCGCGACCACGACCGTCATGGCCGCGGGCAGCAGTCGGCGTATCCGGCGGGTGTAGAAGGTGGGCAGCGCCCGGATGCCGTGCTCGCTGACCGACTCCAGCAGCAGCCGCGTGATCAGGAAGCCGGAGATCACGAAGAACACGTCGACGCCGACGAACCCGCCGCGTACGCCGAACAGATCGGCGTGGTACAGCACCACCGAGAGCACCGCGAAAGCTCGCAAACCCTCGATGTCCGGCCGGAACTTGGCCGACCTGGGCACGTGCTCGCGGACATGCCGACCGGACGGGGCATCCTCAGATCGCCGCACGGTGCTGGTCATGGCGCGGGCGTCCTCCTGGCGCGATCTATTGCTCAAAAGACCCGATGGGGAAACCGCTAACGTAACG
>Ga0207416_1003692_pt1 | contig 14213 bp, 9 predicted proteins | sample PaiPotPPM11metaG_FD_184107 | JGI IMG/M metagenome (GOLD analysis project Ga0207416, IMG submission 184107) | Iron sulfur acid spring bacterial and archeal communities from Banff, Canada, to study Microbial Dark Matter (Phase II) - Paint Pots PPM... ...
AGTCCGGAGTGTGCGCGAAAGCAATGCTGCCGGCGGCTCGCAAACGGCCATGATTTCCGCCGACGGCTACGTTGCCGCGCAAGATGTCGCGCAGGCTCGTCCAGTGCGCGCTCGTGTCGCCGATTGGAAACCGCCGGTATCGCAAGTTCGCGATGGAGATATCGCCGGATGTGAAAACCAAGCTGCCGTATTGCGCGAAGGCGAGGTTCAGATTCCCGTGGCCCGCGAGCGTGTCGCCCGTGTCGAAGTAGTCGTTGAAGTCCGAAAGATCCGCCCCGCGCGAACGCAACGCGAATGCAGTTTCACCTTTGGTCACGGCCGCGGAGAAGTTCGCTTTCGTCGTAACGAACTGCACCGAGCCCCCGTGCACGGCAATTCCACTGCGGCTGGCCGAAAGCTGTCCGAGCGCATCGGAGAATCCGAGGCCGTTGATTTCACCGACGGGAACGCCGACGCTTCCGCCGACCGACGGATTGCTGCCTTCACCGGCGATATTGACGTCGGCGACAAAACTTCCGTCCGCGTTATACGTCGGGACGCGCGCCAGGTGAGCCATCTGCGCGATGTTTCCCACCGGCACTTGCGCGCGAAGACCGTACTGCGGCGCACCCGAAGTCAAACCGGCAACCGAACCGCTGACATTTGCAAAAGTCGATCCCAGCTCGGCAATGCCATTGCGCACTTGCAGCGTGTCGTTGGCTATGCCGATCTCCGCGCTCGCTGAGAACGGCCCGTATCCGGCTGCCGTCCCATTGCGCAGCACGACACCCGCATCGATTCCGGGAATCGATCGCCCCGGCATGATCGCACCGAACGCGACCAGCGATCCGCCGCTGACCGGAACGCCGAAACCTTTGAGCATGCCGGCGTCGAGCTGCGTCGTTGCGATCGCCATGCGCGTCGGCGTGTTCGTAGGACTTGTAGCGAACGAACCCGCGGCGACGACGCGGCCGCCGGCCGCGCGCGCTTGCGCCGAGTAAATACGCAGAACGCCGCGATCGAATGACATCGTTCCCGAAACGCTTTGCACGGGAATGCCCTGAATCGTGGCGCCGCCAAGCTGTGCGTTCTGCGCCTGCACGTAGACCTTGCCTTGCGCGAGCGCAATGCCCATCGCACCGCGGATCGTTCCGTGCGCCGGGAAGTTTCCGATAAATGCGCGCAGGCCTTGCAGCGTTCCGGAATAGTTTCCGCGCGCGATGAGCGCCGACGGCGCAAGCGAACCTCGTCCATCAAACGTGCCCCACGGACCGTCCGCGCGAATGGCGCTCATCTCCGCGTCCGCGAACGGACCGGCAAACTGCGCGTGTAAGCTATGGAAAGGAATGCCGGCAATGACGGCCGGTGAGATGTCGACCGATCCGCCGATGACGGAATTCGCGGCGGATCCCGTCGCCGCGATATTGGCTTGAGTGATGTGCGCGTCGATAGGCGGGAGCTCGGGAATGTTCACTCCCGGCAATCCGACCGGCGACGGCTGGATCAGGCGAACGTTTTGGACCGAAGCCCAGAAGGCGCTGTTGCCGTGCGGCCGATCCAGATCGAAAGCTGCGACCAGCGTTCCGCCGCTTGGCGTGCGCACTGCGATCGGGCCGAACGATCCGACTCCGTTTTCGTCGAAATTGTAAAATCCGTTGACGTCATCGGGATGCAGGACCGACACCAAGTAGCCGCGTCCGCGAATCTTCAGATCGATTCCGTTGAGCAGCGCCTCGGTATTGATCGGTTGCTCCGCAACCATCGCGCCCAGATACGGCAAGCGAGTCGAAGGTCCGAACGCGTGCAGCACCAGCGTCGACGTAACGTGCTCGCCGAGCTGCAGTGTGCCTTGCACGTGCAGGCTTATGCCGCTGTACTCGCCGTGGAACGGCAAAATGACGAGATCGCTGCCGTAGAGCGAGACCATCCCGCGCGGATTGTCGATCGGAACGGCTTGGTAGTTGAAACGCTTTCCGTCGAAGCCGATCCAGAGCAGCGGGTTGTCGATATTGCCTTCGACGAGCGCGTGGATACGCACACCGCCGTACACCGGCAAGCCTTTGGCGAAGTTCGCGATCTCTTTGAGATAGCGCAGGTCGCCGCGTCCCTCGAATCCCAGCCGGAACTGCGGGTGAACAAAATCGAAGATGCCGCCCGCGATTACGATCGGAATATGTCCGACCCTAGCCGACAGACGGTGCGCCGCGAAACCGCCGTCGAAGATGTTGATCGGACCGTCGAGTTTGAGGATCGGTGAAGAGAGGCCGCGCACTTCCATCGATCCTTTGGTCATATATCCGGATCCGATGATGTGATACGCCGTCGTCTCGTTGGGCTTGACGTCGAATGCGTACATGCGCACGTCCATGCCGCGCACGACGCCGCCCAGAATGCGCGCCGCCGCCGAATCGATGAAGTAGTTACCGATCGTCCGCATCGGGATCGCAGTCACCCTCACGCGATGGAGAGCGTAACCTTTGATGTAGTCGATCGTACCGGCGGCGCGAAACGGCTGCGTCCCCGCGTCCTCGAGGTCGCCCGTCGCGACGTAGTGCGTGCGTTCGATCGTACTGAGCGTCAGGTCCGCATTGATGTTATCGACCCGCTGAAAACGGCTTTCCTTATAATAGCGGTACGCGTCGATCAACGAAGCGCGGCCATTGCGGATGCGGACAGTCATCTGCAAAGGTACGGCGTTGGGGTGCGGCTGATGCGCCGGCGCCACGGCCGCGTTCGGCGGCAGCGACACGTTGTAACTGCCGTCTTGATTGTGGATGATCGTAATATACGGCTGGTCGATCGTTACGGCCAGCAATCCGAAGCGATGCTTGCTTCCGGGCAGCAGATCGCGCAAGCTGTAGGATACGTCGATGCGGTTGGCGTCGAGAACCGGCTGCCCGTGGCGCGATATGTGCACGCCGATGAATGCGGCATGGCCGCCACCATAACGCAGCTCGCGCATGTCGATGTGATAACCCGTCGCGATCCCGGATATCGCGACCACCGCGACACGCGTCACGGTGTTGTGGAAAATCACGACCACCGCAATCACCGCGACTACGAGAGCCGCGGCTGCGGCCCAGATCCCTTTGCGCAAAGGTCCCTCCGCGGCCAGTTATACCCTACCAAGCTAACGCGTCCCTGAACAGATTGATTCGCAATCGCGCCAACCTAGACGTCTAGACGTCTTTGTGTTATACTACTAACCAGAGACGTCTAGACGTCTAGACCGTCTAGTGACTCGTCGCATCCGTTTTGCAAAGGCACATGTTATGGCAAAAACACGGCTACGTCCGGGACAAATGCGGGACACAATCGCCAGTTATCTTCGAAAGCGCAATAGTCCGGCCCGTGTGCGCGAAATACACAAACACGCAGAATCTGTGTTCGGTGAAGTCTCGAGATCATCCGTGCAGTCTAGCCTGAATCTGCAGACCGTATTTCGTCGCGTGGGCAAAGGGCTGTACATATACGATGAAAGCGGCAGGTAGTGTTTCAGAACAATCCTCAGAAAAAGCCGAGCGGTTGGCAAGACTCAAAAATAGGAAGGCAACGACTCGTCCTTGCGGATTGTTTAGTATGGTTGGCACAAGCTGAGCGCAATTCAATACATGCAGTTGTTACCGATCCGCCCTATGGGCTAATAGAATTTCTTCCCGAAGAACAACGCAAGTTAAGGATCGGTCGCGGTGGGGTATGGCGCATACCGCCCTCTTTTGATGGGGCGAACAGGCGCGCTCTTCCACGTTTTACAACGCTAAGTGAAGAAGATCGCACTCGGCTTTTCGACTTCTTCTTTGAGTGGACCAAATCTCTAATTCCAGTTCTTCGCCCTGGCGCTCATGTTTTTGTTGCCACTAACCCACTAGTTTCGCCCGTGATGTCCTATGCTCTCGAAAAAGGTGGGCTTGAGAGGCGAGGCGAGATCGTTAGGTTGGTTCGCACATTCCGCGGCGGCGACAGACCCAAGGGCGCCGAGGGCGCTTTTGAAATGGTCAGTACGATGCCGCGAAGCTGCTGGGAACCGTGGGCACTTTTTCGTAAACCAATAGAATGTCGCACTGTTTCAGAAAACTTAAAGAAATGGCAAACTGGTGGCTTGCGCAGGATCTCCAAACAGACGCCCTTCCTAGACGTAATTCAAAGCAGCACGACTCCAGACCGAGAGCGTGAGCTTGCGCCGCATCCAAGCCTAAAGCCTCAACATTTCTTGAGGCAGCTCGTCCGTGCGGCGCTCCCGGTGTCTCGCGGGACGATCCTAGATCCGTTCGCCGGCGCTGGCAGTACGTTAGGGGCCTGCGAACACCTCCGCATTAATGGAATTGGAATTGAACAAGACGCAGAGTATTTCGATATTGCAAAGCGGGCTATCCCGGCTTTGGCTCTTGTAAAAGCGGAAACTACATTGCGACAGAGGGTCTTGCCGGGACTCTAGCTTGCGTCACGGATCGTCCGTTAAGACTGGCCTACCTTCCCGAAGAATCACACTGTCAAGCCGGTAAATAGAAGAGTTCCTAAACTTTGTTGCTGGGGTTCGGACTCCAAACGTGTGAGTGCGGCCTCCGCCAGTATCGCTAGCCTTGCTCTTTTCATATTTCCAGTCGCCTTGCTCCAACAGCGCGACATCGACTCGCCAGATCACGACCGGCCTGCCCTTCTTGATGGACATGGTCGTATCGACTAAATATCTCCAAACTATATACCAACCCGGATGGTCGTAGTGCGACTGTAAAGCCCAGGGACGAATAGTACCTTTGGATTCAAGCGCATGCTCTGGGGACGGGTTCAACTTGCCCCGCAGTGACAGATCGGGGAATCGCTGCTGCGCGATGTCCGGGTGTTTGTGACGTTTATACGGACTTATCGAGTCAAGCGCCCTTATCCCCAAAATCCCGACAACCGCACTAAAAATGTTCGCCTGTTCAAAATAGAGGTCGACAAGCTCTGCCGCCTCTTTTTCGACAAATGAAACGGCCTTCTTGATGTGTACTGGCTCAAGTCCTTTTGGCAGCTTCAATTTACAAATCTAAGTTCTTGACGCCCTTTGCGAACTCGAAGATGTACTGCTTGCGCGCTTCGACTTTGTCGCCCATGAGATCCGTGAAGATTTGCTCGGCTTCGATCGCGTCTTCGACGGTGATCTGCTTGAGCCGGCGGTTGCCGACCTCCATGGTCGTCTCGGCCAGCTGATCGGCGTCCATTTCGCCTAAGCCCTTGTATTGCTGAATTTGAAAGTCTTTGCCGTCTTCACCGACGATCGACTTTAACTCCGCGTCGCTAAACGCGTACCATTGCTTCTTGCCCTTGCGCACGCCGAAGAGCGGCGGCTGCGCGATGTAAACGTAGCCGTCCATAACCAACTTCTGCATCTGGCGGTAGAAGAATGTCAGCAGCAGCGTGCGGATGTGCGAACCGTCGACGTCCGCGTCGGTCATGATGATGATCTTGTGGTAGCGCAACTTCCCGAGATCGAACTCGTCGCCGAACCCGGTGCCGAGCGCCGTGATCATCGTACGGATTTCTTCGTTCGAAAGAACTTTGTCGAGCCGCGCTTTTTCGACATTGAGAATCTTCCCACGCAATGGAAGGATTGCCTGACTGTTCGGATCGCGTCCGCCCTTAGCTGTGCCGCCTGCTGAATCTCCCTCGACCAAAAACAGTTCGCTTTCGGCCGGATTCGTATTCTTGCAGTCGACGAGTTTGCCCGGAAGTCCCGAGCCTTCGAGCGCATTCTTGCGCCGCGACAGATCGCGAGCTTTCTTGGCGGCTTCGCGCGCGCGCTGTGCCTGCATGCACTTGTCCAGGATGATGCGTGCCAGCTTCGGATTCTCTTCGAAGAAGAAATCGAGTCGTTCGTTGACCAGTGCGTAGACGATGTTGCGAACCTTGGCGTTGCCGAGTTTGGTTTTCGTCTGACCTTCGAACTGCGGGTCTTGCAGTTTTACCGAAACGACCGCGGTCAAGCCTTCCATGACGTCGTCCGTGGAGAGCGAGCTGTCGGACTCCTTGAGCGCTCCGCGTTTTTTCGCGTAGCTGTTCACCGCGTTGCTGATCGCCGTACGGAAGCCGGTCAAGTGCATGCCGCCTTCGATCGTGTTGATGTTGTTCGCGTACGAATAGATCAGTTCGGTATACGTGTCGGTCCATTGCATCGCGACCTCGACGTCGACGCCGTCCCGCTCGTGGTGCGTCGAGATGATTGGATGCAGCGGATCCTTCTTTTCGTTCAGCCATTGAACGAACGACACGATGCCGCCGTCGAACTTGAACGTGCGCTCGCGAGGCTGCTCGCCGCGCTCGTCGCGCAGCGAAATCGCGACCTCCCGGTTCAAGAAGGCGAGCTCGCGCAGCCGTTTCGTGAGCACGTCCCAATGGAATTCGGTGACTTCGAACATCTCGCGGTCCGGTTTAAACCACTGATAAGTCCCGGTGCCCTCAGCCGGGCCGAGCTTTTTCAGCTTCTGCGTAGTGATGCCGCGCTTGAAGCGCATCTCCCACGTCTTTCCCTCGCGTTTCACGCGCGTGATCATTTCTTCTGAGAGCGCATTGACGACCGAGATGCCGACGCCGTGCAAGCCGCCCGCGACTTTGTAGCCGCCCTTGCCGAATTTTGCGCCGGCGTGCAGCATCGTCATGACGACTTCGACTGCCGGCATCTTCTCGTCGGCGTGAATGTCGATGGGAATGCCGCGGCCGTCGTCTTCAACGGAACACGACCCATCTTTGTACAGCGTGACCGTTATGTTTTTGGAAAAGCCCGCGAGCGCTTCGTCAACGGCATTGTCGACAGCCTCATAGACGAGCTGATGCAGCCCGCGCTCGGCGGTGTTGCCGATGTACATTCCGGGGCGCTTGCGAACGGCTTCGAGGCCCTTGAGGACCTCGATCTGTTCGCTTCCATATTCTCCGTTATTCAATGTTGCTTCCGTAAAAGATTAGATACAAATCGTCGCCGAGCAGGTCGCGCACAACCGCCGGCGCGATCCGTTCCGGATCCAGGCCGGTCTTGAGCAGAACGTACGAACTGGCGACCTCGCGTTCGCGCCCGCTCACCCGCGTACGGCCCGAGCGCCGCAGTTGCGTCAGCGCGTCCCACCAGCGAGCTAGCAACTTGCCGCGTACGCGCTCGTATTCGCCTCGCGTCAAATGCTCGACGTGTTCGGCGATACCCGAATAGCCCAGAAAAGGCCCTTCGAAAAGTAATCGCGCGATGGTGGCCGAGCGTTCCGCGCTGCGCGCGTTCGTGCATGGCGCGCAAAACTGCCCAGTATCTGGAACGATCCGAATGCCGCAACGGTTGCACTCTTTCCAGCCAGCGCCCGCTTTAGCCCGCTGCGCGTGCGCCACGTCTTCGCGAAAGAGCGCAACGGCGGATTCAAGCGTTGCCGATTCCACATGGCGGTCTCGGTTCTTACGTGCGCGCACCTTGCGCCCGGCCGGGGCGCCGGCTCGGTTCGCAATCCGCCCGACGCGAAAACGCACGCGTTCCAGCGTAACGCCGGTCGCCGCGCGCACCGCTTCGACGACGCGTTCGCTCAAGAGCGAGAGCTGCTGGCTCCACGCACTCGAACGGGTGACCACTAAAAGCACGCCGCCGGTCAGCTCCGCCGGCCGCGAGTTGGCCGCAATCTCCTCACCTACGATCGTTGCCCATTGCGCGCGCAGATGGGACAACGGATCGTCCTGGATAACGGCAGCGGGCTGCCACGAAGAGAGCACCGATCGGAGGGCCCGCATCAGAGCGGTCTCATCCGCACGTGCGCATCATCGATCTCGTACAGCGTGCCAGCCGGCAGCGCATCGGGCAACTGGGTGGCGGTAATGAAGGCTTGCTCGAATCCGCCGACGCCGTCGAGGAACGCGCGCGCGCGCTGCGCATCGAGTTCTGAGAGAACGTCGTCCAAAAGCAAAAGCGGGGCTTCGCCCGAGCGTTCGTGCATGACGGTATATTCGGCAACCTTGACCGCGAGTACCGCCGTGCGCTGCTGGCCCTGCGATCCGAATGCGGCCAGCGACCGGCCGTCGAGATCGAGGCCGAGGTCGTCGCGATGCGGCCCGAAAAGTGGAATGCCGCGCAGCCGCTCCTGGTCCGCGCCCGCGCGCAAACGCTCCGAAAAACTTGCCGCGATCGAATCTTCAGTTTCGGCTTCGAACGGCACGTTTGGCCGGTAGCTCAGTTCCAAGCGTTCTTGTTGCCCGCTCCAGCGCGCGTGGACCTGCGCGGCCGCAACGCCAAGTGCGCGGACGAAATGGTTGCGCGCGATCATCAGCGCCGTTCCCGTTGTCACCAGCGCTTCGTTATAAATTTTCAACAGGTCGGCATCAGGCTGCGCGTCAGCACGCAGCAGCGACCCTTTGTGTCCGAGCGCTTTTTGGTAGGCCGCGAGGTCGCGATAATATTGCTTCTGATCTTGCGCCAACGCGCCGTTGAGGAACGACCGGCGCACTGCAGGCGGACCGTCAACAAGGTGGAGATCGGCCGGCACGAAGCTCACGACGCGTAAACTGCCCAGAAACGTCGCGTACCGAACGTTGCGGCCGTTCACGGTGTAGAGTTTGCGCGAACCGCGTTCAGTCGCCGTGAGTGTGCAGCCTAGTCGAATCGCGCCGGCCCGCACTTGTGCTTCGCCGCTGATCGTTGCCAGCTCAAAGCCATCGCGAATGAGATCGCGCTCGCGGCTGGTTCGAAACGATTTTCCGGTTCCGAGCAGCGAGATCGCTTCCAGCAGGTTGCTCTTGCCCTGCGCGTTACTTCCGACGAAGACGTTTAACCCCGGCGCCGGCTCGAGCTCGAGGTGGGCGTAGTTGCGCACGTTCGAGAGCGTGAGGCTATTGAGCCTCACCGGCTACACACGCGCGAGGCGCATTTACTGACGCAGCGGCATCAATACGTAAAGCTGCTGCGCGCCTTCGACCGGTTCGACCGGCTTGATTGCCGCCGGCGAAAGCGGTCCCAGGAATTCCATGACGGTTTGCGCGCTTTCAATGTGATTCAAAATCTCGACGAGATAGCGCGCATTAAAAGCGATGGTGAGATCCTCACCTTGCTGCTCCACTTCGAGTTCTTCGTACGCATTGCCGGAGACGTCGGAACTGGCGGTCACAATCAGGGTTTGATTCGCGACCGCGAGTTTCACCATGCTGGCACGGTCGCCGGCGACCAATTCGGCCCGCCGTAAAGCCGCAATAAGGCTGGGCGTGCTGACGGTCATCGACCGATCGAACTTGGCCGGAATCACCTGGCCGTAGTTCGGATACTGTCCGTCCACCAAGCGCACGATGATCGACGTATCGCCGGCCGCAAACATGAGTTGGTTGCTCTGCGGGCCGAGCGCGGTGACATCGACGAACTCCGCCGTTCCCAAGTTCCGCGCCGCTTCGCTCAACGCGCGTGACGGCACGATGTATTTTTCGCTGCCGGAAACGCCGTTCTCGAGTGAAGTTTGAAACTTCGCGAGCCGGTAGCCATCGGTCGCGACCATCGTCAGCGAGTCACCTTCGACTTCCAGCAGGGTTCCCATCAAAACCGCGCCGCGAGCCTCTTCGTTCGAGGCTGCAAAAATCGTGGCGTTCACCCCGTCCCGGAAACGTTTAGCCAAGATCCGAAAATGCTGGCCTTTTTGCGCGCTCGGCAGCGGCGGATATTCTTCGGCCGGCAGCGCGTGAAAATCATAGTTGCTGCGCTCGTACTTCACGCTGGCCCGCGTGGGCGTCCCGGTCAATTCCATCAACCCGGCCTGTAGATTGCCGAGATAGCTGCTGAACAGTTTGGCTGGTACCGTCACGCTGCCGGACTCGCTGATCTCCGCCGGGAAAGCGTGTTCGAGCGTCACTTCCAAATCCGTCGCCCGTACGGAGATCTTGCCATCGTCGGCGCTGAGCAGCACGTTCGAGAGGATCGGTACTGTCGTGTGCGCGTTGACGACTTTGCTCGCGGCGCCGACTGCGCCCGAGATGTCTTTGGTGTTACAGGTGAACTTCATTCCATACTCATCGTTGGCTTTGGGCCGTTCTTTTATTAAAAAGATCTAATAGTACTAGTAGTAAGGCGGTGCAATTTGCGAAGAACCGCCGATTTGCTTGCCACGATGCGGGTTTGTGCCCCGCATAACCTGTGCAAGACCCCGGGGAGTTCTTACACATCTGCACCGGCCGCCGCCCCGGAGCAGTTATCCACGCCTTCGAAGCCGCCCTGTTCACCGAAGCGTGTATTAGATGTAGAACCGCTAGTCGCTTTGGCAAAGCGCCACCAGCGAGCGGATCTTGTTCCGGTACGCTTCGTCGCGCTGCATTTGGTCCTTGACCTTGTCCCGCGCATACATCACGGTCGTATGGTCCTTCTTGTTGAACTCGCGCGCGATGTGCGGCAGGGAAGAATCGGTGAGTTCCGTGCAGACGAACATCGCGATTTGGCGCGGCCCGGCCACCCGCTGGTCGCGCCGGTGGTTGTCCATCTCCTTGATCGTCAGCCCGTGGGCCTTGGCGATCTTGTCTTTGATCGTGTCGATGGTTACCCGCCGCAAGGGCATTTGCGCAACGGCGTTCTTCAGCACTTCGGCGGCGAGATCGACCGTGATGGTGGATTTGGTCAGCGACGAGAACGCGACCACGCGAATCAGCGCGCCTTCCAGCTCGCGGATGTTCGACGGAATGACCTTCGCAATGTACGAGGTCACTTCGTCGGGCACCGGAATCTTTTCGGACTCCGCCTTCTTGCGCAGAATCGCTTCGCGCGTTTCTAAATCCGGCGGCTGGATGTCGGTGAGCAGGCCCCATTCAAAGCGCGACCGCAGCCGGTTCTCCAGCGTTTGAATCTCTTTGGGCGGACGGTCGCTCGAGATAACGAGCTGCCGGCCCGATTCGTGCAGCGCGTTGAACGTGTGGAAGAACTCTTCTTGCGTTCCTTCCTTGCCTTCGAGAAACTGGATGTCGTCGATCAGCAAGACGTCGACCAAGCGATACTTGTTGCGAAACTCGAGCGTCTTGTTGTTTTGCACCGCGATGATGAATTCGTTGGTGAATTTTTCGCTCGAAACGTAGACGACGTTGGCGTCGGGGATGTCTTGCAGCACCCGGTGCCCGATCGCATGCATCAGATGCGTCTTGCCCAAACCCACGCCTCCGTACAGGAAGAGCGGATTGTAGGCGCGCGCCGGCGCCGCCGCCACGGCTTGCGAGGCGGCATGCGCGAACCGGTTGGAATTGCCGATCACGAACTCTTGGAAGGTGTAGCGCGAGTTCAGATTGCCGGGCCGGAACTCGGTTTGCAGGCGCGCGGCCCCGGTTTGGGCGGTTAGGCCGCCCTCCTGGGCCGGCGTTTCACCCGGCTGCTCAACGACGACGAATTGCAGTTCGAACGCGGTTCCGAACGTCTCGGTCAGGGCTTCGACGATCTGGGTCTTCAGACGATTTTCCACCCAGTCGCGTGCGAAGTTGTTCTGGACGGCCAGCAGCAGCTCGTTGCCGTTCAGGGAAACCAGCCGCAACGGCTTGATCCACATCTCGTAGATCGGTTTGGAGAATCTTCGTTCTAGCGCTGTGAGTGCGGATTGCCAGAGTTCATTCGAAATATCCGATCCAACCGCAAGCGCCATCCTATATCCGTCCCGTCTTCGTCTAGTTCAGAACCTCATCGGCGACAAAAGTCGGTCGACGCAGTCCCTTCTTGGAGGCACACGGGTTGGCGCTATCGGGGGCGTATCCTGCGGTAAATTAAGAGATTCTTATCCACTTATCCACAGGTGTACAACCCTCGATTTTGCGGCTTAAAACGTGCACAATCCACCGCTTTGCCCGAGCTCTTGACAAGCGTAAAAAGCGCCGTCCTACGGGCTTTTTGGGGGCAAGTCTGGCGAGCGCTCGGGCCATGCTTTCCACAGCGTTCTCCACACGTGTGGAGAGCGGTCGTTTCATAAACTTTGCTTGACGCTGCGAGCATGCAGGTCCTATACTAGGTGGCTGTGCCGGCGGGTGCATCCGCGGCACGATCCCAGGAGTAGATCCAACAGATGAAGCGGACCTACCAACCGCATAACCGCCGGCGCAAGCGCGTCCACGGCTTTCGCGAGCGCATGTCTACCAAAAACGGCCGCCGCGTCATCGCTGCGCGCCGGAGGAAGGGCCGCAAGCGCCTCAGCGTCTGATGCGACGCTTTGCCAGCCTGCGCCGTCAAGCGGATTTCGCTCGCCTGCGGCAGCGTGGCCGGCGGACGGCCACCCCGAATCTGACGATCTATCGCGGTCAGGGCACGCCGGAAGGCGAACGCCCCTTGGTGGGCATTACCGTTTCGACCGCGGTTGGGAAAGCAGTCCTCCGAAATACCGTCAAGCGGCGTATCGCGGCGTGCGTGCACGACCTGATCCCGCCTGATCCGCAGCTGCGCCTGCTGGTCGTGGCCCGCCCCTCGACCGCGTCCGCTACCTATTCCGACCTGCACGCCGAACTGGCGCGCGCATTAGCATGATTCGTGCATTGCTGATCGGCGTGCTGCGCGCTTACAAGCGCGTAGTCTCGCCGTTTCTTCCGCCGGCCTGCCGCTTTTATCCGAGCTGTTCGGAGTACGCCGTGCAGGCGCTCGTGAAACACGGAATTTTGCGCGGAAGTATGCTCTCCGCAAAACGGCTCGCGCGCTGTCACCCGTGGCATCCGGGCGGCGTTGACCCCGTCCCCGCGGAAGCATAATCTTGCATTTCATCTTAGCCACGTCGTTTCTCGATCCGATCGTCAACGGCATCGAGGCGATCCTCAACGCGATCAACTCGGTCGTCCACAGCCGCGGTTGGAGTTTGGTCATCTTCGCGCTCGCGTTCAAAATAATTTCGTGGCCGCTGAACACCAAGCAGTTCATGGCCATGATCAAGATGCAGAAGCTTGCTCCGCAGCTCAAAGCGATGCAGGCGAAGTATGGGAAGAGCGATCCGCAGCGCTATCAAAAGGAAACGATGGAGCTGTATCGCAAGCATGGTGCCAATCCGCTCGCCGGCTGCTGGCCCATGCTGGTGCAGTATCCGATCATCATCAGCGTCTACTATGCGGTGTGGTCGCACAAAAATCTTTACACGAACGAGCATTGGCTCTGGGTCGGAGCGCCGTTCACGCAGCACGTCGCGCCGCTGCTCTGGAAAGCCTATCTGCTCGCGCCGAATCTGGCCGCGGCGGATATCGTCCTGCTGCTGCTCTACGCGATATCGATGTACTTCTATTCGCGGTACGCGACGATGCCGTCGACCGATCCGCAACAGGCGCAAACGCAGAAACTCATGGCGATCTTCTCGCCGCTGATGCTGGGTTTCTTGGGCTTGCGTTACAATTGGCCGTCGGCCATGGTGCTGTACTGGTTTTCCTATAACTTGTTCACGATGGGACAGCAGTTTTATCTGCTCGGCAGATATCATCAGCCGCTCTCGGCGCTGGACGATTTTCATGCGATTACCGAGGCGGTGCCGGATGCTCAAGCCAAAGCTTTGGCGAATCCGAACGGGGAAGTCGGCCAGCAACAGCGCGGCTCGCGCAGAAACAAAAAGAAAAAGAGAGGCGCAAGAAGATAACTATGTTCGAAGACGACATCGAGCCCGAGGACCAGCAGCCGGCCGAGATTCGTGACCGGGAGATTCCAGGGCGCAGCGGCTCGCGCGTGCGGCGTCCAAGCGCCGGCGGGCGCGGTTCGAACGGCACGCGCCGGAGCGCCGCGCCGGTTGCACGTAAGCGCGTTAAAGCCGAGATGCCCGATGCTGCCAAACCGGCTCGCGATCTGCTGGAAGAGATCTTAGGAAAGATGGGCGTGCCGCACGCCGAGATCGAGTATCTCGCGCGGTCCGAAGGCGAATATTTTGAAGTGACCGGGCCCGATCTCGCGATGCTGATCGGCCGTCACGGCAACACGCTGGAAGCGCTCAATCTCGTCTTCAACAACATCCTCAACGCCGGCGTGAAGACGAACCGCAAATACTACACGATCGACGCAGAGGGCTATCGCGCCCGCCGTGCCGACCAGCTGAAGAATCTGGCTTTGATGACGCTCGAGCGCTGCATCCGCGAAAAAACGCCGCAAAAGCTCGAACCGATGCTGCCGTCCGAACGAAAAATCGTGCACCTAGCGCTGGCGGAAAACGCATTCGTGCGCACCGAATCCGAAGGCGTCGAACCCGAACGGTGTGTGGTTATTTTTCCGAAGTAACGCTTAAAGCGGCCAGCCTGCGAAATATGAACGAAGACACCATTTGCGCCATTGCGAC
>Ga0207416_1003695_pt1 | contig 14210 bp, 7 predicted proteins | sample PaiPotPPM11metaG_FD_184107 | JGI IMG/M metagenome (GOLD analysis project Ga0207416, IMG submission 184107) | Iron sulfur acid spring bacterial and archeal communities from Banff, Canada, to study Microbial Dark Matter (Phase II) - Paint Pots PPM... ...
GCGTCAAGTAGCGGGAGCCACGCGCCGTGGTTGTCTTGGGGCCGATCCGGACGGTTTGCGTTGTTCGCACCGCCACACCGGACTTGTTCACTTTGGCGGACACGCCGCCCACCTGCACCGTCTGCGGCTCAAAAACGTGCCAGTTGGTCACCAGCACTCTCCCCTGGGTGAGCAAGGGCATCAGGTGGGAAGGAACCAAGTCGCGCGTACGGTACAGGCTGGCTTCGCCTTCTTTGGGGTCAAGTTCCCGAAGCCTCCGCCGGATGGTCACGTTGGGGCACACCACCAGCACCACGTCAGAGAAACGCCCGTCGCTTCGGTCATTCACTTTATTCAGAATGCTCCAGGCGGCGAGCATGCCCATGACGGTGGTCTTGCCGGCGCCGGTGGCCATCTTCGCGGCGTAACGCAGGAAACCTTTAGAAGCGGCTCTTATTGCGGCTCTTGTAGCGCCGCCCTTTAGGGCGGCACCTGCCGGGCTAAAGCCCGCCGCTAGGGCGGCACTTGCCGGGCTAAAGCCCGCCGCTACAGATTCGGTCGGCTCATCGCGAGGAAATGCGATACCCTGGCGGAAATCCTGTCGAGCCTCGGTGAGGAAAATGATGGTCTCTGCGGCTTCGATCTGGGCGAAGAAAAGGCGTTTCTCGCGACCGTCGCGCTGCCACCACTGCAAGAGTTCAAGCGTAGTCCGGGTGACGCCTGGGTAGCCCGCCACCTTCCAAGCTTTCACTCGCTCACGAATCAGGTTCACCAGCCCCAGCTCGTAAGCCGACGGGTATTCTGGCGAGGGCGTGAGTGTGCCGTCTGACAAATCCCACGGCGTTGTTTGATCGCGCGGCGGCCAAATGACGGCGCGGCGCCTGCCGTCCTTCTGCGTCGGCGGCTCGCCCTCGCGGATGTACCAGTAGAGCTTGGGTTCTTCGTAAGGCGAATTCAGGATGGGTTCGGAGACTTCGTAGCTCATCGGCTCTTGGCCTTATCGGATTCTGAATTTTGTATTACGGATTCCGGAGCGCCTTTACGGATTCTCTCCAACTCCTTCAGGAATTCTTCACGGTCATGCGCTTGCGCCGTAGTTCGGCGGACCTTATCGCTAACGTAGCGCTGCCCCTTAAGCCCGGAATCCCGAAGCATTCGAATCCAAGCTCCAAGCTGCCTCGAGATGCTCTCTGTTCTCGATTTCAGATTCAAGATTTCGGATTCAAGGTCAGCAAATAAAGGGATCTTTTGCAGCAATGAAAGCATCGACCGGACTTCTCCCGCCGAGCCTCGGGCGATATAAAGAAACGTGAGCAGTTCCTGATTCGTGCCCCTCTCAAAACCCTCCGCAATGTTGTTGGACACCGAAACGGCTGCCCTCTCGATCTGGTCGCGCAGGCTATGGCGCCGTCGGAAGGCAGGGCGCTCCGACACGGCATAGACCGCAACAGCCATGTCAATGGCCGCCTGCCACACCGGAAGCTGCTCGAAACGCTCGTACTTCACTGGGACTCTTCGTGAGATCTTTTATCTCGAATGCTGAATGTTGAATCTTGAATTAGGTTCAGACGAGCTTCTCCACCACTATCAATTCAGTACCGCGCTCACCCGGTTTTGAATCTGAAATCTTGAATCATTGAATCATGTGAGCTCCTCCACCACCATCAACTCATTGCCTCGATCGTCGATCACCTTGACGGCGATCTGCCGGTGCTCTCCGGCCTCAAAGGGCGCGCTGGTGGTTCCCGACAAATGATCCCAAACGCTTTCTTCGTATTCCCCCTTCAGCGCCTTCTTCAAGCTGTCCCACGCGCCCGTGCGCGGAAAGAACGCCTGTGAGACGTGGAAGCAAAGCCCATTGTAATCGGTGTCGAGAAACCACGCCGGCACATCGTTCCCGCCCCGGTGCTGGACATCCATTGTGATCGGGTCGAACACGTCCAGGCCGAGTAATTCCACTTGGTATTCTGTAGCGGCGGTGTCCCCACCGCCGGTCTGTTGGTGCGCCGGTTTCTGATTGACGGCATGCCGGCCAGAGGCCGCCGCTACAGGACGGACCTTGATTTCCGGTAGCCCGCAGACGCTGAATATCTGGCTGCTGCGCATGTTCTTCAGCAGGTCGCCCATCATCAGGTCGGGCGTGGCCTGAATGTAGGTGGCCGGGATGCCCACCACCGCGTCGCAGTTCTCAATCAACTGGCGGGCGTTCGGCTGGATGGCGAAGCCGATGACGTACAGGTGGGTGTAATTCTTAAGTGAGGCTTCTTTCGCCGCTTCCTGGACCAAACGCTCGCCCACCGCCCCGTTTTCCGGGCCAAATACCAGCGCCACCGGCTTCGCCGACAATGGCAAGGCTTTTCCGTTCTTCTCTTTGGCTTCCTGAAAAGCCTCTTCAAGCGTGGGTGACTGGCCCGGCACCGTTGCATCCACCAGCGCCTCTGCGGACAGGGAAAGCGTTTTGGCGGGCGGGCGGATGTTCTTAAGCGATAGCGTCTTGTTGCCGTCCAAACGCAGCACGGGCGATTTGCGCAGGATTTCCAACATGCGGTCCACGTGGTCCCGTAGGGGCGGTTCGCGAACCGCCCCTACGGCGGAATCCGGAATCTTCGAATCGGGTATCGCGCCCACGGAGGGCGGGGCAAGCCCCGCCCCTACGTCTACTGGGGTGGGGATCGTCCCTTCCAAACAAAACGCCCCGGTAACCCGCGTGATTTTGGCATCGCGCTCCGGCCGGTCTACCAGCACTTCTTCCTTGGGCGGCTCGTTGTTGGCAATCGATTCGAGTGTGATGTGCGGCACAATGCCGCCCACTTCTTCGCCCTTCTTGTTCTGCTTGCGCTGGTAAACAAACCCAGCCGCCGGCCCGCGTGCGTCGTCATTCAGCTCGTACCAGGGGAAAGTGGCGGTGAGCAATCGCTGGCGCGCCAGCGCCAGGGGCACGCGGCTGGTGTCCATGGTGATCCAGCGCCGGCCCCACTGCTCGGCCACATAAGCCGTGGTGCCGCTGCCACACGTGGGGTCGAGAACAAGGTCGCCCGGGTCGGTGGCCATAAGAATGCAACGCTGGATTGCGAGCGTCGCGGTTTGTACGACATAAATCTTTCCTTCGGTTCGGCTCTGAATCCCGCCGACATCTTGCCAGAGGTTGGCGATCGGGAAAACGGGGAAATCATCCAGGAATCGCACATATCGTATTGAATTGCCCTCGATAACAATTCTTCCTCTCTCACCGAGCGATCCAAGACCCTCAAGGGTTGTCTTCCAATGCATTCCTGTAGGAGGTCGCCAAATTTTGCCGGCAAATTGAAATGCTTGGTCTGATTCGACCGTGCCTTGTGCAGTCAATTGATCGACAGTAGCAAGTCTGCTCGGCTCAAACCTGCCATGTGGGATCGATCCTAGTTCTGAGACAGGTTTGTATTTTGTCGCTCCCTCCTCCCCTGCCTCTTTCGGCATGTAGAGCTGCCTATACTTGATATGCTCGCGATCCTTCGCGTACCAGAGTATGTAATCAGCAATCGAAGAAAGCGTGTCCCCTGAGAATCCCGTTGTCTTGGCAAAGGCGATGAGGCAGACGAAGTGCTTCTCACCGAAGACTTCATCCATGACCTCACGCAGATGGTGAAAGTTTGCGTCGCTGATCTGCACAAAAATGCTGCCGCTCGACGCGAGCAAATCGCGGCAAAGCAGCAGCCGGTCGCGTAGATAGGTCAAATAGGAGTGCAGGCCCAGCTCCCAGGTGTCGCGATAGGCTTGCACCATTTCGGGCTCGCGCGTCATGTCCTCATCGTCGTTGTGGCTCACGTCGCGCTTGCGGACGAAGGGCTGGAAGTTGGAGCCGAACTTCACCCCGTAGGGCGGGTCCATGTAAATCATCTGCGCCTGCCCGCCCAGGCCCTCATAGTGCAGGAGCGAGTTCATCACCGCGAGCGAATCGCCCAGCATCATGCGGTTCACCCACTGGTCGCGATGCTCGTAGGCGCGCAGCACCTGATCGGTGACGGAATGCTGGGGGTCGCCGAAAAGCTCGAACATCGTCTGCTGCTTATCGCGCTTGTGGCCGGTGAGCGTCTCGATGATGGCCTTGGTACTCAAGCGCTCGTGGACAAAAAGTGGCAGGGTAGGCACGTCAAAGGAGAGCCGCTCCGCCTTGCCCGCCCAGTTCAGGAACGGCCTGCCGAGCGCCTTGAGCCGGGCCACGGCATCCTGAAGACCGCTGATAGAGCAAATTTCCTTGGCCCGTCCTTCAAAGTCCTTGCCCGAATAGAAGCGACGCAGCTCCTTGAACCGGTATGGCGGGGGCAAGGCGGCGGCTTCCTCGATCACTGCGACCAGCCATTCGCCAAGCTCCCGCACGCCGCTTTGCCCGTCCCAATCGAGTGCCGGTGAGAGTGACGAATCGTAGCGATAGGGTGCGGGAGGCTTGCGCTTCTTGAACTGCGCCTGCGTGCCCACGTCCGGCCGCATCGGAGATTCGGACTCCGGGTGCTTGTAGCTTTCCGCTTGCTGTGGTCGAGCCGCTCGTTTTCTTTGTGGCATGGCGCCCCCATCCGTGGCTTAAGCCCGGAAGTGCAAATTAAATCAGAATTCGACCCGCGAGTCTATGCCCCGGCCTCGTCCACTGCGAAATTCATATGTAAATAGCGGTCGAACGGTCCAAAGGCGGCGCGGGGGGATACAGGCCGCTGTATCTCGAAACTTGCTGGAACCTGCAGGACGTGATGACAGGCTGAAAGATCGAGCAAGGGCGTGCTGCCCAAAAGTGCTCCTATGCACAAGGACAAGTCCGTCTACTCTTTGGGCCGAAGGGGCAGGGCCGGCATCGATTGCAAGGCTTCCTGGCAAGCTCTTGGAAGAGGCCGAGCCCGCCAGCCGATTAGTTCATCGCCGCTTGCGAACCCGTTTACCGGATGAGCGCCGGGTATTTCAGAGGCGGATGGTCAGACTTAGGATGAGCCACCGGATGATCCGAGGCCGAGGACAGCGCCCAGCCCTGGGGCGCGCCGATGGATCCGGCAACCTGAGTGTACATCGCCTCATTGAACGTGGACCCCACAGGCTGCTTGGCAACGGCAAAGTAACCGTGCGTGGCAAGGGCGGAATAGGTGCTTGCAAAGTAGTCGCCCACCATGTACCCGGAGAAGGTGTTGGGCAACCAGGTGAGCGTCATCGGGCCTGCAAGTTGAATGGCGGGGTACCAGGACTTCCCTCCCGACGTGGAAAACACAAAGCCCACATCCAACTGGCAGGTGGACGTCGTGCAGTTGGTTTGCGGGTAATAGTAATAGACGAGGTCGAGTCGGGCCGTGGGGGAAGGAGACGTGGCATCAGCCGCCAGGCCGGGAAGAAAATGGTCAACGGTGCTTGAGACGGAGTCGATCGGGATGCGGGCCGGCGCCGTCCAAGCGATACCGTCTGCGGAAGTGCTCAGGACAACGTCGTTCTCCGCGCAATTGGTGCGAAAGCGGCAATCGGACCAAACCACGTAGACGTTGCCCTTGGGGTCCTCGCTTGCCGAGGGAAGCGGACCACTGCGCAGCCCGCCCGCCTCGTTGTGGCTGAAGATGCTGGCCACGGCGACGGTGCTGCTCCAACTGATTCCTCCGTTGGTGGACTGGAAAGACATGACCGAGCCCTCAAACGCGTCGTCGATGGGCACGATGACGGTTCCGTTCGGCTGCACCAGAGGCTGGCCGCCGATGCCAGAAGCGAAGTCGGCAGTGTTCAGCGCCGGTGACCAGGTTTGTCCGCCGTCGGTCGAAGTGCTCATATAAATGAGATTGCCTTGCGCGGGGTTATCCCATTCCACGTAGCAATTCCCGTAATAGGGACTGGTGGCGGAATTGTCGCAGGTGATCCAATCCTTGTCCGAGCTATCCACGGGCGGCCCGACGCTTACAGGATTGTCCCAATTGATCCCATCGTTGGACCGGCTGACCACGACCGCGGGGATGGGGGTGTTCGAATTGACCAGAGGCAGGGAGGCAATCAGCCAGACACCGTAGGCGGCATCATAGGCCACGGCAGCATCACTGATGGCGTCATAAGGGTTGTTAGGGTTCTGAGCTTTAGTAATGCCGGGAAGATAGCCGTTTGACCAAGTGGCGCCGCTGTTGGTTGAGGTGGCAAAGCCGATGTCTGCGGCGCCTCCGCTGAAGATGCGTCCCACCTGGAATGCCGTGACAATGGTTGACCCGTAGGAGTAGCTGTCCGGCTCAACCTCGGTCGCATGCTGGCTGGAGGTGTTCTTGAAAGTATCCTGACTTAATTGCACCAAGGCAACCTGTGCATGAGCCAGGGAAGAAAAGATCAGGATGAAACCCAATGTCAACAGGGACACAACAAAGGCCCTAAGTTCATTAGTCAAATTCCGCCAGCTTAATAATCCTTCCATGATGCACTCATTTCCCTTCTCTGAAATTTTCACATTCCGGAGGAATCCCCGCGCCGCGAATTTGCCCTCCTCGCGGATGGAATTTATCCCTCAAATCGCGCACAGAGCATATGCCAAGCGCGCACACTTGTAAAGCGGTCTTCCTGAACGTTTGCCGGGGGTGCACGACAGGGAAATGAGATGTTGCGGGTGAGGAGGAGTGGAGTTATCTCGCCCATGAAATTGAAGCGGCTTCCCCCGGCGGCAGCTTTATGGCGCCCCAGAACATCAACATGGAATATCTCAATGCACTCGGGGTTGCGGATCAACTTCCGGCGTGGAGAGAGATTGCAAAACAAATCGCTGCAGCAGGGGCATAAAAAGGCATCGTCTGCCATTGCACCGGGTTCATTTCCGGCGGGACCATTTCCCCCTCGGATCCTTGCTGAGCCTCAACCGCGAAAGTACATTTCCATTTGGATGCTGGCCCTGTTGCTCTCCTCCGGATTTCTTACTGCGGAGGGACGGAAAGACAGAGAAGGCTCATTCGCTACGAGTGACGCCTTCGGCAATCCAAAACTTGCCGGGATCAAGGCCGGCACGCAGCGCGAGCTCGTGAGCCAAAAGCTGCACGTGCAAAGTGTCCACCAATGTACCCAGGCCCAGGCCTGCCGGTTCAACGGAAACCAGCCGCAGGTTGGGAGCCGCTTCGACTTTGCCGTCGCTGAACAGGAGCACCCGGCCGCCGTGAGAGCGGATTTCCTCCGCCAGGTTCAGCAGGAACTTTCTCGTCCGGCGCTCCGCTTGGTTCCTCTTGCGCGATGGGGCCGCGTCCCCTTGTGAATTGCGGGCGAAGATGATGTAGCGATGCGCGGAGTTGACGATTTCAATGGGTCCATGCCGGAATTGCGCGGCGGAGATGGCCTCCGCGCCGATGCGAACCACTTCCTTCAGGATCAGCGCGCCCTCATAAACTGTGGAGAGATCGGCGCCGCGCGACATGAGCGCCGTATAGGTGGGATGATCAAAGAACTCCACATTGAGCGGGGTCATCTCCGCCTGCCGGTCCAAAATAGTCTCCTGCGCTTCGACAGCGCGCAAAAGGGCATGGGTCAACTGCCGGTTCTGTTTCCCCGCGATGGCAAAGGCCAGATACATGAGCACTGCGACACTGCACATGTAGCTCTTGGTGGTAACGCGCGTTTGTCCGCCCGCCATCATCGGCAGGAGCAGGCGGCTGCGGCGGGCCAGGGTGCTGGCTTCGACATTGACCACGCCCAGAATGCCGGTGGCGGGATTCAGTTGGTCCAGAAGCCGGCTGATTTCCACCGTCTCACCCGATTGTGAGATTACCGTCAGTAACGTATCCGGCCCGAGAAATTTTAGATGGTGGTGGAGCAGTTCCGCGGTTTCCCAAACGAGCGCGCGAATGCCCAATGAGGTTAGGAAAACCTGGGCAGGATAGGCGGCGAAAAGAGACGATCCCATTCCCGTGAAGACCACAACAGGGGGCCAATGGGCTGTCAGCTTGCGAAGCGAACTGGTGGGGATAGCCCCCGGACTGGTGTAGTACTTTCGGACTCCTGCAAGAGCGGAGGGCTGCTGAAAAATTTCCTCCATCAGCGTCGACATCAAAAGGTTCCTCCCGGCTGGTTTGCCTTCCCTCACTCAAGGCGAACGGTGCGCCGCAAGTTCACTTCACCGGCTGATTTTATCATTAATAGCAAAGAACGAGAGAGGATGGCCGCGAGCCAGCCCCTCTGCCGTGCCACCACGGGAATACATGTCTTCCTCAGCGGGTTTGTCCGCCGCCGAGGTTAAGGATCGTTCCCGATGCCTGGGCGGGCTCGTAATGCTATGTTGGGTTAATCAGGCGCCGGCAGGGCATGGCTTCCGACATGCTAAACCAGAGGGTTTGGAGAAGCAGCTTTAGGCGTTGAGAGCCGTAGGGGCTGAAGACCGAATCTTGGGAGCATTGCCAACGGCCCGACCGGAGTCCTGCCCGACCGGGCTCCCGGCCGGATTAACATATTGACACTAGTATTACTTTGTTAGGTTGAATCAGGCACCGTCAGGGCATGGCTTCAGCCATGCCAAATCCCAAAGCAAGGAGAAGCGGCTTTAGCCGCTGAGGGCCTCAGGGGCTAAAGCCCGAATCTCGGGACCACCGCCAACGGCATGGCTGAAGCCATGCCCTGACGGTGCGCCCAACGACTTAACATAGTAATAACTAGTAGACTTTTCAAAGCTGCGACATTAACCCTTGAGGAACTTCGCTGGATTGACAGGAGTCTGGTGGACTCGCACTTCGTAGTGTAAGTGCGGCCCCGTGGTGCGGCCCGTCATGCCCACGGCCCCGATCACCTCTCCCCTTTCCACTTCCTGGCCTACCACGACGAAGATCTTGCTCAGGTGGCCATACGTGGTGGTGATTCCTGAACCGTGGTCAATGACGATTTCATTCCCGTAACCCGCCTCGGCACGGCCGGCGTTCAACACGATGCCATCTCCCGCTGCTTCAACCGTCGTACCTTTTGGCGCAGCAATATCCAGGCCGGCGTGAAAGGCGTCCTCGCCACTGAAGGGGTCCATTCTTTCCCCGAATCCGGCGGTCACTTGCCCCCGAACCGGCCAGAGCGAAGGGATGCTTGCAGGATCAAAGTTCGGGTTATGGAACAATCCGCGCGCCATCGGCGATGAGACCGGGCTGAAGACAGCCTTCTCGATCAAATTAAAAGCGTAAAGTGAAGCGTTATAACTGGATTCAACCGTAGAATTGCTCTGGGTGGCAAGCGTAAAGACTGCTTGCGGAAAGTGCAGCCGCCGCCGGCCGAACCCGTAAGTAAGGGCCACGTCCGAAGCTAGCGATTCCAATGAGACCAGCTTCTTATTGGTGTGGTCAACCGTGGTTTCCAGGCTGCGGTTCTGAGTCTTCAATGCCTCGCTTTCCAAGCGAAGGTTATTGTATCTTGAGACCTTCAGGAGCATTCTGGCATAGCTGTTCGCTAGTGCCGTGATTCCCATGATTCCTGCCACGCTCAGGGCTAATGCCAGATATAAGGCATATGAGGGAATGGTGATTCTCCGGAGTTTGCCACGGGGTGCAACCACCAGAAATGTGTAGGATTTCTTGGGCATAGGTTCGCCTCCAAAAGTGAGTTGGCCGTGCCACGCTATCCCACGGGTTTATATATTTAGTCTATTAGGACTGAAATCTTTCGTGGCACAATCATTCTTTAGTATGAAAGGCAAGATGCTATTCGCTGTAGACACTTACTGTCAAGCAATTTTGTGCACAGCAGTGTAATTTATGCGCGATTATCAGTCTGTACAGACCATTAAAACGTTTTGTCCTTGGGTCAATCGAAGTGCTAAATCTTGTTCTGAGCCTTAATTTTCGCGGGTCGAACGGAGGAATCGCTTGCATGTTGCGACGCTCCAATTTAGTCAATTCCAAAAATTGAATTCATCTTCAATGCCCAGTGACTTACCGAATTCTATGCGCAATACCAAGTCTTCTTATGGTTGAGAACGGATACTTGGCTGAATAAAACAGCAGAAAAGTGCGGGAAACAGCGTGTTCAAAAGTGAAAGCCAATTCGTTCGATGGCTTCAGTCTCATGCAACGCTGGCGGGAAGCGAACTGCGTCTGGGGATTGGAGATGACGCCGCACTGGTCCGCCCCCTCCGTGGGCATGAGCTGATCCTAACCACAGATCTCTCGGTTGAGGGCACTCACTTCTCGAGCGATATGCACCCGGCGGAGTCGGTGGGACACCGGGCGTTGGCTCGAGCCCTGAGTGATATCGCAGCCATGGGTGGGAAGCCAAAGTTTGCACTGGTTTCGATCGCCCTGTCGCGGAGGTATTCCGGCGAATGGATCAGGGATTTCTATAAAGGACTCTTCCGGCTGGCTCGCCGGTTTGGCGTTTCTGTGATTGGAGGTGATACCGCCGTCCATCCGGGACTAACCATCGTGGATGTCATCGCCACCGGTGAAGTGCAGTACGGCAGGGTGATGCGGCGGTCCGGGGCGAATGTGGGAGACCAGATTTTTGTGGCCGGAAGACTTGGCGGCTCAGCCCTGGGACTGAAAATGCTGAGAGCCGGTACCAAGCACGGCTCGCGGGAAACTCAGGACGCAGCGATCAACGTCCATCTCTTTCCTGAGCCTCAATGCCGGCTGGGCGAATTTCTTTCTAAGAACCGGATCGCCACATCAGCCATGGACTTGAGCGATGGCCTTTCTACCGACCTGAGGCGCCTTTGCGAAGCAAGTGGCGTTGGAGCCCGCATCCATACCAGCCTCTTGCCCCTCGCCATCGCGCCACCGCGCTTCAGGCTAACCTTGCGCGAGCTTGAACGTCTTGCTCTGCATGGTGGCGAGGACTATAAGCTGCTTTTCACAGTTTCACCCCGGCGGGCGCGGAGTCTGCCCCGGAAGCTGGCGGGCATGGAAGTGTTCCGAGTTGGCGAAATCACAAAGGCCGGGGCTTTGGCGCTGGTCCGTGATGATGGCCGCAAGGAAAGGCTTTTGCCCCAGGGCTATGACCACTTCCGGTGCAGAACGAAGCGGATTGAGCCCCTGCGAAAACACGGACCCAGCTTTGGCTCAAGCTAAAGTAGACTGTCAATTGATCTGGCGCGGGGATGGCGCTTGAGAACTTCCTTGGCTGGGCTGAGCGGCAACGGCGGGCTTGGGGAGTTGCGCGTTCTGAGTCAGCGCGGAGGGCGCGATGGCTGCTCCCGGAGCACCCGTGAGTAAACTGGGTGTAGCTCCGCTTGCCAGGATTTGCTTCACCTGGCTGGGATTGGTCAGCAAGGGCGAGTCCGGGAAGACTCGCACGGGCCGGCCCTCCAACACGTGGCTCATGAAGTCCATCCAGATGGGCAGGGCCACATGGGATCCTTCCTCCTTGAATCCATGAGCCACTATAGAATCCGGATTGGCGGGTTGCTCGAGGGAGCGGCGGTCGTCAAATCCAACCCAAACGCCACAGGTGACGGTGGGTGAAAAACCAATGAACCAGGCATCAGTGAAGTCATTGGTGGTGCCGGTCTTGCCCGCGATCGGGTACTTGGCGGCCAGCGATCTTGCATGGACCGCGGTTCCGGAATTGATCACCTCACGCAGCATGGAGACCATCAGACGCGCATCCGGCGCCGGAAGAACATCCGTCACTTGCGGCGCATAATCGTCCAGCACGCGCCCATCGTAATCGGTCACACGGGAAACGGCGTGAGCGGTGATGTGCAGGCCGTCATCGGGGAACGTGGTAAACCCGGAGACGTGCTCGAGCAGAGTCAGGTCGGAGGCGCCTAGCGCCAGCGGCAGGTCCGGAACCAGGCGGGACGTAATTCCAAACTTGCGGCATAGCTTGATGACGTTGTCCACGCCGACATGGGACAGCAGCTTTACTGCTGGAACATTGCGGGACTCGGCGATGGCATGCAGCAGCGTGATGCGCCCTTCGAAGCGGTCATCGTAGTTGTGCGGCGCCCAACCGCCATAACTCACCGGTTCATCTACAATCGTGTCAAAAGGCGAGAGGCCGTCCAGCAGGGCTTGGGAATAAACATACACCTTGAAGGAAGAGCCCACCTGCCGCTCGGCCTGCACGGCGCGATTGAATTTGCTCTCATTGTAATCGTAGCCGCCTACCATGGCCTTAATGTCACCAGTGCGGTTATCAATCACCAGGATCGCGCCCTGAACGGTTGGATACTGATCGAGCGTGACGCGCAGGGTGTGGCCCTTGATGGACGTAATACGGAACAAATCAACGTCGCCCGGCGAGAACACTTCCGGTGGCGCCGCCTTCATCGTCCAGGCAAAATCCGGCGGCATGACGTTCGCCACATCCTGGCCGAATCGCACCCTCGCGTAATCCGGCTTCACCCCCATCACCAGGCCATGCACGAACTCGCCCACCGTGAAGGGCCTTGACCAGTCTCCATCCTGGTAGGTTGCAAGCGTGGCAGGCGCACCATCCGCCAAGGTTTCCGTTTTCTTGATGATATTCTTCTCCGGCCCGCGCCACCCCCGCCGCTTGTCATCTTCGCGCAGCCCGGCTCGAAGCGCATGCACCGCCTCATCCTGCAATTTCAGGTTCAGCGTGGTATAAACACGCATGCCGTCGGTATCGATGGCAGTGGCTCCGTACCGGCTTCCCAGGTATTGCCGGACATCATCCACAAAATAAGGAGCAATCTCCTTGTTCCATCGCTGCACGTGAAGGACCAAGGGGGCTCTTCGGGCATCTTCGTATTCCCGCCGCGTGATCTTACCGTTGGAAAGCATGGCTCGAAGCACTTCATTACGGCGGAATCGAGCGCGGTGAGGATGAAGCACCGGCGAATAAGCGGTGGGCGAACGCGGCAAACCGGCCAGCGTGGCCGCCTCCGGCAGGGTCAGCTCATTCAGGTGTTTGCCGAAGTAGTATTGCGACGCCGCCTCAAAGCCGTAGCTGCCGCCGCCCAGGCTCACCTGGTTGCAATACATGGTGAAGATCTGGGCCTTGGTGAAATGGCGTTCAATTTGAATGGCGAGGAGTGTCTCCTGAATCTTGCGCCGGAAAGTCTTCTGCGGGGTGAGGAAGAGCATGCGGCTGAGCTGCATGGTAAGTGTACCAGCGCCTTGCGCTTTGCGCCATTCCACCAGATCGGTGACGCCGGCGCGCACAATGCGGATCAGATCGACGCCGAAGTGGCTCTCAAAGTGGCGATCCTCAATGGAGAGGATGGCATTCCTCACTAAAGGTGGAATCTGGTTGTAGCTCACCATCACCCGCCGCTCCAGCGCAAAGCTGCCGATTTGCGTCCCGTCATCGGCATAGAGTTCCGTCATCACATCGGGACGGTAGTCGAAGAGCTCGTTGACCTGGGGTAGGCTGGAGGAATAGACGAAGACCAACCCTGCCAGCGCTCCAACGCCGATGGAAAGCAGCAGCAGCAAGAGAAAAGCGAGCTGTCCGAAAAGGCGATGGCTGCGAACGCGAGGGGCGGCAGGATGCGGGATTTGGTTTCTACTGGAGCCAGTGGCGGCCATAGTGAGGGAACTTTCCCTCTTTCATTTTAGGGCCGCATCGTTGCACCGTCAATCATTGCTCGGTAGCGGGTTAGTTTGCTGTAGCGGCGCTCGGAGCCTGCCCTGGAAGGGAGCGCCGAACTTGATTTCCCAACGATTTTCGGCGCTCCCTTCCAGGGCAGGCTCCGAGCGCCGCTACAGCAAACTGCGCCACTACCTATAGGAGAATTGCCTTCGCTCCCCTGCAGTGAAGCATATAGAATGGAAGATGGTCCAAGCGCCGGCCGCTCCGGCGCTCCGGATGGCGCCTCTGGGATGGATGCCTGCTTCGCTCTGGGAAAAGGTGCAGGAAAAGTTTATCCCCAAGGTCACCAACAGCGCCCATAGCACGAAATCTGACAGTTTTCCAGGTTCATAACCGTGAAAGGCGATGTTCGTTGTTCCAACTGCGGCCAGACAATCCCTCCGGGGGTCAAGAGTTGCCCTTCCTGCGCCCGCCGCAAGCAACGAGCGCTACGCCAGGATACGATCCTGGTCTTATGTCTTCCGCTCATTGCTGTGCTTTTTGCCATAACAGGTTTTGCCGTCAAAATGCACAACGCCAAGTGGCAAGCCATTTCGAACCAATGGGCTTCCAAAGGCGAAAGGGATCTCGAAGAGGACCGTCCCCAGCTTGCCGTTGACGATTTCCGGACCGCCTTACTTTATTCTGAGGAGAGCAGCCGGCTCCAACTCCAACTGGCGCGAGCCCTTTTCGCGGCCAATCACACGGAAGAGGCCCGGGATTACCTCTTGAAGCTTTGGGAGGACAATCCGGCCGATGGCGCGGTG
>Ga0207416_1003696_pt1 | contig 14206 bp, 15 predicted proteins | sample PaiPotPPM11metaG_FD_184107 | JGI IMG/M metagenome (GOLD analysis project Ga0207416, IMG submission 184107) | Iron sulfur acid spring bacterial and archeal communities from Banff, Canada, to study Microbial Dark Matter (Phase II) - Paint Pots PPM... ...
CCGCAGTCGCTTGATCGCGACCTTGCGATCGCGTTTGGTGACCCGGCAGAACTCATCCAAGAGCCGGCTCTTGTCACGGCGTGAGGCCAGGCGATACCGAGGACGAAGAGATGCGGCGTATTCGCGTACACTGAAGGGACCCACGTTGCCTCCTGGGCGCCGGTGTCCGGCATTTTGAGGCAACAGTCTTCGCTTCGGTGTCGATAATTTTGAGGCACTTCGCGTCCTTGCTAATGCCGCCCGCTGAGCGTATAGTGGCGGAAACACGCAAGGTTGCGGCGGGGACGAGGAGGGCTTCGATGCCCCTGGACAACGACCGGAACCGCGTACTGGCTTCGCTGCGAGACGAACCCCAAGGCGTCGACAGCGCGACGCTGGCCAAGTCCCTCGACCTCGAAAAGGATGTGGTGGACCGTCACCTGCTCTATTGCGCGGACTACGCGCTGGTCTCGTGGAGCAAGCAGGGCAACGGATCGAAGCGGGCGATGATCACCACCCGCGGACAGGACTACCTCACCCGCCAGAGTCTCTAACGGTCAACGCCGTTCCCGCGCCCGGCGACCGTGCCGGGCAGCACGCGCTTAAGAATAGCCCGCCGCGAAACCCGCCGAAGCGGACGATCGCTTACAGAGCCGCCGGCACGTGGTGAGATTGCGGCTCCGCGCGAAGAGCGGCGATGTACTCGCGCGCCGTCTCGAGATCGTCCGATTCGACGGCGAGCAGCGCGAGTTCCCGGCGGATCATTTTGATCTCCTCGGCACGGCGCAGCGCTTCGAACAACCGGAGGCTCTCTGCGAGCGAGACCCGGGCGTCCTCGGGCCGGCCGAGCAATCGCTGGATCGTGCCGCGCAGCCACAGCGTCGCCGCGCGGTCATCCTCCGCGGCTCCGGGAACATTGCCATCGTCGGGAAACAGCGCGAGCGCCGCCTCGCCGATCGCCCGCACCACGTCCGGCCGCAGGCGGGCGTGCACGGCGTCGACGAACGCGCCGAGCGCCCGTGCCGCGCCGCGGGCGTGACGCGCGGCACCGTAGATCGCGATGCTCGCCGAATAGTGCCGCTGCGCCTCTGTCCACCGATCCGCGCGGGCCTCGAGATCGCCCAGCCGCCAATGAATGTCCGCGAGCCTTCGCTTGTGCTGCAGGGTGTCGTAGACCGCGATCGCTTCACCCGCGTGGGCGATGGCGTCGTCGAACGATCCCTCCGCGGCGGACGCCGCGGCGTGCTCGACGTGCCAGGCGCCGGCCTGCCGCGAGTCGGCGAACCACTCCGCGACCTCCAAGGCCTTGCGGAACGCGTCCGCGGCTTCGGCCGTTTGGCCCATGCGTTCACGCGCGATCCCGAGATAGTAGTGGAGTGACGTGCCGGGCGCCGGATCCGCCTCGGGCGCCGGCAAGAGATGGAGCGCCGCCTCAAACGTCCATGCGGCCGACGGCGCGTCGCCCGCGGCGAGCTTGCTCCGGCCGAGGCACGCCTGCGCGCGCAGCAGCGTCGGACGGTCCCCGCTGTGTGCGAGCACCCGCAGCACGCGCTCGGCCCTGCGCCACGCGCGGAGATCGTGGCCGAGCCGCTGATCAACGTGGGCGAGCGCGAGATCGATGCGCGCCAGCAGCAACTCGTCGCCGTCGGCGGCCGCCGCCTCGTGCGCTCGGTTGAGCCACGCCGCGGCATGCGCGAACGACTCCGCATGAAGATAGGCGCGGCCGACCATCAGGAACGCTTCGGGTTCCCGATCCTCGGTCACGCCGTCGAGGAAGTAAGACAGCGGGCGCTTGAGCCTGCGCGCGAGGATCTTCAGGGTGGTAAGACGGGGCGTGCGGTGGTCGCGCTCGAGTTCCGATACGTAGCTCTTTGTAAAGTCCCGCCCGCCCAGCTGTTCCTGGGTCAGCCGCTGCTCGAGGCGCGCGGCGCGAAGCTTCTGTCCCAGTGTCACGACCGCTGCCTCGAATTCACGACCGTCCACCCTCGGCCGTCTGAAAACTGTCGCAACTCCCTTTCTAGCAACAGGCCGTCAATATGTCAAGTGAAACTATATAGAATAGCGTTCGAAGTTAACTTCAGGAAGGAGTGGCCACCGGGGCTTGCTCGCCTTGAAGCCCAAGAAGAGGGTTTTCCAAAAAGAGGAAGCCGGCAGGAAGCTGACCCGCGTCTGACGCGCCCGCTAGTGAATCCGGAACATGCCGCCGAGTTTGTTCCTCAGATGATTCCCGTCGATGATCTGGATCGGGGTGCCTTCCCACTCGGCCATACGCAATTTTTCCGGCACCCAGTGCAGATTGTGCTGCCAGAGCTGGTTGCCGTATCTGATCTCCCAGGTCCCCTCAACATACTCACGGTACGCCGTTCCTCGCCTGATCGTGGCCGTCGTGAACTCGTGCCGGCGGTGAAGACCGTATCCGCGACATACGGCCCGCGCACTTGCTGCCACTTGCCGACAAGCAGCGTATCGAGATTGTACTGTTGGGCGCGAACGCCAGTCACACCGGCGACGACCGCAAAGGCGAATGCCACACAGATGGCGCGGACTACCGTCTTGCAGTTCATTCCCGACATCCCTCCCGGGAAACGGTTTGCACAATCCGGCGCCGGGTTCGATAGCGCCCCTATGTCTCCCTGCGCCCTGCGGCAGGTTCAAATGCCCGGCGCAACCGTCCTCTCCGTCAACTCAACGAGTTCTCGACGTTGCTTGTCCTCTCGCGAGGTCCCGCGTACCATCGAAGCCGCAACACCGCACCGCCGGGGGATGCGGCATGCTCTTCGACAAGCTGTGGGACCAGGTCAAAGGCGCCGAGCGGACGGGGACGCTCACGGTCGAGGAAGCCCTGGATTGCGCGACGCGCCTGCCGCAGGCGCTCTTCTGCTCGATGATGGAGTGCCTCGCCGACAACGGCGAGGATCCCGCGATCATCGTCGTTCAAGTTGCCCGCTTACACGACGTGACGCTCCGCCGCCTCCGCGACATCGCGCGGACGCTGCGCGAGCGCCGCGCCCAGGGGGTGCACTGAAGCCGGCCGGTGAGGGCTTGCGGATTGATGTCGGTTCATCTAGAATTATAGATGTTCTGACATCTGTTCGACAGGAGGCCGGCCATGCCGGGACGAGGACGCGAGCGCGGCGAGCGCCAGGCGGCGGACGCACGGGCGCGCGGCGAGGCCAAGATGGGCATCCACGTCCCGAAGGAGCTGCACCGGCGATTTCGAGCCCGCCTGATCCTCGAAGGCCGACTGATGCAGGACGTGATCCGGCATTGGGTGGACGAAGAAGTCACATCACATCGGACTCGCCAGCCCGCCACCGGCGGTCTTCGCTTCTTCAAGGGCGTCGACCGCAGTACGCTGGCCGCGATCGCAATCCCGATCGAGCAGGACAAGATCCGGCGGCTGAAGAGCAAGCTTTTGATGGAAAGCCGCAACGTCTCGCAGTGGGGCACCGAGCGCATGGAGCAGTTTCTCCGCGAGCAGCGCGGCTGAGGCTGCCGGCGGCGCTGGTGTGCGCCGCCGCGCTCGCCGGCTTCATGCCGGGGTCCGTCGCGTCCGCGGCGCTGCCGGCGCTCACCGTCTACGCCACCCAGCCAACCGTACGCACGTCGCTGCACCTCCAGCCCGGCTTCGCGTTGATCGTCCGGGCCGATCGGCGGATCGACACCGTCGCAATCGGCGACCCGCGAATGGTGGCCGCGGCGCCGGTGCGCCGCGGCCCGGACGTCTTCGACGTCGTCCTGCAGCCGCTGTCCGATACCGGCACCACCAATATGGTGCTGTGGTTCGGCGACGTCACCACGATCTGGAACCTCGACATCGGCCCGGGACCGCGCACGGCCGACGTGGTCTTCGTGGTGACGCAGCCGCGCGCGGCCCAACCCGCGGCACCACCCGTCGCGACGCGCGGCCCACGCAACGCGACGGCGGCAACGGCCGCGCCCGTTGGGCCGCGGAATGCGGCCGCGCCGGGCGCATCCAACCCGCTCTCAGGCACACCGCGGCCGCCGGATGCGCCGGCGGCGCCGGGCGCGCAACCCCCCGCACCGTCGGGCGAGGCGGCGTTGGATCTTCGGCAGACGGTCGGCGCCGTGACGGCGGTGTTTCACACGTTCCGAACGCGGACCGGGATCCTACTTCGCTATGAGATCACGAACGGCGCGGACGTCGATCTCTTAATCAAGCCCGCCGCGATTCTGGTGCGCGCGGACGGCCGCCCGGTCGCCTACGGGATGGCGCGCAACAGCGTGGATCGGGGACGGCCCGACGTCATCCCGCGCGGCGCTACTGAGACCGGCGTGATCGATATTGCGACGCCGTCCGCACGGCAGATCGCACTCGTGCTCCCGCTCCTGCCGGCTCCGACAGCGGCCCCCGCGCCGGCGTCCGATGCGCCGGCGGCCCGTACCGGCACGACACCGCCGGCACCGCTGCCGATCGTGCTGCAGGCTACGTTCAGCGGTCTCGACCGGCTCCCGGTAACTCCGGCACCCTGACCGGTCCGGCCGGCTGTTGAATCGTGGCGGACGTCGACGCCCTGCTTGCGCTCGTCCCGCGCTGGATCACGGCGGGCATGGCGCCGCGCGATCCAGCGGCTCTCGAAGAGGTCGTCGTCGATCTCGGGCGCGCGCCGCATCTGCGCTTCTTGGACGGGACCACGGTCTCGCTCGCGCCGCGCGAGGCGGCCACCGAGGACATCTATTATGTGATCGGCCGCGTCACCCGGTTCCGGGAAGACAACCGCGCGGGCATCGAACGGACGCTGCACCGGATCGCCTGCGTGCGGGATCGATACAACGAGATCGTCGGATTCACGTTTCGCGTCGGACGGGCGGTCGACGCGGCCGCGGAACCCATCGCGGACCTGCTCGCCGAAGGTCATCACGCGCTGGTAATCGGCCCGCCCGGCGTCGGCAAGACCACGGTCTTGCGGAGCGCGGCGGCGCTGCTCGCGGGCCGGATCGGCCGGCGCGTCGTCATCGCCGATACGAGCAACGAGATCGGGGGAGACGGCCGCGTGCCCCACCCCGCGATCGGCGGCGCCCGGCGGCTGCAGGTCCCGCTCTTCGACCCGTCGCGTCCGACGACGCTGGGAGACCGGCAGGCCCATTTAGTTCTGCAGGCGGTGGTCAACCACGGCGCCGAGTCGCTGATCGTCGACGAGATCGGCTTCGAGTCGGACGCCCGGGTCGTCCGGACGATGGCACGCCGGGGCGTTCAGCTCGTGGCGACCGCGCACGGCCGCCGGCTGGACGACGTTGTGCTCAACCCCGATCTCGCCTGCCTGGTCGGCAACCCGCGTTCCGTCGTGCTCTCCGCCGAGGAAGCGGCGCGCGCCGGCGCGACCCGCCACACCGTCCTGGAGCGCACGGAGCCTCCGGCGTTCGACCGCGTCGTCGAGATCGCGCGGCGCGATCTGTTCGTGATCCACCGCGACGTCGCCGCGTCGGTCGACGCAATCCTCAACGGACTCGCGCCCCCGGTTGAGGTCCGCCGGACGGCGCGCGGCGGCGCGAGCGGAGATCCGCCATCATAGGATTGCGCTGAGGCGCCGCCCAATGCCACACCGCCGTGGACCGCGGGATCGTGAAGTGGTTCGACAGCCGGATGGGCTACGGGTTTGTGATCGACGCGGAGGGCCGGGACGTGTTCGTCCACCGGCGGGTGGTGCGGCGAGCCGGGCGGCGCCGGCTCGAGCCCGGCGAGCCCGTGGACTACGAAGCCGAGGTCACGCCGCGCGGCGTGAAGATCACGCGTCTGGTCGCCGGGGAGGCTCCGAAGAAGCCGGCGTAGCGGGCGCGGCCGGGCCGTGCTCGGCTTTGCGCGCTGTCGGGAAGGCGATCACACCGGTCTGCCGCACCGCGGCCTGCGCCTTGCGCTGCGGCACGCGCGGGTGGTTGGCGATGTTCAGGTCGAGGTTTTTGCCGCACGTGCAGGTCACCTTGGACACCTGACTCGCGTCCATCCACACGTTACCCGACGTCTCCGCGTGCTGCCGGGCGGCGTCGATGGCGCCGGACGCCTGCTCTTCGGCGTCTTCGCGCTCACCCTGCGCGGGCGTGCCGGTCCCGTAGACGGAATAAATGAACGTCTTGGGATAGTAGATGCTGTATTTCTTCCCGCAGCGTCCGCAGGGAAATGTGAAGACCAGGGCCACCGGAAATCACCTCGACATTCATTCTAACATAGGCGGGAAAACAGGATACTAAGGGCAGGAATGATATGGCTGCTGTGATAACCATACGCTCACTCGGACGCAACGGAGGCTGGCACGGATGGACGGGCGAACGGTACGGACGCTCGCAATAGGGATCGCGATCGGCGCAGCCGGTGCGACGCTCGCGCTCGGCGCGACCTCGATGACGTGGGCCGGACATCACGCCGGCGCGCAGGGGCGGATCGAGCTCGTCGTTCGGCCGGCGCAGGGCGTGCCCCTCAACCCGCGCGAGTTTGTCCCGGTCCCGCCGCTGAACCAGCCCGGCAACGTTCCGAGTCAGGCGCCGTTCCCCGGCACCGGCTCGCAGCAGAACTGCGACAAGATATTGTTCTTCTACCAGGGGCGGCTGTACCAGCTGCGCCCCGGGCCGATGCCGCGGAACGGCGGCAACCCGGAGTTCTTCTACATGCAGCCCTACGATGGGCCGCAGGTGCCCGGCTTCCCGCAAATGGGCCCCGGTACCGGTCCGGATCCACAGCAGCTGCCGATCCTGAAGTTCTAATCCGTAAGGAGCAGTTGAAACGAGAGCGGCCGCCGGGTGATACCCGCGGCCGCTCTCGTTTATGTGATCCGGTGCAACGTGGCTACGGCAACTTAGCGCTCGTAGTTCCCGCCTTGGTTATCGCCGCCGTTGTTATGCTTGCGGCCGTTCGGAGCCCAACCGCCGGGAACGCCTACGCCGGGAACCGGCCCGCCCGGACCACCCTGCCCGCCCTGCAGCACTTGCGGCAGGTTCAGCAGGATATTCGTGATCGCGCCGGCGCCGCCCATCCCACCCATCGGATTCGCCGCGGGCGCGAGGCCCGCCGCGGGCGCCGCAACAGGGCGCGGAGCGGGCGCGACGGAGCGTGCGACAGGCGCCGCAGCAGGACGCGGAGCGGCGGACGCCGTGGTTACGGGCCGCACCGCCGGTACCGCGGACGTGGCCACCTTCGCCGGGCCCGGATCCGGGATCGTCGAAACGGGATCCGCGGCCTGAGGCTGCCGCATTCCCAGCATCGCCTGGCCCGGCACGGTCGCCAGACCGGTGACGGTCAAAATCGTGAGGCCGCCGAGGGCCGTCGTCAAGAATTTCATCATGGCGTAGTCACCTCAATAGCCGATTACCCATCACACGTTCTCGGTAAACGCGAAGTTTCGGTGCTGCGCGGGGTTGAAGCACGAGGAAAACCGTCGGCCGGCTACCGGCCGCGCGTCAGGCGTGCGTGCGGCCGTACGTCCGCGTTGACCAGCGAACGCGGCCATTCGCCGCGGGACACGCGCGCGACTTCCTCGGCCACGGACCGTTTCAGGGCCTGCCGGGCCTCTTCGCTGTACCACGCGACGTGGGGCGTCAGAATCGTATTGGGCGTCTCGCGCAGCGGATGGTCCGCCGCCAGCGGCTCGCCCTCGAAGACGTCCAAGCCCGCGCCGGCCAGGCGCCCTTCGCGCAGGGCGCGCGCGAGCGCCGCGGTATCGAGGACGGCGCCCCTCGAGGTGTTGACGAGGATCGCCGTCGGCTTCAGCATGCGGATCTCTTCCTCGCCGAGCAGGTGCCGCGTGTCCGACCCGAGCGGGGCGTGAAACGACAGCATGTCCGACTGCCGCAGCAGGGTCGCATAGTCGACGAGCGTTGCGCCGGCCTCGCTCGCCTGGGTGCGCGAGACATAGGGGTCAAACGTCAGCAGGTGCATTCCCAGCGGCGCCGCGTACGCGGCGACGGCGCGGCCGATCCGCCCGAAGCCCACGACGCCAAGGGTCAGCCCGTGGATGCGCCGGATCGGAGGCGCGACCGACGGCCCGGCCGGCCAGCGTCCCGCGCGCACGCCGGTATCGTAGGTGCGGAGCCGGCGGTGCACGGCCAGCAGCAGCGTGAACGCGTGCAGCGCGACCTCCTGCGTCCCGTAGTCGGGCACGTTCGCGACGCAGATCCCGGCCTTGGTCGCCGCGGCCATGTCCACGGTGTCCACGCCGACCCCATACCGCACGATGGCGAGGCAGCGCTTGGCGGCCTCGATCGTCTCCGCGCTCACGGGCGCGTACTCGTTCATCAGCGCGTCGGCGGCGGCCACGTCGGCGAGGAACGCGCGGCGGTCCTTCGCGTCGGCGACGCGCAGCTCGATCCCCAGCGGGCGGAGGACTTCTTCCTCTTCGTCGAGGTTCGGAAAATCGTGGTCGGTGATCACGGCGAGGAACGGCATGCGTACGAGGTTTGTGGCGGGTCCCGGCGGTTCCTTTGGCCCGCGCGTGCCGCGGCCGAAGCGAGGCCTATCGCCGGCGCAGGCCCGCGATCGCGCGCACGCGGTCGAGGTCCAGGTGCCGGGCGACGAGATCCGCGAGGCCGTCGATCCGCTCGTCGAGCGTGAGGACCCGCCGCTCGCCGCGCCACCGCGCCGCCGCCGCGGCCACGCCGCGGCGCGCCCACAGGCCGTCGAGCAGCGCGCGGCGGACCGCCGGGCTCTCGAGCAGACCGTGCACCGACGTGCCGCAGATCATGCCGTCGGGCGAGGCCGCGCCTCCGGGCTCGTCGCAGCGGCGTCCGCTCCGCGCGAGAATGCGCACCCACGCCGGACCGGCCGGCGCGCTCCGCCCCATGTGGATCTCATAGCCATGCGCGTCGATCTCCGGCCAGGCGCCCGCGAGTCCGCCGCGGTGCGGCGGGGCTGCGCCCAACCGGACCGTCACGCGCGCCGTGCGCTTCGTGCGGCCGAACGTCGTCACGGCCGGCAACAGGCCGAGTCCCTCGACCGCCGGCCGGTCGGATTCGACGCGCTCGGGATCATCGATCCGCCGTCCCAACATCTGGTAGCCGCCGCAGATCCCGAGGATCGGAATGCCCTCGGACGCGGCGTCCCGCACCGCGTCCGCCAACCCCGACCGGCGCAGCACCTCGAGATCCGCCACCGTGGACTTGCTGCCGGGCAGAATCACGAGGTCCGGACGGCCGAGACGCTGCCCGGGGCGGACGTACCGGACGCGCACGCCGGCCTCCTGTTCCAGCCCGTCGAACTCGTCGAAGTTCGAGATATATGGAAGGTGGACGATGGCGATCTCGAGCCACCGCTCGCCGTGGCCATGTTCTCCCGCATCACGCGCCCCGTTGGGAGGGGCGCCGCCGGCCTGGTCGAGCGCCACGGCGTCCTCTTCCGGCAGACGCCACCCCGGCGCGTATGGGATGACGCCGAGCACCGGACGCCGCGTGCGGCCTTCCAGATCCCGCAGCGCGGGCCGGAGCGCCGCCTCATCCCCGCGAAACTTGTTGATGACAAAGCCGCGGACGAGGGCGCGCTCCGTCCGGTCGAGGAGTGCCATGGTCCCGGCCAGCGCCGCGAACACGCCGCCGCGGTCGATATCGCCGGTGATGAGCACGGGCGAGGCCGCGTAGCGGGCCACCCGCATGTTCGTGAGATCCGAGCGCCGCAGATTGACCTCGGCCGGCGAGCCGGCGCCCTCGATCACGACGAGGTCGGCTCGGGCGCGCAGCGTGTCGAGCGAGCGCGTGATCGCGCGCCACAGCGCCGCGCGCGGCGGCGGAGATGCCGCCGCGCGGCCCAGCACAACCACCTGCGTACGGCCGGACGGGGCCGGCTTGACCAGGACGGGGTTCATCTCGACCACCGGCTCGACGCCGGCGGCCCGCGCCTGCACGGCCTGGGCGACGCCGATCTCACCGCCGCCCCGGGTGACCGCGGCGTTCAGCGAGATGTTCTGCGCCTTGAACGGCGCGACGCGCCACCCATCGCGCGCGAAGAGGCGGCAGAACGCCGCAGTGAGCGTGCTCTTGCCCGCGTGCGATGCCGTTCCCTGAATCATGAGGACATGCGCGCGCGGCGCGGACCGAGGCGTCATCGCGGCAAAGGATTCACGCCGCCCGTACCAGAACCCCCCAGCCGGTGATGATGCGGTGAGACCGACTTCGACTCAACAGCCTCTTTGGCTCGGCACACTTCCTTACGCGCTCATCGCGGCGGCGATGCTCCTGCGATTCGCGCCCCACGCACCGAATTTTCAGCCCCTGGACGCCGTGGCCTTGTTCGGCGGCGCGGTGCTTCCCGGGGCCTGGGCGTTCGTCGTGCCGCTCGGCGCCATCGTGCTGTCCGATCTGGTGCTCGGGTTTGTTGCGCCCGTGATGCTCTGGGTCTATGCGAGCTACGTCCTCATGGCCGCCATCGGCCGGCTCGGGCTGCGCCGCCATTCGACGACCAGGATCGCCGGCGCGGCGCTCGTCTCGGCCATCGTGTTCTACCTCGTCACCGACTTCGGCGAATGGCTGGGCCCGCTGTATCCGCACACGCTCTCCGGCCTGGCCGCGTCGTACATCGCGGCGATTCCGTTCCTCCGCAATTCGGTGTTGAGCGATCTCGCTTACGCGTTTGTGTTCTTCGGCATCTACGACGCCGCCCGTGTTGCCGCGCGGCGCCGCGCCGCGGGCGTCACCGCGCCTCAGCGCACCACGTAGCGAATCCGCAGCGTCACGTACGCCTCGATCGGCGCGCCGTCGCGCGTCGCCGGCGAGAACCGCCACCGCCGCACGGCGTCCACCGCCGCACGATCGAGAGCATCCGAACCGGATGAACCGGTCACCTGGACCGTGCGCACCTCGCCCGTCGAGAGAATCAACGCCCGGATCTCCACGACGCCCTCCGTACCTTCAACCACCGCGGCCGCGCCCAGGTCCTGACGGCGTATGGTAAGACGAAACGCATCGCCGGGATAGGTCATCCCGGGCGTCGCGATGACTTTAGGCGGCGTCAGGACGGGCGCTGGCGTGGCGGGTGGGACCGGCGGTGCAGGTGTTGGATCTGACGACGGCGCGCCGCCAGACCCCGACGACCCTGCGGGCCCTGGACCCGAAGCGGCCGCCCCCGCAGACGATGAGCCGCCCGCCCCGGAACCACTTCCGGCCGCGGCGCCGCCGGCGCCCGCGGGTGTGCCTATTTGCCCCGCGTTGGAACTGGCCGCAGCCGAGGGCGGCGATGGCGTTGAAGGCGTCCCGGTCGCTCCCGACCGCGGAGCGATTGCCGTGGGCGGCGCAGCCGGCGGGCGAGTCGGCGCGGGTGCCCGAGAGGCGGGGCGAGGCACCGCGGCGTGCGGCGACGCCGTGTGGTGACGTGTGGGAGCGCGCGGCCGCCGCGATGCGCGAGGACGCTCCTCGGTGCCCGCGGCCGACTTCGACATGATCTCTCCCTCGTCCGCGGCGGTGGGACCGGCCGACGGCGGTGCCGGCCGCGGACGCACGGCGACATTCGGCGATTCAGCAATGGCCCCGGCGGTGCGCGGGCGCAGCCACACCACCCAGGATGCGGCCGACGCCGCGAGCGCCACGCAGGCGATGGTAAACGCGACGCGGATACGCATGGTCAGAACGTCTTGCCGACCGTCACAAACAGTCGCCTCCCCGGCTCGGCGAAGCCCTGCGCGTCTTGATACTGGATGTCGAACGCATTGGCGACGCCGGCCTGCACCCGGTAGCCCTCCGCGAAGGGCCAGGTCACCGTCACCGATGTGAGCCAGTACCCGGGCAGCACGATGGTATTGGCGGCGTCCGCGAACGTATCCCCCGAGTACCCAATGATGAGGGCGATCGTCGCCGCCGGCGCAGCCTGATAGTCGACTTCCAGGTTGCCGATCGACCGCGGCTCGTAGATCACATCGAGATTCGTCGCAACGTCGCGCGCCCGCTGGCTGGTGTAGTTGGCCCTCACGAACCACCGCGGAGACAGGCGGCCGGCCACCTCAATGGAGCCGCCGGAGATGATCGCGTGTCCGATATTGACCGGAATGAAAAGGGGCGGCGGCGACGTGATGAGGTTCGTGGCGTCCTTGTAGAAACCGTCGACCTGCAGGGTTAATCCCGCAGCCAGCGCGTACTCGAGGCTCGCATCGTAAGACCACGCGCTTTCCGCCTGGAGGTTCGGGTTGCCGAAGAGCCCCGGCGCGAGCTCGTCGAAGGTCGGCGCCCGGTACGTCCGGCCGGCCGCCGCGCGGAACAGCAGGCGGTCGCTCAACAGCACGACGACGCCGCCGCGAGGATCGATCTGCGTGCCGTAGAGGTTGGGCTCGTTGACCGGCAACGTGAACGTGTCCTGCCGCACGCCGAGCGACACCAGGACCGCCGGGGTCAGCCGCCAGTCGTACTGCGCGTAGAACCCCAAGTCGCTGCCCTGGTTCGGGAAGACGACGCCGCTGTTGTCGGTGTGGAAGATGACCTCGTTCTGATAGTCCGCGCCGAGCGTCAAGAGGTTGCCGCCGCCGGCGGCGAGCACGACCTGGGCCTGCGCGCCCCAGAAGTCGGCGATGTCCTCCGACTGAAACGCGATGCCCGGGCTCAGAAAGTTGACATCGTCGTAGGTGCGGTACACGCGCAGCAGCGTCCCGGGGCCGTCGGCGCGCCCCGTACGCCAGGACGCGTCGAGCACCGTCCGTCCTTCCCACAGCCGCGCCAGCATGTCCTGAAACGGCGTCGGTCCGGGGGAGCCCGTATTGTGGTAGAGACGGTCGCCGGTCAGCGTAAGCACGCCGCCGGCGCCCGTCGCCCACTGGAGCTTCGCCATCACCGTGGAGTTGCTGTAGTCGGTATCGGGCGCGAACCCCGTGCTGCCCGTCTGAATCCCCTGCAGGAGATACGTCGTCGCGCCGGTCCGGCCGCCGATCGACAGCACGTTGCTCGTCTCGCCGTAGGACCCGATGCGCGCGGACGCGGAGGACTCGGGCCGCGTTTTCGTCACGATGTTGACGACGCCGCCGATCGTCGCGCTGCCGTAGATCGCGGAGAACGACCCGCGCAGCACCTCGATGTGGTCCACCTGCTGAATCGGCAGCGTGCTCAGGTCGACGCTCGCCTGGTCGGGCCGGTTCAGCGGCACACCGTCGAGCAGGACGAGGGTTTGCGTCGACGGCGAGCCGCGGATGCTCATCGTCGTGAGCGAGCCCGGACCGCCGGTCGAGCGCACCAGCACCTCGGGCAGCACGCGCAGCGCGTCCGCGACGGTGAGCGCGCCCATCGCTGCGATCTCGGCCGCGGTGATGATGCTGATCGAGGCCGGAGTGGTCGCGGGCAGCTGGGGCCGCCGGCCCGCGATCTCAACCTCCGGCAGTTCGAACGTGGGCGGCTGAGCGTCGGGCGGCGGCACCGGTTGCGCGAGGACAGGACATGCCCCCAGCAACAACATCACGGAAACGAGGACGAGCGTTCCCCGGCATCGCGCGTGCCCGCGTGCGCGGGACGGAGCGGACATCGACATCCTCCGTTCCCGGCGTCACGCCCACCCGGCCGCAGCCGGCGCGGCCGCAACAAAAAAATTGGCCCCGGTGCGGGCACGGGGACCATGGCGGCATGACGCCGTGGCGTACTGGCCTTTCAGCCGAAGGTCACCGTACGCGCCCGGACGGGCAGGTCTCCTGGCTCCGGATCCTCGCCGTGCCGCGCCTTCCCGGTTTCCCAGTGGCGATCGCGGAACGGCTCCCCGTTACAGTGGCGGGACCGCGCCGGCTTTGCGGCATCGGCGGCGCCTTTCGACGACCGCCGGGCCGCGCACCGGACTTCCCTTTTCTCCCTCGACGAACCGAGGGCACCCGTCCAGTACGATATGCAGTTGTGGGACCTTTCGTTCGAGCCGAGCGGTGCGGCTCCTGCCGGCCCGCCTAGGACTTTGGAACTCGCAGTGGGGACACGAACGCCTCCCTGATCCAGACGTTGGGGCCGCTGGCCAGGACCGAGCGCACGACCCGGGCGACATCGTCGGGCCGGAGGGCCCACTCTTTCGCCGCGGCACCGGAGGAAAACGACGTCTGGACCGAGCCGGGCTCCACGACGCTGACTTTCACACCGCTGCTGCGGACCTCGAGCCCGACGGCTTCGGTGAACCCGATGACCCCGAACTTCGAGGCCGAATACGCGGCGCTTCCGGCCATGCCCATGCGCCCCGCCCCGGAGGCGATATTGACGATGTGCCCGCGGCCCTGACGCAGCATCACCGGCAGCGCGGCCTTCGTGAACAAAAAGACGCCGGTCAGGTTGACCTCCATGAGAC
>Ga0207416_1003698_pt1 | contig 14202 bp, 15 predicted proteins | sample PaiPotPPM11metaG_FD_184107 | JGI IMG/M metagenome (GOLD analysis project Ga0207416, IMG submission 184107) | Iron sulfur acid spring bacterial and archeal communities from Banff, Canada, to study Microbial Dark Matter (Phase II) - Paint Pots PPM... ...
CTTCGCTTAAGCCTTCGCTTCTTTCAGGATGCGGTAAAGGGCGCTGAAGTCCAGCCGCGAATCGCGGAGCTGGTCGAGCCGGTCTCGCAGGGCATAGACCTCTGACTGAAGCCGGTTCAGTTCCTCGGTGTGGTCTTCGTTCGTCTCCTCCTGGCGCGCCAGTAGCTCACGGCGGCGTCTCACCTTCTCGCTGATGCTCTGCTCGACCTCATCCCATTGCTGGGACAGCTCGCGAAGCTGGCGGTCGAGCGTGGCCAGTTCGCTGGTCAACTCCTGGCGCGGGCCGGCTCCTTCGCTGGAGGCCGTCATCACTTTGACCGACGTTGCCGGCGGCCCTGCTTCCCGTCGATCTCGCGATAGCCCTCACCCTTGACCGAGTCGACCACCTCGCCCGGCTTCTCCATCACGATCCGGGAGGCATCGGCGTGGTTGGCCGCCACCTCGACCTTGATGGTGTGAGCGACTCGCGGCTTATGGCGTGGTACGACGATCCGGACGATGCCGCTGTCGAAAGTGGCGCGCGCGTGCTGGATGTCACACTCACCCGGCAGGGCGAGCGTCCTGGAGAAGGCGCCCCGCGGAATCTCCTGGACGGCGAAGTCGCGCGTGACCGGCTCTACCTGACCTCGAACGGTCAGCAGCCCGTCCTCGCAGGTCAGCTCCAGGCTGGTGGTCTCCGCGCCCGGGATGGCGCCCTCGATCACGATCTCGTTCCCTTCCTGGTAGACATCCACGGGAATGGGGATCTCCGCCAGATGCTGCGAACCGGCATGCTGGCCGGCGAAGTGCTCCATCGCGTTTCGGAGCGAGCGGGGATCGTTGTAGACGAAGCGCATCAGCAATCCGTCCTCATATCAGCCGAACCTCGCCTTGTTCGTGAAGGTGATGGTCGCGATCGCCGCGATCCCGAGGACCACCGCGACGAGGAAGAAGCCGAAGGCGAGTGCCGCGTTTCGGCGGCTAGAGCTCAGCCGAAGGGCCAGGACGACGAAGACACCGGCGACCAACACCAGCGCCAGCATGCCGAGCAGAGGGTAAACCGTCGATGCCACCCGTAGAGCATGCCATGGCGGGAGGCTTCTTTGCTACGGGGGGAGGCTAGAATACCGACTCGTGCCGAGGTAGCTCAGTTGGTAGAGCACACGACTGAAAATCGTGGTGTCGCCAGTCCGATTCTGGCCCTCGGCACTCCAAATCGTATCCACGCCGGTTTACCTGGCGTTCAGGGATATATGAGAGTGGTAGGGGCATGGCAAACGACCGAAGCGCTCTGATCCGGATCGGGGCGCTGACGCCCCGCCGGAGCCTGGGGGCCGTCGCCGGCCTTGCCCTGCTCGCCATCCTGGCCTTCGTCTTCCTCGTACTCGAGGACGGGAACCTGCCGGACGCGGTGGGAGATGTCTGGCCCCTCACCCGGGCGGTCATTCACACATTCGGTGGTGCCGCGGCTTTCGTACTGCTCTACATCGAGGAGTCCGGCGTCCCCATGGTCATTCCGGGCGACTTCGTCGTCATGTGGGTCGGCAACCACGTGCCCCATGAGATCACTGCCTGGGTTGCTGCCTGGCTGGGGCTGACCGCGATGGTGGTGCTCGGCTCGACCAACCTCTATTTGATCTCGCGCAAGTGGGGTCGCTCGCTGCTCGACCGCCGTCTCGCCCGGATCCTGCACCTGACGCCGCAGAGAATGGAACGTGCCGAGGGCTGGTTCATCCGCTGGGGGGCCTGGGCGCTGATCTTCGGCCGGCATATCTTCGGCCTGCGAGTGCCGCTGACGGTTGCAGCGGGGATCTTCCGGCTGCCCTACCCGACCTTTGCCCTCAGCGTGGCCGTCTCCAGCGCCGCCTGGATCGCCATGTTCCTCTTCCTCGGCGTTGCCGTGGGCGGGCATGTTGCCCGGGTCCTGCATGTCTACCGCCAGGCTGTGATCCCGACCGCCCTCGCGGTGGTGGTACTGGCCGTCCTGGTGTTCGCCGTTCGGATGGGCCAGACCCGGAATAGGCTCGTTTGAAGCTTTAGACGATCGGGTAGGTCTCGAGGGTGAGACACCTCGGGGGCAACCTGTGACAGGCCTCGCGCTTGGCCTGCTGATCCTGCGAGTTGGAGTCGGCCTGACGATCGCCGGCCACGGTGCGCAGAAGCTGTTCGGGTGGTTTGGCGGCAGCGGAATTACCGGCACAGCCGCCGCCATGGACCGGGTCGGCTTCAAGCCTAGCCCGCTCTGGGCCTGGGTTGCGGGTCTCGGCGAGTTCGGCGGCGGCGTGCTTCTCGTCCTCGGTTTGCTCAGCCCGCTGGGCGCCTTCGCCGTCACCGGAGCCATGGTAGTCGCCATCGTCTCCAGCCACCTGTCGAAGGGCTTCTGGAACCGAAGCGGCGGCATCGAATTTCCACTGATGATCGCCGTGCCGGCGCTGGCGCTCACCTTCATGGGAGCGGGCGCCTACTCCCTGGATGAGGTTCTCGGCCTGCGGCTCCCGGAGCCATTGAGCTGGGTCGTGGTGGGGCTCGGAACGGCCGTAACGGTGGGGGCGTCCCTTGCCAGCCGGCGTCTTTCCGGTTCAGTCAAAACGAAGGGCACCTCGGCGGCTTAGACTCGAAACCATGAGCACCGAGGTAACCAAGACCGACGCGGAATGGCGGCAGACGCTGACGCCGGAGCAGTACAACGTGTTGCGGAAGAAGGGGACCGAACGGCCCTTTACCGGCGAATACGTCAATGCAAAGGCGGATGGCACCTATTGCTGCGCCGCCTGCGGGGCCGAACTCTTCAGCTCGAAGACCAAGTTCGAGTCGGGCACCGGCTGGCCCAGCTTCTACGAGCCGGCGAACCGGGAGAACGTCGAGCTCCGCCCCGACAACAGCCTCTTCATGCGCCGGACCGAGGTAGTGTGTCGCCGCTGCGGTTCTCACCTGGGGCACGTCTTCGACGATGGTCCGAGGCCGACCGGCCAGCGCTACTGCATCAACTCGCTCGCGCTCGACCTCAAGCCTGCGCCGCCGACCGGCGAATAGATCAGGCGGCCTTGACCGCCGCCACCAGCTTGGTCAGTGAGTCCTTGGCGTCGCCAAAGAGCATGATCGTCTTGGGGTCGTAGAGCAGGTCGTTGTCGATGCCGGCGAAGCCGGGTCGCATGCTGCGCTTCATGAAGACGATGTTCTTCGCCTGCTCGACGTTGAGGATTGGCATGCCGTAGATCGGGCTACCGGGCGAGTTGTGTGCCGCCGGGTTGACCACGTCGTTGGCCCCGACCACGAGGGCGACGTCAGCAAACTTGAACTCCCCGTTGATCTCATCCATCTCCTTGAGCTGCTCGTAGGGGACATTGGCCTCGGCGAGCAGGACGTTCATGTGCCCGGGCATGCGTCCCGCCACCGGGTGGATCGCGTACTCGACCTCGACGCCTCGCTTCTCCAGCTCGTCGGCCAGTTCGCGGGCGGCATGCTGCGCCTGGGCGACTGCCAGCCCATAGCCCGGCACGATGATGACGCGCCGCGAGTAGGCGAGCATGGTGCCGACGTCCTCAGCCGTGCCGGATCGGACCGTCTTAGCTTCCGCGCCGGCGCCGGCGCCGGCTGGACCCGCCACCAGGCTACCGAAGGCGCCGAAGAGTACGTTGGCAAGTGAGCGGCCCATGGCATCACTCATCAGCTTGGTGAGGAGCGTGCCCGAGGCGCCGACCAGCGTGCCGGCCACGATCAGCGCGAAGTTGCCCAGGACGAACCCGCTGGCGGCGACGGCCAGGCCGGTGAAGGCATTCAGGAGCGAGATGACGACCGGCATGTCCGCGCCGCCGATGGGGAGGACGAATGCCACTCCCAGAACCAGCGCGAGGACCAGCAGGGCTACGAAGTAAAGCGGGATGGAGGCGAACGCGATGATGGCCACGGCGATGGCGACGATGGCGAGAGCGATCAGTCCGTTGACTATCTGCTGGCCGGGGTAGGTGATCGGCGTACCCGTGATCAGTGCCTGCAGCTTGCTGAAAGCCATCACGCTGCCGGCGAACGATACACCGCCGATGACGATCGATAGAACGCTGGGAAAGGCGATCGCAAAGGCCGGATGGGAGGTCTGGCTGAGCAGCTCCGAGACGGCCACGAGCGCGGCCGCGCCACCGCCGACACCGTTGAATGCCGCCACCATCTGCGGCATCGCGGTCATCTTCACCCGGCGCGCCGAGACCGCACCAAGCGGTGCGCCGATCACGATTCCCAGCACGGTGACCGTGAGGCCGCCGGTCGTGAAATGCAGCAGGGGGAGGGTGGCCAGCAGGGCGATCACCATACCGACGGCCGCCGTCTGGTTTCCCTGGCGAGCGCCCTTCGGCGAGCTCAACTGCTTCAGTCCGAGGATGAAGAGGACGGCGGCGATCAGGTAGGCGAAAGCGATCGCGAGGTTCACTTCTTCTCCTGCCGTGACTGGGCCTGCCGCCCTTTGAACATCTCCAGCATGCGGTCGGTGACGACGAAGCCACCGACCACGTTGATCGTTGCCAGTGTGACGGCGACGAGCCCGAGAACGATCTGAAGCGGATTGTTAGCGCTGGCGGCGATCAGGATCGCGCCGACCAGGATGATGCCGTGGATCGCGTTCGTTCCCGACATCAGCGGAGTGTGCAGGATTGTCGGTACCTTGGAGATCACCTCGATGCCAACGAATATGGCGAGGATGAAGAACGTGAATTCGTTGAAGAGGCCTGCGTTCACGCCTTCGATGCCTCGAGAGCTTCCTTCGCCCGCGGGTGGATGATCTCGCCGCCGTGGGTCAGGCAGGCGCCCTTGACGATGTCGTCGTTGAGGTCCAGCTTCAGGGCGCCATCTTTGACCAGTGCCAGTAGCAGGGCGCTGACGTTCCGGCTGAAGAGCTGGCTGGCGTGGACCGGCATGGTGCTGGCGACATTGCGGGTGCCGTCGACGGTCACGCCGTTGACAACCGCGACCTCACCTGGTTTGGTCGCCTCGACATTGCCGCCGCTGTCCGCCGCCAGGTCGATGATCACCGAACCGGGGCGCATCCGGCCGACCATCTCATGGGTCACGAGGATCGGCGCGCGCCGTCCTGGGATGGCCGCTGTGGTAATCACCACGTCCGCCGCGGCGACGTGCTCTCCGATCAGCTCCCGCTGGCGCTTGAGGAACTCCTCTGACTGTTCCCTGGCATAGCCCCCCTGTCCTTCCTGGGCTTCCAGCTGCAGCTCAACAAAGGTGGCGCCCAGGCTCTTGACCTCTTCTTTGACCGCGGGCCTGACATCGTAGGCCTCCACGATCGCTCCCAGCCGGCGCGCGGTGGCGATTGCCTGCAGCCCGGCAACGCCGGCGCCCAGCACGAGCACCCGGGCGGGCGTCACGGTCCCGGCTGCGGTTATCAGCAGGGGAAAGAACTTGCCGAGCCGGGTGGCTGCCATCAGAACCGACTTGTAGCCGGCGACACCGGCCTGCGAGGAGAGGGCGTCCATGCTCTGCGCCCGGCTGATACGAGGCACCAGCTCCAGGCTGAAGGCGGTGACGCCCTGGCGGGTCAGGGCTCGAACCACGTCGGCGTTGGTCGAGGGTTGAAGGAAGCTGATCGACAGCGCCCCGGAGCGCATCAGGGAAACCTCTTCCAGGCTCGGAGCCTGCACCTTGAGGATTGCGTCGGTCTCCTGGAGGAGCGTCTTCGCTACGGGAACGACGGTCGCTCCCACCTTTTGATAGGCCTCATCGTTGATGAAAGCCTCGAGACCGGCGCCGGTCTCGACACTGACCTGCAGGCCGGCCGCAGTCAGCCTGTTGACGCCGTCGGGGACGAGGCCGACGCGACGCTCGCCGGCGGTGGTCTCCCTGACGACCCCAACCTTCATGCTGCCGGCGGGATTATACGTCGTTCAGCGCGGTGAAACGTCGAGCAGCGGCCTTGCGGCGGGAACCTGCCTGGCGAACTCCGCCAGGTCGAAGTAGACGCGCTCTCCCACGAACAGGTTGTCTTTGACCGGAAAGAAGATGACGACACGGTATCGAATCTCCTTCCCGCTCGGTTCGACACCGAACAGCGGTCCTTCCATAAGTCCCGAGACCTCGGACTCCTCGACGATGCAGTCCTCAGCATCGGTGCGGTTCAGCAGCTTGAGCTTGACATTGGGGATGCCGCGCCACAGCCCGTTGTAGAAATCGCGGACCTCCGACTTTCCCCTCCATTTCTGCGCTAGCGGCACGACCTCGTACTCGCAGTCCTCGTGAAGGGTGCTGATCAGGCGCTCCAGCTCGCGGCGGTTCTCAGCCCGGGCATGCTCGATCCAGAGCTCGTAGTTGGCTCGCGCGCGAGGACTCTCCGCGCGAGTCTCGAAGGGGTTCGTCTGCAGCTCAGCCGGAGTCACAGACAGAGGATATCAATCGACCGCTGCTAAACTTTGAGCGTTTTGGCAGCGCATCGCGTAACCCTGATCCCGGGCGACGGGGTCGGTCCCGAGGTCAGCGAGGCAACGCGCCGCGTTCTCGAGGCGACCGGAGTCGAGTTCGAGTGGGACGTCCAGAACGCCGGGCTCGGAGTCATGGACAAGTACGGCACGCCGATGCCGGACCACGTGCTCGAATCGATCCGTAAGAACAAGGTGGCGATCAAGGGCCCCCTCACGACCCCACTCGGAAAAGGCATCCGGTCGGTCAACGTGGCGCTGCGCAAGGAGCTGGATCTCTTCGCACTCGTGCGCCCCTGCAAGAGCTACCCGGGCGTCCGCTCCCGCTTTCAAAACATCGACCTCGTGATCGTTCGCGAGAACACCGAGGACATCTACGCCGGCATCGAGTTCCAGGAAGGCAAGCCGGAGACGGCGCAGATGATCAACCAGATCTCAGCCGCCGCCAAGAAATCGATCCGGCCGGACTCGGGCCTGAGCATCAAGGCACTCTCGATCACCGCCTGCAAGCGGATCGTCAACTTCGCCTTCGAGTACGCGAGGACTCACGGCCGTCGCAAGGTGACCGCCGTCCACAAGGCGAACATCATGAAATTCACCGACGGCCTCTTCCTTCAGGTCGCCCAGGACATCGCCAAGGAGCATCCCGACATCGAGTTCAATGACCGGATCGTGGACAACATGTCGATGCAACTGGTCCAGTACCCGGAGGAGTACGACGTCCTCGTCCTCCCTAACCTCTACGGTGACATCCTCTCCGACCTGGCCGCGGGCCTGGTCGGAGGGCTTGGCCTGGCGCCTGGAGCCAACCTGGGCGAGACCGTGGCGCTCTTCGAGGCAACCCATGGCAGCGCTCCGAAGTACGCCGGGATGAACCGCATCAACCCGATGGCGATGATGCTCTCCGGGGTGATGATGCTGCGCCACCTGAACGAGACCTATGCCGCCAACATGCTGGAAGGCGCCGTCGCCGAGACGATCCGGGAAGGGCGCTACGTCACCTATGACATGAAGGCCGATCGCAACGACCCGACCGCGGTGGGAACCAGCCAGGTGGCCGACGCCATTATCGGCAAGCTGGAGAAGGCCCGCACCCCAACCGCCATCTAGGAATAGATTCGGCGCTTCGCGGGTAGACTTATTAGAGTCATGGCGAGTTATCGAGAGATGCTTCGGAGCGTCAAGTCACGCATTCGGGAGACCGACGCCCGCGGCCTTGACACGGCCCGCAACAGCTCGGAAAAGCCGACCGTGATCGATGTCCGTGAGCAGGACGAGGTCGAACAGGGCATCATTCCCGGTGCCATCCACATCCCGCGCGGTTACCTCGAGTCACGCGTCGAACAGTACCTGCCGGACTACAACTCCCCGATCGTGGTCTACTGCGCCGCCGGCAACCGCTCCGCCTTCGCCGCCGAGACGCTGCAGCAGATGGGCTACCAGAACGTCGCCTCTCTCAAGGGTGGATTCGGAGCCTGGAAGGACGGTGGCTTCAAATTCGCGGTTCCGCGGGAGCTGACCCCGGCGCAGCAAAAGCGCTACAGCCGGCACGTACTGATCCCCGAGATCGGCAAAGAGGGCCAGCTCAAGCTCCTTGATTCCAAGGTCCTGATCATCGGCGCCGGCGGACTCGGTTCGCCAGCCGCCTACTACCTCGCGGCGGCGGGGGTCGGCACCATCGGCATTGTCGACTCGGACGTCGTCGACGAAAGCAACCTGCAGCGGCAGATCCTCCACAACAGCAAGCGGATAGGCCAGCCCAAGGTGGACTCGGCCAAGCAGACGCTCGAGGATCTGAACCCGGACGTAAAAGTTGTTCCCTACCAGGTGCGGCTGACGCGCGACAACATCATCGGGATCTTCAAGGACTACGACATGATCGTTGATGGCAGCGACAACTTTCCGACCCGCTACCTGGTCAGCGACGCCAGCGTTCTCCTGCGCAAGCCGGTTGTACACGGCAGCATCTTCCGCTTTGACGGCCAGGTCAGCGTCTTCAAGCCCTTCGAAGGCCCCTGCTACCGGTGCGTCTTCCCCGAGCCTCCCCCGGCTGAGCTCGCTCCGAGCTGCGACGAGGCCGGCACGCTAGGAGTTCTCCCCGGCATCGTCGGTCTGCTCGAGGCGAACGAGGCGGTCAAGCTGCTCCTCAATATCGGACAACCCCTGATCGGCCGGCTCCTGATTGTCGATGCGCTCGCGGTTGAGTTCCGCACCCTGCGTCTCAAGCGCGATCCAAAGTGCCCGGTCTGCGGAGACGGGGCCCACTTCAAGGACTTCGTCGACTACGAAGTCTCGACCGCGATTCCGACCCCCGCCTGATGCAGGCGGCTAACGGTGAGGGACGGGTCCTGGTGGTGATGGCACATCCCGACGATGCCGAGTTCGGCGCCGGCGGCACCGTGGCGCGCTGGGCTAAAGAAGGCAGGCAGGTCACGTACCTGATCCTGACCGACGGCAACCGTGGCAGCAGCGATCCGGCGATGACAGCTGAGCGTCTGGCGCAGATCCGCCACGCGGAGCAGCGCGCGGCCGCGTTGAAACTTGGCGTCAAGGACGTTTTCTTCCTCGGCTACGACGACGGATCGCTTCAGCCGACCCTGGACCTCCGCCGCCAGATCACGCGCTGGATCCGGCGCTGCAAACCCGACGTGGTCGTCGCCCCCGATCCGACGCGGCGCTGGACCGGCCAGCGGTACATCAACCATCCCGACCATCGTGCCGCCGGCGAGGCAACGCTCGACGCCATCATCCCCGGCTCCGACACCCGGCTCGTCTTTCCCGAGCTGCTCGAGGAAGGGCTGGAGCCACACCAGGTGAAGGAGATCTACCTCTCGGGCTCCAACGAGGCCGACGTTTTCATCGACATCACGGAGACGATGGACACCAAGGTCGAGGCGCTCCGGGAGCACAAGAGTCAGATCGGGGACTGGGAGGAGCTGGACAAGACGATCCGGGAGCGGGCGGCCGAGATGGGGAAGAGCCAGCAACTGGCGCTGGCGGAAGGGTTCAAGTACTTCAAGCTGCACGACTGACCGGATAGACGCGCTTGCGCTGCGAACATATGTTCGCTAAGATGCGTGGGCATGTCGCTCGAAATGGTGCTCGATCGGCTCCTCACCCAGGCTGAGTTCCGGCAAGGCCTGACCCTCGACCACACAATCCAGGCACGTGCCGCCCGCTTCGCCAGCTTTCCGGCCGGGCTTGACCACCGGATTGCAGCCGCCCTGGCGGGGAGAGGCATCACCAGGCTGTACACCCACCAGGCTGAAGCCGTCGCCCTGGCGCTCCAGGGCCGCGACGCCGTCGTCGTCACACCCACGGCTTCCGGCAAGACCCTCTGCTACAACCTGCCGGTCCTGCAGTCGATCCTGACCGAGCCGGACGCCAGGGCCCTCTATCTCTTTCCCACCAAGGCGCTGGCCCAGGACCAGCTCAGCGAGCTGCACGGCCTGGTGTCGGGCATCGGCGCCGACATCAAGACCTACACCTACGACGGCGACACCCCGGTAAGCGCCCGCCAGGCGATCCGCCAGGCGGGCCACATCGTCGTCACCAATCCGGACATGCTCCACACCGGCGTCCTGCCCCACCACACCCGCTGGGTCAAGCTCTTCGCCAACCTGAAGTACGTCGTCATCGACGAGCTGCACGCCTACCGGGGCGTGTTCGGCAGCCACCTGGCCAACGTCCTTCGCCGGCTCTGGCGCGTCTGCACCTTCTACGACAGCCATCCAATCGTGATCTGCTGCTCCGCCACCATCGCCAACCCGCGCGAGCTGGCGGAGCGCCTCACCGGGCGGCAGATGACCCTCGTCGAAAACAACGGCGCGCCGTCTGGGCCCAAGCGCCTGCTTTTCTACAACCCGCCGGTGATCAACCGCGAACTGGGCATCCGGCGCTCATCGACGTTGGAAAGTCAGAAGATAGCCGAGGCCTTCTTGCGCGGTGGCGTCCAGACCATCGTCTTCGGCCGCACCCGCCTGCAGGTCGAGATCCTGCTGAGCTACCTGCAGCAGGCGCTCGCCAACCGGCTGGGCGACAGCCGGGCGATCCGCGGTTACCGCGGCGGATACCTGCCGCTGCAGCGTCGCGAGATCGAGCATGGCCTGCGTGATGGCACCGTGCGCGGTGTGGTCAGCACCAACGCCCTGGAACTGGGGATCGACATCGGCCACCTCGACGCCGCCATCCTCTGCGGCTATCCGGGGACGATAGCGAGCGCCTGGCAGCAAATCGGTCGTGCCGGCCGCCGTCGAGAGGCCGCCGCCGCCGTCTATGTCGCCTCGAGCAGCCCGATCGACCAGTACCTGGTCAACCATCCCGAGTATTTCCTCGGCCGGGATCCGGAGCAGGGACTGATCGACCCCGACAACCTGCTGATCCTGAGTGCCCACCTGCAGGCCGCCACCTTCGAGCTACCGCTGCCTCAACATGAGCGCTTCGGTGATGCCCCGGTCGCCGAGCTGCTCCGCATCCTGGAAGAAGACGGCTCGGTGCACCTCGCGGGAGATTCCTGGCACTGGAGTGCCGACGCCTTCCCGGCGGAGGGAGTCAGCCTGCGGAGCGCGAACGCGGACAACGTCGTGATCGTCGACGTGACGCGGGGAGCGCGGGTAGTGGGGGAGATGGACCAGTTCTCGGCGCCTGTCTTCCTCCACGAGGAGGCGATCTACCTGCACGAGGGCATGCAGTATCACGTCGACCGCCTCGACTGGGAGGAGAAGAAAGCCTATGTCCGTCCGGTCAAGGTCGACTACTACACGGACGCCAACCTCGCGGTGAGCATCAAGGTTCTGCAAACGCTCAGGTCGGACTCGGCTCAGCAGATTCCCGTCCATCACGGCGAGGTGCGAGTCACCGCGCAGCCGACCATCTTCAAGAAGATCCGCTTCCACACCCACGAGAACGTCGGCTCGGGCCCCATCAGCCTCCCGGAGCAGCAACTGCACACGACGGCGTTCTGGATGGAAGTCCCGGCGGACATCGCCCGCCAGTTCTCGCGTCCAGCGTTGCAGGGCGGCCTGCAGGGACTGGCCAACGTGCTCACCCAGGTGGCGTGCCTCTTTTTGATGTGCGATCCCCGTGACCTCGGCGCCTATGCCGAAACACGCGCGCCACATACGGGCACACCCGCTGTCTTCGTCTACGAGCGCTACCCGGGCGGCGTCGGTATGAGCGCTCGGCTACTGGAGATGGCCAGCGCCGCTATTAGGGCCGGCCACGAGCTGGTTGCGAGCTGCGCATGTGAGAGCGGTTGCCCCTCGTGCGTCGGCCCGGCGCTCGAGGTGGGGGAGGAGGGCAAGCAAGTCACCCTCCGCCTGCTCGAGGTGGCGGCAGTCATGCCGGTGGCTTGAGCGCCGACCTCGCCGCTCTGCGCGCGAGGCTGGCCGAGCTTGGCGCGAAACACGCGCAACAACGACCTCGTCGAACGGTAGAAAGACCGCGGCTTCGCGCTGAGGCCGAAGAGACGCCCTTTGGCCCGGCCCTGGTGCGGCATGAATGGCTGGCCGCCGACGGTCCTCGCGGAGTACTGGCACTAGCCCGGTGTTTGAACCTCGACCGTGAGTCGCTAAGTGAGCCGCTCTTCCTCGACACGGAAACAACCGGCCTCTCGGGCGGGACGGGAGTCGTGCCTTTCCTTATCGGCCTCGCCCGACATGAGGACAAGGGCATCCATCTTGCGCAGTACTTCCTCACCGACCTGGACCAGGAGCCGGCACTGCTGTGGGCGGTCGGGGAGTGGGTCCACCGCGCCGGCTGTCTTATCACCTACAACGGCCGCACCTTCGACTGGCCGTTGCTACAGACGCGACTGGTGATGCGTCGAGTCCGGCCCGCCTGGGAGGTAGCGGTTCACCTGGACCTCCTCCACCTCGCCCGGCGTATCTACAAGCCCCGCCTGCCCGACTGCGCCCTGCAGACGATCGAGCAGGATGTCCTCGAGCTGCACCGCGAGGATGACGTGCCCGGATGGATGATCCCCGGACGGTATTTTGCCTGGCTGCGCGGAGCGAGCCCGGAACTGATCGAGCCGGTCTTTGCCCACAACAGGCAGGACGTTCTCTCGATGGTGCGCCTGGTCGATCGCTTTGATCGTGTCCTGGCAGATGGTGGTGAGCTCGATCCGCTCGATCGATTCGGCCGCGCGCGTTTCCTCCAGGCGCGCGGCTTCCAGGACGAAGCTGTCGCAGAGTACCGCCACCTCTGGCAGATCGGGGTGCCGGGAACTCATCGTGGTGCTGTCGGGCTGCGGCTCGCCCGCCTGCTCCGTCGCCGCGGCCGCTGGCAGGAGGCAGAGGAGGTCCTCGCAGAATGCTGGCGGACCCAGTGCCACCCATACCCGGCAGCTATCGAACTCGCCAAGCTACTCGAACACCAGGCACGCGATCCGGTGGCCGCGCTCCGCGTGGTGGCCGAAGCCCTCGAGCTTCTGACCATGGCGGTGGTCGGGGACGACCGCTGGCGCATCGAACTGGAACGCCGGCGACTGCGCCTCGATCGACGCGTGGCCCGAATCGGCCGAGACCTCGCCCTTACTGGTTGAAGCTGTTGGGGCCGTTGGGCGGCAGGTAGGGCATCGGGTTGGTCGGCTGGCCGCCGTACCGATATTCGAAGTGCACGTGCGGACCGGTCGAGTTGCCGGTCGAGCCCTCATAGCCGATCAGCTGGCCCTGGTGAACCGTGTCGCCCGCTTTCACCTGGAATCCAAGCATGTGGCCGTACAGGGAGAAGAAGTTGTTGCGGTGGGCGACGATCACGTAGTTGCCGTAACCGACCATCTGGCCGTTGAGCAGACTGGTGGTCGCGGCGACGACAACGCCGTCATCGGCGGCCAGTATTGGAGTCCCCTGGTTGTAGGCGACGTCGACGCCGGTGTGGAAGTGCGGGTAGCCGAAGCCCGGCGGCTCGAAGGGCTGGGTGCAGGGGCCGAACATCAGGGTGATGGTGCCCTGCTGGATCGGCCAGATCAGAGGGTATTTGGTCGAGTGGCCTGTGCTCGCCGGTGGCAGGTTGAACAGGTTGTTCTGCATCCAGAACTGCGCCTGCTGCCACGCGGCCTGCTCTGCCTCGGCGATCAACTGATCCTGGCGGGCGATCTCCATGTCGGCGATTCGCTGGGCGAGCGCAGCTGACTGACTGTCGATCGCGGTCAGCTCCCACTTGACCTGGGAGATGCTGGAGCGCAGCTTCGCCTCGAGATCCTGCTCCTGTGCCTGTTGCGCGACCAGCGCCGCCTTCTGCCCGAGGAGGTCAGCGCGCTGCTTGTCGGCTTCCTGCTTACTTGCCTTCACCAGGGCTTGCTGTGCATTCAGCTGGAGATCCGTTTGATGAATCTGGTCGAGCAGCTCACGGCTCATGAACGTCAGGTGCTCGATCGCGACCGCCCGGTTGAGAAACGTCTGGAAGTTGGGTGAGCCGAGCAACATTGCGAAGGGATCGGCATCGGATTTATAGGTTGCGCGGACGAATGCCGCGTACTCGGCCTTGGTCCGCTTCAGGAGCAAGCGCTCGTCGGCGATCTTCGCGTCCAGGGCTGCAATTTGCCGCTCGAGCTCGGAGATCTTTTGCTCAGCGGCGGTGATGTGGTCGATCGTCTGGTTGATGGTGTCGCGGGTTTCCTGGATCTGCTGCTGGAGGGCGACCTCCTGAGCCTGGGCTTTCTGCAGGTTGTCCTGGAGCGTCCCCTTTAGCTTCCCGATGACCTGCAGCCGGGCCTGGGCGTCGGTGATGTCATCGGCCGACGCGGCCAGCGGTCCGCTGGCGAGGAGGCTGGCGGCCACGCCGGCGGCCACGACCATACGAAAAAGGA
>Ga0207416_1003701_pt1 | contig 14196 bp, 18 predicted proteins | sample PaiPotPPM11metaG_FD_184107 | JGI IMG/M metagenome (GOLD analysis project Ga0207416, IMG submission 184107) | Iron sulfur acid spring bacterial and archeal communities from Banff, Canada, to study Microbial Dark Matter (Phase II) - Paint Pots PPM... ...
GTGCCGTGCTCGGGATCGGATATCAGGAATTCGCCCGGCTGGGTGAGCTTGTGGGCGTGCCAGCCGGAATTCACCGATCCCTGCCCGAGTATCAGGTCCGCATCGCGGGGTTCCCGCACCCGCAGGCATATGCGGATGTCCATTTGGGAGCGGACGGCGGTATTGCGGCCCATCGCTTCCTGAGTCGGCCTTTGGGTTGCCGCGATCAAGTCGACTGCGACCGCGCGGCCCCTGCGGGCTACCGAGTCGGCGTTCTCGTGTGATTCCTCGGGAAGCTCCGCGTACTCATCGGTGATGATGACCAGTGCGGGATTACCGGGGGTCGGTTCCCATGTCCGCTTTCCCGTGGCTGCCATGGATGCGGCGCGGTGGTCGAGTTCGGTTACCGCGTCGCTGAATAGCTCGGTGGCCTGTTGGGGAGTGGTGGCGATCCGTTCAAAGACCGGTGCCCACGGTCGTAGTTCCATGCCGCCTTTCAGGTCCACGCCCCAGAGCCTTACGTCGGGGCACGCGGCGAGTATGGCGATGATGACGTTCAGGACCCCGGATTTCCCTGATCCGGCTATTCCGCCGATCAGGATATTCCGGCGCAGCAGCAGGACGCGGACGGGCTGCCCGCCTTCGGATATCCCGATTTCCGCTAGCTGGGTGACCGACCGGGCAACGGGTCCTGGCCACGGGACGGGCGCGGCGAGGGGTTCTGTTTCGACCACCCGCATGACGAGCTTGTTGGCCGTTTTCTCGTCGGGGATTATCCGGACGCTTCCGGGACGTAGTTCGAGTCCGGATTCGATATCGGGGATTCTCGCTATCGCCTGGGCGACGGTCATTCCTTTCCGGAGAATTACGCGTGCGGTCCATCCCCATGTGTCTACCACCACCGAGGCGATACGTGACCCCGGTAGGCCGATGTTGTCGGCGATGTAGGGCCAGCCGGATATCTTGCGCTCGACACGGACTTTCGCGCGGCGCCTGCGGTGGAACCACCACGGGACCGCGAGAATTACCGATGCGGTAATTGCCGCTACCGGCAGGGGTTTAGCGGTGGGGCCGTTGGCGGTTGCCGCCGCGAGCCATCCGCCGGCCGTGGCGATGACCGCTGCCGCGTAGCCGCGTTCTGTTCTCCGGTCTATCCCGCATTTCTCCCAGGCCAGTGACAGGAACCGGGCGGCCGGCCGGCTGACTGGATGACGACGCATTACCTTTAGCGGCAATGCGAGGATGACGGTTATCACGGTGGTCACGGCCGTGACGGGTACCCACCATTTCGCATGGTGACCGTGGGCCGCACTGGCTGCGGTGAACACGGCCAGCGCGGCCCACAACGGGTAGAATTCGGAGCGGTGCCGGAATGCCCACCGGCCCACGATGGAAAGGATGATGAGGCCGAACGGTTCGCCGGGTCCGGCAATGATGACGGCGTAGGGGTTGTCGCCGTTCTTGCGCATTTCACGCTGTATGCGGCGCATGCGCCGCCGGTAAGGGTCACGCGCCATGCGTTCTCCCAGGGTAATTGCCGATTTCGTCGCGCAGGTAGGAGAGGGGATCGGGTTCCCCGTCGGAATGCGCGCCGAGTGCCGCACGGATGGCGGCTTCCAGGTTCGCGGTCCGTAGCCGCCCGGCGTTAAGCTGATCGTGCAGGCTGGTTATCTCGGTGAGGAGCCGTGCGATATCGGCTAGGTCATCGCGAGTGAGTTCCTGTCGCGGCGCATGACGCCTGTCGTTGTGCTGTGATGGGGTCATAAGACACCACCTCCTTAAAGCGGATGGTCATTGGCGGCCCTTTCTGCGTCCCGCGCGTAATGCGCGGGACGCCCCGGAGTTGCGACATGGGTTCTTCCTTTCCGTCTTTCCGCCTAGATGCGGCGGAGCAGGCTGCTAATGAGCTGGGAAATGTACGGGGCGAAGCTGGTCGAGGCGAGGCAGAAACCGAAGATCGTACACACTGCGGCGTGCCATATCTTCAGTCCTGAGTGCTTGCAGAGCAGGAATACCGCCACGGCGAGCAGCAGTCCTAGGGATGCCGTTGCAGTTACGGTCAGGGTGATCACCCCCTTTCCCTTTTCGTGTTGCTGTTCTTGCGGAGGCTCTTCGGGGAGCGCCATCCCTTGCGCCGGTTCCACCGTGCGCGGGCGGCGCATTTCGGGCACCCGTATTCGGTGCAGTGGCGGACGGCGTACGTGACGGCGGCGATATCGGTGGCACGGCTCATTTGCCTGGCCACCTCCGCATTTCCTCGCGGGGAGATTCCGCCGGGGTTTCGGGGTAGCGGACGCCGAGGAGAAGCCGGCGGGCGAATGCCTCCGGGCACGACCGGGGCGCGTTGGCCAGGTGGTGACGGTCACCCCGGTGAATCCCGATAATGAGGACCGCGAGGATTACGAGTGCCGAAACGGCCAGGACTCCCACGCCGGCCAGTACGATAATCGGCGACATTTGCTTTACTCGCTTTCTTCGCTGTCGCGACGCGGGATGGCGACCGCGCGGTATTCGACCGGGCCGAAGAACCGGGAGGCGACGTAGTGGCCGCCGTAGCTCTCGTGGGCGGTGACGCCGAGATGCGCAGCGACGGCGTCGATTTCGGCGCGCACCTCCGCCCATTCGCCGTGCGGCGGGAACGTGAGCATGTCCGTATAGATGGGGGCGGGTACTTCCGGGTTTGCTTCCAGGTAATCCGCTAGGGCACGGAGTCCGCCGATGAGTTCGGCGCGTTCGATTGGGGTGGAGTAGGTCATTGCGCATCACTTCCGTTTCGTGTTCGCGGTGATTACCGACGAGCACGAAGTTAGGAATCTAGAAGTGCGCAACCAATATCAGGATGGGAATCTCACGGTGAGATATCCGGCCCGAGTCTTGCGCCCATAGCCGACAGGGAAAGTTATTTCAATCTCACCGTGAGATATCACGGTGAGATATTCCTCATGGACAGGGCGCTAGCCTGCGGCGCGGTGTCCTGTGATGTAATGAGGGCCACAACCTCATACACGCACGCACGCTAGGCGAAGCGACCAAAGGGAACGGGAAGCACGCCATGAACGTGGGCTATGCCCTGGGCGAGGCGGAGACGCGCGCCCTACTCCATGAAGCATGCGCAGTCACGGGCCTGAGCGCGGACGGCGCACGGCTGCTGCGACTTGGATCGAACGCGGTCTACCGGCTTTCCGCCCCGGTTGTCGCACGGGTAGCGCGCCCGGATGCCGCCCCAGAGACCGCGCGGCGGGCAGTTGCCGTCGCTCGCTGGCTTCAATCGGCCGATTATCCGGCCGTCCGCGCCATCGGTGTTGACCAGCCCGTCGTTATCGACGGCCATGCCATCACCTTCTGGGAGGCCGTTTCCGACGATGGCAGCGAGTACGCGACAATCGCAGAGGTTGCCGAGGTTATAGCGCAGCTCCACAAACTGAGCGCGCCGGGAAATCTCCACTTGCCGAAACTGGAGCCATTCGAGAACGCAGGAGACCGGATAGCTAACAGCGAATGGCTCAGCACTGATGACCGGGATTACATGACCCAGAAGCTAGCCAGCCTGCAAGACGAATACGCTCGCCTTGACTTCGCGTTGCCGCCGGGCGTTATCCACGGAGACGCGAACATCGGAAACGTACTCCATGACGAGTACGGCAACCCCATCGTGATCGACTTGGACGGATTCGCTATCGGCCCGAGAGAATGGGACCTTATACAGACCGCTCTCTTCTACGATCACTATGGATGGCATACACGCGGGGAATACGAAACTTTCGCCCGCACATACGGATATGACATCATGCAATGGCCCGGTTATAACGTGCTCGCGAATGTCAGGGAGTTCATTCAGGTCACTTGGATGATACAGAAGGCCGGGGAAAGCGAGAAGACCGCGGCCGAGGCGAGAAAAAGAATCGGCTCGCTCCGGAACGGAGCGAGCCGGAAAGACTGGCTTCCTTTCTAGCTGCCGATAGGCTTTTCTGGCTGGGCCGCGATCCGCCACAGCCGCGATTCTGAAGCCTGCTCACGGAAATCAGCAAGTGCCTGGCTGTTCGTGGCAGGCAAGTGGCCCATGAATTCACGCAGGTAGCTTACGCACCGTGCCGACCTTATTTGTTCGCCGGCAGTGAGAGCGCGGAGAGTAACTCCGCATGCTTGCTCGATATCACCTGCTTTCAGGTGAGCATCGGCGAGAACGATCGACACGAAGAAATCGCTTCTCTCGAATTCACCAGAGATTCCCAGGCCGTTTCCGGCGTGCTGGATAGCGTCGCCCGCACGCCCTAGGTCGCGCATGCAGTGCCCGAATTCCGCGGACAGTTCAGATTCGTTGAAGTACCGTATCCATTCCGGGTCATTCTCCGGGTTGGCCCGCTCGAATTCCCGCATGCCCTCAGACAGCGCGTGTGAGCATGCTTTCGCGTCGCCTAGCCGGGCGAGCGCGCGTGCTTCCATGGTATGGAAATGCGCGGTAAGTGTCGGCGTGGCTATGCCGCGCGTGCCCGCCCGTGCGGCCCGCGCGAGGTTAGCGGCTTCGGTGAAACGCCCCGTGAACGTAGCCTGATGGCTCATCGCATCTAGAATGCTCGCCCCGAGCAGACGGTCATTGCCTGCCTGGGCAAGTGCCAGGGCCTGGATGAAATACCCCTGGGCAAGCGCGCCTGCGGGCGCGCTGTCGTAACTCATCCACGCAGCCAGTAGCGTTGACTCGCCGACTGCGGCGAACAGTTCACGTCCCACGGCTTCGGTGTATTTACCGCTAAGCATCCTGTCTGCGTCTGTTCTGAGGTACTGAATAAGTGCTTGCCGTGCGTGCCCTCCGCCGTAACGGTCATCGAGCCTCGCGAATACGTCAACGGTTGCCCGGAACCGTTCCACATCGGAAATGCCGATGTGCACGCCGTGCACAGGATGGTTACCCGGCACCTGTCCGGGGTCCACGAGCCAGCGCAGCGAGGCATCGTTCCACGCTCGCGGGTCGGCCCTGCCCCGTTGAATCAACGCGGCGTCGTCCAGGTCGGCAATCCACAGCCGCGTGACGTTCCGCGCGGCCTGCTCCGCAGTGCCGGGATAGGACAAGTCCGCATCGCCGGGCGAGGCCGTCACGGCAGCGGCCTGCGAGCCGGCATCAAGCCCGAGGGCACGCCGCGCGGCCGAAGGCAAGCTCACACCGTTGGCGAACTTCTGGAACGTGGTAACGCCTTTAGGCTCGCGCTTGCCCGTTACCCACTCGCTGAGCCGTCCCTGAGAAATGCCCGTGAGTTCGGCAATCCGGCCCTGAGCGAGGCCGCCCGTCATGAGTGCGGAAATGACCGTGCCGAGATCGCGCCTGGTACATGCGTCCAGCACTTCCGGACGCGCGCAGACGCGCTCCACGATCCCCCGCACATCGGCAGGGTTTACTGTCATCGGCGTGCTGCCCGTTCCCTTTGGTCGCTCGCCTGTCGCTTGTCAGTGTGCGCAGAACATCACGCTACGAAGTGATACGAGCGGAACGCGGCTTTCGTTCACAGCCGAGGTGGCAGCTTCAAAAGATGACCCGATCCAACTACCGGAAGATGACCTAGGCGTGCGCCCCGAGTGCCTTAGGACGCAGATCCGGGGGACTGCCCAACCACATAGCTGCCCCGGTTCGGCACGGTGTAGATCAGCCCCTCGTCGCGCAGCACCTCGACAGCACGCCGCGCCGTGCTGCGTGCAACCTCAAACTCTTCGACCAGCTCGCTCTCAGTCGGTATCCGGCTGTCCGGCGGGTACTTGCCCGCAGTGATCCGACGTCGGAGTATCTCCGCGATCTGCCGGTACGGCGGAACCGGGGCAATCGGGTCAATACGGTCAGCGCGCCCATCAGTCACATAGACAACTTTAGTTGTACAGGGTTGATGTCATACGTGGTGACCTGCATCGATACGACTTCATACGTAGGTAGACAAGGCGATACAAGATCGCGTACGCTGTGGATGCCCGGCAGGGCCGTTCGGTCGCTTCGTTGAATGCGCGCCCGTTCCCAGCGGCCCTGCCGTGGCGACTTTGAACGGGAGACCAGAAACGCGCTGCGCAGGGGAGGGATAGGGGGTTCTGCCGTGAGCATGGAAGAACCGGGCACCCAGCCCGCGACGTTCCGTGCCACGTTCATCAGGGAATTGCGCGCCCGCAGAGAGCAGACGGGCCTAACCCAGCGCGAATTCGCGGAGAAAGCGCACGTTTCGCTGTCGTCCGTCAAGCAGTACGAGGCAGGGAAGAAGAAGCCGGCACGGAAATTCGCCACCTGGTGTGACGAGCTTTACGGGTGCCCCGGCACTTTTCAGCGGCTTTATGACGGGATGATCGCGGAATCTCACCCGTCATGGTTCGGGCCGCGGGTACTGCTGGAAGATAAGGCAACTTTCATTCATGAGTGGGAAATGCGCGGCATACCCGGACTTCTCCAGACGCGTTCTTACGCGAGCGCGGTCATAAGGGCATGCCGCCCGTACGACCCTGAGGAGGAGCTGGAACGCGAGGCAGTCGCGCGTATCGACCGGCAGAACATCCTCATGCGCGACGATCCCCCGAGGCTGTGGGTAATTCTGGGAGAAGGACTTCTCCGGCAGACGGTCGGGGGTGTCCGCGTGATGCGCGAGCAAATCGGCCACCTGCTCAGCGTCGCGGAATCGCAGGGAGTCGTGATTCAGGTCCTGCCGTTTTCGGTAAGCGATGCGCCGGGCGTTGACGGGCCTGCGGCGCTGTTTGAGTTCGATGATTCTCCCCCGGCTGCCTATCTTGAAGGATGGGGGTCGGGAAGAATTATCAAGGAGCCGAAAGGAGTGGCTGCGATCGCCACGGCGATTAACATGATTAAGGGATGTGCGCTGTCCCCGATCGATTCGGCGCAGCTCATGACGAGAATCAGGAGCGAGCTATGAGTAACGAGGCGGTCTCTGAATGGCGTGTAGCCACCTACACGGGCGGTCAGGGAAACTGCGTAGAGGTAGGCAACTCTGTCACGGTAGTTGCGGTGCGCGACACCAAGGACAGGGAAAGCGGCCCGGTACTTCGCTTTGACTCTCCCGTCTGGCGTGCGTTCACCCAGCATCTCAAAGGCTAGTCCCTAGTCCCTGAACACGCGTGAGCCGACCCCGCCCGCAGAAATTTAATTCTCTGCCGGACGGGGATTTCGGCATGCATGCCCCAAAGCACGGAAGCGTCTCGCCTGTAGCCAGGAGAAGGGCACCGCAACTCCGCAAGGGACACCCCTAAACGGCAGAGGGACACTTATCCGTGAGTGTCCCCCGGAACCCTTGGAATCCCTTCATACAGCCGCCATCGTGGAAGCAGCAGAAGTGACGGCGTTCTGAGGGAGCGGTGCCAGATGGCAGTCAAAGAGTTGAGCGCTACAGGCAACGCTCTGGCCGATGCTCAGGCCGCGCATTCCCGTTGGGCCATCTGGATTTCCAGTGCGGGCCGGTACTGGGCTACCCGCAGAGGCAAGATCCAAATTCCAGAGAAGGCTCATCCCGGCTGGGCAATGACCATTGACGCCGACTCAATTACGGAACTGCAAAAGCTGATCAATGAGCAGGAAGACTACGAGTAATGAGCGTGCTATATACCCGAGATAACGCTTACCGCCCCTCCGGAGACGAGACCTACCGCGACGATCCCAGCTACCGGGTAAAGGCGGACGACTCCCGGCCGGAACCCGCGAACACGCAAGAGAACGCGCAAGACAGGTACGTGGAATACCGGATTGAGCAAGAGCGATGACCCCGCCGAAACTGCCTTACCGTACCCCGCTTCTAGACCGCATAGACGCCTTCAAAGCGCGAAGGCCGGACATCCGTATCTCACCCTGGTACCAGAGCGAATCCGGCAAATGGGAGACCGCCGAACCAGGACGGGAATCCCCCCGGGCATGGGTCAACGGGACGACCATGATGGAGCACCTCGAAAAGACTTACCCCGAAGAAACCTAGAAAGGGGTAAGCACAAGAAACGTGAACACAGCTATCCTGTTCGCCTGTCTCGTCGTCATGGGAATCTTCCTACGCTGGTCATATAAACCGTAAAAACTCCCGGCCGAGTGTCATTGCCGACTTGATACGTTACCGGCCTGGTGGTCATCGGGTGGTTCCTGCTGAGGAACATCTAAAGACTCCACGCGCGGCGCGTACCTTGGCCGGAAACCGCCGCGCTTCCCAAGGGAACCCCCAGCCACCCGCCCGGGGGGTTCCGGCGGGTACCGCCCTGGTCGGTGGAACGGTGGGCGGTACCCGCTCATAACTACCCGGTTGGAGACGTCAATGCCGAAATTGAGGGTCGCATGAGAATCCCCGCCCGAACTGTCTTCCTGGAGTCCGAAGATTTCGTGACGGTCAAGGAATTTGCCAGCTTCTTGCGCATCGCCAGCATGACCGGTTACCGGATAGTCCGAAGCGGGGAGATCGAAGGTGCCCTGCGCGTGGGCCGGTCGTACCGGCTACCGCTGAGCGGCGTTAGAAAGTACCTGGCGTCAATCGGCTTTGACCCTGGCGAGCTGACCCTGGCTGACTTCGCGGAAGACGAACCAGCCGGCGAGTACGAGAGCGCGTGACCAGCCCCCCCCGCGATCGGCCCCCGGCGGGTGCTTGCGGCTCACCTGCCGGGGGTCTTTGACGAGGTCCCCGCCTAGCCCCCGCCCCTGGGGTTCCCGTAGGCGGGGATCTCCCTAGACCTCCGTGGCCGGCTCGAAATGCGCAGCTCGATGCCGTCTCCCACGGAGTGCCGGGTTCGCACGGCCCGGCTGGCAACACCCCAGGGGACCGTCTCCCCCTGGGAAGGGTGCCCCGGTTAGCGGCGGATGCTAGCCGGGGCATCGTCATGCTCGCCTTACGTCTGTGCACAACCCGACTTGCAACGGTCGTTGTCCACGTACACGACCGCGGCATCCGGCGCGACGGTCTGCGCGACCTCGTGCACGTTGCTCGCCGTCGGGAGGCCGGAGCCGATGTCGAGGAACTGCCGGATGCCCGCCTCCGCCACGAGGTACTGGACCGCCCGGCCGAGGAACGCGCGGTTCTCCCGCGCCCCCGTCCGCGCGTTCGGCACCGCCTCAAGCAGCGCGCCGATGGCGGCCCGGTCGGCCTCGAAGTGATCCTTGCCGCCGAGCAGGTAGTCGTACATCCGGGCGGGATGCGCCCGCGACGTGTCGATCTCAGGCAACTGCCCTGCCTCCAGCTCCAGCGTCCGCGCAAGTCTCAGTTATCGGTAAACATCGAGATCCTACCGGGATGTGAGCTATCCAACGGCCCCGCCAGAAATACGAAACTCAGCGTTTTGGTTGAAGCGTACATGGAACGTGTGCTTGATCACGAGAGCGGCGCCGCCGAGGCGTCGGTCAAGCGGTGGCGTGAGCTGCTGGCGAGCGAGCGGGACGCGGCGATGCTGTACACCCGGCTCGCGGAGGCGGAGACCGGCGAGCGGCAGGAGATCTTCCGCGAGCTCGCGGAGACGGAGCTGCGGCACGCGGCGCACTGGACCGCCAAGCTCGAGTCGGCGGGGGCGGCGGTGCCCGCGCCCGGCGGGCCGAGCCTGCGCACCCGGCTGCTCGGCGCGGCCGCGGACAAGCTGACGGTGCGGCGGGTACTGCCGCTCATCGAGCGGGCCGAGCACGCGGACGCCGGCATGTACGACGACGAGCCCGACGCGCTGCCGGAGATGGCGGCGGACGAGCGCGCGCACGCGGGCACCCTGTCGCGCCTGATCGCCTCCGGTGACGGTAGTCCGGACCCGGTCAGGCAGATCGCGCGGCGCGAGCGCTGGCACCGCGGTGACCGATCGGGCGCGCTGCGCGCCGGGGTGTTCGGCGTCAGCGACGGCCTGGTGTCTAACACCGCGCTGGTGATGGGCTTCGCCGGCTCGGGGGTATCCCACGGGGCCACCCTGCTCGCCGGCGTCGCCGGCCTGCTCGCCGGGTCGTTCTCGATGGCGGCGGGCGAGTACATCTCAATGTCGAGCCAGCGCGAGATGTTCCAGCGGGAAATCTCGCTCGAGCAGGCCGAACTCGACGAGAAGCCGGAAGAGGAGCGCGGGGAACTGGTCCTCATCTACCGGGCCAAGGGGCTCGCAGCGCCCGACGCGGAACGGCTCGCCGACAAGATCATGGCCGACCGCGGCGTGGCGCTCGACACCCTAACCAGGGAGGAGCTCGGGCTCGACCCCGACCAGCTCGGGTCGCCGTGGAGCGCGGCGCTTTCCAGCCTGCTGGCGTTCGCGGCCGGCGCGTTCGTTGTGGTCCTGCCCTACCTCATCGGCAGCGGCACGGCCGCGCTGGTGGCGGCGGTAGTGCTGGCACTCGCCGCCATGTTCGGCGTGGGCGCCACGATCGGCGCGCTGAACGGCAGGTCGGCCGTCCGGATGGGAGTGCGCCAGATGGCCGTCGGCGCGGTGGCCGCCGCCGTGACCTTCGGCGTCGGCCACCTTATCGGCGCGCACATCTCGTAGCCAGGCGCCGCCTCTCACCGGCCGTGGGGACGCGGCTAGGCTCAGTGGTGGGGGAAGAGTCAGCCGATTTCGTTCGGAATGATGGATAGATGACCGCCGGTCTCGTTACGCGGCGATCATGCCGTGCGGGTCGATGACGAACTTGCGGGCCGCGCCCCTGTCGAAGTCCCGGTAGCCCTCGGGCGCCTGGTCGAGCGAGATGACGGTGGCGTTCACCGCGTCCGCGATGTGCGCCTTGTCGTGCAGGATCGCCATCATCAGGCCGCGGTGGTACATCATCACCGGGCATTGGCCGGTGGTGAAGTAGTGCGACTTGGCCCAGCCGAGGCCGAGCCGCACCTTCAGCGAGCCGATTTTCGCGTCGGCGTCGATGCCGCCGGGGTCGCCGGTCACGTAAAGGCCGGGGATGCCGAGGCCGGCGCCCGCCCGCGCCACGGTCATGATGTCGTTCAGCACGGTCGCCGGGGCCTCGCCTGCGCCGTGCCCGTGGCCGCGGGCCTCGAACCCCACGCAGTCGATGGCCGCGTCGACCTCGGGCTCGCCGAGGATCTGCTCGATCTGGTCGGCGATCGTCGCGTCCTGCGACAGGTTGACGGTCTCGCAGCCGAAGCTTTCCGCCTGCTTGAGCCGCTCCGGGTTCATGTCGCCGACGATGACCACCGCCGCGCCGAGCACTTGCGCCGAGTGCGCGCAGGCCAGCCCCACCGGGCCGGCCCCCGCCACGTACACGGTCGACCCGGTGGTTACGCCGGCCGTGTAGGCGCCGTGGTAGCCGGTCGGGAAGATGTCCGAGAGCATGGTCAGGTCGCGGATCTTCGCCATCGCCTGGTCCTTGTCGGGGAACTTCAGCACGTTGAAGTCCGCGTAGGGGACCATGACGTACTCGGCCTGGCCGCCGACCCAGCCGCCCATGTCGACGTAGCCGTAGGCGGACCCCGGGCGGTCCGGGTTAACGTTCAGGCAGATCCCGGTCTTGCGCTCCTTGCAGTTGCGGCAGCGGCCGCACGCGATGTTGAACGGGACGCTGACCAGGTCGCCGACCTTGATGAACTCCACGCCAGGGCCGGCCTCGATGACCTCGCCGGTGATCTCGTGCCCGAGCACGAGCCCTTCTGGCGCGGTGGTACGGCCGCGGACCATGTGCTGGTCGCTGCCGCAGATGTTGGTCGAGACGACCCTCAGGATCACCCCGTGGGGGCACTTGCGCCCGATGTTCGCGGGGTTAACCCCCGGCCCGTCCTGCAGCTCAAGCTTCGGGTAGTCAATCGTCTGGACTTCCACGTGCCCCGGCCCGATGTAGGCGACGGCGCGGTTGCCTGGCATGGCGGCACCTCTCAGTATGGCTATGTGTCCGTACGCCCCGACGCTAAAACGGTGCCGGCCAGCCGTCACCGCTCCGACCAGCGGAAACATCTCGCCCGTTTGGGCAGCGGCCTGCTGCCCAAACGGTCACAGGACCTGACCGATCGGACAGGCCCTATAGCAGGCCCCTGGCGCTCGCCCGGTAGACGAGCTCGGTCCTGTCGCTCGCACCGAGCTTGCGCATGGCGGTCCGCAGGTGGTACTTGACGGTGCTCTCGCTCACGTAGAGCTCGCGGGCCACCCGCAGGTTAGTCGCGCCGCGGGCGACCAGCCGGACGACCTCGAGCTCGCGGTCGCTGAGCGGCCTGGCCGGCGGGCCTTGCTCGCCGGTCAGCGACCGGACGACGAGCTTCGCGCTGCGCGGGTCGAACGCGGACTGGCCGTCGTGCACGCTGCGGATGATGCGGGCGAGCTCGACCGTGTCGACGTCCTTGAGCGCGTAGCCGTTTGCGCCGCGCCGCAGCGCGCCGAGCAGCAGCCGCTCGTCAAGGAACGTGGTGAGCACCACGACGCTCACCCCGGGGTGCCGCTCGCGCAGCTCGGCGCACACGTCAAGGCCCTCCGCCGGCGCCCGGTCGCTGAGCTTCAGGTCGAGGAGCACCACGTCGGGGCTGAGCCGCGCCGTCTCCGCGATGGCCTGCTCGGCGTCGGCGGCCTCGCCGACGACCGTGAAGTCCGGCTCGAGGTCGAGGATCGAGCGCAGCCCCTGCCGCACGATCGTGTGGTCGTCCACCACCAGGATCCGGACGGCGGCTTGGGTCATGATGTCGTCCCAGGGACCGGCGCGTCCGCGGCTTCCACCGGGACGCGGACGCTGATCCGCAGGCCGCCGCCCCGCCTGCGCCGCAGGCTGACCTCGCCGCCGAGCTCGGCCGCCCGCTCGGCGATGTTCCGCAGCCCGTGGCCGCCGTGCCGCGGCGATGGCGCGGTGAGGTAGCGGCCGACGACGGCGAGGTCACCGCAGCCGTCGTCGGAGACGCCGAGCAGTATCTGGTCCTCGGCGTACGCCAGGCTGAGCCACGCCTGGGTGGCCTGGGCGTGGCGTACCGCGTTCCACAGCCCCTCCTGCGCGATCTGGAACAGGGCGTGCTCGACCGTCGAGGGCAGCTGGCGCTGGCGGGCGGTCACCCGGACGGAGACCCGCAGCTGCCCGGCCGCGCGGAAGTCCGCCGCCAGGTCGCGCAGCGCCTGCCCGAGTCCCGTGCCCGGCTGCTCGAACCCGGACAGCTCCTCGACCGCGGAGCGGACCCAGCCCAGGCCGGCGCGGGCGAGTTCCTTGCTCGCCACGAGCCGCTCGTAGGCGGGCGAGCTCGGGTCCAGGTTCCGGTGGCACCATTCCAGGTGCATGCCGATGCCGACCAGGCACTGGGCGACGCTGTCGTGCAGGTCGCGCGCGATCCGGTGCCGCTCCGCGCTCACCAGCTCGGCCTGGCGGACCCGGGCGAGGTGCTCCCGCGCCCGCCGAAGCTGCTCGTTGCGCCTGGTCAGCTCGGCGGCGCGGCGTTCGGCACCGCGCCACTGCGCGTAGTAGCCGGTCTTGGACGAGTGCACGCCGACCAACTGCTCCAGGCGGTCCTCGTCCAGGCCGGTCACGTCGGTGCGCCTACCAGGCCGCTTGGCAGATCGCGCGGACATCCGCCTCGCTGACCGGCCGTGGGTTGGTCACGATGTAGGCGTCGTGCAGCGCGCCGCGGGCCACGCGGTCGAACTGGGCGCACTCGATGCCGATCTCACGGAGCGTGGTCGGCAGGCCGGCCTTCCCCGCGAACGCGCGCACGGTCTGGATCGCGGCGTCCGCCGCCTCGTGCGGGGTCATGAGCCCGGTGCGCAGGCCCATCGCGCCCGCCACGTCGGCGAGCCTGCCGGTGGCCACGGCGGCGTTGAACTCCATCACGTGCGGCAGCAGGATCGCGTTCAGCAGCCCGTGCGGCAGGTCAGTCAGCCCGCCGAGCTGGTGCGAGATCGCATGCGTCGCACCGAGCAGCGCGTTGCTGAAGGCGAGGCCCGCCTGCAGGCTCGCCCGGGCCAGGCCCTCACGGGACCGCAGGTCGGCCGGGCGGTCAAGCGCGGGCAGCAGGTGCTCGCAAGCGCCGCGGATGGCGGTGAGCGCGTGCGTGTCGGTGAGGAAGCTCGCGGCCAGCGACACGTAGGACTCGATCGCGTGGCTGAGGACGTCGATCGCGGTGTACGCGGTGATGTCGTGCGGGACCGTGGTCAGCGCCCGCGGGTCGGTCACCGAGATGTCCGGCACGAGCGCACGCGCTCCGATGGTGACCTTGAGCCGCCTGTGGGTGTCCGTCACCACGCAGAACTGCGAGACGTCGGAACCGGAGCCCCCGGTGGTCGGCACCATCACGGTCGGCGGCAGCGGCCCCGGCACCTTGCCGACGCCCGCGTAGCCGGCTA
>Ga0207416_1003705_pt1 | contig 14180 bp, 17 predicted proteins | sample PaiPotPPM11metaG_FD_184107 | JGI IMG/M metagenome (GOLD analysis project Ga0207416, IMG submission 184107) | Iron sulfur acid spring bacterial and archeal communities from Banff, Canada, to study Microbial Dark Matter (Phase II) - Paint Pots PPM... ...
CTATAAGGGCATCACCATTACCCCGGGCGGCTTTGTGGCTGCAGAAACGGTTAACCGCACGCGGGCCACGAGCTCGGACATCAACACCCCATTTAACAGCATTCCTTACACAGCTAATGCGCTGTCCAAGCTTGGAGAGACCAACTTGACAGCTCGACAGAGCCGCCTAAGTCTGCTCGGCGAAAGTAAGGTCGGTAACACTAAGCTGACCGGCTACTGGGAGGCAGACTGGCTCGGCACCGGCGTAACTTCTAACAATCGCCAGAGCAACAGCTACGTCCTCCGCCAACGCGTTATTTTCGGACAGGCCGCGTTTGCCAATGGGGTGAGCGTTACTGCCGGACAGCAGTGGTCCTTGGCAACAGAAGATAAGAAAGGAATCCAAAACCGCACGGAGCTACCGCCTCTCACGATTGACTCGCAATATAACGTCGGTTTCACCTGGGAGCGGGAGTACGGTTTCCGAGTGGTGAAAGACTTCGGGGGCAAGTTCGCGCTGGGAGTCGCGGTGGAAGGCCCACAGGCGACGATCGGTGGACGCGGCTTCTCTTCTGTCGTCACAAGCAACGCTGGAATCACAACTGCAACAGGCGGGAACACCATCCTTGATGCTCCCGGCGCAGGCGCTGGTCTATTCAACTTTGTTGATACCTCTGGCTACTCAATCAACAAAGCTCCCGACATCATCGTCAAGGCGGCGGCAGATCCAGGGTGGGGTCATTACGAAGTGTTTGGCATCTTTAGCGATTTTCGCAATCGAATCTATCCTTGCGGTGTCGTAGGCACGACCACTACCGACACGGTACGGGGCACCAAGAGCCTTCCCTGTGCAGTGGATGGTTCTCTTTCTCCCAGCGCGGCTGGTGCATTCAATGACACGCGAACCGGTGGCGGCGTAGGAGCTAATTTCCGACTGCCAATAGTGCCTACGAAATTAGAGTTCGCCTTCCAGGGACTGGCTGGGGATGGAGTCGGTCGTTACGGATCAGCTCAGATTTCCGATCTGACGTTTCGTCCCAATGGCACCGAAGCCTTGATCCGCACTGCTCACGGCCTTTCCGAACTCGAGCTTCATACCAGCAAATGGGATGCGTACGCGTACGCAGGTGCGGAGTACGGCGCGCGCGCGGGCTATGCAGGTTACGACACCATCACTGTCGCCAAGACACCGGCGATTCCCGCTACCGCCACCACCCCCGCGATTCCCGCCACCACCACGACCAAGATTTCGACGACGGGCATCGGCGGATACGGATCACCGTTTGCCACAAACAGCGGTTGCCAAAAAGAACTGCCGCCATCCAATACTTTGGGTCAGTTCCCCCCGGCCTCAACTCCGTTCACGCCGTCATCCGGTGCAAATTGCGCGGGCGACACGCGTCTCATTGGCGAGGGCACGCTTGGTTTCTGGTACAAGTTTTACCAGGGGCCGAAGGGCGGCTTTCGCTTTGGTATTCAGTACTCTTACTTTGAGAAGTATGGCTGGTCTGGCAACGGCAACGTGGCGGGAGCAAGAGGCTTTGCGCCCAAAGCGGTTGACAACATGATCTGGACCTCGATCCGTTACTACATTCCGTAGCCTGTTGCTGTAGAACCATTAGTGGCTTCGGCGCGCGAGGAGCACGCCGAAACCTTTTACAGTCCAATGCTCTGGCTGGAATCGAGTTGCAAAGATGAAGACGCGACCGGATCATCCGGCTCGCGAATTGAACCTTGATAACCGATTTCTGCCAGCAAACCGGCGGAATAAAATTGCTTCTCAATTTCTGGCTGGATTTTCCGACGCATAAGCGGACCAATATTTCTTGCGCAGGTGAGAATAATTAAAGTGCCCTTCTCGTCTATTTTTGTCTTGGCCTGTGGCGGGTGGCCCACTCAAGCCCGCTTTGGGCTTGAGTGGGAAAATTGGGCACTCTGTTGACGGGGATAGCTATAGAGGCCGGTAAAATCCAGCCACCCTGGGTGAGCATCAAGTGAACCGGCTTTTGCGGTTTGACGCTGAAAGGTCAATAAGATCGGAGTAGGGATCGTGATTGCTCGCGACCCCCTCCCCAGACCCGGACGGGCGCTCGTTAGCGCATCCGGTTCTTATCTCAGATGACTGGCGGCGAAGCGAACTGCAGGATAGGGATGGAGCACGCGCGGTGGAGGTAGCCATCGTCGACCCAGCGCAAGCATCCGGGTCCACGGTAGGTGGCGTTGCTGGCTCCGGCGACGAAGAGTTCGCCACCACAGCCCCAGCAATCGGTCCCGGAACACGGCCAAGCTCTCTAGGTTCCCTGGTACCGCGTAGTAGTTGAAGTAGCCCTGCACGACCAATTTGAGCCATCCGCCCGTTTGAGGCACGGGATCATGCATGTGCATGCGAAGCTGTTGCTTGAGTTCTCGAAGCTTGGCTCGCATGCGCTTGCGGATCGTCGTGCGTCGCACGGTGAATCGCCCCAGCTTGTTCTTCCCACTGATATGTTTGAAGCCCAGGAAATCGAACGTCTCAGGTCCTGAGGGAAAACGCGTCTTCGAACCGAGTTTTTCAACACCAACGCGATATTTCACCATCTACTGGATAGCTTCCGAGTAGCTGACAACTCGGGGGATTGGCGAGACACACGCAAGAGAAATCTTGCTTTTGCTCATTTCCTTCCCCGGCTCCGATTTGTGGCAGACCTTCTACTAGTTGCAACCCTCACCATAACTGCAACCCGGTAAGTTTTTCACGAACAATTCAACTCTCTCTAACGTTCTGGTTACACGGTGTCTCTTACTATCGTTGCGAGGTCACAATGAAAAAGTTACTTGCTTTACTCTCCATCGCAGCTGCCTGTTCGGTTGGCAGCGCAATCGCCCAGGACAATGACCGCCACCACGGCAACATCAAACGCGTCCTCTTAATCAGCATCGATGGTATGCACGCTGTCGATTTTGCAAATTGCGCCAACGGCATCAGCACTGTTAACAATGGCGAACCCTATTGCCCGGCACTTACTGCCTTGGGCAAAACTGGCATCAACTATGTCGCCGCCAGCACCTCAAAACCCTCGGATTCCTTCCCCGGCCTGACCGCGATCGTCACAGGCGGAAGTCCGGCGCTGACAGGCGTCTACTACGACGTTGCTTATTCCCGGAATTATGATGCGCCCGCGAAAACCACCGGCAACGGCGTTGCGGCTGGCCCCTGCACCCCGAACGCAATGCCAACGGGTACCACAACCGAGTATGAAGAAGGCATCGACATCGACCAGACCAAAGTAAACGGCGGCGCACCCGGCGCTTCTCTGACCGACGGCGGGCTTGCCTCCATCGATTCCCGGAGACTGATCCGCGACCCAAGTAAAGGTTGCAGCCCCGTTTTCCCGTGGGAGTTCGTCCGGGCCAACAGCATCTTTAGCGTCATTCACCAGGCTGGCGGGTACGCAGCATGGTCCGACAAGCACCCCGCGTACGCTTCGGTCGCCTCTGGTCTTGGCCCCGCTGCGCTCGACGACTTCTACGCGCCTGAAATCAACTCCAACGTCATCGGTCTTCCCGGCGTTACGACGCCGACAGGCATATCCTGCTCCACAGTCCTCGATCCAGGCTCTGACCTGACGGCCTGGACCAACAGCTTTCAGAACATTCAGTGCTATGACACGTTGAAGGTTGACGCGATCCTCAACGAGATCGATGGGAAGAACCACCTCGGAACCAAGAGGACTGAAGTTCCGACCATCTTCGGCATGAACTTCCAAGCCTTGAGCGTGGGCCAGAAACTGATCGAGCAGAGCAACAATGTGACGGGCGGATACTTGGATGCCGCGGGCACGCCTAGCGCGGCGCTTCTGGGTGAGTTCCAGTTCGTCGATGCCTCAATTGCGGCATTTGTCAATGAGTTGAAGGCAAGGGGTCTCTACGACTCGACTCTAGTCGTGATCACTGCCAAGCACGGCCAGTCGCCCATCGATCCCAGCCGTTATGTCGCTCAGACTCGCAACGGCACTTCACCCGCCACCCTGCTCTCCAATGCGGGCTTTATTCCAGATTCGGAGTCTACCAATGGCTCCGGCATTGGACCGACCGAAGATGATGTTTCGCTACTCTGGCTGAAGAGTTCCTCCGATACTGATGCCAGCGTCAAAATCCTCGAAGATAACGCCTCTGCCTCAGGAGTTGCGCTCGGGCAGATCTACTACGGCCCTTCGCTTGCGATTAACTATAACGATCCAACGGTAGACCCGCGCACTCCGGACATAATCGTAACTCCGAATGTCGGTGTCACTTACTCTGGCAGCCACGCCAAACAGGAGGAGCACGGCGGGTTCGCCCATGACGACACGAATGTCATGCTGCTACTGTCCCATCCGTCCTTCAAACCTCAGACGGTCCACGCCGGAGTGGGCACCGCGCAGGTGGCACCTACCATCCTGCAAGCAGTGGGTCTCAATCCGTCGGCACTGATTGCCGTTCGTGCAGAAGGAACGGATGTGCTTCCGGCGGTGGACCTCAAGTAGTCCCCGCCGCAAAGTCAGTCAACAAACAGTGGCCGCTCCTTCACGAGCGTCCGCTGTTTTTTTGTTTTACGACGGGCGAGCGAGTAACTGACGGTTCCAGGCACTATCGAAACACCAGGATGCTGTTGGTGACTCGCTCCACAAACCTTGCAGCGTCGCGCTCAGGAACGGTGCTGGGTAGATTTTGAGTTGGCGGATACAAAGCAGTAGAATCCCCCGCGAGGAGACATCCAGCCATGCAAGCGAACATCCTAACGGTAGTCTGGGAGTACCGATGGTGCGAATTGCAATCCGATGGCTCACCAAAGCGACGTGCCGTAATAGTCGGAACTCTCGAAGACTATCCAAACAAGTCGCTCGCGCAACCTCGGTCGACGCTTTGCGCCTAACCATCAACCACCGAACCCCTCAACAACTCATACAACAAATTAATCTGGAGAGATTTGTGAACCACTACCGGCAACACGAATTGCCGGAAATCTTCTACAAGGACAACAAGCAGGACAACCAGCCCGAGACCCGAGGGGAGCACAGGAAGTCTTACGCTACTCAAGATACTTACGAGGGGTATCTAAGAAAATGGATTCTCCCACTCATCAACCGCGAGTCAAAATAGTTTTTCTCGTGCTCACTTGTACAATCGCTTGCGGCCCGAGTCATGCGGCTCGTCCCTTCGCAGAGGACAGGCACGCCGTCACCTCACCGAGGACCTGCTCGTAGTCAGCGGCTATCGCCCGCTCCACATGAATACGAACGCCTTTTACGCCTGCTTCTTGCGCCAACCTGTTGAACTCACTCTGAAGAAAGACTTCCAACTGCTTCGGTGTCAAGACGGCAATGGGAACAGTAGCGGACTGGCCGGTCTCGGTCTCGATCTTCACGCAGTATGGGGATTCGGACTGTTGCGTTTCCGGATTCATGCGACACACCCTTTTATGGAGCGACGAAAGTGGCAGGCAAAGATCCTAGCATTTTAGCGCGTCCCGCCGTTCCCCTGCGCGATGCGGGGAATTAGTTGAGGCACGTCGGCACAGTTGGCGATAAATCTCTGTTATCAATACACATTGAGCGGCTAGATTTCATCGGTCGGAACACCGACGGCCGCGCTGTTACGAAATCGGAACAGGCCATTTTTCGTGCTACGGTTTTCAGCAGCCATTGTTTGCCTCCTCAGCGAGGCGATCTTGGTTAGGGCTGCAACCGTGTTCTAGCACGGGTGCAGCCCGTTTAAATCTCCGCATCACTTGGGGCAGCCCGCTTCTTCTTCCCTGACTTTTAATTGGCTTCCAGCGCCACGTCACTCATTTGAGTTGTGAGTGAAATCGCCTGTTGGTGTTGAAAAACTCGGTTCGAAGACGCGTTTTCCCTCAGGAGAGTTTCTTCCGGTTCGTGTTTTTCTTGCGGTAGTCTGTTGCTTACGCGGTTGCCATCGCTGGTTGCGCTCTCCTGTTGAGGAACCGCACCAGTCGTTCCAGGTTCTGTGCCACGGCAGCTAGGTAGAACTGCTCACGCACGAACTTGATTCTGCGTAGGTGCAGGCGCCGCAATCCAATCAGGTTCTTTAGTTCCGAGAACAGAGCCTCCACTTTCCGTCGCTTGCGTAGCGCCACGGCGAACTCCGGGGTCTTGGCTACCTCATCGGCCTTCTGTCTCGCCGCTTCGCAAGTATGGATCGCGATCGTACGGAACTTGCCGCGCGTGCACTGCGGCTTCTGCCCACATCCTCGACAGCGCTTAACCGTCGAGTAGTACCGGTGCGCACGGTTCCGTTTGTTAATACCCACGTAGTTCAGTGGCTTGCCTGCGGGGCAGAGATAGCAGTTTTCTTCCGGCACGTAAGTGAACTTCTCGATCCCGTATAGATCAGGGGGCGAGTTCGGACCTTCCTTCACCCGAATGTAAGGCGTAATCCCACGATCATCGAGCCATTACAGCATTTCCCCGTTGCCGTAGGTGTTATCGGCTGCCACCCCCTTTGGCCGCCGACCATATCGTTCGTAGTAGCGATCGATCATGTCGCGTGCCGCCGCACTCTCCTGACTCAAACGGGCGGCCGTCGCTTTTGTTTTGCTTGTCCAACGTCGCGCTGAACTCGAAGACGAGTTCCTGAAGAAGAATCTGCCGGGCTATGCCGATTACGCACGACGCGTCCTCGCAAGGCTAGCGCCCACAAGATGAAAAAATGACGGATCTCATTCCCCAACTGAGCGGAAACCGAGGCGCAGATAAGGCGCGAGGGGGACCAACATGTCAACCTCAATAAGCACTTCAGCAAGGCAACTCCCGATCCCTCAGCTTGTGGATACGCGCAGGGCAGCCGAAATCCTCGGTCGCTCTGCAGCCACCTGAACTGGAGATCGTTCGTCAGGCCCTAAACCACAACAATAGCCCCTGAAAAGCAAACAGTAATTCAGTATGAAAAAAAAGTTACGGCACACTTTACGGCACACCCGAAAAACCACAACCCGGTAAGTTATTGAAAAGATGGTGAGCGCGGTAGGAATCGAACCTACAACCTACTGATTAAGAGTCAGTTGCTCTGCCAATTGAGCTACGCGCCCGTGCTTTTGTTTTCAGTTAATTACGGCAGGTGCCATTTCGTCAAGAGTGGCATTGTGTCGTAATTGTGTCATAGACCTGCGGCTGTTCAGGACTACGCGAATGCGCTCAACCTGTTCCTTGGGCGGATGGTTGTAGCGCATCGTTGTTTTGGTGTCGCGGTGACCCATAAGGGTGCCCACGAGTTTTGGATCGCCGGTGGCGGCCATCGCCGTCGTGCCAAAGTCGTGGCGCCCACAATAAGGAACCAGGGCCTCTGGCAGTCCAGCTTTTCTTCGTGCGTTGCGAAAGACGGAATTTACCGTTGTCAAGTGTCCGGTCTTGGATCTGGATGTTGGGAAGACCCATCCTTGTGCGGGCATCGCTTGTTTCAGGTGCCTGCGTTTCAAGATGTCCAATACCCTATCACTCAAAGGAATTCCGGGCCTCTCCGCGGCTTCTGTTTTACCTTTGGGGTTGGTGTAGCAGAACCAATCCCAGTTGACGTATTCCCACCTCATGCGACAGACTTCGCTGTGGTTCCGCATTCCACTGTCTCGCGTAATCACAATCACGTCGGCCGCGTTCTCGGACAGCAATGGAAGAATCTTCGCCTCAGAAGCATCGTCCATAAGGAGCAAACGCTGGGCTTCATTTCGGAGTTGGAGTTTTGGACATCTTGCGACCAAACCGTCGTCCTTGGCTTTACCCAACATCCTGCGCAAGGTTCGGATAGCACAGTTCGCGTTGGATGGACCAGCGGAAAAGGTCGTCACTTCGACATGCTCGTCCCTGATCTGATCCATGCGAATGTGTTTCAGTTTGGTGCTAGCCAAAAGATTCCAGCCCTGGCGGTAATACTTCCGGGTGCTTTCCGTTATTCGTTGGCTGTTCTTAACCCAATTCAGAAATGCCGGAGAAAAAGCCTCCAGAGTCGGGGACTTGCGTACTAAAATCCCTTCCTCCCTGAGTTGGGCCATTAACTTCGATTCAAACAGTCTTGCCTTCTGTTCTGTCTTCTGCTTGGTCGATCCTCTGTGTCTCGAACCGTTCCATTCAAAGTCGTAGTGATAGAACGGCGATCCATCTCTTTTATAGACTGACACGCGCCGCCTCTCTTTCAAAGTGTTCGTCCCGCACAGAGAAAGTGATTCGGTTAGCGCGAACCCATTCTATCACCTCCTCTTTGACGTAGGCCCATTGCCCTTCCAGCTTGTAGCAAGGCGGACCTTTGCCTGCGGATCGCCATCGGCGGAGAGTGCTTTCGGGGCGACGCACCAAGCTCGCAGTTTCCTTCGTGGTCAGGAAGTTCATAAATTCGTCTCCCCGCGCGTTGCGGTTGTCCAAGGAATTCCGCTTGGAACGAGCGCAGCGTACTTTTTGTAGCCATGTAGATTTCTGATGAGAAATTCATCTTCCACTCTGGCACGTCGAAAGATGACGGCTACGAATCCGGCTGCGGGTGCGAGGGCGAGCCACGAGCCTATTGAAAGGGCAGTTGTTGGAACCGCAATGCACATGGCGAAATAACCGGGATGTCGGATGATCCGGTAGGGACCTGTAGCGATGAGATGGTGAGCTCGTTCTGTCTGAATTCGCATAACAGGTGAAAAGAAAGGATTAGCGATCATGGCCCAAGTCTGAAAAGCTCCACTGAGTAGGAATACGGCAAGGGCCAAGTGGCTGATCGACGGAGGGACATTGAAACCTCGGCGGCAGTGCCCTACCGAGAAGCCGGCCACGGCCAAGGTGAGCAGGAAGAGCAGACCTGTGGCGATTCGTGAGTCGTTGGCGCCTGGCTCTGTGGGCTTGGCGCGCTCTTGAGCCAAGCCGGGGTCTACTCCGAGCATCGTAGCCAGTAGCAGAAGTGAGAACGCGACAAGATAATTTCGGATGGAGGCGATGCGGGCTGTCCCCGTGGACAGGAACAGCAGGGCGGCGATTGACGCAGTGATGAGCGCCCAGCGGGTGAGAAGGCGTGTTGTTCGAGTTTTCATTGTCACTCGCCTCGTGCAAAGAGTTGTTTGAGTTCGTAGCGGTCGGTGTCGGAGTTGTAACCGATGATCTCCAGAACCTCGGAGACGAATCGTGTTCCGGGTCGCCGTTCAATGTGCACGAGCAGATTGAGAAAGTCGGCGATGTTGCTCTTGATCGCCCGATAAGGCAATTCGACATTGCTTTGCAGAACGCAACTGGTGAAACGGTTGATGGCCTGCAGAGCGGAATTGGCGTGGACTGTCGAGAGTGTTCCTGAATGCCCGGTATTCAAAAGCTGTAACAAGTCAAATGCTTCGGCTCCTCGAATCTCTCCAAGCAGAATTCGGTCTGGACGATGACGAAGGCTCGCTTTAAGCAGTTCCCGGATGGTCACGGCGGGAAATCCGTTCTGCACGACTCGCGCCTCGAAGCGCACAAGGTTGGGGGCGCTGATCTGAATTTCTGCGGTGTCTTCGATGATGAGAATGCGCTGGTATGCTGGAATGAATTGCGCCAGTATGGTTAGCAGAGTCGTTTTGCCTGTGCCCGTTCTCCGGGCGGCTCGTCGTGTTTCTGATGCCTTTTGTGGGATTGGGCTTCCGTGCTCTCCATCCGCCGCGACGGACGGGATTCAAGTTAATGATGTACCATCGTCGTGTTTCCCCTATGACGGTCAAGAAACATTTTCAGCCGGGGGAATCGGTTCCTGAGACCGCCGTGTATGCAGTCATTCACGATGGGCATCGGTCGATCCACCATGCTACTCTCCGGGAAGAAGAACTGTTCCCGCAATGCTCTAAGTGCGCAGACAGGGTTCGGTTTGAGATACTTCAGAGCGCATCACTAGGTCGCAACATCAGAGCGAACGAACAAACGGAAGGTAAAGGCCGTCGACGAGCAGGACGGAACAACCGAGCTATCTCCTAGATTTGAGATCCGAGGGATGAACAATGCAAGCATTTTACTCTGCAAAGCAATCCTCTGTTTTTGCAGCTACACAGTTAGTGAGTCACAGAAGGCCTGTTACGAAAAGGCACGGAAAACTTCCTGACCGTCATCGGAAGGCTGTGCCTTCTCAGCCCGAAACCTATCGGGCTGGTGAGTTTGTCAGACAGAGTGGCATCTATGAAGCGGTCCACGAAGGCGCGCATCGCGGCCCGCACGACGTAGTCATGATTGAGTCAGATTTATTCCCGCCTTGCGACACCTGTTCCGATCAAGTTCGTTTCCGACTTGTTCGGTCAGCACCCTACATCTTCACCGACGAGGATTTCGAAAAGCCGCGGTGACTCCTATCCGCGTGTTTTCTTTTCAGGTTCTTTCCCTTCGGTACCAAAGATCAGTTGGAACCGAACCCGCTTCCCACATTTGGTACAGGTCGGAAAGGTTTCGTCCGCACGAAAACTTACTTCGTGCGGTCGCCGGTGCCGCTGATGCACCACCCTATAAATTCCCGGCTTCTGAACTTTCTCGCCCGGCTTGTGCTGTGTCTTGCCAGAATCGGAAACCATGGGCCCACCCGAGTTGCACAGGAAGATTCTGTTGTTGAACGGTCGTTTTCGAGTGCAGGTCGGCAACCGTCAAAGTAGATTCCATAAAGTCCGGATCTTCAGAGATGTGAGGAACGGCCTTCACGAGTTTGTATCTGACCTTTTCTCCGCAGTTGCGGCAGTATGGAAAGATCCCGTTTAGAGTGAGAATTATGGTGGTCCTGGGCTCGTCGTAATGACAAATTTCATATACGCCCGATTCGGAGACTGGTTGGCCCGGCGAGTATGGGCAGTCTGACTGATCAACTCCATTGGATCGCGCCGCAAAGTCTTCCATCGTTTCACCTCTATCTACTCACATCCTGACCGTTAGCGAAGGTTTCAAGTTGTCAGGTGAAGAGAAGTGACCGCGGCTTCGCCACCGAAGACAGAAAACCTCTCATCGCAAACCGCGACTAAGATGCTGATCACACATCGCAGAGTTGGTTTGGGGAATTGAGCTAAGGCACAGAGTGCGTCTGCCTAACGGATATTACCTACGCGGTTCTACAGGTCGCCGCGCTGACTGGGAATTTAGGTGGGCTTTTTTTCGACCGCGTCAACTGGTGCCTCGATGGTGACGTCGACCTGAGCGCCGGCTTTCAGTCGAACCTTCTCTCCAGCAGAATTCTCAAGTGAGTTTTCAACGCGGATCTCTCGATACAAGTCGTCAGCTCCCTGTATCGCAATCTGCGCTTTTTCGGGTTCATTGGGAGTGATGGGTTTGACGATTTTTTCCACAACTGCGGGTAGGGTAATAGCGGGCTTTTCGACTTCAACGTCCTCGGCTTTCGTGGCATCGTTTACCATGCGAACTCCTACTCTAGCTTGCTGACAAACCGTTTGCCCTGTACCGCTGCCTGTATAGCTGGAATTAGGTCGGCTGAGGCGGCGGACTTCACAACATATGCGTGTCCGCCACTTGCGAGTGCCGCCTCGGCTATCCCGGACAGCTTGTGCTGGCTGAGAAAGACGATTCGAGCCTTTGGAGCAACTCGACGAATGCGGGCTGCTGCCTCAATACCACCGAAGACGGGCATGCTGATGTCGAGCACAACGATGTCTGGTTGAAGTTCCTCAGCATGGCGGACGCCCTCCAGCCCGTTTACCGCTTCGCATATCACTTCAAAGCCAGTCTGACTCGTTAGGCGTTCGCAAATTTTCTTGCGAACACTCTCATTGTCTTCAACAACCAAAATCGTCAGGGACTTTGGAGTATCGGCCTTGATCACGGCATTCCCTCGAGTCAGCAACGGTTCTACTGCTGGATTATCCGAAAATGTCGTGTCGCCTTCTGCAAGATAGATCTCAGGAAAACATCCGCCGCCACGGTCTTTTGGAATGAAGAATCCCATGACGATCACGCCAACTGCTCAGTATAGTTGACTGTGATTGTCTGTTCGATACATTACATACTGTAGGCAGCTCCTTTGAACTGTGGAAAGGGCCTTGCGGCCTTGGCACCAGACCCACTTCTCGACACAAGAAACAGGGGTGACTATCGTGATTCGGTCAGCGGGCTAGGCCGAGGGTGAGTGGATTGATGGGTCCCTCATCATCCAGATCGGGCAAGGCGTAAAGCTGAACTTGGAAAGCAGTACCGTCACGTTGATAAGGAGCGGCGTGAACCAATTCGAATTCAACCCTATCGCCGCATTTGACGCAACGCGGAAAAGTCTCGCCCTTTAAGAGAGTGACTTCATGCGGCAGTCGATGTTGTTGATGAGAGACCTTGTAAACTCCGCTATCCGGGATCTGCTGGCCGGTTTTGAAAGGTGGCGCGCCCACAATGGGCGTGATTCTAGCGCAGATCATAAAGATGCGACGTACAGTGATCACTGTATTCGGAGGCGGAGCAAATAGTAAACCATTGGGGAAAAACGATTCCTTGCCTCCGGCGGACGTTCCTCCCAGAAAAAATCGCGGAATAAGGGGATCTAGCCCGTCATCCTTTTTTTTTGGCGCGTCCTTACAGGGGGGCTTCGGCCCAATCTAGGATTCCGGCGTCCTCGTTGGTCTGCGCGGGTGTGTAGCGCAAACGTGCGATGTAAACTTCCTATCGCGCTGAGACTCATCATTGCGTCGAAAGTCTCGCCGATAGGCGGATCAGTAGGGTTGAAGACCCATGCACATTGGGAACAGCCCAACCACGAAAACGCGGTTGGTCTATCCACACCAGCTCGCGCGGCTTAGCGCATTATATTTGGAATCCCACGCAAGGGTAATAGGACCGTTATTTACGGCGGCTTCCAACTGCCGGAAGATTGGGTCGTTTCGCACGGTTCTTGTCGGGAGTTCCGCCGTGCTCCGGAGGCGGTTCTGAAAGCTCCTTTGCGAGTGCAGTGGAGTTCCTTGCTGCCAAAGGTGACGATTCTCCGTCATCATCATGAAGAACGACGTTCAGTAGTGCACTGCGGACATGCAAGTTGTCGCCAGTGTCGTAATTGATGAAACCCAGCTTCCTGAACCGGTTCATGAAGAAACTGACTCGCGTGTAGTCCCGACCATCTCTGCCAGAGTTTCCTGACTCAGTCTTGGAACTGTCATTTCGGAAACGCCTTCTTTGCCGAAGTGGGCCATCAACAGAAGAACTCGTGCCAATCGCTTTTCGCTGGAGTTGAAAAGTTGATCGACCAAGTCGTCCTGGTAGCGGATGTTCCGCTTCACCAATTGCCTCATGAACATAGCCGACAATTTTGGCTCCATGCTCATTGCGTGCATCAATGCCTTCCTCTCAACATGCAGCAGGACGCAGTCCGTTAGTGCTATCGCAGAGGACATGCGTATGAACTGGCCACCCAAGCCACCTTCTCCAAAGAAATCGCCTTCGCTCAAGATGCCCAGAGTAGCTTCCTTACCAGCTTCCGACACGACGCTGAGCTGTACCTTTCCCTCTTGGATGAAAAACAGTCCGTCCGTCGCATCGCCTTGAGCGAAGATGGTGCTTTTCTTTCCAAACGACACCATTTCTCTTCCCTTGCCAATGGTTGACAAAAAGGTGCGGGGACTGAAATCGTTTTTCCTTGCGGTCGTGGCTTGGTTTGACACAGAGAGCCTTCCTAACGGAAGTGCAACCAGTGTCAATTATGGAGGCAGGGACAACTTTAAACTGATCTGTAATGCTCACTTGGTATCAGGCCGACTCCCCTAGTTCAGGACTGGGCGCAATTGCAGAGGTGATCTCTGCCTCGCTTGGTCGCGCAGCCTGCCGGCTCTGCCAGTCAGCTACCTCTGTTCCCAGGGTGCGCATACCATTCAAGGCGTTAGCGATCGCTTGTCTTTCTTGCGGTGTTCCGCCGTGATCCGCTGAAAGCACGCGCTGCCGATCATTTATTTTGCACTCCGCCGACTGAATTCGGTCGTGCTCGGGAGATTAACTTCAGAACCGTTGCCGCGGAAGCAGCGGTCTCAACGGCATTGTTGTACAGCCAGGAGGAACTGCGGGGCCGTATCATGCGATCGCGCAGGGCCACGACTGCCGTTCCACCTCCAGCGTCGCCCTCACGGGATCGAGAGCGCGCGTCTAGGCAGAACATAGTGGCGACTCTGCGCCTCCGGATTAAGAATCTTGAGGAGAAGAATCGCGAACTGACTGGCCTTCTGGAGTTGGTGTATGGGGAACTTGCCTCGGCACGCGAGGAGAACGCCTCCG
>Ga0207416_1003709_pt1 | contig 14165 bp, 19 predicted proteins | sample PaiPotPPM11metaG_FD_184107 | JGI IMG/M metagenome (GOLD analysis project Ga0207416, IMG submission 184107) | Iron sulfur acid spring bacterial and archeal communities from Banff, Canada, to study Microbial Dark Matter (Phase II) - Paint Pots PPM... ...
ACTTCATCGCGTCCTGCTTTCAGTCGGCCATCCAGGACGCGATGAAGTCGATCATCCCCGCCACCCGCAGAGAGCGCGTCACCAACTACGGCGATACCGTCGTGGTCAAAGGCAAGCAGCGCCCGACGGCGTTCACGGTCCAGAAGGGCGACGGCGCCCCGATGCTGATTACGGCGCAGGTCGAGGACTTCTTCGTTCCGGCGGCCGCCGTCGGCACCGCCGACTTCCGCCCCTTCCTGCACGTCGAATGGGGCCACGGCGCCACGATGGCCCGGAGCGACTTCGACGTGACCTTCCGCCAGCGCATTCCGCTGGCTTGCTCCACGGTCGAAGTGCAGGCGTTCATCGCGGCGCTGCCCTTCCCCGGGCAAACCGGGCGCGTTCCTTCCGTCCCCGATGATGCGCGCGCCAAGATCCGCGCGTTCGTGAGCGAGGGCCTCGACGGGATCCGCCTCTTTCCGACGCGGTGGATCACCCAGACGAACCTGAGCGCGGGTGTCATTGCCGACGAGCAGGCGCGCCTGGCCACGCTGCGCGCCTTCAATCCCGCCACCACCGAGTCCGGCGCGTCGCTCTTTCTCTTGCTCTTCGATCAGGACAGTACGCCGAGCGGCAACGAACAGCCCATCGACGGGATGCCGCTGCCGTTCAACACGCGGGCCTTCGGAGGCCTCGCGAACCTGCCCCTCGGCGAGACGCGCGCCTTCGTGCACGGCATCGCGTGGGGCGTGTCCTCCACGGCGTTCGTCCACACCCCCATCGACTCGCCGATCTTTCTCGTCGCCGAACTCGAGCAATAGCCCCCCGCTCCCCATCCTCAGGAGTCCTGCCCATGCCTGCCATGTCCGTATTTCCCTTTCCTGTCGTCGTCGCCCGCGCCGGGATCAACGGCGCGCGTACTTACGCTGTCTCGCCGGAAGACGTCACCGTCGTCGTGCAGGAGATGCCCGACGAGGGGCTCACCGTCCTCTTGCCCGGCGCCTCGTCGCCCGTGCCGCCGAGCGACGGCGATTTCTACATCACGGCCGACCCTCACGGCCTCATCACCGTAGACGACTCGCTCACGGTCGACGGCAACGGTTTTCCCATCTTGGGGATAGCCACTCTCGTGCTCACCGATCCGTTCTCGTGGGCCGCCTTTCAGTTCGACGCCCAGAGCAAGCTCTGGATTGCGTTCATCGGACGGCTGCCGCCCAAGCAACTCGAGCTGGTGCGACGCCGACGCCTGCTCGGCTTCGAGCCCAGGGCCTGAGACCCCACTCACCGCACGGAGATTCACCCCCCCCATGGCCCTCGATGACGCGTTCTGGCCTGCCCTCTGGAAGCTGGCGATGGCGACCGGCACTCGCCCGGAGCTGCTGCTCTGCGTCTGGTTCGCCGAGAGCGATCTCGAGCCCACCGCCGAGAACTCCGCCGGTTGCATTGGCCTCAATCAGACTTGTCCGAAGCCGAATGGCCCGGGGTTTCCGTCGACTCCGGCCGCGTACAAGGGGTCGCCGGCGAGCGCTCAAGTCGCATGGATCGCCCGACAGGTCGAGAGCGCGGTCAAGCTCAATGGCGGTCCGTTCCAGAGCGCCGCTCGCTACTGGCAGGCGAATTGGATGCCCGCGACGCTCTCCACGGCGAAGGCCCCTGACGCCGTGATCGCGGGCAAGGATGGCCCCTACGCGTGGGCTTATCGAGACAACGCCGGCCTGGACGCGGACAAGGACGGGCGCATCACCCTCCAGGACCTCGGCGACCGGCTCGAGCTCCTGGTGCTCTCGCGCGGAGCGCCCCTGACTCGCGCGATCCGCCTCGCGTACGCAAACCGGCCCGCCGCCGCTCCGTGGAGCGAGCCGGAGCTGGTCATCCACGAGCCCGCACCGGCCACGCCGTCAGGGGCGCCACCGTCCGCGGGGCCGATCGCGAGCGGCGGAATCGGGGGCGGTGGTGCGGCGCTCTTGACGATCCTCTTCGCCCTCGCCCTGGCGGTCGCGCACGGAGGTCGCGCATGAACCTCGAGCCCTTCGTCCATCCCGACCAGGTGCGCGCGCTCCAGGCACGGGTGCACCCGGCGATGGCGGCGCTACTGCGCGCGGAGCTCGCCGGCGACAAGGCGCACAGGGGCCGGGCGCGCGAAGCGGCGACCCTTGTCGCGGACTGGAACCGGTACCTGGCCGCCGAGGTGGACTGGCTCTCGGCTCCCGACGCCCTCGAGCACGGCCTGGACCTGGAGGCGCGCCTCGCAGGGCTTCAGGGCCCGGGCGGCCCGCGGCACGGCGCGCACAACAGGGGCCCCCATCGGACCGGCAGCGTGCTCGGCATGCCCACCGTCGGCGAGCTTTCCGATCTGCTCGACGCGTTCTCCTACCAGGTCGGCATCTTGACCGCCGCCTTCAACGATTGCGGCGACTGGCAAACGAAGGATCCGACTACGTACGCGCAGTGGCAGAAGGACTTTCAGAGCGCCATTACGCAATTCGGTAGCGCGTGGGACCAGGCGCACGCGCGGATCACGAGCGTTCCGCAAGCCGCCTGGAGCTTCTGGCCCGCGGGCGACGCGTGGGACAACGTGCTCGGCACCAAGCACCTGTTCACCGACTTGGACCGGAGAATGCGCGCGGCCGGCATCTGCGCGCCGCCCGACTATTCGCTCATGCCGCAGCCCAAGTCGTCCGACTTGGACCTCAAGGCCTACAACTTCTCGGGAGCGGTCTTGCAAGGCGTGCGCAGCGGCGTGAACGCGCTTGGAAACGCCGTCTCGAGCCCCGTTCCGTGGATCGCCATCGGGGCGGTTCTGGCCATTCTCATCGCATGGAAATTGGGGAAGTGACCCAACTCACCCGAAGAGCAGAACCATGAATCAGCAAGAAGATATGCGGGATTGGCTCGAGGGGGCCCTCGAGCAGGGTACGACCCGGCTCGAGCTGCGCGCCAAGCTCGACGACAAGCGGGTGCGAGGCTGGAACTTGGCGGGCCCCGGCACCGCCGCGAACGACACCGGCGGATCATCCGAGCGGCTAGCGAGGATCGCTCAGGAGGTGATCGCCGCTGCCACACGCGACGGACGCGCCCAGCCCGCGTCGCGCGTCGTCTACGTCCTCTTCGCCTGCGGACCGGAGGAGGACGAGTACCTCGATCGCTTCTTTCTCCAGGTCGAGGGCAGAAGCACCAAGGGCCGCCTGTCGGGGGAAGAGGACGAGCCGGCGACGCTCGCCGGCCTCACTTCGCAAATGATGCGCCAGAACGCCGAGCTCCATCGGCTGCTCATCTCGGCGCAGGAGGGACGCGCCGAGGCGGACGAGCGCATGAACGAGCGGCTCATGAAACGAGTGGAGGAGCACGAGGACAAGCGCGCCATGCTCCTGGCCACCTGGGAGGAGCTCGCGTTGATGCAGGCGGACCGAGAGAAGGCCCGTCGCGAGGCGGACATCGTCGAGAAGCGACACGAGTACCTGAAGACCAAGCTCGACATGGTGCTTCCGGTCGTGCTCAACGCGGTGGCGACGCGTGGCCGGCTTGGGGCTCCGGCCTTCTTCGGCGAGGAGATGCTTCGCCAGCTCCTCAATTCGCTCAGCCAGGAGCAGGTCGACGCCATCCAGCAGGGGAGCCTGCCGCCGCTCGACGACGACCAGAAGATGCTGCTCTTCACGCTGTACCAGGCATTCGGCAGCAAGGAGAGGCACAAGGAAGAGCAGGAGAGGACAGCTTCGGGCAGGCCTTCGGCGAGCGGCGCACCAGGACCGGAGGGAGAGACGCCATGAGCAGCCGCGCCATCGCCCCCGGAGCGGACGGGTCCTTCACGTTGCGGAGCGGTCGCCTCTATCGGCTGCTGGTGCTCATCAACGGGCCCCCGGCGGAGGCCGAGCTCGAGGGGGCCCTGGTCAAATCGGGATTCTCCGAGGCGGATCTCGCCCTGTCGTCGGAGCGCACCTGGCGATTCGAGCGTCCGCACGACTGGCCAGCCGAGCCGCTGCCTGCCATCGCCGCCAACGAGCAGCTCGCGCGCATCTCGGGGTCGTTCATGGGCGGCACGATCCGAATCCGCCCGGATACGCCCATCGCCGGCGGGGGAACCTTCACGATCCTGGCCGCCTGGGACTACGGGCCGGCGCGCGCCCATCACGCGCCCGAAGCCGAGGGCGAGACGACGGGCGCCGCGCGCCCGCGTCCGGATCCCATGAAGGTCGTGCTCCTGGCCGGGTCGGCCGCCGCGCTCACGGGCATTGGGTGGGCCGCCTGGCGGGCCGTATCGCTCAACCGCCGTGTGCGGCGCGACGAGGAGCGTCTGAAGTCGCTGGCCCTGCGTGCCGACCGCGCGCGAATGGCAGGCCGCGTGCGCGCGCTCATGAGCGAGGGCCACACGCCGCGCGATGCCGAGGCCATCGCCGCGACCGAGCGCGACCAAGGTTTCAAAGAAGACCCCGACCCCCACGCGTGTCCGCAGTGCGGCGCGCCCCAGTCCGGAGAGCGTTCATGAAGAAGAAGAGCAAGAAGAAGCCGCACCACACCAAACTCCACGGCGCCGCGCTCAAGGCGTGGAAGAAGAAGCACGGCATGCGTGTGGGGCGCAGCGCAGCGAAGCGCCCGGCCGCTAAAGCACGCCACGCCGCCGCGCGGCCTCGCAGTCACCCGACGCGAAGCGCCCCGCGGCATCCTCCGCGCGCGCGCCCGCACACGGCGCCCGTCCGTCACCACCACCGCTGCCCCTACTGCGGTCATGACGCACGGCACGACGCCAACGTCGGCTGCCTGCACTTCGACGGCAAGCACTTCTGCACATGCCGTCATCGATGATCCGCTGAGTCACCCCCCCGCGCTTTCCCCGCGAGAGAAGACATGGAAACCACAACGCACGATACGGATACGCGCCCCTTCACCGTCGCCGACCTCGCGGCGCACGTCGAACGTGTCGAGCACGCGCTCGCCACGGCCGGGATGTCCGAGGTGCTGGCGCTGTTCCACCGCCTCAACGCGGCAGCCCAGCGCAGCGGACTCGGGGGCTCGCGAATCCCCTTTGGTCTCATCGGCCAGCCGATCGACCGCGGGCAGGATCTCGTCGAGATCAAGCCCCAGATATGGTGCCAACCCGAGCACCTGGTGCTCACCGCCGAGACCGCGCGCGGCTTCGAGCTCGTCGACTTCAAGGTGGGCAAGAACTCGCAGTTTGGCGGGCTCGAGTGTCTGCCGCTCGATACCTTCAGCGTCGATAGCTACGCGCGCGGGGGAGAGCGGCTTTCGAGCGTGCAGGCGTGGCACGGCACCGACGTGTGCCTTCCGGGGATGCCCATCACCCTCTTCGTGCACGCGCTGCGCCGAGGGCCGATCCAGTTTCGCGGGCTGCTCTGGTGCCGCGGGCGGTGGATGCCGTGACCCAGGCGACTCCGCTCGTCAGCTCCTTCCCGGTGCCCCCCTCGGGATCGGACTACCCCGTGATGCGCGGGACGCGGTACCGCGCGACCGTCAGCGTCTCGAACAACTTCGACCGCGGCGCCATCGCCGGCTACCTCGTGGGACACGGCTGGAGCAGCGTCCAGCTCTGGGAAGGGAGCGATCCGTTGCCGGCCGACTGGCCGAGCGGCGAGCACCTCTCGGGCCTCGAAGACAACCATAGGTGGCTTCGAGGGGAGGCGACCCGCTCGGGGGAAAGCAGCTCGCTCGGCACAAGCTCACCCTGGCCCTTCACGATCTACCGCGTCGCGAACCTCTGGCGGGTGGTCGCCGCGCCGGCGCCGTCCGCAGCGGCTCCGACCTCCGCGCCGCCCGTCATCGGGCCCGGAGCGGGCCCCATGGGACTCGACCCGGGCATTCCCCAGCACCTCGGCGCCGCCGTCTTCCGCGCGTGGAGCACCGAGACCGATCCTGCCGCGCTCCGCGCGCTCGCGGCGACCCTGCGCATGGGGGGCTACCCGATTGCGGCCGACGTGCTGGACCAGCAAGCGCTCCAGGTCGAGGGTCCGGCGCAGCCCCAGCCCCCCGCGCGCCCGCGCAGCCGCCGCGCCCTTCATGCTGCCGCCGCCATCGGCGGTTTCCTTCTCTCCATGCTCGCGTCGGCCCGGAGGTAGCCCCGCCATGCTGCGCAGGCTTCGCAACGCTCCGACTACGGCCCTCATCACCGCCGGTGTCGCCGTGGGCCTCTTCGTCGGGCGTTCGATCTCCGAGCTCGTCCCCGACGTGCTCGGCGTCGGCGCCGCCATGTTCGCGGCGGGTCTGCTCGTGGGCGTCATCGTGGGCCTCGGCTGGCGCACGCGACCTGGGCGGACCCCTGCGGCCCAGTTGCCGCCCAAGGCTCGCAACGAAAGGACCCACAAGCCGTGAATCCCTGGATCGGAGTCGCCCTCATCGGCATCGGCGTCGCCGCCGACGTCGTTCTGACGCTGACGCACAACCAGGTCCCTTCGCTCGTCGTGAGCGTCGTCGTCGCCGGCATCGGCGTCGTGCAGGCGTTCGCGCACGCGCGCTCCCGATCGAACGGCGCCTCGGCGCCGCCCCTTCCCAGGAAAGAACACACCAACGGTACCGGAGGAATCGAATCATGATGACACGAGCTCAGGGTCGCGCGCAGAGGCGCGCATTGATGAAAGAGATCGCCCGCGAGCACCGCAAGCAGACGCGCGAGAAACTGGGCCGCCTTCGCCAGGAGCTACGCGACGCGCGCGCGCTTCGCCGAAGCGAGCTTCGGCAGGCCAAAGAACGATGCCGAGCCGCACGCCTTGCGGTGCGCGCCGAGGCGCGCGAGCTGCGGGCGCGCGTCCTGGCCGAGCTTCGCGAGACCATCCGCCGCGACCGGGTCAAGGCGCGCGAAGTGTGCGCGGTGGGGCTGGCCGAAGCCCGCGGCATCGCCGACCGAATCGAGCGCGCACGCGCCGAGCTGCACGCCGAGCGGTCCTACCACCAGGAGCTGCGGCGCATCGAGCGCGCCAACCGCGAGCGGCACCGCGAGACCAAGCACGCCAACCGCCGCGAACGACGCGCCGAGAGTGACGAGCTGGTCAGGTCCAACATACCCGAGGAGCTTATGGGCCTTTGGGAAAACGTGAAAGGATCCATTCGTGGATCGGATCGCATGAGCCGCACAGAGGCCTTTTTGAAATACGCAGAAGAGCACCCCAATGAGGTGATCGCCATTCTGGAAGATCGCACCGAAGCACTGATTCGCGATCTCGAAAAGAGGGAGCTCGAAGCTCGTCGCGAGCTTCGCCGCGGGCCCCCGCGCGAAGTGTACTCGGACGTGGTGCCGTTCTGACGACCTTCAGCCCTTCTTGACCTTATTGGCGCCTTGACCTCCCGATAACGACCTGTCCCGAGACCGCGTGATCGGTCTCGCCAAAGGCAAGTAGTGGAGGCTGCGGCCTGCGTGCCGCTCGCTTCAACGCCGATCGTCCATCTGCAACTCGTGCTGCGAGGAAGTACACCCATGAAACGAACACTCGGTAACACCCTCTTTACGTTGGCGCTCGCGCTGGTCGTGGCCGCGTCCTGTTCGGATCCGGCACCCGGTGTTGAATCTGCGTGCCCTGCCCTGGAGGTCGGGGCGGGGCCGCCACCCGTGATTGCCGCGCAGGACCCCGGTCCGCGCGCGGGGAGCGCACGGGCCGGAGGCTACTATCCCACGCTCAGCGCGGGAGAGCAGGCCGTCTTCGCCCAAGCGCTCGAGCGCTTCCAGGAGGTCGACTCGGTATCCGGCGCGGTCTCGGGCGAGTCGGGTGTCGGGCTCGGACCGACGTTCAATGGCAATAGCTGCGCGATGTGCCACGCCCAGCCGGCCGTGGGGGGAAGCAGCCCAGGGCTTCGCAGCCCTCAGCGTCCGATCCCAAACCCGCAGCTCGCGCTCGCGACGCTCGACGGAGCGACCAACATCGTGCCGCCCTTCGTCACCGCGGACGGCCCGGTGCGCGAGGCGCGCTTCGTCTCCGTCGCGGGTGCCGACGGGGCCGCGCGCGACGGGTCTGTGCACGACCTCTTCACGATCCGTGGGCGCAAGGACGCGATCGGATGCGAGCTCAGCCAGCCGGACTTCGCGTCCGAGCTGGCGACCGGCAACGTGATCTTCAGGATCCCAACGCCGCTCTTCGGCCTCGGCCTGGTCGAAGACACGCCCGACGCGACCCTGGCCACCAACCTCGCCGCCGACGCGGCGACCAAGTGCGGCCTCGGCATCGCCGGGCGCTTCAACACGAGCGCCAACGACGGCACGATCACCCGTTTCGGATGGAAGGCGCAGAACAAATCCCTCCTCGTCTTCGCGGGCGAGGCCTACAACGTCGAGCAGGGGGTCTCGAACGAAGCCTTCCCGAACGAGCGATCCGCCGCTCCCGGCTGCGTCTTCAACGCGACGCCCGAGGATTCCACCAGCCTCACCAACCCCAGCGACGGCACGGCCTCGACGACGTCCTCCGACGTCGTCAACTTCGCCCTCTTCGCGCGCTTGTCGGCACCCCCGGCGCCGGCGCCGTTCTCGCCGTCGGCGGAGGACGGGCAAGCGCTGTTCGCGCGCGTCGGCTGCGCGCAGTGCCACACGCCGTCGCTCACGACTGGCGCCTCGCCGTTCACCGGCATGTCCCGCGTCACCTACCACCCCTATTCGGACTTCGCGCTCCACAGGATGGGCACGGGGCTCGCCGATGGCGTCGAGCAGGGCGCCGCCGCGGACGACGAGTTTCGCACGGCACCCCTATGGGGACTCGGTCAGCGCCTCTTCTTTCTGCACGACGGGCGTACCAGCGACCTCGGGGCGGCCATCGCGGCCCACGCGAGCCCCGGGTCGGAGGCGAATGCGGTCGTGCGGATGTTCAGCGCCCTCTCGGCGCCCGAGCAGATCCACCTGCTCGCGTTCCTGCGCTCCCTCTAGCCGACCAAGCGAGAAGACGTGCATTGCGCGGGTCGGGCAACTTGCTGTCAGCGAGGTGGCGGTCCATACACCCGTACCGAAGCGAGCTTTCGTGCCGGCTGGGTTCGCGGCTCATGCACACTGCGTGCGCGGGCGCAGGCTCTTCGCCGCCGCCTCACGACGGATGAGCCCACGGACGTAGCCGGCTGCTGTTGCCTCGAGCCCCTCGGGGCTCAGCTCCGAGGAGCGCAGTTGTACAAGCTGTTCGAGGAGATCCCGGTCCTGGCGGGTGAGTCGAAGCGTCAGGGTCGTGTCCACGACGCTTTGCCTGTTCGCGCGCGCAGGGCGAGCCATGATAACCATCAGGCGTGCAAGCGGAGCACCCGACGCGGGGAGCGCTGGATAGCGCCCCGTTTCTTGAACACGGGATCATCCGCAGCGGTGGCGCAAATGCTCAAGCGAGACAAAAAGCCTCACCGAGGAGGCTTGCTTCTCGCTGCCACTCCCTCCGCGTGGCCGAACGCAGGTCCGGAGATCGGCGCGCAAAAAGCCCGCGAGCGAGCGAAACATTTTCGGCCTTCGGCTTGCAAGACCCTTGTAAGAGCACGCGCGGAAAGATCGCACCGGAAACACGATGGGATGGCTGCGCCCAGCGGAAGGGAACGACGAGTGACGTACCGCAATGGATCCGCCGCCGCAGCTTCCGCCGCGTTCCCCTCGGAACCGCCCTCCGAGATCAGCGTGGCGAACCGTATCGGCCAGCTCCACGCCGCTGGCGAGGCGCTCCAGGAGGTCCTGCACGACGCTCAGCGATTCGCGGCGCGCGCTTCCCGGCGCGTGCCGGCGAGAGAGAGGGTCGTCCTCCTGGTGGACGATTCGAGCGATACGCGCGACCTCGGCGAGATCGGTCTGAGCCGCCAAGGCTTTCACGTCGAACAAGCCGCAGACGGGTTGGAGGGTGTCAAGAAGGCGATCGCTCTTGTGCCCGACGTCATCGTGATGGACTTCGAGATGCCGGTCATGAACGGCGGAGAGGCCGTTCGCCGCCTCGCCTCCGACGACCGTACGCGCAGCATCCCCGTCGTGATGGTCTCCGGGGCCCCCGATCGAGTTTCGCGCGAAGTACGGCTGGCCTGTGCCGCCTTCCTTGCCAAACCATGCTCGGCCGACGACCTCGGCACGCTCCTTCACTTGATCATCGGGGCTCGCGGCGCTGCCCCCGCGAGCGGCTCACGGCCATCGCTCATCGCGTTGTCCACCAACAACAAGTAGCGAAAGCTGATGGCGCCGCCGCCTCTGCATCCCCTTGGGGGTCCCGGCGATCGAACCACGCGGGCCTTCGTGCTCGTCTGCGATTCGTGCGACTCCGTCATGGATCCTGACGGTCGCGGAATGGCGCCCAAGAAGCACGCCGACAGCGATCCGAGCGACCTCGCGCCGCACTATGAACGCGCTCCCGAGTTGATTTTGACGGCGCATCGTGTTGGTTGGACGAACGCGGGCGAACGCTGGTCGTGCCCCGACTGTTCGCGCTCAGCCAGCGCGAGCAAGACGCCGTGAGAACGAGGCGCCCGCATGGGACTGATCGCGATGGGCGGCAGAGTGCTCTTGATCTGCGATGGCTGCGAGAGCGTTCTCATGGACCGATGGAACGCGCAAGCGCTTTGAGAACGCGATCGATTCCGAGCTAGGACGAGCCACGGGGCCGGCGCTCGAGGTCCGAGCCTCGGCGACGAAAGCGGGGTGGAAGGAAGAAAAAGAAGAAGAGGCGGCGCCGGCGCGGCGATGGTGCTACCTGGGTGCCGTCCGACGCCGCGTCCACCGCCATGCTAGTCTTGCCCTCGGGCAAGGCATGGAAGGGTCAGCCGTGGGCCTGTTCTCGTACGATCACCTTCAGCGCTCGGCCTTGCTCGTCTGTGACGAGTGCGAGCGCGTGCGACTGAAGGATGGCCGACTCTCCGAGCGGCGGCTACGCGACAGCTCGCCCGACGAGCTCGTGCCGCACTTCGGTGCTCGAGAGGAGATCACTCGTCCGGCCATTCAGGCGGGTTGGACGGCTTCGAGCGGGCTGGGTGATGCTCGGGCACGGTGGACGTGCCCCGAGTGTGCACGGCGAGACTCTTCGAGCCGACCCGCGCCACCCGCCGAGCCGCCCAAGGCGACGTAGCCCCCTCGCGGTATCGCCTCCGCACAGGCGAGGCGGGTGACGCGTTCGTTGACGGGCCCGATCTTGCTAGTGGTGCTCGCGGTCGCGGTCGCGGCCTGCCGGCACGACGCGCCATCTACGAGGGCAACGCCGCCCTGGATGCTCACGCGGCTCATCGGCGGTCCTCGTACCGCTTGCGCTTGCTTGTTCTTCTCCAGCTCGCAAACCGACGTGACGAGCTGTGCAAGGAAGGGCCCGACGACCTCGATTGTCCTGGTTGGCGGACCCCTCGTGAAACCAGATGCGCTCCGGAAGGAGCTTGCAATGCCTGATGAACGCCTCTCGACCGGCGCAATAGCGCCGGGACGGCTTGGATGGATGCTCACGAACTCCCGCGCGGTCTTGATGGAACGTTGGTCGGCGCGCGTTCTCAACGATCCCGATGTCCCGGACGCCAACCTCCTCTCGGCGCCGGCGCTCGAGGATCACATCCCGGAGTTGCTCGATCGGCTCATCCAGCGTCTCACCCGCCATCCGAAGGCCGGTTGGGGGGAGGACGTCGGCCGCGAGGTCGGCGCTTCGGCGGTCGGCGTCGCGCATGCCCAGCATCGCTTTCAACTCGACTATTCGATCTCCGAGGCCCTTCGCGAGCTCTCGCACTTCCGTGCGACGGTGCTCGATCTTTGCGTCGAGCAACGCATCTTACTCAACCCTGACGAGTCGGGCCTTCTGCACGCGACCATCGACGAGATGATGCGGACATCGGCGAGCGAGTTCGAGCGTGCGGCCGTCGGCTCGTGCGAGGTCGCCATGGGCGTCATCGCCCACGACCTGCGCAACCCGCTGAGCGCGATCTCGATGTACGCGGCGCGGCTTCGCGATGGCCATCCCCTGGACATGGCCAAGATGGCCGACGTGCTGTCTCGCAACGTCCAGACCATGGAGAGGCTCGTCGAGGACCTGCTCGTCTACTCGAAGATCGAGAGCGGCCAGTTCTCCGTCCATCCCGCGGACGTCGACCTGACCGCGCTGGTCCGCGCAGCTTGCGACAACTACTTGCCCGCGGCGCACCGAAGGCGCATCGACCTCTCACTCACGGTGCCCGATCACGAAGTCTCCGCGTACTGCGACGCGGATCGCATCCTTCAGGCGCTCGGCAATCTCGTGGGCAACGCGATCAAGTTCACGCCCGAGGGCGGATCGGTGCGCGTCGAACTCGAGCAGCACGACGGCCGATGCCTGCTGCGCGTGCGCGACAGCGGCCCGGGCATCCGGCCCGAGCACGAAGAGCACGTCTTCCGGTGCTTCTGGCAGGCGCCCGGCAGCAGCAGCCGCGCAGGTTTGCAAGGCGTCGGGCTCGGCCTCGCGATCGCCCGCGGCATCGCGGAGGCGCACGGTGGCGAGCTCGCGCTCGAGCGCCACCCGCCGCCCGGCGCGTCGTTCGTCCTGAGGCTGCCGTACAAAGGCTCGCCGCGGCCCAGCATTTCGCTACCGCCAGCGGCCCCGGTGGACGATCTCGCGTCGAGGCGCTGACACATGGTGATGCCGTGGCCGTGGCCCTTGCAAAGCCTGTCCTGGGGGGCGTGCGCATCCTGGTCGCTGAGGACGAGGATGACATCCGAGAGGCCCTGGCTGACTGGCTACAGCTCGAAGGCGCCGGCGTGACGACTGCCGAGAGCGGCGACGCGGCCTTCGCCGCGTTCCTGCGCGAGCGCCCCGACATCATCGTCTCCGATCTCTGGATGCCAAACGGTAGCGGCTACGACTTCATCAAGCGCGTGCGGCAACTGCGCCCCGAAGAGGGCGGGCTCGTTCCGGCGATCGCCCTGTCGGCCGCCGAGAACATGCCCGCGGCACTGATGGCCGGCTTCCACGTCTTCGTCGCGAAGCCCTTCGACGTCGGCAAGCTGATGGACATCCTCGCTGACTTCGCGCGGAAAAATGGCGGCCAAGCCGCCTCCCCATGGACGCTCACGGCAGTCGAACCGGGGCACCTGCTCGTCACGCTCGCTGGACGGGTCGAGGGCGGCGACATGCGCGCGATGACGAGGGCCCTCCTCGTGCACCTCGAGCAAGGACCCATTGAGCTCGTGTCCGATCTGCGGCGCCTCACGTCGTTCGCGCCGTCTGTCGGCAGCATTGCGGAGCGAGCCCTGTGGGCGCGCCGCGACCGCATCCGCGCGGTGCGTGTCATCGGCGGCTCGTTCCTCGCGCGCGTCGTGTCGGCCGCCGCGTGCAAGGTGCTCGGAGTCCCCTGCACATTCTGCGAAACGCTCGAGGGCGCGGCTCGCTCTGAGCCGTGAAGGCGGGATCTGCTCCCTTATGGGCCCGGCTCGATCGCTTTGTCTATTCGCACGCGAACCCGCAAGTAGAAGTTGTGAATGCCTAGACCCGAGAGCGGCATCACGAACGTTGTCCCCTCGCCGACCGCCCTCTCCGGAGTCTCGTGTGCCCAGGTGGAGATCGCCCGCTTGTAGCCGAGGGCGCGCAGGTGCAGCTCGCGGGCAAGCCCACGCGGCGGTACGCGCGCGAGCTGACGAGCCACGTCGTGCAGCACGGTCTCGGCACGGCGAATCTCCAACACGGGAGCCAACCCCAGCTTCATGTTCGCATGCATCGTACGTGGCAACGGTTTCGGGATCAGAGTTCTTCCGCAGACAATGCGGGTCGGCGCCGTGACGCGGGCGCAAACGAGGCCCCCCCCTTGCGCTCCGCTTCGTCGCCTGGGGCCAGTCGGGGCGAGCGGCTCCTCCGCGATTCGCCCCCTCGGTCGACGTCGCCTTCAAACGAGACAGCCGCCGGCATGCATTCGGGCAGACTGCTTGGGGACGTTACCGAGACTTCATGGTACCTTCCGGGCTCATCACCTATGGCGGCCAAGCGCGCAGAGGAGCTCAAGACGTTCACCTGGAAGCTCTCGCCCGAGGAGCGGGACCTGCTCCAGCGGCTCGTGCAGGCGCGCGCCGCCGAGGTGCAGGAGGCGACCGGGCAGCAGATCGACGTGAGCATCGCCTCCTACCTGCGCTGGCTGGTCGAGCAGGACGCCAGGAAGCGGGGGCTGCTCAAGCCTGCCCCCGCTCCCGCGCGTCGCAAGTGACTCACGCGAGCACGTCGCGCGCCTTGACGAGCCAGTCCTGCAGGCCGAACGCCTCGCGCTGCGGGCTCGGGATGCTCTCGACGACGCCGATGGCCTCGACGACGAGCGCC
>Ga0207416_1003712_pt1 | contig 14153 bp, 13 predicted proteins | sample PaiPotPPM11metaG_FD_184107 | JGI IMG/M metagenome (GOLD analysis project Ga0207416, IMG submission 184107) | Iron sulfur acid spring bacterial and archeal communities from Banff, Canada, to study Microbial Dark Matter (Phase II) - Paint Pots PPM... ...
TGAGATCGGAAAGATTGATGCAGGCTAACTCCATGTCCATTGAATCCATTGTAAGAAAGTACTGCGAATGATATTCACTCGTCCCTCCTACAAAGAAAATTTACACAGTTTGGATGGTGAATTATCGTTGCCTAAGGCCAGTTAAGTCGGTTCGCAATTATGATTCCATCGCTACCTACAGCGAGCATCTTTCAGAAATGCCTCTTCAAGGAATATCATCAAAAGTCTTGGTAAACACGACCTTGCTATGTGCTCCATGATTGTTCTTGATTTGACCAGACGGATCCTCACATCGAACTGTGTATTGTTTGTTTTCACACGATCATGGCCCTTCTTCGATAACCTGGAATAAGATATATTTTTAATATTATTTCGCATGGTAGCTAAAAAAAGTTGTCCCCCGCCTCTGACCCACACGTATTCATGGGTAGCCATACACGCGAATGTGTACTCCTCCTCGTGTACTCTCTATAACGGGGTGCCCAGTAATACGCGTATGTCGAGGAAACTAGGAACTCTCGACATCAGTGTAATAGCGCGCTACTGTCGGCAACAACGTGTATAAACGCACACAAATATAAAGATCAGCTAACGGACATTATTTGTGATAGATTTAGCTCAGCGGCAACTACTAGAACCCTTAACTTAAAATTATCACAGACCATTGGTTTAATTTCTCCAATATAACCGACTGTTAGTCCATCTACAATGATATCGGAGGATCTGCCCTGAACTAGGATGGCGTTTACATTGGATTTCGTAACAATCTCTTTGCCAAAGCTTGTCTTCAAAAACGTCTGAATAAGGGATTTTCCCTCAGTATAGTTTGCTTTAGAATGAGCGACAACTACACCCAGATTCCAATATTCCTTTATTCGGTCTCCCCGTTGAAAAACTTTGCCAACCTCAAAAAGCTTCTGAGGATATTCTTCATGTATATTGTGAGACAATGTTTGGATAAGAGAAGGAATTAGTGACTCCCTTAGTATCTCATGTTCGATACTTTTAGTTTTCTCTGCCGTCAAGATATTTTCATGTTCTGGTATACCCATTAATTGATAATGTATTTTCCTGCTGACAAGGTTAAAATTCACAACTTCTATCATTCCAAGTCCAGCCATCACCTCTTTGACTATATCCATGCAAACTGAGAGATAATTCCGCCTCCCTGAAAGATCGGATGAGGCTATCGTGGCTCTCAAATTGTATATACCATAGCCTACAGCTACCTCTTCTATCAGGTCGGTTTGATCAATTATATCCGTTCTGTATCGAGGAATAGTGCACTTGATAATTTTGCCAGACATAGCTTTCCCGTCCAACCTACTTTTCTTTAGACACTTCAAAATATCAGTAACTTTCAGATTCAGACCAAGTATTCTGTTGATATAGCTCGTTTCGACTTTGATGTAGGAAGGATCCATTTTAGGTGTCTCCTTATTTCGTCCATCAGAATTATGAGTCGAGACTGTTTGAATTTCAAAACCCGCATCATATATTGCCATAGCCATTACTGAAAGAACATCCTCTGCCACCTCTAGATTATTTGCCGTAACTTCAACGAAGAGGTTCTTTGTAGCTGTACCTATTCTTGTCAAATTACTGTTGACAATCGGAGGAAAAGACAAAACATTATTTTCGGCATCTTGGATGATTGGATATGCATTTGATTTTTGTAAAATGTATCCGTACTGTTTGCCAACTTCGAATTCTTTTAAAATGTGTCGTATTGTGTGGTTATCTGAATCTCCGAGAGGAGTGAACGAAAAATCCTCTTGCGCTGTCGTATATGTAACAGGAAATTTGATAGCATCTAAATCATGAATTCCAATTGAGGCCCTCAGTCTCCGCCTTCCAATCACATTCTGGAGGTCTTCTTGCATTGCAATTAGCTGCTTTATAGTTTCGTCATCAAGTTTACGATTTCTAGCAACCAACGATACGATGTATGGCCTGACCTGTCTTGTGGACATATCAACGTTGATAGCACATCCACTTCTTCCAGACAACTTAAATTCGGGAATTCCAGTTTCTATTCCTAACAATCCTTTTACGGCCCTCGCGATTCCATAATCTGAAGCAAAATCAGGTCTGTTAGGATTGTACTCAATTCTGACCGCCGCATTGTCGACGCCCTCGATATCGACTCCAATAAATGGAACGATCTTCAAAATATCATCTAATTTTTCGCCCGGGAAGAATTTATTCAACCTGTCGAACGTGAATGCTACAACTGGCATCGTGGAATACTCCTAAGCCAACCTAACTTATTCCGATAGAGATCACGCACATCTGTTAGTCCAAAACGTAACATTGCAATTCTTTCTAGACCGCCTCCCCACGCAAGCACCGGATTATGTATACCCAACGCTTTCGTCACTTGAGGCCTAAAAACACCCATTCCAAATAATTCGACCCATTTCTCCAGTTTTTCGTTATATATCATAGACTGGAGAGAGGGTTCTGTATAAGGAAAAAATGTGGGCCAGAATTTTATTTTTTTAATACCTAATCTTGCGTAAAATTCGAGCTGCAAACCCATCAAATCCTGTAACGAAACTTTACTACCGGTAACTATTCCTTCGATCTGAGTAAACTCCGCGAGGTGTTTATATGATACCTTTTCATTCCTGAAAACTCGACCGATCGAAAATATTCTGGCGTTTTCAGGTTTATTATCTGCAAGATACTTTATAGTAACGGCTGTTGTGTGCGTTCTAAGAACGATCCCCTTTGCATCATCAATATTCCATTCATATTTCCACCCATCTTTGTGCGCGCTGGAGATTTTATGAACTTGATCCTCGGTAGCAAATTTGTCCTGCTTTATTTGTGCCAAATAGAATGTATCTTGCATTTCCCTTGCCGGATGATCTTGTGGAGTGAAGAGAGCATCGAAGTTCCAAAAACTCGATTGTGTGATTGGCCCTTCAATTTCGGTGAACCCTAAGCCAACAAAAATTTCACTTATTTCATCGATGAGATTCGCCATAGGGTGCTTTCTTCCCGGAAATAAAGAACGTACCGGGGCTTGAACGTCCATCGGAGGGAGATTAGTGCTCTTGAATTTGCCGGTTGGAGCCTTTCTCTGAGTTAGTACTTCTAACATCAATCCTGATTCGGCAACAGAGGATAGCGCCCTTTTGCCAGGTTCTAATAGCGTGACAGTGATTTCGTTTGGTAGTTTATCTTCCCTCACATAACCAGGATCTCGGCTTTTCAGCGAATTAAAGGCGTTCATTTCCTCAGACGTGAGATCCGACATTTTGAGATTTTCTTGTTCCCCGAGCTTGTTCAATAATTTTTCTTCGGCAGATTTATTGTCGGCTGCTAGCATTCGGACAAGTCTCTTCTCTCCGATCGAATCTCGCTGCTGTTCTATCCAGTTGTTTTGTTTTGCGTATCTAAATGCACTATGGCTCTCTTTTTGAGAAAAAAAACCTGAGTTCGATATTTCTTGAATCCGATTCTTGCCATTTTTTAGGTAATCTGCAAGCCTTCTTTCTGGCAAACCTTGCTTTATTGCTTGGTATCCACTGGTCCCTAGGGATATTGAACTCATTTCGTCAACATGAATCAAGCCTTTCAATTTCAGCCATTCTATGCCACGTCTTATCTGATCGATACCCAGACGAGTGTCCTTCGCTAGCTCTTCGATTGATTGTCTATTGCGACCGACAAGAGCTTCTAGTATGGATTTCTCGAGAGGATGGAGTGGGCTATCGGTGTTGCTGTTAGTCATCTGAGTGCAGAGATGTCAGAGAAAAAAGACTTTTTAAACGTTTAAGGTTTCTACTGCATGTTGGAGTTGAATCACAGTGAAGGATCTTCAGATACCAGTAATGACGAGGATGATAATAGCACTAATAATTCAAAACATGATTTCAAAGTTACGCCATGGGAAGTAGAGGGAGAAATAGATTACAACAAACTAATAGCCCAATTTGGTACCCAACCGATAACCTCTGAGATAATAGAGAGGATCAAACAAGTGACGGGCGAAGTTCATCCAATGTTAAAACTTCAATATTTTTTTTGTCATCGTGACCTTGACTGGATCTTGAATAAGCATGAGGAGGGAGAGAGTTTCTATCTATATACTGGTAGGGGACCATCAGGAATGGTCCACCTAGGCCATATGATGCCCTGGTTATTTACTAAATATATCCAAGAAAAATTTGGTTCGAAATTACTTTTCCAGCTAACGGATGATGAAAAGTTTCTACAGACCCAGGATCGTTCGAGAGAAGAGATTGGACATTACGCTTATGAGAACATACTGGATATAATTGCTGTCGGCTTTAATCCCGATAAGACTAAGATTATCCTTGATACAAGACATATACAGCACCTTTACCCTATCGCAACCGAAATTGCAAAGCGAATCACATTCTCTACTGCAAAGGCGGTATTTGGTTTCTCAAATTCGACCAACATAGGTATGATTGGATTCCCACCAATACAGGCGGCACCTTGCTTTCTACCATCAATCATTGAAAATAAGCCAACTCCTGTTCTCATTCCGGCTGCCATAGACCAAGATCCTTACTGGAGAGTAACGAGGGATGTGGCTGAACGTATGGGGTATTATAAACCTGCACAGATCCACAGTAAGTTTCTCCCAGGCCTTGGAATGGTAGGCAAAATGTCGTCATCTAAACCAGAGTCAGCCTTGTTCACAATTGATGATCCGGAGGTCATAGATAAGAAAGTTTCCGCTGCTTTCACGGGAGGTCAAGCGACAGTAGCGCTTCAAAGACAACTAGGTGGCAATGCATTAGGTTGTCCTGTTTTCTGGTATTTACGATATTTGTTTGATAATGAAAGACAATCAGACGAGCGGTTACTAAAATGCACAAGCGGAAATCTTCTTTGCGGTGAATGCAAGAGCGATTTGTCAAAGGAATCTCAAAAGTTTCTCGGGGAATTCAAAAAGCGTAGGGAAAAAGCAAAGGATGTTATCACTGAATTCATGTTCGATGGAGCACCTTATGAAAAGTGACACCTAATGAATGTGGAAAAATTTGAGTGCGATGATAAATATGAAGCTGAAAAGTTAGCAGGATTTTTAGCGACACAAAAAGGTAACTGCACCTTCCTTCAAGGGATAGCGGCCATAGTTCAGAATGAGGTAGTTATCATCCTAAAGGACAAGTCCTCACATAGTATTATAATGAAGGATCGCGACACGGCGGTCAGGTTAAAGTCATTTATAGAATATGTTCTTGTGCAAAAGAAGAGAATTTCCGCAAGTAATTTCGATGATAACGTGACAGAGATCACTATTCGTTGAAGCGAAGCGGAAAGACCGACCTGCATCGTTCTTGCGAAAAACATTAGGAAACGGATATCTTGAGAATTTCAGTGAGGTAGTTAGAAGATGCTTTGCAAAAAATCACAAAGAAAAGTACGTCTTTTGGAAATTCGGACCTCGTATTGCTGAAACAAAGAGAGATTTTGGCTACATGCAACATTTACGAAAACAAAACCAGACTTGTAATTTTTTAATTATTGCACGCCCTGTGGTATTAATCTCTAAATGATTCTCAAATTGTCCGGATTACAAACATGAACTGAAGATGGAACATTGGCACCGCTCGAAAGGTCCTGAAGTATAAAAGAATTTAACCCCTCTATTGCGCAGAACGTCTTGTATATTATTCTCTTAAGAAGGATCATGCAACCTGCTACGACGCATTCTGGAATACGAATTTGATTAATTAACGCAGTTCTTTGTTCATTTCTTGTATCAGTATTTGCTGAACTCTTCTAAAATAGAGACCAGTTGAATATGGCATCATGGGAATGTACTCATCTATAACTTGCATAACATAGGGAACAACTCTTTTGGATATGTCCACTCTAAATTTCATCCACAAAATCCTGTCCTGTGTGATGTGAATTTTCTCCTTGAGATGGGACGGAGCCGATTCAATCGCCTTGTCTTCGATCCTCTTATACCAATATGCAAGGATCTCAGGGTCAAGGCCTTCTTTAAGCTTATTTATACCCGTTCCGATTCTCAGGGTGGCAAAATTAAATGGCTTTTCATGAAACATCATGCGATCAAACTACCTTTCAGGAATAGGATAAAACCGTACCAATCAACAAATGTTGAGTTTTGTTATTCACCTTTTAATAATTTACCTTGAGGATCAATTTGACCTGTGCGTATGCGTGATGATGAAATAGGAGCCCCGTCTTCGGCCCTAATCATGTCCACAATAACAATGGTGAGGGGTTTGATGCCTTTATTAGATCGTATTTCATTGATTTCCGAACCCTTTTTCGCTGTTTCGGAGCTCGCGATGAGCGCATTTACTTCAGCTGAAATTACGGCAGGTCCGTATGTGCTGTTGAGCTTACTTATCTCATAAATGGCATCTCCGAAATTCGCTTGAATTACAAGTCGAAGGTTGGCTACTCTTTGTTCGTAACTATGAGTGATCTTGCCTTTCCCTTTTACCATATCCACAAATTCATCACTAGAAACCCCGATAACTACTCTTTTGCCCATCTCAAATGCTTTAGAGAGCAGAGCTAGGTGACCGATATGTATCTCATCAAAAGTCCCACCAGTCGCGACAACGTTAAACTTATCGGTCACACATTCTCTAATAATATGCACCTATTTACACGTAAATAGTCAGACATTCGGTGCAACTGACTCTACGTATATATAATTCCATTAAAAACTCAAAGTGTCTACAGACGTCTCGACAATTTCATAATGAAAAGCTCTAACATGAAACACATTGAAGGGACCAGCGTATGCCGTTTGTGATTAAAAAGATAAAAATTCTTCAAGTACCTTTCTGGAATATTTTTACACATTGGGGAGGACATACGTTTTCACACGCCATACAGAATATGCAGTCTTTTTCTCTAGCCATAAATGTTTTTTTCTCTGAGCCAGGATGTCCAGGAGTATCTAGCCATTCATAGACATTAACAGGACAGGCTTCAATGCATGCACCATCCGCTATGCATATATCAAAATCTACAGTTACTTGTGTGCCCCATATGCCCAGCTGTCCTGGTGGGTCTACTGGTCCCCATACTTTTATTCCTTGGAAACTGCCAACTACCTGCCTCTTTGATTTGAATTCAGGATCGATAGGACCTTCAGCTTTAGAATAATTAGTTCCAGTGCCACCAAGTGATATAGTGGTATCGGCACTACCTGCAGTCGTAGCAGTAGTAGCAGCAGTAGTAGTAATACTAGGAGTGGTAGAAGTCACACCGGGTCTTTGAACTCCAGTTGTCACAGGTTTTGGTGGAGCAGACGCCCTATTAGCGACCTGCGAAGCCATTGAATTTTGGCGTTTGACAACACAAAGCTGATTATGAACTTCCATCATGCTTTCGAGAGTAAGCGGGTTGCTATGTATCAAAAGGCAACCACAATCTGGACAAACATATTCTATCTCCGAAGACATGGGATTTTGTATAAGAATAGTACTTATTTAATCCTTCTTAGAGCTCTGATGAATGCCCCAAGCGAAGGACGAATTAAGAGCCACAAAATAAAAATTAGTTCGGGTTGGGGACAAGCAAAACAATAACGAAAAAAACGACAAGCAACAGACCTCCGATGTACTGATTGGTTCTGTCGGTTCTATAGTTATTAGCTAAGCATTTACAAAAATATGTGAAAATTAATAGTAAGGGTTCTTGCACTGGATTTCAGAGATGTCAGGGCTTGGTCATGGATACTGGGGCGAAGTTATCGAAGTGTTACGCCTTGTAATTCCAGTGTACGACAAAGTAAACAGGGCCATTTCATTGGGAAAAGACATGAAATTCCGACTAAAAGGAATACATGGACGCGTTCATCCGGGCAACCTTCTGCTGGATGCCGGCTCAGGTTATGGGAATATGTCACGAATTGCGCTTAACGAAACGAATGGCACATCTAAGATTATAATGTATGATCCTATCCCTGAAATGCTAGCTGCTGCAAAACATTCGTTCCTGCCAGGACCCTCCGGATTTACCATGTCCTCAGGAGTCTTCGAATATATGCCTTTTAGGAACAATATCTTTGACGCGGTTCTTTGTGGCTATTCGCTCCGAGACGCGATTCAGCTTCGATCGGCCATTTCTGAGATTAGTCGAGTCCTGAAGCTCGGAGGACGATTAATCATTGTAGATCTTGGTAAACCGGATAATCCAGTGATACAGGCATGTGTATCATTTTACTTGAGGCATATACTTAAGATTCTGGCCTTTGCAGTTGCAGGAAAAGTGGGGCTAAAATTTCAAGCTCTGTATGGTACTTATTGTAGATGGCCAAAAAACTCTGAGCTTAATAACCTGTTAAAAGAATATTTTTCCAAAGTAGACTTTGATACGGAGCTGCTGGGCGGAGCGGTTATCGTCGCGGCATATAAATAGGTCTCAATTAATCATGTTGAATAGTGACCACCACCACACAACTGCCGAAATTGTTTAGGTTTTTTGTTTGTGCATAGATATCCTGAAAAATCATTATCGATCGATCATCTCCCTAATTATCCTGCTGAAAAATGAATAACCCACTGCATCATATTGGGAGACCCTAGGTGGGCAGTAACTAATACGACGGGTAGGGGTTAGTAATTAAGCGAAGTTCGGGTCCGAATTATTTACCGTAAGCACATGAAACTAACGCGTAAAGTTAATTAGAAGCTCTCTCAGCTTTTTTCTCGGTAATTGAATGGTAAAAGAGGTTAAGAGGGTCCAAGCAATATTTGATGATATCATTTCAAAGAAGAATAAGGTAATAACAGAAGAATCTGCCAAAGAGATTTTGACTGAATATGGAATCAAAGTTCCGATGTATGCATTAGTCAAGACTGAATCAGAGGCTGTCGAAAAGGCAAAGCAGATTGGGTTCCCACTAGTCGCAAAAATCGTTTCTCCTGAGATTTTGCACAAAACTGACGTTAAGGGTGTCAAGGTCGGGCTTGCTTCAGAAGCAGAAGTCCGGGAGACGTTTGTGGACATGCACGGGCGCCTCTCAAATCAATACGAAACAAAAGGTATACTACTTGAAAAGATGGTTCCGCCTGGAATCGAGTTGATCGTTGGTTTACAAAATGATCCACAGTTTGGGCCAGTTATTATGGTTGGGGTAGGCGGAATAAATACGGAAATTTTTAAAGATGTATCATTTAGGGTTCTACCGATCACAAAAGAAGATGCAATAGAGATGATAAACGATCTGAAAGGAAAGCAAATTCTGAAAGGATTCAGAGGTTCAGAAGCTGTGGACATGGATATGTTAGGGAATGCAATAGCAAATATTGGGAATCTTGGAACTGATATGGCTGAATACTACGAAAGTATCGATTTCAATCCTGTGATAGCATATCCCCATGATTATTATGTTGTTGATGCAAAAATAATTTTGAAGGAAGAGCCGCGTTCAGAAGCCATTTCCAAATCGCAGCCAGATTCAAGCTACATGGATGTTTTCTTCAACGCCGGATCGATTGCATTGATTGGCGCATCCCCAGAAAAAGGCAAAGTGGGAAATTCTGTCTTCGAAAGTCTCGTGAAACACGAGTACAAAGGAAAGGTCTTTCCAGTCAATGCAAAGGGATACCCTGAAATTATGGGTATCAAAGCATACAAGAGCCTCGAGGATATAGACGAGCCTGTGGAAGTAGTAGTAGTTACAGTCGATCTTAGGTTTGTACCGGACTTGTTGAAAAGCTGTGGAAAGAAGAATATCCATAACATGGTCATCATATCCGGCGGAGGAAAAGAACTTGGAGGAGAGCGCGCTGCTATCGAACAACAGATCAAGGAACTTTCGAGTCAGCTGAAGGTAAGAATTATTGGGCCCAACTGCATTGGAATGTTTAATGGAGAAAACCGCCTTGACTGCGCATTCCAAGGTCATGAGCGGATGTTAAGACCACAGAATGGTCACGTTGCTTTTCTCTCCCAGAGTGGAACCGTAGGCATTGCATTTATGGAAACAGCTGACGCCTTTGGGATGAGCAAGATGATTTCATATGGCAACAGGTCTGACGTTGACGAGGCAGACATGATCTGGTACCTTTCAAAGGATCCTCAGACAAAAGTTATCGGTCTGTATGTAGAGGGACTTGGCGATGGACGCAAATTTATGAATACTGCTAAGAAAGTAATACACGAAGCAAAGAAGCCGGTAGTTGTGTTCAAGAACGGTAGGACTACTAGAGGTGCGAAGCAGGCACTGTCACATACAGGATCGCTTGGCGGTTCGTATGCAGTTGTAAAAGGGGCATTAGACCAAGCAGGAATAATTTCGGTTAATAGCTACGAAGAGCTCACCGGATCACTTAAGGCATTGATATGGCAACCCGTTCCGAACGGCAGTAGAGTCGCGATGGTTACAAATGGCGCAGGGCCGGTTATAGCAGCCATAGATCATTTTGAAGAACTAGGATTGGTGGTCGCCGAAATTAGCGAAGCCAGCAAGAGAGCATTTAAGGAGCATTACCCACCGACCTATGTGGTCGGAAATCCTTGCGATATTACAGGTTCAGCAAGCGCTGATGACTATCGATTCGCTATCCAAACCTTCATCGATGACCCAAATGTGGATATCATCATGCCTTGGTTCGTATTCCAAGATGACCCGTTGGAAGAGACCATCATCGATGTATTGGCAGAGTTCCAGAAGCAGAAGAAAAAACCGATATTAGTTGGGGCAATGGGTGGACCGTTTACTCAAAAGATCTCGGATCAAATCGAAGATCACAACGTTCCTGTCTACCATTCCGTAACTTCTTGGGTAAGTGCAGCTGGAAGTCTGGCAAAGTGGTCAAAAGTGTTGGCCGGAACATAGCCCTGACACTTGTCCTGTTATCATTGTTTTTATTGATATTGTCACTTTTAGTTTTTATTATAGTACTGTTGTTGCTTTCTACTGACAACAATTCTGTAAGAAAGCTTGCTAATTGGGTATTACGCAAAAGGGACATTAACGACGAGCAAAGGAAAAGGTTATTATATTTATAAGCCGAAGTTGATTTCAATGGAAAGCGCAGAACAAAGTCAGGTCGTCAGTATTAGCCCAAAGGCGGCTCAGAAGGTTGGAGAATTTATGAAGCAGGAAGGCAAAGATAACCTCTTCCTCAGAGTATATGTTTCGGGTGGTGGTTGTTCTGGCCTCTCGTATGGAATGGGATTTGAAGAAAAATCTGAAGAAGATGACCACATTATTGAACAAAATGGAGTGAAAGTTGTGATAGATGGTTATAGCCAAAGATACCTTAAAGGTGCAAACATCGACTATATCGAGAGCTTGATGGGAGCCGGTTTCAAAATTAATAATCCTAACGTTACAAAGAGCTGTTCGTGCGGACATTCGTTTAGCACAGAATAAAGGCAAGTAATAGTAATTTGTGACAACCAACACTGACCGGTGAGTATCACTTCCAAATACCCATTATGCCGGTCTATTAAGGCCATAATCCTCTAATTTTTATTGCATCTACTACTCGATTTATAGCTAAGACTGTGCTAGCTTTTCGCATATTGACTTGATATTTATCATGAGTAGCATAAACGTCTGAAAATGCTCGTGTTATGTTCTTGTCGAGCATCTCATTTACCTGGCTTTCGCTCCAGGATTCTCTTCTGAGGTTTTGAAGCCATTCGAAATAAGAAACAGTCACGCCACCTCCGTTGGCAAGGACGTCCGGGATTAGTAGGGTTTTATTTTTGTATAGAATATCGTCCGCCTCGGGGGTAGTAGGACCGTTGGCCGCTTCGGCCACAACTTTGGCGCTAATTTTTGGAGCGTTCTTTTTGGTGATCTGATTTTCAAGGGCAGCAGGGATCAGTATGGTACAATCCGTCTCGAGCACCTCTTCATTACTAATCGGCTTGCTTTCCGGGAATCCAACTACCGAACCCTTTTTCTCTTTATGTTTCCTCAATGCCCCAATCTGAATACCATTTTTGTTGTACACCCCTCCCTTCGAATCAGAGACAGCTATAACTTTTGCACCCTGTTCCTCTAATAACTGGGCGGCGTATTGGCCTGCGTTTCCAAATCCCTGGACTGCCACGGTGGCGGTATGCAGGTTAAGCTTCAACTTCTTAGCAGCCTCGCGTACTGTAAAGGATAACCCCCTCCCTGTAGCTTCTGTCCTCCCCAGAGAACCACCTATTGCCAGCGGTTTACCCGTAATGACTTCCGGCTGAACATAGTTTCCTTTAAGTGCAGAGTACGTGTCCATAATCCATGCCATCTCCTTTCCTCCAGTATAAACATCGGGCGCTGGAATATCCGTGTACGGTCCGATAATGTCAGCTATAGCATATGCATACCGTCTCGTCATCCGTTCGAGTTCAAGATCCGACATTTCTTTTGGATTGCAAATAACGCCTCCCTTGCCCCCTCCGTAAGGGATATCGGCTATGGCACATTTCCAAGTCATCCACATAGAAAGTGCCTTCACTTCGTCAATTGTGACCTGCGGATGGTATCTGATACCGCCTTTATACGGACCCCTTGCATCATTATGCTGCGATCGGAATCCTGTGAAAACACGGATCTCTTTGTTATCCAATCTCACGGGAATTGAAACAATAAGAACCCGCTTTGGATGGGCAAGTATCTGATGTAACCCATTGTCAAGTTTGATTAACTTTGCCGCCTCGTCTAGCTGTTCAAGGGCTACCTCAAAGGGATTAATTGTCGAAACATTTCGTGAATCTGACATTATATACATTCTCTGAAAAAATTGTTGTATTTAAGTCTTCAAGGCCGCATGTCACGCACTTGTTAGGAAATTGATCAAGAGACGTGCACTCTGATAGAACTGGCTTGTTAACATATTGCAAAATGAATATACCATTACAATCGTAAATAATTGCCGGCTAATTAAAAAGATTAGTGGATTTCAAAAGGAAATGTCAGGCTGCCTCTAAGACGTTTAATCGTGTAAACTTCTTGAAATCAATGAGCGTATTTCATCGTCGGTCTTCCCAAACCAGTCTATGTTTAGTGATCGCGCAATGGTCTCCAACTTTTCGTGCTCCGAGGCAACTGGTCCATCAATTCTAGTGCCCATGAGATGCATTTTGTTATCTTCGATAGGTCTTGTTGATGTCGTAGCATTTTCAATTTCCTTCCTCAATAATTCCTGGGCCCTTTGATATTCCCCCATGGCTTTTCCGACTGTCTTTGATATCTGCGGGACCTTCTTTGTTCCAAATAATAGAAAGAGGGCAAGCATTGCAATAATTATCCACTCAGATCCTCCTATATTCATCTGAAATGCGGAAAAAAAGAGTACCAATATATTTTTCCTCTGCTCTCCCAGATATATAATATCATGCGAAATATATTGCTACGCCTTTTTCAGGTCTGAGCCGTATCTCTCCTTAGTACGGCAAACGATTGGACAAAGATTCGCACCTTGTCAATTTAAAATTAAAAGGCTGAATGTGGCAAACATTCTAGTTGATAATCTATGGGGAATTGAAGTGATGTTAGACATGGTTAACCTTTAGGTTTATCTATCCCTCAAGATCTACGTTTATAGTTGGATACATCCTCGTCTTATCGGAGATTGAAAACCGGAAGAAAAAGGTCCCTATCGTGTTTGTCTAGTTTTTCAGTTCTAATATTGCTAATGGTTGTATCCCCAGTCGAGTATTATTTCTTTAATCAAAAAGTATACGCAGATGGTCTGAGTCAAGAAAATCTACCACCTGCTTCCATAGGAACCAGGCAAGCAAGTCTTTACGTTAAGGTGAACCCGCCTGTTTTGACGACTGGGGCCGCTCAGAACGCATTTATGCAATTTAGGTTATTCGACGCAAACAATAATCAGACCATCCAACACGTTACCTATCAAATAACTGTAACAAGGGGATCTTCTACATCAACGCTTGGAAAGCCCCTGTTGCTTGATTTCTTTCACGCACACAATGGACTACTAACATTAAAGATAGAGCCGACTAATGGTCCGCTTACCATATTCGGAGAACAAGATCCCTTCCTGCAAGCTTGGGTAGCCGATCCTGGCGGTAATATACTCGTAAGAGGCCCCTTGCTCTTAGAGGGAGGTCTATATCATTTCCATATTGAAATATTTAGCATAGACAATGATAGAAACATTTTCATCCCAGCGCAAGCACCGAAATTTGATGCGTATCTTAGC
>Ga0207416_1003714_pt1 | contig 14146 bp, 15 predicted proteins | sample PaiPotPPM11metaG_FD_184107 | JGI IMG/M metagenome (GOLD analysis project Ga0207416, IMG submission 184107) | Iron sulfur acid spring bacterial and archeal communities from Banff, Canada, to study Microbial Dark Matter (Phase II) - Paint Pots PPM... ...
CGCCTCAAAATCGTCCCGAAGGCCAATCGCTGCGCTCATCTCCAATCTCCCGAATCATTTGTCCGGGCAGAAATGAATCACATCGCAGCGCCAATAACCAAGAGTCAGACATTCCGAAGGCTGGTATTACACGCATAAGCTATGGAAAGGCGCTTTCGCTCGAAGAAGCCTTAAAATTTGGCGGTAGGTCGCATGACCCGGTGGATCATGTGCAGGTTGCATATGAGGAAGATGAAGAGGGAGTAGTCGTTTTCTCGCTCGCGCGTGAAGCGCAGGGATTTGGCTCAAGAGCGGCAGGAATGCCGCTACGGCAGAAATTGAAGAATTTAATGAGGATATGTAATGGCAAGCGCCTCGGAATCGACTTTTCTGATGTACCGATAATCTCAAGCAGTTTTGCTGACGAAGTGTTCGGAAAGCTATTCGCAGAGCTTGGTCCGCTTGGTTTCATGAATGCGTTCGAGTTTCGAAAAGTGGATTCCACAATCCAAGGACTGATTAACAAGGCGATCGAACAGCGAGCAAAAACCGGTCTCTGACCACCTTGGCACAAGCGGCCATTGGCGCCGTCGCTCCAATCAGGTGTGGGCGGATGGGTTCGCAGGCGATCAACATGCCTTGGCAGCCAGTATGTCGGGTGAGCACGGCCGGTGCACCGTCGGGGGGTGTCCGCGCGCGTTCCGCGCGTAACCCGACATTTTTTTCTTGCGGTGGGTCACGCCCGGTCCGGTTGCCTCGCCTCTGCCGCAACGGCGGTGGCCGCGCGAACCCACCCTACGAGCTACGAGCTCGGATTTTGAGGCGCATGCAGGCCGTCGTCGCCGCCACTGGCCCGCTCAGGCTCGACGAGCTTTAGCAACGCGCCTATATTACCGTCACTTGCGGCATTGGAGCGAATTGCGTGACCCCTTACCGAGTCATTGCCGAGTGGGACGAGGAGGCCCGGGTTTGGGTCGCCTCCAGCGAGGACGTGCCCGGTCTGGCGACCGGCGCCGATACGTTCGAGGATTTGATCCAAAAGCTGAAGATCGTCATTCCGGAGCTGCTCGTCGAGAACGGGTTATTGCCCGCGGGGACGGACAGCGTGCCGTTCGCTATCAAGGCCGAGCGCAGCGAACTCGCGCCTATCGCCTGATGGCCGATAACTTTACGCCGCGCGTGAAGGCGATTCTGCGCGAGAACGGCTGCTCGTCCGTGCGTCACGGCAAGGGCGATCACGAAATTTGGCACAGTTCCATCAACAATCGACGCTTTATGGTCGACAACAACATCAAGTCACGGCACTGAGCGAACTACACGCTCAAGCAAGCAGGATTGTCCAGAGCATTTTAGCGAAAACTGCACTCGCACCTCGTCAGGATGACGGAACACGGGCGGGTAATTTACTTGTCCGCCTCGTCCGCCACCTGCTTCTGATCCGCGCGCAGCGCGTCCGGGTGCGGCATGGCGACGATGTTGTAGCCGGAATCGACAAAATGGATTTCGCCGGTGACGCCGGTCGACAGATCGGAGAGGAGGTAGAGCGCCGCGCCGCCGAGCTCGTCGAGCGTGACGCCGCGGCGCAGCGGCGAATGGCGTTGCTGGAATGCGAACATCATGCGCGCGTCGCCGATGCCGGCGCCGGCGAGCGTGCGGATCGGCCCGGCCGAAATCGCGTTGACCCGTATGCGGTTCGCACCGAAATCGACGGCGAGATAGCGCACCGATGCCTCGAGCGCCGCCTTGGCCAGGCCCATGGCGTTGTAGTTCGGCATCGCGCGCAGGCCGCCGTTATAGGTCAGCGTGAGCATGGCGCCGCCATTGCCCATCATCGCGGCGGCGCGCTTCGCCACCTCGGTGAAGGAGAAGCAGGAAATCAGCATGGTGCGCAGAAAATTCTCGCGCGTGGTGTCGGCATAACGGCCGGTGAGCTGGTTCTTGTCGGAAAAGGCGATGGCATGCACGAGGAAATCGAGCGATTCCCAGGTCCGTCCAAGCTCGGCGAAGACCGCGTCGACCGAAGCGATGTTCTCGACGTCGCACGGCAGCACCAGATCGGCCCCGACCGAGGCCGCGAGCGGTTTTACCCGCTTGCCAAGCGCATCGCCCTGATAGGTGAAGGCGAGCTTGGCTTCGTGCGCGGCGAGCGTCCTGGCGATGCCCCAAGCGATCGAGTGGTCGTTGGCGACCCCCATGATCAGGCCGCGCTTGCCGTGCATCAGCCCCGCCATGCGTCAGGCATCCGGATGCTTGAACACGACGGAGGCGTTGGTGCCGCCGAAGCCGAAGGAGTTGGATAGCACGCAACCGAGCGTCACGTCATCGCGGCGCGCGCGAACGATCGGCATGTCGGCAAAAGCCGGATCGAGGTTTTGGATGTTGGCGCTCTCGCAGATGAAGCCCGAGTTCATCATCAACAGCGAATAGATCGCCTCTTGCGCGCCGGCCGCGCCGAGCGAATGGCCGGTGAGCGATTTGGTCGCCGAAATAGGCGGACATTTGGCGCCGAAAACCTCGCGAATCGCCTCGATTTCCTTCAGGTCGCCGATCGGCGTCGAAGTGGCATGCGGGTTGATGTAGTCGACCGGCGGCTTGACCTGAGCGAGCGCCATACGCATGCAACGCACCGCGCCCTCGCCCGACGGCTGCACCATGTCTGCGCCGTCGGAGGTGGCGCCGTAACCGGCGACTTCGCCATAGATTTTCGCGCTGCGCGCCTTGGCGTGATCCAATTCTTCGAGCACCAAGACGCCGGCGCCGCCGGCGATGACGAAGCCGTCGCGAGCGGCATCGTAGGCGCGCGAGGCCATCTGCGGCGTTTGATTGAAGCTCGACGACATCGCGCCCATGGCGTCGAACAGCACCGACAAGGTCCAGTCGAGCTCCTCGCAACCGCCGGCGAAGACGATGTCCTGCTTGCCCATGGCAATGGTCTCGAACGCATTGCCGATGCAATGGTTCGATGTCGCGCAGGCCGACGAGATCGAATAGTTCACGCCCTTGATCTTGAACCAGGTCGACAGCGTCGCCGAGGCGGTGGACGACATCGCTTTCGGAACGGCAAACGGTCCGACACGCTTTGGCCCCTTGCTACGCGCGATGTCGGCGCTCTCGACGATGGTGCGGGTCGAAGGCCCGCCCGAGCCCATGATGAGGCCGGTGCGCTCGTTGGAAATGTCGGGCTGTTCGAGGCCGGAATCGCGGATCGCCTGCTCCATGGCCACATGGTTCCAGGCGGCGCCACCGCCCAAAAAGCGCATGGCGCGGCGGTCGACGGCCTCGCTGGGGTCAAGCGTAGGCGCGCCATGGACCTGGCAGCGAAATCCGAGTTCTGCGTATTTGTCGGCGCGCACGATGCCCGACTTGGCTTCACGGAGCGAAGCCAGCACTTCCTGCGTGTTGTTGCCGATGGATGAGACGATGCCCATCCCGGTGACCACCACACGCCTCATCTTCGCCTCGTCCGCCTTTGTCCGCCAAAAAGTGGATCAGGCGCCGCTCGCCTGCGGCGCTGCGTTCTGAAACAGTCCCACTTTGAGATCGAGCGCACGGTAGATCACGGAGCCATCGGCGGAGAGCCAGCCGTCGGCAATGCCGAGCACGAGCTTCGAGCGCATCACACGCTTGATATCGATGCCGTACACGATGCTTTTCATTGTAGGCAGCACTTGGCCTGAGAACTTGATCTCGCCCATGCCGAGCGCGCGGCCTTTGCCGGCGCCCCCGACCCAGCCGAGGAAGAAGCCGAGCAATTGCCACAGCGCGTCGAGACCAAGGCAGCCCGGCATGACCGGGTCGCCCTTGAAGTGGCAGGGGAAGAACCAGAGGTCCGGCTTAAGCTCGAGCACCGCGCGCACCAGTCCCTTGCCGTATTCGCCGCCCACTTCGGCAATTTCGCAGATGCGGTCGAACATCAGCATCGGCGGCAGCGGCAGTTGCGGGCCCTGCGCGAACAGCTCGCCGCGACCGCACGCGAGCAGATCCTCGTATTCGAAATTCGAACGGCGTTCTTGCATCCGCATCGTCTCCGCCCGGTCAGGGCAGTCTCCCAAATCCCTAACATATGGGGAGAAAGCGGCAAAGCCGCATCCCGTCACCCCGGCGGCGTCATGGTGGGAAAGCAGCCGGGAATGATCGGTGGGGCAGTTGCAGCCGGCGCCGGGCGGCGTATAATGATTTCACTTGCAACGATCTCGTTCGGCCCGCCCGGCACAGCCGCGGGGCTCCGCTTGGTGCAGCAATGGTACAGTCGCGTCCAACCGCTTTCGGGCCCGCCCTTCAACCGCGCACGCCGCCGGTGCGCGGCGATCTCACCGGCTGCCCCTGGCACGACGTCAAGTCGAAGCTGCGCGAAGTGGGTTTGCGTCCGACCCGGCAGCGCATGGCGCTCGGCTGGATTCTTTTCGCCAAAGGCGACCGCCATGTGACGGCGGAAATGCTGTACGAGGAAGCCACCCACGCCAAAGTGCCGGTGTCGCTCGCCACGGTCTACAACACGCTGCACCAGTTCACCGAAGTGGGCCTCCTTCGCCAAGTCGCCGTCGACGGATCGAAAGCCTATTTCGACACCAATAATTCCGAGCACCATCATTTCTTCGTCGAAGGCGAGAACGATCTTCTCGACATCCCCTCGAACGACGTGGTCGTCGGCAAGGCACCGACGCCGCCGGAGGGTTACGAGATCGCCCGCATCGATGTGGTGGTGCGCCTGCGGCGCAAGCCGGGCTGACGCCCCATCATTCCGGCCGGGCGCGCACACGCGCACCAGCCGGGATGCATAATCATGGAAATATCAGGACTGGCGCTGGAGAGCGACCCTCAAGCATCGTGATTATCGATTTCGGGATCGCCGCCCGGCGGCGCCCCGGAATGACACCGGGGAAGACTACTCAATCTTCTCGTTGGGATAGACGCCCCACAGGTCGTCCTGCTCGACCCAGCCGTCAAAGTTGTTACCGACGAGGTGGCACCAAGTGCCGGTGCAGGTCTTGACCGCGCCGAGCACGCCGACTTCCAGCTTCGCCATCACCGGGCTTTTGCCGTCGGGCTTTTCGTGCAGCGGCGCGAGATCGGTCTTTTCCTTCAACTGCACGGCTGCCATGCGCTTGCCGGAAAGAAGCGAGTGATAGACCCAACCCTCCGACCCGTCGGAGTCGCGGATGCGCCGCCAGTTTTCAAACTCGGCGGTGATTTCCACCGGCCAGCCGACGCGCGTGAAGATGAACGAGACGTCGTGGTCCTTGTCCGGGCCGCCGCGCACATTGACCCGATCGGCCTTGATGCTGACGAAGCGCGGAACCGGCAACCCGCTCGTCGCGGCCTCGTTGCCCGCGTGCGTCGGCCCCACGGCGGATGCGAATGTGAGCAGAGCCGCAAAAACGGCCCGGAGCCAGGCGATCATCAGCCTCCCATGCCGCAATTTTACCGCGACATGCCCCGACGCTAGTTCGATATGCAGTCAGGCCGGGGAACCCCGGCGCGCTTGGTGAGAGCGCAGCCCATCTGGTAGAGAGAAAATGATGAACCGCCTCCCGGCCTCAAGTGTCGGTCAGCGGAGTTAAGGAGACCTGAACGGGCGGTGCGGCAAACGCCCGCTCACTTCGCTCCCCGCCAGCGGGACAGGGAAGGAAAGAGGTCCCGGCCGCGGCGTTGCAAACTTACTTTCGGGCCCACTTGCGAGAGGCAGGCAATGGCACAGGGCAAGAAGCCGCTGGTCGTGGTCACCCGCCGGCTGCCGGACAGCGTCGAAATGCGCATGCGCGAATTGTTCGATGCCCGTCTGAATGCAGACGACACGCCGATGAGCCAGGCGCAGCTGGTCGAAGCCGCAAAGATCGCCGACGTGATCGTGCCGACGGTGACCGACCACATCGACCGCTCCGTGCTCAGCCAATCGGGCGACCGATTAAGGTTGATCGCCAATTTCGGCAACGGCGTCGACAATATCGATGTGGCGAGCGCGGTGCAGCGCGGCATCACCGTGACCAATACGCCCGGCGTCCTCACCGAGGACACCGCCGACATGACCATGGCGCTCATCCTCGCGGTGCCGCGGCGCTTGGCCGAGGGCGCCCAAGTGCTCACCAGTGAGGCCGATTGGACCGGCTGGAGCCCCACCTGGATGCTCGGCCATCGCATCTGGGGCAAGCGCTTGGGGATCGTCGGCATGGGCCGCATCGGCCAGGCGGTGGCTCGCCGCGCGCAAGCGTTCGGCCTGAAAATTCATTATCACAACCGCCGCCGGGTGGCGCCGAGCATCGAGGATGAGCTGCACGCGACGTATTGGGAGAGCCTCGACCAGATGCTCATGCGCATGGACATCATTTCCATAAATTGCCCGCACACGCCGGCGACCTATCACCTGCTCTCGGCGCGCCGCCTGAAGCTCATCCGCACCGAAGCCTATCTGGTCAACACCGCCCGCGGCGAGGTGATCGACGAGAACGCGCTCGCTCGCCTGATCGAGGCCGAGGAGATCGCCGGCGCCGGGCTCGACGTGTTCGAGCATGAGCCCGCGGTGAGCCCGAAGCTGGTTAAACTCGCGAAAGCCGGCAAGGTCGTTCTGCTGCCGCATCTCGGATCGGCCACGCTCGAAGGCCGCGTCGACATGGGCGAAAAGGTCATCGTCAACATCAAGACTTTCATGGACGGCCATCGCCCGCCCGACCGCGTCCTGCCGTCGATGTTGTGAGCGCGCCAGCTTCAATCCAGGCAATGCCGAATTCTTGCAGATTTTCGTTCCGTCGCTTTGCATCGCCGGCGTTGGTCGCCCTTCTCGCGCTGCCTGGCGCGGCGCTGGGCGAGGATCGGATCGGTCACGTCCAAGCCGTCGCCGCGCACAACGGCATGGTAGTGGCGCAGGAGCCGCGCGCCGCGCGCATCGGCGTCGACATTCTCAAGAAGGGCGGCAATGCGGTCGACGCCGCAGTAGCGGTCGGATTTGCGCTCGCGGTGACCTATCCGCGCGCCGGCAATATCGGCGGCGGCGGCTTCATGGTGATCCACCGCTCAAACGGCGGCAACATCGCGATCGACTATCGCGAGACCGCGCCGCAGGGGATAACAGATAAATCGTTCCTCGATGCGCAGGGCGACGCCGATCCGCAGAAATCGCGCAATTCGGCGCTCGCCATCGGCGTTCCGGGCACCGTCGCCGGTCTCGCGCTCGCCGAGGAGAAATACGGCTCCGGCCGCTTCACCCTGGCCGAGCTGATCGCGCCGGCGATTGCGCTGGCGCGCGACGGCATTTCCGTTACCGAGCAAACAGAGGAGCTGCCGCCGATCGATCCTTTACGGCTAAAGCGCTGGCCGTCCTCAGCCAAAATTTTTCTCAAACCCGAAGGCAGCGCTTTCGCCCCCGGCGACCGGCTTTTGCAAAGCGACCTCGCTAGCTCGCTCGAAGCTATCGCGGAAGGCGGACCCCGCGCCTTCTACGACGGTCCGATCGCGCAGAAAATCGCCGCCGCGGTGCAGGAAGCGGGCGGCGTGATGACAGTCGACGATCTGAAAAATTATCGCGCGGTGGAGCGCACGCCCGTGCAAGGCACCTATCGCGGTTACGACATTGTCTCCATGCCGCCGCCCTCCTCCGGCGGCGTGGAACTTATCGAGATGCTCAACATCCTGGAAGGCTATGACCTCGCGCATGACGATCAGGCGCAAGAGTTATTCCTGATGATCGAGGCGATGAAACGCGCCTATGCCGATCGTGCGCTCTACCTCGGCGATCCGGATGAGGTGCAAAATCCTGTCGCGCGGCTGACGGCAAAGGATTACGCGGCGAAGTGGCGCGCCACGATCGATCCTGAGCACGCGACGCCGGCGAGCGCGATCCGTTCCGGCGGCATTGTCGAACCCGAAGGCCGCAATACCACGCACTTTTCCGTGGTCGACCGCTTCGGCAATGCCGTGTCCAACACTTACACGCTCAACTTCAGCTACGGGCTCGGCTTGGTCGCCGAGGGCACCGGAATCCTGCTCAACAACGAACTCGACGACTTCGCCATCAAGCCGGGCGCGCCGAATGCCTATGGGCTGGTCGGATTTGCAGCCAACGCGCCCGGGCCGGGCAAGCGGCCGCTGTCGTCGATGACGCCGACGATTGTCCTCAAAGAGGGCAAACCGTTCCTCATCACCGGCTCGCCCGGCGGCAGCCGGATCACCACCGCGGTGCTGCAGGTCATCGTCAATGTCATCGACCGCGGCATGGATATCGCGGACGCCGTGTCGGCGCCGCGCGTGCACGATCAATGGGTGCCCGATCGGGTTTTTGCCGAGCCGGGACTGCCGGATAATGTCTTGGCCGCATTGCAGGCGCGCGGCGACAAGATTGTCGCGCAGCGGCCGTTCACGTCGGCCAATACGATCATGCTTACGCCCGACGCATTCGTCGGCGCCGCCGACCCGCGCGAGGGTGGCGCGCTCGCGGTGGGGTATTAGAGCATCGTTCCGAAATGTGGGTCGTGCGAGGCCACTAGCGCCGGTCGGATGTCGACGGTTGACGGCCGACGCGTTTGACGGTCGACGCCAACGCGACGATGACGAGCCCACAGAGGGCGACCGGCGCAAAGCCGGCGATCGGCCGATGCGTGAAGTCCCACAACCGGCCGACAATGACCGAAAGCGCCATCGCACAGCCGTAGCTTATCGTGAACATGCCGGCGGTGGTGCGATGCACGTCGTCAGGGGCGCTGAGCATGGACGGCAGCGCCAAAGCCAAGATCAACGTCACCGCACCGGTGAAGCCGAGCAGGCCCGACCAGAAGACGATCCAAAGCCCTTTCATGAGCATCATGCCGGCGACGCTGACAAACGACAGCAAACCCGTCGACGCGTAAGCCCAAGGCCGCATAACCAGCCGCTCGGCCAGCGGCAGCATCAGGAAGGATGCCGGCAGCTGGCCGACATTGAGCGCGGTGAGCGCGCTGCTGACAAGGTCCGGACGGCCGGCGGCGGTGACAAAATCGGGCAGGAAGGCATTGGTCACGAAGTACGTCGCATTGACGCTGCCAAGGATCAGCCCGAGCCGCCAGATCAACGGATCCCGCCAATCGGGCCACCACCGGCGCCTCGCTACGGCGTGGGCCTTCGCGGCCGCGCCGCGGCCTGGCGCGCATAGAATGACGAGCAACGCCGTAGCCAGGACCGGCGCCGACCAGAAAACAAAGTCCAATCGCCAACTGCCATGAAGGAGCGGCAAGATAAGCGGGATCGTGAGACCGACGGGGAGAATCTCCCCGACCAGCAGGCCATTGGCATAGACCGAAGTGGCGAGGCCTATGCGTTGCGGAAACCAGGCCCGCACCAACGACGGCATGACCGTTTGCACGATCGAGACACCGGCCCCCATCGCGATCGTGGCAGCGTAGAGGAATGCGGCGTCCGCGATCGCCCCGCGCGCCGCCGCGCCGACGGCATTGAGCAGCAAGCCCAGGAGCAACGCCGGCACGATGCCAAAGCGCGAGATCAGAAGCGAACCTGGCACCGCCGCTATCGCAAACAGCATCGGCGGCAGACTAGATAACCAGCCGATGTCGGTTTCGGAAAGATGCAAGTCCGCGTGCAGCAGCGGCACCAAGGGCGGTATCGCCAATACGGTGAGCCGCAAACACGCGCCGGAGAGCCAGAGCAGGACGAATAAGGTCAATCGGCGATCGGCAGACTCGGGGGACATGGTTTTTCGATGATGGCGCCGGCGCCGGCAGCGTACTTTCGCTCACAATCTCGTCGAGCTTACTTGATCCGCCAAGAGAGCGCTTCGCAATATCTACGCGCGCCCACGCGCAAGCGAAGCGCTTCGCCACGCAAACGCGCGGCTTTCCAGCCGGGCGAAGACGCCGTGTTCCAGGACAAGCATCAGCACGACAAACATCATGATCCAGGCCAGCGTTTGGGTGATGTTGAACTGCTCGAACCAGAAGAAGAACATATAGCCGATGCCGAATTTGAGACCGAAGGTCTCGGCCAGCGCCACGATCTTCCAGGTCTCGCCGAACGCATAACGGAAGGCGGAAAAAATATACGGCATCAACTGGGGCAGATAGACTTTGCGGAGAAGCAGAGTCCGCGGCGCCTTGAACGTCACGGCCATGTCGGTCAAGGACTTGTCCATGGCCTTGGTGCCCTCGTACATATTCACGGCGACGAACGGGGTGACTACCGCCATGACCGCCATTAGGCCGCCGGCCTCGCTGTAGCCGAACCACATGATGGCGAGGAAGACCATGAGGATCGTCGGCATCGTCAACATCAACGGGATCAATACCAGCAGCGAGCGCTCGCAGAGCCGGTTCAATCCCATTGCCAAGCCGATCCCGATGCCGGCGAGCATCGACGCGGAGAATGTGATAAAGATGCGGGCCAAGGTGATCCCGACGTCAAAATAGGCCGATTCGCCTTCAGGGCCCGGGGTCTTGAAGTCGGCGACGATGGTCCGAGCGACCGCCAGCGGTCCCGGCAGGACTTGCGAATCGTTCATCGCCTCGGACGCCGCCCACCAGAGCAGAAGCAGGACAACGATCGAGCCCGCGCGCAGGCCGATGCTCTTGACACGCGACGCCATCTAGCCCCTCGCCTCCACGACGCTGAAAAAATCGCGCACCAGGGTTTTTTCCAAATCGAAGAGAGCCAAGTCGTCGGACTTGCGCGGCCTCGGAATATCGATCGCCACGCTTTTGAAAATCTGCGCCGGCTTGGTGCTCATCATGTAGATGTTGTCGGACAGAAACACGGCTTCGGAAAGGTCGTGGGTCACGAACAGGATCGTCGGCTTGGCCCTTGCCAAGATCTCCATGAGATCGAACCGCATTTTCCTTGCAGTGATGGCGTCGAGATGGCTGAACGGCTCATCCATCAGGAGAATGTCCGGTTCGATGGCGAGAGCACGCGCAATGGCGACCCGTTGCTGCATTCCGCCCGACAGGTTGAGGGGATAATTCCGCTCCTGCCCGGCGAGGCCGACCATTTCCAGGTTTTTTGCGACCAGCTCCCGCCATTTTGGCCGGGGGACGTTCTGCGCTTCCAGAACAAAGTGAATGTTGTTCTCGACGGTCAGCCAATTGAGCAATCGCGGGCTTTGGAAGACATAAGCGACGCGCGGTTCTGCGCCGGTCCTGCCCGCTTTTGGATGGATCGTAACGGAGCCTCCGTCGTAGGACTCGATACCGGCGATGACGTTTAAGAGCGTCGATTTCCCGCAGCCCGATGGGCCGACGATGCTGACGAATTTGCCCTCGTCCACCGTCAGGCTGATGTCATGGAGGACGACGAACTCGTCTCCGGATCCCGGAGCCGGGAATCTTTTCGTCAGCTTATCAATGGTAATGGCTGAAGACGCCATCGCACGCTGTCTCATGGGCTCCCCCGGAATGACCGGCGCCATTTTGACCCGTTGAACGGTGCGAGCCTGCTGCGTGGACATGGTCTGGGACCTATCGGTTGCTGCCCCCGATCAGGCGGCGGCTCGGTCAAGGCCGGCTGTGGAAAACGGAATTCGACCTCGATTAGGTCTCTCAGGTCGCAAATTGGGGTCTCCAGGCAAAAGTACGCCGCGCCCAGGTGCGAAAGACCAGGAGATCGATCAAGACCATCACGATCATGAAGCTTACTCCCCAGGCGAGCATCATGTCGACCCGCGTATCCTGGAACCAGTAGATCAGCTGCTGCCCGACGCCGCTGCCGACGCCGAAAGCCTCGGCAACCAGCGCAATCTTCCACGACAATGACAGCGATATCCGCAACGAGGAAAATATATAGGGCATGAGCTGGGGAATAAGGACCTTGCGGAGCATAAGCGACCGGTCGGCCTTATAAACTCTTCCCATGGTGACCAGGTCTTTTTCCACCGCCTTGGTGCCCGCCCATATGTTCATCGCGACATAGGGGAAGACGATGAGCACGATCGTGAAAATCGGGGCCGTCTGCGATAACCCGAACCACAACACGGAGAGAAACGCCCAGCAAATCGCCGGGAACGTCAACAGAACCATGATCCAGCTATCGAAGAATATCTCGATGCTGCGCTTCAACCCCATCAGCAGACCGAGCGCCGTCCCGATCAGCATCGAAATGACAAAGCCCTCGAATATCCGCGCCAATGTCTCGCCGAACACGACATAGGAAGCGGGATTGCCGTAGATCTCGATCATGCGCTTCAACAGAAGCTCCGGCCCCGGAAAGAAGACAGGGAAGAAAAACAGAGAGATCACTTTCCAGACGACAAGGCCGGCCGCGAGCGTAAGCGCGCCCGGCAACATTCGGCTTATCGAATCCGGCAGGGCGCGGCGCTTGGTCTTTTTGACCGGCAATTTTCCGTGCATTCAGCTTCCCACGAACAGTGCGTATTTATCCTCGGCGGGCACTTTGGTTATGATACCGGTTCGTTGGCATACTTCCAGGAACTTCCACTGCGCGTCGACGGCTTTGCGGTCCCAGTCGGTCATGAACATATTCTTCGACTGAAGCCAGGTCTTGTACTCCGCGATATCTTCGGGTTTTGTCACCCCCGCAAGCGTTCCGTGGTTCTTCACGGCGGTATCGAGATTTTCCGGCTTCTCCAGCCAGCGGAACGATTCCTCGGTCGCCGCAGCGAAGTTTTTCGCCCTCGTCTGGTCCTCATCGACCCAACTTCTCCAGGCGACGAGCGGCGCAGCCCACACGATCGGATAGCCGGTCTTTTGCTTCCAATAATCGTTGGGGGAAAAGAGTACGCGGAATTTGTCCGTCTGCGCTTCCGCCGCAAGATTAAGCGAGCTGATGTTGATCATGGCGTCGACCTGCCCGTTCTCCAACAGCTTGGTCAACGCCGGCCCGGCCACTTGCTGCAGATTGGTATCCTTCACGATGTCGAGCTTAAAGGCTTCGATCATGGCCGCTCTTGCGCACTTGAACGAACCGGCGCCGGTGGAAAAGGTGCCGAATTTCTTGCCGCGAAGATCGGCGGGTGTCTTGAACGGCGAGTCCTTACGGACGATCACGTCCTGCACCACCGTCAGTCCGGGGCCGAGAATGACCCAATCCAAACCCTCGTCTATCTTTTGGATGGCGTCGATGCCCGAGTAGGTATCCACCATACATTGCTTGCTCGGCAGGCCGGCGAGAAACCCGGCAAACGGTCGGGGGTCGATATCGAGGTCGATGCCGTGCTTGGCGAACACGCCTGCGTCCTTCGCTCCCATGTAATTCAAAACGAAAACGCTTTCCGCCGGGATCACGATGTTGACCTTCTGCAGCGCGGGCGCGGCGTGGGCCGACATGCGAGTACCGACAGCGGCGGCGGTCACCGAGCCAAGGCCGGCCAGTAACAATGATCTTCGCGTCGTCATGGCATCCTCCCATTTGTGCTATTATTGAACCTGAAGTCTGCTCGAATAAATGCCTTGGAAATACGCAGTTTCTGCGTGATATCGTCGCGCAGCGTCCCGGCTATCATGATGGAAATTGGAGCGGGCGAAGGGATTCGAACCCTCGACCCCAACCTTGGCAAGGTTGTGCTCTACCCCTGAGCTACACCCGCATCCGAGAAGGGTAAGGCGACCATACACACGGCAACGACCGCGGCAAAGCTATGCCAAAGAGTGCCCGGCTTTGCAACCACCGCTGGCCCGGCCTATGAAGCCGCCGATGCCTACCTCGCCGGACGAACTTTTCGCCTATTTGGATAGTCTCGGCATCGTCCACAAGAGCGTCGGCCATCCGCCGCTGTTCACGGTCGAAGAATCCCGGGCGCTGCGCGGTCAAATACCCGGCGCTCACACCAAGAATCTGTTCCTGCGCGACAAGAAAGGGGCGGCGTTCCTGGTCGTGGCGCTGGAAGACGCAGCCATCGGGCTGAAATCGCTGCACCGGCTTCTGGGCGCATCCGGCCGCTTCTCCTTCGGCTCCGCCGAGCTGATGCGCGAGCTTCTTGGCGTCGAGCCCGGTTCGGTGACCCCGTTCGCCGTCATCAACGACCGGCTTTTGCAGGTGACGGTGGTGCTCGACGCCGCCATGATGGCGCACGCGGCGCTCAACTTTCATCCCCTGCGTAACACAGGCACGACGACAATTTCGCGGGAAGGGCTGCTCAAGTTCCTCGAAGCCACCGGCCACAAGCCCCGGATCGAGCCGGTGTCGGGCAGCGCAGGCTGAACCCGCGATTGCATTCGCCCCTGTTCTTCCCATTTAATCA
>Ga0207416_1003716_pt1 | contig 14143 bp, 10 predicted proteins | sample PaiPotPPM11metaG_FD_184107 | JGI IMG/M metagenome (GOLD analysis project Ga0207416, IMG submission 184107) | Iron sulfur acid spring bacterial and archeal communities from Banff, Canada, to study Microbial Dark Matter (Phase II) - Paint Pots PPM... ...
CATCACAGCCACGCCGGGTTCTTCGGGAGCCATACCGGTCAATGACAACTGGTACTTCGGCGAAGGGCGCATCGGCAGCGGCTTCAACGAATACATCACGCTCGATAACCCCGACTCGTCGCAGGCATGTGCCGTGAACGTGAAATACCTGTATACGCCGGTTGGCGGCATAGCTCAGACGAAGACGATAGCAACGACCATCAATGCGTCAACCCGCGCCACGCGCTATGTCAACAACGACCTGGGCTTTCCCGTAACGCAGTCGGGCGCGGCGAATGTCTCCACGTTCGTGACGGTCGATACGTCCAGCACGCCCAACTGTCCCGGCATCGTGGCAGAACGGCCCATGTATTTTCACTTCAACGGCGTGGTCGATAGCGGCGATGATGTGATGGGGGCGACACACACGGCGACGACCTTCTACTTCGCCGATGTTCCCACCGGCGGCGGCTCCTCGTCGTTTTTCACGATCCTCAATCCTGGCAGCGCCAGCGCCACGGTGACGGCTACGTACTATGCCAACGGCGCGCAGGTGCAGCAGCAAACATTGCAGGTCGCCGCCGGCACGCGCGGCACGATCAGCTCGAATTCGCTGGCTCTGCCGCCGCACGTCGCGGCGATTGTCACGTCATCGCAGCCGGTGGTAATAGAACGACCCTCGTATTATGACAATGTCAGCGCGGGCGCGGCGGGTACGGTCTCCGGAGGCGCAGTCGTAGTCGGCGCGCAGGCTCTAGCCAACGACTGGCTCTTCGCCGAGGGAACCACTCGTTCCAGCTTCCAGGAACAATTCGTGCTGGCAAATCTCGACACGAGAGCTAATACTACCGCCAACGTGACCATCGCGCTGGAGTACCCGAACGGGACGACGCAGAACGCGCGCGTGAGCATCGCGCCGCTGAGCCAGGTTATCTGGAATGTCAATCAAAACGCCACACAGGGCGGCTCCGTCTCGGCGGAGATCACCACGACGGGCGCGAAGGTTATCGCCGAGCGCGAGATGTTCTTCCACTACACCGGCAGCGGTATCTCCAACGCCACCGGCGTCTCCGACGTGACGGGTGAGCCGGGGCCAGCCGCGCAATCGGCCTACAGCTTCGCCGAAGGCTATGTCGGCACGGGCTTCAACGAGTGGCTGACGGTGCAGAATCCGACCGCTACTCCCGAACGCATTCTCCTGACGATGATGAACCAGGCCAGCCAGGTCTATACGCAGTGGCTGCTCGTTGGGCCGCAGACGCGCTACACGGTGAACATCACCAGTGTAGCTCATCAATACCTGACACGCAATGGCGAGATTTCGCTGCTGCTACAGGCGCAAAATAACGCGCCCTTTGTAGCCGAACGCCCGATGTACTGGAACCAGGGCGGCTCGCTGCCAACACAGGGCGGCAGCGACGTCATCGGCTATTACGGGGAATAAACAGGCCGCACCAAAAAATAGATGCTATTACCCTGACCAGCTACATTTAGGACTTTACTCATGCATATCTATACTGTATAATCTCATAAGCGATCATACACGATGAATAATAAGCATACCCGCATGCGGAGGATCTCATGAGACAATTTGTGCGTTTTACGCTGGCCGATGGGAATGAGATCGTGGCGGAAGTGGACGACCCTGTAACGGAGGGCGCTATTCGCGTCAGCGGTATCCAGGATGTGGTCGAAGAAACGCGGCGCGGTTTCGATGATGCGATGAAAAAGATTCATTCCGCGACTGAAAGCGCCATCACGAATTTGCGAAATTTAAGTATGCAGCCCGACGCTATTGATATGGAGTTCGGCTTCAACCTGAGCGCGGAATTCGGAGCGATCATCGCGAAAGGCACCGCCGGTGCTAACTATAAAGTGACGCTGCATTGGGAGCATAGCAAGGAAGCGGATGAGAAATAGTAACGTGGCACATATTGTTCTCGTAGGTTTCGGTAGCTCCAAGCAAAACGTCAATCCAGGAGTTTTCCATGCCGTTGGAACTCATCAATGGTATTGTCAACATTCGCGGAGTAGGAACGGGGTTTGTCGTCTCCGAGGATGGCCTGATTGTAACCTGCGCGCATGTCATTGGAAGAAACGCGCCGGATAAGATACCTGTTCTCTTTTATATCCCCAACAAAGAATCAAACGGTATCCAGGTTGTGCAGCGCACCGCCTGCCTCTTGAAAGAATGGTTTAGCGAGGAAGTGGACGATGATGTCGCCGTTTTGCAAGTAGAGGAAAAGAAACTTCCCGACGGAGTGCTGCCTCTGCCGTTGGGTTCCTCCGCCGGCATCGATGGTCATGCTGTGCGAACCTTCGGCTTTCCAGTCGGGCTCGGTGAGATGAGGGGTATTCCAGGATACGGCACAGCATATGGCCCCTCGGCACTACTCGCCACAGGCAAGCAAAGGCAATCGACCAGGCCACTTATTGCTATTCGTTCGAGCGAGATTACAAGAGGGTTTAGCGGCTCGCCGGTATGGGATGAACTGCGGCGCCGCGTCGTCGGCATGGTTGTGATAGCTCTGCCGCCTGATGACATCCAGAGGATGAGTGAAGCCGCTTACGCCACGCCGACCGAGACATTACGCAGCGTTTGTCCCCGGCTGATGCTATCTGATGAATGCCCCTATCGTTATCTGGAGGTATTCACCGATAAAGACGCGCAATACTTTTTTGGCCGGCAAAGAGCTGCCGATGAGATGATCGCGAACTTGCGAAACAAAGACCGGAACCTGGCGGTGTTCGGCCCATCAGGCTCCGGCAAGTCGTCTGTCGTGCGGGCTGGCTTGATCCCTCAACTACAGAACGGCGCATTGCCTAACAGTGATCGCTGGCACTTCCTCGTATTCCGCCCAGCGGATGATCCGTTTACGCAGCTGGCAAACGCCGGACTGGTCATTCCCTCACGAAACCTGGCCGACGGAGTGAAAGCATGGGAGGAGCATAATCCTCAGCAACCCAGGCTGGTGCTGGTCATTGACCAGTTTGAAGAACTTTTTGTCACCTGCACTGAGCCCATCTGCCAGAATTTTGTGACACAACTGGCCGCGTTGATCGACGGTACCCTTCCCGTCACCGTCATTCTAACGATGCGGAATGATTTCTACAGTCATTTAGCGCAGTATGATACGCTGATGAAGCTGCTCGACGTTGTGAATGTGCCAGCATCATTGACAGAGCAAGAGCTGAAGGACATCATCCGCGAGCCAGCGAAAATAGTCGGATTGCAACTCGAAGACAACCTGGTCGAAACAATCGTCAAAGATGCCATAGCTACCAATTCTCCTTCCCTGGCAAAAGAACACAGCGCCTCCAGCACCGTATTGCCTCTGCTCGAATTCGCGCTGAGCCAGTTGTGGGAGCGCCGTGAGAACGGTATGTTGACCTACAAAGCCTATCAGAACATGGGCGGAGTCACCGGCAGTTTGAGAGACTGGGGCGACAAGGCGTATGGAGCGTTCACCGATATAGAGCAGCAGCATTTGGTGCGGCGGATTTTTACCGACCTGGTGCGGCCAGGGGATGAGAATCAGGACATCCCCAACGTTCGCCGCCGACGCTCCATGATCGAGTTATGGCGCGACGACGGTGAAAAAGAGCATGTTCAATCTATCGTTCGCCAGCTTGTCGCTGCTCATTTACTGGTGACAGGCGGTGATGCCGGGAAGAATGATGCTGGCAGCAAGGAAACGGTTGAAATCATCCACGATGCACTCTTGCGCGAATGGAACTTGTTGAGTGGCTGGTTAAGCGAAAACCGGTCGTTCATGGAATGGCGAGCGGATTTGAACAACCGGCTCCAAAACTGGTTGAAAAACAGGGCGACCGATGATTTGCTGCAAGGCCATTTCCTGTCTTCCTCTGTCAGTATGCTTGAAGCCCATCGCGGCGACCTCAACCCGGCGGAACAAGCTTTTATTCTAGCGAGTAAGAAGCGCGTTGAGGAAGAAACCGCAGATTTGCAGAAAAGGCTCGAGGAATCCCAGCGCCAGCGTGCTTTGATTGAGCAGCGACGCATCGAGGCAGAGCAAGAGCGCGAAGAAGCCCGGCGCCAGCAGCGCATCGCGGAACAGGAGCGCGAAGAAGCTAGACGCCAGCAGCGTATCGCAGAACAACAAAAGCAACTCGCTCTGGCACGTCAATTGATGGCGCAGGCGGCTCTGCTGCGTACTCAACAGGGCAATCTGTTGCAGCGCAGCGTTCTGCTGGCGGTGGAAGCGGCGCTGAGGTCTTCCTCACCCGAGACCAATCAGACGTTGCGCGAGGGTCTGGAGCTGCTGCCTCGCCCGGTTGTGCGCCTGCAGCCAGATGGCGAGGTGACAGCTGCGGCGCTCAGTTCGCAGGGGTGGTATTTGCTGATCGCTAATAAAGATGCTCCGGTCAGCTTGTGGGAAATGGTGAGCAAAAGCGTGGTTGTTCGCCTGAACCACGAGGCTGTGGTAACGATGGTCAAGTTCAGCCTCGATGAACATAGTATTGTGACGGTGGGTAACGACAATTCGGCGCGCATCTGGGAAACAGCCAGTGGCCGCCTGCTTGCTCGCCTGTTCCATGATGGAGAAATCAAGGAAGTCGCGCTCAGCCCTGCCGGGCGCTCGGTCGCGATAATTAGCCGCGAGGGCAAAGCCAGCATCTACGAATGGGATCAGCAAGGCGCGCGCAAGATCGACCGTCTGACGAGCGCAGATATTATCACAGCCACTACATTCAGCCATGATGGGCGCTATTTTGCCACTGCCAACATCGACTGTGTCGTGCGTGTATGGGAAATCCCCACCGGACGCCTGCTTGCCAACCTGACGCACAACAATAGCATCAATGCGATTGCTTTCAGCCCTGATGGCCGCTTCTTGAGTACGGTCGGCGATGATCGTAACGCGAGGCTGTGGTTCTGGAGAGCCTCGAGCGATGTCAGGCCCATGCTGTTTACGCATGAAGCTCCTGTGAATGCCGTCGCGTTCAGTCCTGACGGCAAATACTTCGCTACCGCGAGCAAAGATCAGACCGCCAGAGTTTGGGAGATTGCCAGCGGTCGCCGGCTCAACCGTTTGAACCACGAAGATAACGTGAATGCTGTCACCTTCAGTCCCGATGGCCAGTATCTGGCAACCACCAGTGACGATCGCACCGTTGGCATCTGGGAGACAAGCAGCGGCTACCGGCTGATCTGCTTGCCGCACAAAGATGTAGGATACAAAGAGAAAGATTACGTGCATACGGTGGCTTTCACCAAAGATGGGCGCTCTTTTGCGACGGTGAGCAACAATGGGCAAGCCGCTCTATGGAAGATTGTGAATACCCGCTTGCGGCACAGCAAGTGTGTGAATATGGTCGCGTTCAGCCCTGATTCAAAGTACCTGGCTTCGGCGAGCGATGATTCTACCGCCGTTGTTTGGGAAACAGCGAATGGCAGGCGCTTTATTCAGGTGAGCCACGAGGGGAATGCGTGGGCTGTTGCCTTCAGCCCCGATGGGCGCTTGCTGGCAACGGCGTCGAAAGATGGAAGCGCGCGCCTCGTCGATCTGACCGGCAGCCGCCAGCCGTTGCGCCTGGCGCATAGTGCCAACGTAAATTCTGTCGCGTTCAGTCCCGATGGGAAGTTTATCGCCACGGCAAGCGAGGACAAAACCGCGGCGATATGGGATACCATCGCCGGGAACCAACTTTTCAGCCTTACGCACGAAGACAGTGTATACGCGGTGATCTTCAGTCCCAGGGGAGATTTCCTCGTTACAACGTGCGGTAATGGCACTGCTTGCATCTGGAACGCGCGCACGCGGCAACAGGTCTTCAGCGTGGCGCATAAACCGATCATCAATAATATCGCCATCAGCCCGGATGGGAAATATCTTGCTACCGCCGGCTGGAACTCCTCGGCGAAGCTCTGGAATATGGTGAACGGGCAAGAACTATATAACCTGCCTCATACCAAAAAAGTGTGGTGTGTCGCGTTCAGTCCTGACTCAAAGTACCTGGCGACGGCGAGCGACGATCCTGTTCCGCTCATTTGGGACGTGAATACCGGGCAGATCTATCGTCGCCTGCCGCCGCATGACGGCAGCGTGAGCGCCATTACGTTCGGTCCTACATCAACGTACCTGGCGACGGCGAGCGCGGATCGTACAGCGCGCGTCTGGGGAACGACAACCGGCATGCCCCTCGCGTATTTGCGGCATGAAGACAGCATCGCCACTGTCACGTTCAGCCCTGATGGACAGTACCTCGCCACAGCCAGCGGAGACGGTACGGCGCGTATCTGGACCTGGCAGACGAAGGCCCTGGTCGCCGAGGCGTGTACTCGTTTGACCCGCAATCTCACTGAAGATGAGTGGCGGCAGTACATGGATGGTGAACCCTATCACAAGACATGCTCGAACTGGTGAAAAAAGGGATGAAATGCTCTTACACTTGTATCGTAGTATGTACCCACTTGTGAAAGAAAGTGCAGGAAGCAAAAATGGAGCTAGAAGGTCGAGAAATTGGGAATTACCGGATCCTTAGCCTGATTGGCTATGGCGCTGCGGGTTACGTCTACCTGGCAGAGGACCCGCGCATCCAGCAGCGCGTTGCCATCAAGGTCATACAGATTGACCCCGGCGGCGATTTAACGCGATTCCGAGACGAGGCCCGTCTCGTCGCTCAACTCAAACATCCACGTATCGTCCACCTCAACGCCTATAACGAGGATACCGTCGATGGCGTTCCCATCATCTACCTTGTGACCCCCTATTATAAGGACGGTTCTCTTGCGAAGTGGCTGCAACAGCGCGGAATCAGCCATCTTTCGCTGGATGATGTGACAAATCTTATCAGCCAGGCCGCCGAGGCATTGCAGTACGCGCACGGATTTCAGATCATTCACAGCGACATCAAACCGTCTAACTTCCTCATCGATACGGAGGGCATCGCGCATCCCAATCGCCCCAATCTCTTGTTGTCTGATTTCGGTGTCGCCCGCTTCACGGCCAGTTCCCAAACCAGAGCCGGCATGTCCTACCCGGGGGGACTGACCTACATGGCTCCTGAACAGTTCCATGGGCAATCGACCATTGGGAGCGATCAATATTCTCTTGCCATCGTGACCTATGAGCTTCTGATCGGCCATCCGCCATTTCAGGGAACGCCGCAAGTCGTTATTCGCCAGCAACTGGAAACGCCGCCCGATCCACCCAGTTCGGTGGATGCCGCCATTCCCAAAACCATCGATACTGCCATTTTGCGCGCCCTCGCCAAGAAGCCAGAGGATCGCTTCGGTTCGGTCGAGGCATTTTCGAATGCTCTCCAGCGCAGAAGTGGAGCCTTCGATCAACCCCACCGGCTCTACAATACCCCACCGGACAACCCATCGCAGAAAGCCGCCGCGGCGCCGCCCATCGATCAGCCCTCAATGCCCGACGCGGCGCGGAGGGAACCTCCAGACGCTCGCCCACCCGATTTCCAACCCAGGATGCCTAACCCGCCTCCTGACTTGCCGAGGGGACGCGATACCTACGCAACCCTCATCGTCAGCCGTGCCGAGGCCCAGGGAGGGACAGTCAAACAACTGATGCTGGGAAAGAGAAGCGTGCCGGTGCGCGTGCCGCCAAATACCCAAAACGGCCTGATCATTTACATCAATGGTCTGGGTGAACCATCCCCCGTCGGCGGCTTGCCGGGTACGCTGCACGTGACGGTAAATATCGCGCAGTATCAAGCGCCGCCAGCATACCAGCCACCGCCGCCGCCACCACCGCCGGGATCAGCCTATCGACCACCACCACCGCCAGCGTCAGTCTATCCAAACCCTCCTGGTCAAATGATGGTGCCGCCGCGGGCGCAGCGCAACCCCAATCGCACGCTCTGGATTGTGCTGGCAGTAGTCCTTGTGGCTCTTGCCCTTCTTACTTGCATCATTCTATCTATTGTATTAGCGAGCAGTCCTCCAGCCTAGTGATAAGACGCGCCGCTGTCCTCCTGGGATAGAGGGGAGCCGCATTGCGTGCAAAAGGTTGCTTTGGATTTCGCTTCTGCGTGGCACACGGGGCAATACACTTTCTGCGGCTCCGGCGGCAGCAGCGGCTTGCCGCACTTCATGCAGTAGTTATCGCGCTCATCGTTAGGCGCGTGACAATGGGGACAGATAATTTTGTTCGCCGCCAGTGGAACTGGCGCTCCGGGAGGCGACGGAGGCTGCTGTGGCGGCCAGGGCTGCCCATAGGGAGGCGGAGGCGCTCCCTGGTTCTGCGGCATCGCGCCAGGAGCATTGGCGTTAATCTGTACATCGGGGTCCTGCTGGTAGACCAGCGAATCCAGGGCGCTCAGTACCTGGCTGGCAAGCTGCGCCTGCTGGATCGCGCCCGCGCCCGCAGTGAACGCCAGCGGCCACAATACCAACATCCCCACAACGCCGACTGCGGCTTTGTCCGCCCATTTCTGCTGGCCTACTACGGCATTCACGCCGCCCTGCACGCGCTGCATCGTCAGCGTGAGCGCCCTCTGCATACCGAGGATCGCGGCAAAATCGCCGCCTTTCTTCATTTGGACAGTCATCTGATCGGGATTGCCAAAATGCTGTACCTGGTAGCCCTGCATTACAAACATGCGCTCCAGATCGACGGCGAGACGGCTCAGATCGACGCGCTGCGTCTGGTAGTATCTGCTATCCATCGCGTTTCCTCCTTCTTCGTTCTCCAGCCTGGTTCATTCGTCAATTATATCATCCGTAGATCATGTTTTGCAGAGATGAGGATTAATGAGATTTGCATCTTTTCCTTGCACTTTTGCAAGAACACCTTGTTCTCTCCTGCCCCTATTTCCTCTTGACACGCACGCTCTAGCTGGCTATTATGTAGGTAGTTACTTACATAGAGCGTGACCGAGGAGATCAGACCAGGAGAGGAGAACAGCATGACTGAGCCAGGCAGTCGAGAAGGAAGAGCACGTGATGCGCACAGAACACGCAAGGCCATTCTGGAAGCGGCAGAGGCGGTCTTCGCCCAGCACGGGTTTGATGGGACACGCATCGATGCCATCGCCTACGCCTCGGGCTACAACAACGGCTTGCTCTTTCGGTACTTCGGCAATAAGCTCGGCCTCTATACCGAGGTCCTCAAGCGCGCTGACAGGGACATGGGCGACCTCCTGGCGCGCGTGTTCGCCCCTTTGCTCTCGGATGAAACCATCATCTCCGACGCTCAAAGGTGGAGGCGCTTCCTCACCACCACTTTTGGCACTTTTTTTGATTATATGGTCGAGCATCCGCATGTCATGAGGATGTTCAACTGGGAACAGGCCGAGGGCTGGCAGACCTTTGCCAGGATTGCCTCACAATTTGAGACAGGTGATCTTGCGCGGCTGGAAGCACTCTTCGAAAGCGCACGCCGGGCCGGGCTGCTGCGTCCCGATCTCGATGTTGTCGTCATGGTGGTACTGGTCGAGCAGATCTGCTGGTCCTCTCCTACTGTTCTCCCGTTATATCAGTCGTTGTTGGCAGGCAGAGACTTCTCTTCTGCCGCCGCACTCGCACACGTACGGGAGCAAATCATTGCCTTTCTCGTCGCCGGGGTCACTCATGAGCCCGGCGACGGGAACAGTGGAGAAAGAAGGTAAACTGCGATGTCTCAATTCGGAACTCACCAGACGATGCGAACGATCACCCTGGAAGAGCATTACGCGACCCCGGCCTTCATGGAAGGTCCAGGACGCCAACTCAAGGAGAAAGCACAAGCGGCCCACGCCCATCCCCAGGTGGCGGCGGGTATGGCCCAACTGCTCGATCAACTTTGCGATCTCGACAACCGCAGAATCGCGGACATGGACGCCGCCGGGATCGACATGCAGGTCCTGTCGCTGACCTCTCCCGGCGTGGAGCAGCTCGACGCGACCGAGGCGGTGACACTCGCCCGCGAGGCGAACGACCACCTCGCGGAGGCGGTGCGGCGTCATCCGAGCCGTTTCGCCGGGTTCGCCGCGCTGCCGACCGCGGCTCCGGACACCGCCGCCGCCGAACTGGAGCGCATGGTCCGTGATCACGGCTTCAAGGGAGCACTGATCAACGGCCACATCCGGGGCCGCTACCTGGACGACTCGTTCTTCTGGCCGATCCTGGAGCGTGCCGAAGCTCTTCAGGTCCCGCTCTACCTGCATCCGACCCCGCCTCCGCAGCCGGTGATCGCGGCCTCCTATATGGGAAACTACGCGCCGGAGGTGGCGGCAGGGCTTTCGACCGCGGCCTGGGGTTGGCACATCGAAACCGCGATCCATGTCCTGCGCCTCATCCTCAGCAGAGCCTTCGACCGCTACCCGAGCCTGCAGCTCGTCATTGGCCACCTGGGCGAAACGCTTCCGTTCATGCTGCCCCGACTCGATCTCGCTCTGCCCCCGCAAGTGACGAAATTGGATCGTCCGATCGGTGCCTACCTCCGCGAGAACCTCCACTACACATTCAGCGGCTTCAACTACACCCCGACGTTCCTCGACCTGTTGCTTCAGGTTGGGGTCGACCGGATCATGTTCTCAGCCGACTACCCCTATGCATCGATGGCGCAGGCACGCGCCTTCCTGGATCAACTTCCGGTGAGTCCCGCCGACAAAGGGCGGATCGCACATGGCAACGCGGAACGCCTTCTGCGACTGTGACTAACGGGGGCCGTATACTGCGTGGGACGAATACCAGATGACGCGCGTATTCGACATCAATGGTCTCGCTTTTCAGCCGAGCGAGACCAGGCGGCGCGCGAGGCTGTATTTTGAGGAGAAAAACAACCCTGTAAACCATAAATTGCCTCAAATCGGGGTTCCCGCGCTGAACCTCTAGATACAGATGCAAACGGGAAAGGAAGTGTTCCTCTTCCCTTGCTTAGCTGATGAATGATATGCTTTGTAGAGAATTATCTGTAGCGGAGAGGCTCACCATGAACAGCGAGGTCAAAGAGATATCAGAGACGCTTGAATCATATCGCCCGCTGCTATTTGCCATCGCCTATCAGATGGCCGGCAGCGCGAGCGAAGCGGAAGATCTGGTGCAGGAAACGTATCTGCGCTATCAGCAGGCGCAAGCGCAGGTGGAGATACAATCAGTCAAATCATTCTTGACCACGATTATCGTGCATCTCGCCATCGATTATCTGAAATCCAGCCGGCACCAGCGCGAGCGCTATGTCGGCGTGTGGTTGCCGGAGCCGGTGCTGACCGCCGACGCCGAACCATTACCGGGCGAGATCGTGGAACGCCGCGAGGCTGTGTCGATGGCGTTCCTGATCTTGCTCCAAACGCTCACACCGCCGGAGAGGGCGGTTTTCCTGCTCCGTGAGATCTTCGATTATCCCTACGAGACGATTGCGACCATCATCGGTAAATCGGTTGCCGCCTGCCGCCAGATCTTTCATCGCGCCCAACGACATCTTGCCGCGAAACAGCGCCCCTTCGAGGTGGCGGGCGAAGCACATCAATCGCTGGTCACGCACTTCCTGGCTGCCAGCCAGCAGGGTGATTTCGATGAACTGTTGCGCGATCTGGCCGAGGATGTGACCTTGTATGGCGACGGCGGCGGCAAGGCGACGGTGGTGTCTCAACCGCTGCACGGCGCGGAGATCGTCGCGCGCTTCTTCTCCATCATCTCGCGCAAGGCTCCCGCAGATACGCGGGTGGCGCTCTCTGAGGCCAACAGCATGCCGGCGCTGCTCGGTTGGGAGGGGGAAATGCTGACGACGGTCTTTCTTTTTGCGATCAGCGATGGCCGTCTCGCGGAGATCTATGCACAACGCAACCCTGACAAGCTCATCTATCTGCAACGGCAACTGAGCCGGCGTGGATGAGGCATGTATACCTCTGTCACAAATGACACACCCTCATCGTCTTATGGCCGATCATGCGCGGGAAGCGATGTTTCTCGCATGAAACCTATGACAATGAGGTGGAACAGATGAAGATATTCATCACGGGCGCGACGGGCGTGTTAGGCCGTCATATTGTGCCGCAGTTGGTCCAGTCAGGGCATCAGGTGCGCGGATTGGCGCGCTCTGATGGCAATGTCGAACTATTGCGTCGGCTTCGCGCGGAGCCGGCGCGCGTCGATCTCTTTGATCTGGCTGCGTTGACGCAGGCGGTGGAAGCATGTGACGCGATCCTGCATCTGGCAACCAAGATTCCCTCGACGATGAATCTGGGGAAGCGCTCGGCCTGGGTGGAGACCGACCACATCCGCCGCGAGGGGACGCGCAATGTCGTGGATGCCGCGCTGGCGCAGCATGTGCAAACGGTCATCTATCCCAGCATTTGCTTCGCGTATCCCGATAGCGGCGCTGAATGGATCGACGCAACACTCGACAAGCTGGTCGTCGAGGACTATTACGCAACGACCTTTGACGCGGAACAGGAGATGCGGCGTTTCACCGACGCAGGCGGCAAGGGCATCGTCTTGCGGATGGGATTGTTTTACGGGCCGGAGTCGCCCCAGAGCCAGGATCAATTGCGTTTCGCGCGGCTTGGCATCGCGTCAGTGGTCGGCAGACCCGACGCCTATCATCCCTTTGTGATGATCGAGGATGCCGCTCAGGCGATTGTCGCCGCGCTAGAGCACGCGCCCGCCGGCATCTATGATATTGTGGAGGATGAGCCGCCCACGACAGAGGAGATCAACGCCGCGATGGCCAAAGCCGTTGGTCGGCGACGCCTGCGCTCTCTGCCGGATTTGCTGGTGCGCATGACAATGGGGCGCGGTATCATGTCGGTGATGAGCCGGAGCCAGCGCGTCTCGAACCGCCGGTTCAAGGACGCCACCGGCTGGTCTGCGCGCTCTAGCACCAAAAGCGGCGCCTGGAATCGTGTCGCGCAAGCGATGAGGTCACGGCAGCCGACGGCTGAAGCGTGAGAATGTAGCTTTGTAAGAGACGCCTGTTTCTCGTTCTCAGATGAACTTTCAACGTCTTGTGGTTTCAACCCCGTCCATACACGGGATTCGAGGGCCAATCACCACTCGAACGTGCGGTTCATGCCAGGCGTCTTCCCAGGAGGAAACTATGACAGTCGAAGAACACAAGAAAAACGATGAAGCAGCAATCCAAAGACTCTTAGACGATGGGATCAGATCGGTGCGTTCCAAGAACATCGATGGGGTGATGTCCATCTACGCGCCCGAGGTCGTGTCGTTCGACATCGTGCCCCCGCTGCGCTACGTGGGAGCAGATGCATTCAGGAAAGTTTGGGAAGAGGTATTCTTCGTCTACCAAGGCCCGATTGACTATGAAATTCACGACCTGTCCATCACGGTGGGCGATGACGTGGCCTTCACCCACAGCCTCAACCGGATAAGCGGAACCATGAACAATGGGCAGAAGACCGATCTCTGGCTGCGTTGGACCGCCTGCTTCCGTAAGATCAACGGCAAGTGGCTGATCGTGCACCATCAGAACTCGGTGCCTGTCGATTTGGAGCATGGCAAAGCGGTGCTGGACCTCAAGCCATAGCCATGCGCATGGGATGTTTCGGCAACAGCTTGGTACGAGAGAAGCGGTTTTGTCCAGGAAAGTTTGTACCAGTGCTCAAGATTCGGGGCAAATTCCCGCATTTGAGGGCAGAACCTGCTCACATTCCGGCTCTGGCTCGCTTTCGGTGAAGCATGAGCTTATCAGAGGCAAGTGAATGGTTCTGTGAGCACAAGGCGTAGACTCCAACCATCATCGCCTCTTGACAAACACCAACCGGGCGGTTATACTTTGTCATAGCAAGCAGGCGATGTGATATGCACATTACCTGACACTCATAAAGGGTGTCACTACATGTCATTATCGTCGGGCGTGCGATTTGTAGCGACACCCCTGCTGGGTGTCAGGGTACAGACCACCCTCACGTTTCACCCCATCCACTTTCCCTCGTACATCGTCCCCTTTTCTCACCTTCACCTCTGGAGGAACCTCGTGAACACTGATTCCCCTTTGTCGCGGCTGGGGCTTGATCCCGCGCTGCCGTACCAGCCGTTGAACCTGGCAGGCGCGGACGCGGCCATCCCCAATCCCGCGCAGTTGGCCGGCGAGGGCGAGCCGCGCGGCAGCGACATGGCCGCCGATCCGTCCTGGCTCAATCAGCCGACATTCTCCGCGCCGCAGACGGACGCGCCCGCGCTGAACGGCGTCGCCGGGCTGTCCAACGCGAGTATGACATGGTACGGACAGGGCCAGCC
>Ga0207416_1003720_pt1 | contig 14127 bp, 13 predicted proteins | sample PaiPotPPM11metaG_FD_184107 | JGI IMG/M metagenome (GOLD analysis project Ga0207416, IMG submission 184107) | Iron sulfur acid spring bacterial and archeal communities from Banff, Canada, to study Microbial Dark Matter (Phase II) - Paint Pots PPM... ...
TTTTGAACTGTTTTGAATATTCTGAAGTATAATACCATAAAATATGCAGAAATCTAATAAAACTTACAAAAAATAGACAAAATGGCAAATACGAAAATTGTATACGGTACAATTCTCCCAGACATCAGCTCAGAAGAAACTATAATGGTCATTCTCTTGCATGCGGTGCTCGAAACTCTAAAGATTCGCACCACGGGATCGCAGAGGCATCAATATCGGGTTGGAATAGAACCGTTTCAAAAAAGCTTGTGAATCCATCGTTATGATCAGAATATGTAATTACGATCCATATTTAATGATTTTAACGTAAGTATCTTACTTAAGGTAAATAAACCAAAAAATATTTTTTTATCGTAATTGGTTATGATAAAAACAGCTGAAGCGAAGTCTGACGGTATCATCGAAACACCACAAGGAAAAAGGGAGCGGTTTCTTATGGAATTCGAAAAGCCATTTAAGTGTGAAAAATGCAATGAGCGGTTTAAGAAGAAAAAATACCTGCGCGAACACAAGTCGCAGATCCATTCGTATTAGTCCCATTGTTTACATATATGTACGAGATTGGTATCTATTTTGGAACTATAAAAATAGTTTATGAAAACTGGAAGTAGTATTAAAAATTATTAAATTGGATTAAAATCTGACAGATATTTTTAAATTATCCTGTATAATACTGGATAATGTATGAAAATTTATACTAAAACAGGGGACAAAGGTGAAACCGGTCTTATCGGTGGAAAACGCATCCCAAAGGGAGATCCACGAATAGTTGCATACGGTTCAGTGGACGAACTAAATTCAAATATTGGGATAGCCATCTCATCATTGACCGTAAAGGATAGGCATCTTTTTTTGGATCTCATAAATATTATGACGTGCATCCAAAGTGAACTATTTATAGTTGGCTCAGATTTGGCTGATCCTAGATACCCTGCGGGAAATCAAAATCAGTACCAAACTCCTAGAACAGAGGAAAACATGGCATCAGCTTTAGAAGATGCGATAGATAAATTTGAAGCGGAACTCGAACCAATCACATTCTTTATTCTTCCAGGAGGAAGTATTGAAGCATCACTTCTTCATATCACTCGCACTATTGCTAGAAGGGCTGAGATTGCAGCAACATTACTCTCAAAAGACCAAATAATAAATCCTATCGTTTTAGTATATCTCAACAGACTATCAGACTTTCTGTTTGTAGCCGCGAGGCTGATAAACAAACGCCTCGGAATCCAAGACGTAGCTTGGAGGCCTAGCGAGAGGCAAACAAGGTAACTTTAACTTCAAAATCTGACTACTTTTGGCAACTATTGCTAGTAACAAAAGTCAGCTCTAAGGAATGAGTTTTATTGTGATTATTATTAATAACCCTCTCAAAGTTAAGATTGCTCTATTTCGATATGCTTATTCCCTCATTTTAATACCTGATATAGCTATATTAGATATTGCTTAGATATGAGTGTGCATTGACGTGGCAATATACAAAATGGGAAGAAAAAAAAAGACGGATCTGACCCCGTTTTTCCAGCATGTATTACAGCTTAAGCATGTAAAAAGAGCTGGATGGATTTCAAGAGCCCAAATTAGTAATCCAGAATCGGTAGCAGATCACTCGTATTCGGTGTGTGCAATAAGCATGGCTTTATCAGATATACTGGGATTAAACACTGAAAGGGTGATGAAGATGGCAATCCTCCATGATTTGCCTGAATCAATCGTTGGAGATATTGTGCCTGGTGAAGTTACTAAAAAAAAGAAACGCGCAGAGGAGAATAATGCGATAGAGACTATTTTGCAATCGATTCCTCCGTGCATACGTTCAGACTATAAGGGAATATGGTTGGAATACCTCTTAAATAAAACTGACATTGCGCGATTAGTACATACAGTGGATAAGCTTGAGATGGCGCTGCAAGCAAGGCAGTATGTCAGCGAAGGCTACCCAAAACATTTGCTAGCTCAGTTTTTGGATTTTCCTAAAAAATACATGATGAATTACAAACACGAAATTATCTCACAGATACAAAATGCTTTAAAGCCGCGTCGTCCCAAATAATAATAGAAGCATGCAGTACTTTACGGCTCTGAAGTTAGGTGAAAAACGTGTGAAAGCCGCCCAAGACGTTTTGACAAAATATACTGGTCACGCTATGCCCGCATTGGCATTGAAAGATAATAAGGACAACAAATGGGAACCGGTAGGAGAGGAGAACCTATTTGCTATTGTAAAGGAAGCTAGTGGATACATGATTGCAATTTGCGACAAAAATGGCGTGGCAAAATCGATCGCTCAATGGTTCACAGAAGATACAAAAAATGAGATCATAGCTAAAATTAAGGCTGAGCAGAATATGATTGAATATCTTGGTAAGCTGTCTCTACCAATATAACGAATGCTTAATTAGATAATATGCAATAGTTTTCTTTTGATATTTGACAGAAAAACAATACGAGCAAGAGATCGAGGTAAAAGGTCATCTTATTGACTCTATGATCCTGACGAGAATCTTTGATAACATCATGGATCTGAAGGGAGACTTTCAAGTTCTGGATTTCAATGTCGGGAAGAAAAAAAAAGATGCTAGCTATGCCCGCCTCATAGTTCGTGGCAAGAGTCGCGAACATCTAAACGAATTATTGGAATCCCTCTACAGAGAAGGAGCACAGCCTATATCCATTCAACAAGTTATGTTGAAACCAGTTCTTAAAGACATGGTGATGCCTGATAATTTTTACAGCACAACAAACAATACGACCCAGGTCTACTACAAAGGTGTATGGATAGACGTTGTAAACATGATGATGGACAAGTGCATTGCAGTAGAAACCGAGAAAAAAACTGCAGAATGTAAGATGATACGTGATCTAAAGAAGGGGAATATGGTAGTCGTGGGAGAACAAGGGGTTAGGATTATTCCACAAGAACGCCCACGAGAAGGGGTTGACCTTTTTCAGTTTATGGGCAGTAGCAGCTCCAGCGAAAGACCTACACAACAAATTGCTCGAAAGATCGCAGTCGACATTTACAACACTAAGGAAACTCCTGGGGGTAGGATAATCGTGGTCGCCGGACCGGTACTCGTCCATTCAGGTGCGTCGGAAGCTCTTGCGAAATTGATTCGGATGGGATATGTCCAGGGACTCTTAACAGGTAATGCTCTTGCAGTTCATGATGTAGAGAATGCTTTGATGGGAACATCATTGGGCATGAATATCAAGGATGGAACCCTTGCGATAAGAGGCCATAGAAATCATATGCAAGCAATTAATGAGGTTTTCAAGGTAGGATCTTTAAAAGCAATGGTTCGAAAGGGGATTTTAAAGAGTGGTGTTATGTACGAGTGCATTGCCAACGACATTCCATTCGTACTTGCAGGATCGGTAAGAGATGATGGTCCTATTCCCGACGTTATTACAGATATTGTCGAAGCACAAAGAAAATATAAACAAGTATTAGAAGGTGCAAAAATGGTCTTGATGTTTTCAACCATGCTGCATTCTATAGCGGTAGGGAATATGCTCCCTTCATCGGTCAAGGTTGTCGCTGTAGATATAAGCCAGCCAGTTGTAACAAAACTCATAGATCGAGGGACAATACAAGCTATCGGAATCGTAACAGACGTTGGTGCTTTCTTGCCCACGGTTGTCCAACATCTAGAAAATATCGAGCAATCAATCACCGATGAGAAAAAAGGGAGCGATCAAATGACTTGACATATCGATATTGTGGCAACCTCGCTCCAATTACATATATCCAATACCGTGTACCAGAAAACTAGAGCGTCAAATATAGTGTACTGGTTAATTGCACATTTTATTTTGAATAGCCGTATGGTAACCTATTCTGAGTAAATGTAGAAGAATCGACACAATATGAAATCACGAATTACTCCATTATTGCAAGTTTAGTCTTTATTAAATTCAATGCGATCTTCGGATCAGCTCTTCCACCGGTTAATTGCATCACTTTTCCAAGCAAAAAATTCGCGGCATTCGGGTTTTGTTTTGCATCCCTCACAGCAGATTTTTCAGACTTGAATATTGATTCTATTGCCTCTGATATTGTAGCTTTGCTATCTATTATGGAGGCATTCATTTTATCTAGAACATAAGAGGGCATTTCTCCAGTCTTTGTTATCTGGCCAAGGATCATTTTTGCAATGTTCCTGTTGATTATATTCTGATCAATCATTTTTACCAACTCTGCCATATGTTTCGCTTCAATTCTCAATCCTGAGAATAGAGATCCCTCTTCCCTTTTTGAATCATCTATGAATCCTAGTAAATCAGAAACAATCCAATTGGCAATTTCATTTGGTGATGAAGAATAGATTTTAACTGTCGATTCAAAAAAGTCGGCCAGCTCTTTATTGTCAATCAGAACCTGAGCTACATGGTCAGAAAGCTCATATCCCCTGAGGAACCGAATTTTTCTTTCATCTGGAAGTTCAGGCATTTTTGCCTTAAGTGAAGATAAAAATTCGTTTCCGAGAACTATTGTCGGGATGTCCGGCTCAGGAAAGTATCGATAATCTTCTTCTTCTTCCTTTGCCCTAGACTGCTTGGTTACTTTTCTTGCCTCATCCCAATGACGCGTTTCTGATTTAATCTCAATATCTCGTACCGACATTGTTTTTTGCCTAGTAATCTCATAGCCAAGTGCCTTTTCTACATCTCTAAACGAGCCAACATTCTTGATCTCGACTCTTTTTCCGCCTTCTAAAGAAACATTCACGTCGCATCTCACCGAACCGTCCAGCTTTGTATCGCCTACGCCCAAATGCTCGATTATAGAAGTAATTTTATTCAAAAACATTCGAACATCTTTTGGTTCAGCAAAATCTGGCTCTGTGACAATTTCTACTAAAGAGACACCCGCTCTATTATAGTCTATAAGAGTATAAAAGCTAGTATCGTAAATTAGTCTTCCTGGATCCTCTTCCAGCTGAACTCTCCTAATCTTTGTACTCTTGATCCCATAATCGACTCTTCCCTCAACGCCGATACTTGTGATTCCATATGCATTATATTGTGTTATTTGAAAATTTTTGGGTAGATCGGGGTAGAAGTAATTCTTTCGGTAAAACATTACCTTGTCTGGAACTTTACACCCTAGAGCAAGTGAAATCATACTAGCAAAGTCTACTGCTCTTTGATTTAAGAGCGGAAGAGTCCCAGGCAGACCCGAACAAATTGGACAGATGTTTGTGTTGGGTGCCTTCCCTCGATAATCACATTGGCATGAACAAAATAATTTACTCTGAAGTCCTGTTAGTTGACAATGGATTTCAAGACCGATCTTTACTTCCACCAATTATATCTCAGGACTCTTGTGAATATCAACTATACTTTCAAAGGATGATGCAACGTCAAATAGGGTTTGCTCTTCCATTTCATTTGCCATTATTTGCAATCCTATAGGAAGACAGTCACTAAATCCAACTGGTATTGATATTGCTGGTATACCGGCGAGGTTAGCAACAACCGTATCAATATCTATCTGATACATCTTCAACGGATCATCGATCTTTTCACCAAATTTGAATGGCAATATAGGCATTGTAGGAGCTATCAAAACATCATATTTTTCAAACAGTGATTTAACTTCCTGCTTTATCATTTCTCTTGCTTTTTGAGCTTTTAGATAATATTTTCCATAATACCCAGCCGAAAGAACATACGACCCAATAATAATACGTCTCTTAACCTCTTCGCCAAAATTATTGCGAACCTTTGCGAAATATGTATTCCATTCATACTCCTCAGGGTTGGAGTCAAACCCGTAGCGAATATTGTCATATCTCGCAAGGTTACTACTGGCTTCAGCCATAGCAATTGTATAGTAGGATGCGAGAGCATATTCAATCGACTTCATTGAAGTATCTTCACACTTACAATCTGACCTTGAAAATAAGTCCACTGCAGAATAGATACATTTTGAAACAGCCGGATCAGCCCCTTCAACAAGTTCTTTTACTAGTCCAACACGAATATTCCTGTTGTTTTGGTGCAGGCTGTATTTTGGTATTCTATCGAGAGACATAGTATTAGGAATTGTCTCCATAGCTGTTGCTCTTGTTGTCTGATCGTTTTCGTCTGTACCTGCGATTGCATTCATAAGCATCACTACATCAGAGACCGTCTTACCTATTGGTCCGATCTGCTCTAAACTATTAGAGTAAGAAATTAGTCCAGATCTACTGACGCATCCATACGTTGGTTTTAATCCTACGACGGAACAAAAGCTAGCTGGGCACCTTACAGATCCACCTGTATCAGAGCCTAATGACATGGCACATTCTAATGCTGCTACACTCGCTGCACTCCCACCAGAGGAGCCGCCCGCGACATAATTAATATTCCATGGATTACGCGTAGGTCCATATTTGCTGTACTCCGTAGTAGAGCCCATCGCAAACTCATCGAGATTTAGCTTTCCAACAATAATTGCATCATTTTCTTTCAATTTCTTAATTACAGTTGCATCATATGGTGGAACATATCCCTCAAGCATTTTTGAAGCGCAAGTGGTTTTCAAGCCCTTGGTGCATATATTGTCTTTAATACCAAGTGCAACGCCTGCAAGTCCACCAATGTGTTCTCCGTCATGAATTCTTTTATCGATAGAACGTGCTTTTTCTGCCGCACCCTTTTTATCCACAGCGACAAAAGCGTTGATTTTGACATCTATTTTTTCTATTCTTTCTAGAATCTGAGATATATATTCCTGTGCAGAAAAGTCTCGATTTTTAATGCCGGAAGCAACCTGGTCAGCGGTAAGACGATACAGATGGTTTGGCAATTATACCATCCTTGGCCCTTTTACAAAGCCGTCCTTTCTATTTTTGGAAAATTCCAATGGATCGCCTTCGAACACGTGAATATTGTCATTTCTTAATTCAGAAACTTTTTTGATTGAACAGGCTGGATCACTCCCAGTCAATGAAACATTATCTAGTTTATCAAAATAGCTAATTATTTCATCGATTTGAATCGCATATCTATCTAGCTCACTGTCCGTTAATTCCAACCTAGAAAGCCAACCAAGATGTCTTATTTCATCTTTTGAAATCATGTTAACACGCCACTGCCTATCTCGTATTCTAGGGGGTTAACCTGTCTATATCGCGTGGGTACAGAGATGCATCCCGTATGTTATCAATCTTTGTAATAGCCATCATCAATCGTTCCAGCCCGACGCCAAATCCAGCGTGTGGAGGCACTCCATAGTCAAATACCTTCAGATGGTAATCAAAAGCTTGTGTATTTAATCCCTGTTTTTTCATTCTTTCCAATAATTCGTCCTTCCTGTTTACTCTTGTACTGCCTGACGATATTTCTAACGGTCCGTACATTAGATCAAAAGATTCAGAGACTCGACCAGACTCCGGCATAAACTTTGGCTTTACATAAAAAGGCTTTATAGATGTAGGCCAATCGGTGATAAAATAAAAGCCATTCATCCTGTCATCCGGCAAGTTTTTCATTGCCTGAGGTGAGAGGTCATCACCCCATCGAATGCGCTCTCCACCTCCGTGTAACTGTTCTATAAGATCGGAATAAGAATATCTAGCGAACGGCAATTCGATATTTGGCAATTGAAACTCAAGGTAAGCAAGATCATTTTTGTTCTTTTCTTTAACTGAATCTAGAACATGCAATATCATTCTCTCAAGCAAACTCATTATATCATTGTAGTCTACAAACGCCTTCTCCACATCAATAGATATTGCCTCAGAAAGATGTCTATTAGTGCGCGACGGCTCGGCTCTAAAAATCGGGCCTATCTCAAACACATTTTCAAAAGCCATAGTCAATTGCTCCTTGTACAACTGAGGACTTTGCGCCAGGAATGCTTCTCTGTCGTAATAAAATATTGGAAATAATGCTGCACCGCCTTCTGTAGCAGTAGCAATCATTTTTGGAGTGTTTACCTCGATAAACCCTTGTCTCGCTAGGAACTCTCTGCTTGCATTCAATACGGTATAACGAATATGGAAAATACTCTGAAGAATATTTCTACGTAGATCTATTGCCCTCAAATCCAATCTGGTATCAATACCTATAGATGTCTTACTTTGCATCATAAATGGAGCAGCTTTTCTAGCAATAGAAAAGGCCTTCAACTCTAATGGGATGATCTCCACGCCGCTAGGCGCTTTTTCTTGAGGTCTAACCGTCCCCCGAATACCAAGCGAAGTGTGTTCTTTTATTTGGTGGAGTTGCCCAAATAATCGCTTTGGACATTCACTCTTCTTCGCCATAACTTGGATGTCTCCGTACCTGTCTCTTACGATAATAAACTGGATGTTACCATGGTCACGCTTACTCGAAACCCACCCCATAATTATTACTTCCCTATCTTCCAGTGATGAGTTGATTTCCGACGAATAATGCGTCCTTCTCCATTGTCCGATCTCCTCTTCATGTAGTAGGTCGCTCAATTCTAAAAACCTTAATCGTGATAAATTTTGTATAGCTACGGATAATTTAACCTTTAATGATGTTACGATTCTGCAAATAAAAATGAGCGTGAGTGTGCCAAGTCTTTAGAGTGATCTCTTTATATACTCCATTCTTTTGCAGAGCAGCGGGTTTGTAAAAGTATCCTATTCGAATTTTTATAGTGTGTGAATTACTCGTTATGGCTTATTCATTCCATTTTCTGGCCTCTGTCTGGTATTCACTCTCCCCTAAGCCGAATACCATACCGTCATCCCTCCTACCCTCTGAGGAACTTGTCTCATTTAACACCGAATTCACGCTTTCTTTTTCTGTCTTTAAACCAAATGGTTTCATGCGTTCACTATGTTGTTTTCGAGCTATCAGCCCTCTCTCGAATGCTCTAACATGAACTACGCTACACCCGGAATTACCGCAGGAGTAGGACAAGTCGCCGGTTAAGAGAATATAAAGACCAGTTTAATAGGTGCAGAATAGATAATGACAACTTAGTTAAGAGGTGGTGGTAGCATTACAACATGATAAATACATCAAAGAAGAGGTAAAAAATATCAATAAAAATCATTTTCCTCAAGTTTGTCTAGCGTTGGCAGTTGTAGCGCTTAACATTACAAGCACACAAATGTATTGGCTCGGACAGGACCGACAATACCTATAGAACTTAGTAACGGTGTTACTGCCGTGGCTTACAGTAATATGACATTCTATCTAAATTCTACAAATAGCCATTATCATTTAAAAGGGTTGATTAAAGATATCGTGCCAGAATCTAGGGGTTTTATTTCTATGATGATAGATTTCCGAAATCAATCTACTGTTACGTCTGTGCATTCAATCTTGTATATTCTTCATGGTCCGATCGATTCTAATACAACCGTTCCATTTGATATTGACACAGGCTATACTCAAGCACAACAGAATCGATTTCAATATCTGAAGGCTCTGATAGCATGAAAAGTAAGAGAAGTTGCAATGGTTGAAGGCATTGTGACAAGAACAGGCAATGGAGGACATATAATATTGACTAGAAGACGGGCTCATAGTAAAAGTCGAAGTGTGAATTTGAAGAGATACTTTGAATAAATGAATGTCCAGGAAAGAGTAAATACAGGGTACCGATCGTAATCGAGATAGTAGATGTTGCAGCATCTTCCAACGAATGTAACCACAACAAAAGCTGCGCAATCAGTGCTGCTCGGCAGTCACGAATATTATCATCTCTTATAATAGATCATGAATTAGACGTACCTGTCATACACTAGTCGTACTCCTTGCTTTTAGGTATTGTTAATTTTACAATATTACTTGCTATCATGGTCTTGAGTTTGCGAATTCCATATCCTGTTTTGGATGAGATAATCAGGGGATGTAATATCTGCAAATCATTTGCAATTTCATTGATTCTTTCCTGCGGTACATTATTGTCCGACTTGCTTAAAATTACAAAAACTTTAGATTTATCTACATTTAGCTCGTCTAGAATATTCCAACAACTTGAATACTTTATTCTAATATCTTCGATTTTCTCCGAGCAATCTATCAAAAGAAAAATCAGATCAGCAGCAAGAGATTCTTCTAATGTTGATTTAAATGCCTCTATCATATAGGTAGGAAGTCTGCTAATAAAACCAACTGTATCTGTAAGCAACACCACCGATCCTGTATCGTTAATTTTTAATGACCTTGTTGTAGTAGAGAGTGTGGTAAACAAACTGCTTGATATTTCCTTTTGCTCATGTGTGAGAAGATTGAATAATGTGGTCTTTCCTGAGCTAGTGTAACCTAGCAGTGAAACAACTGGCATTCCAGTTTTCAATCTTTGTTGAAGGTAAAGATTACGTTTTCGTCTTGCATCTTGTAACTTTTCTTTGATAAATGACATCTGCCTTTTCAGGTCACGAAACTTTACATCGACGGTGTATTCACCCATACCACCTTTTCCTGCTCTCTCGGTGCTACCGGGAGTCAGTTTTGCATTCTCCCGAACACGAGGCATTTCGTATTTGATCTCAGCGAGTTGAATTTGCAATTTTGCCTCAGTCGTAGTGGCTCTGGAGTAAAATATGTCCAGTATTAGCCTCTCCCTGTCTATCACCGGCACCTCGGTCAGTTTCTCTAGGTTATGTATCTGTTTTGACGTCAAATGTTCGTCAACGATAATCTTGCCAACTTTGGATTGTTTTACAAATTCCTTAATCTCTTCGGCTTTACCAGCTCCTAAACCATATTCTGAGTGATTCAGATACTTTTGAGTAAAGATCTTTACAATTTTGTAGCTGTCTATTATTGTTGTTCCTGATGACTCTACTAGACTTTTGCCCTCATCTAATCTGAAGCTATCAGGGTATGTTACCAGTACTACCTTGGTTGACTCGTTCAAAAAAGTTCAAGACCAATCAGTATGAATTGTCTTTGACATATTCATTCTCGAGTCGTTATTATTTCCTCTTATCCAAATCTGCCAAGTGTTAGCATCTATAGCAGAGGGTTTCAACTCATTACCGCTACCATCAGAAACGCGTAGTCCTGTGTACTCGTCGCCACAAGCAATACATTTTGTCATAAGCATCGACAATCTAGTCATTCATCTTCTTGCTCTTCATCGTCTGTACTATTATAAGATGACGATGTTGCTAATATAGTTGTTTGAAATTGGAAGCGGCAAACATCTCGATTATAGATAACGCTTTCATCATGATGCACGAATATATCGCCTCCGATGGTTTGAATCTCATTCTGGTCTTTCACATTCCTTCGCTACAACTGCTGCCTCCACTATAGGAGCAAATACAAGTACATTGAATACACGTACTACTTCTCCTTCAAGTTCTTCTAGTAAAAGATGATATCAAAGAAAGTCCAGATGCAACCAGGATAACGGATGGCGTCTCAATGATTTCAGTGGGAATAAAAGATTACGTTTACATAAGAAAGTAATCTGTATTAGCCATAGTATTTTATCAGCTAACACTGATTCCTCAAAATCAACACTCCTCGTGTGTTAGATACTCATCACTTCTGTGTTTCTGGCAGACCTAGTAGAAGAGATTCGTAACACGCTGAAAAATCTGAAAAACAAAACTAACTGATATCGACGAAGTTAGTAACAATATTAACATATCTATGAAACTATGAAACATAAATTAAATCGGCTTGGGTATATCTTTCCGAAAAAACATTTGTAAAGAATAAATTTGGTTTGACTTGTCTATCCTGCTTGTGGATGAGAATCGAAATAAGATTTTCATTTCCTATACTTCTGCTGACCAAGAAGTAGCTAACAGAGTAGCAGAATGTTTGAGATCGAAAAATAAAGAAATATGGTTTGATCAAATAGAGATAGTTTGGGGAGATCACACTGTATCAGAAATTAACAAAGGTCTCTCCACTTCATTTATGGGTATAGTAATCCCAAGTAGGAATTTCTTTGATAGAGAAATTCCTCAGCTTGAATTAAATTCGATGGTCTTCCTGATGAATCTTGTGAAATTCAGAATCTTGCCCTTATATCATGATATGGATCATTCGGATTTACTTCTGCGTTATCCTCTCCTCAGCAACATCCGAGGGGAAAAAGCAGATGAAGACTGCGATATGTTAGTTTCAAAATTAGAAAATGCAGTAAAGAAGACAAGAGAACTTGTTCATAGACCACTGATGCATTCAGATTTAGTAACAAATTCGGATTTACGTCAGTCTCCAGGCAGAGCTACAGAGGTAGATCAGAGTGAATGGAAAATATTGTGACCGAACTTCGAAAGGATACAACAAAATATGAAAAGAAGCGACTATGAGTAAGCTCAGACATTATTCAGATACCAAGAGAATTTGGAGACATAATGCGACATGGGAGATTATATCATGGCTGTTAAATTCAAGGAATGATCAGGATATCATAAATGGACTGTATGTATCAGAATATATGATAAAAATCTCTGAAAAGACACGTCCGGGTGACTCAAGTTTCATCTTAGATAATATAAGAGAGAGATTCGCACCACAATTATTAAAACTAATTTACCCGGGTTCCCAAATGAGAAGATCTCAAGATTCATTCCGCTTATTAAAAATGGTAATTGAAGAAAGTATTCTGTCCAAATATTGCTATCTTCAGAAGCGCTCAATATTGCTATGGAACAAATAACAAACGATAACGAGCATCAAAATTACATTCAAATATATGTTTGGCATTTTGAAAGAACATCCATGCAAAACAAGAAGGCTCGATGCGATACTATGTTTACGTTAACTTTGAAAGAAGGAAGGGTAGCTGAATGGGCTTTAAATCTTTATACTTTGTCAAAACGCTATAATACCATGAATACTTCTCACATAGATTCCTGCAAACCATAGTGAATTGTAAGGAAAAGGTTGGATCGCTAAAAATATGGGAAGGTGTTCACGATTTTTAGAATACGTAAACATCATGAATCAAAAAAAAGCCAATCTACTAACAGTTCAACTGCGATACAAATAGACAATAATTCAACTAACTTTCTTATTATCTAGTAATTGACTTTACTTTAACAGCTTTAATTCTTCATCATGAACTATCTTTTCTGCAATATCTCTTATTTGCTTCTGGAATAATCTGCCTTCCTCATATATGTCAGACGCCCTTTCATAAATTATTTCAGGATTGATGCTGGCATGATATAGAAAGGAAGTGTACGTTTTATTCCATTTACTAATCTCATGTTCTAAGTCCAGAATATTAAGATTATATCTCCCACGAAATCGGAATTTTCTCTTATTAATAAACACATGAAAATTATCTTCTAAGCCTGCTTTATCCTCTTTCGGTAATCCAATCCCACTTCCAGTAAAGCTTGCTGAACTTGAATCTCTAGAATTTGAATTTATAGTCATTTCTCGGCTATAATATATTGTCTCATGTTATATTATAAGGCTCTCCTTCACCTTCTTGTGTACTGTATCACATCTTTCTTAATGTTTGTGGAACATGATGTGTTATTATTCTTGTAACAGAACAGAAAGAACAAGATCCGTATACACAATAACTTCGTTTTAATTAAATTATTTTATCGAATAGGGGAATTTGAGTTGGTCGTTGAGGGGTTTGAGGTTTCCCTCTAGGAAGAAGGATCATTACCCAGATCTGCGTTCCTTCTTCCACTGTTTACATGTAGTATAGGACTAGTAGTACGCAGGGATGCAAATTTTGATGAGGCAATGAAATATATTATCATGTCTTCTTTATTCGATTGGAGCTTCATAGCCCAATTCAGACACGGGAGCTATGTATATATTGGGAGTAAGAATTTATCATTATTATTACTTTCAATAGTCATTATTCTCGAATTATTAACAGGTACATTATTAATGATATAAAATGCCATAAATTATTATCCAAGGACGGCATCACATCGCAAGACCTGGTCATAGACAGAATAGAGGGGCTTTTTGAAGGTATAGCAGTTAATGTTAGGTTCCAGAGAAACAGAGTGGCAAGTATTGGCAGCACCTCTACAATTGCAAAGAATTTGGACGAATACCAACACATCGTGTGCTCTGAAATTCGGTCTATACCTGATAGTAATCCGTATAAAAAAGATTTGCAGAAATACAGAGTACTTATAATTGCATCATTTGCAAAATTGAATCCTATATTGGCATCTGTAAGATCTGACAAAGACTTGCAAG
>Ga0207416_1003722_pt1 | contig 14120 bp, 16 predicted proteins | sample PaiPotPPM11metaG_FD_184107 | JGI IMG/M metagenome (GOLD analysis project Ga0207416, IMG submission 184107) | Iron sulfur acid spring bacterial and archeal communities from Banff, Canada, to study Microbial Dark Matter (Phase II) - Paint Pots PPM... ...
GGTTATGGATTCCGGCTCCTCGCGGAGCCTGTCATCGGGCCGGCCACTTCGGGCCGGACCCGTTGGCTCGGCCCCGGAATGACCGGTGAAAAATTTTCAAACCCACCAACCAACAACGGGAACGACACCATGTATCAGCCCAATCTGCAGCACATGCTTGCCAAGTCCGCGCTGCCGCGCACCGTGCAAGATTACGACGCCGCGCTGACCAGCGCCGGCAGCTTTCTCAAGGAGATCGAGAAGGCGCACGCCAATCCGCTGCCCGGCGATCCGCTCGCCAAAAGCACGTTTTCGCAATCGAGTTCGCCGACGTCGGGTCTCACCTATTACGACCTCGAAACCGGCGCGAAATTCGTCTATCCGCTGCTCACGCCGCTGCGCAACGAGATTCCGCGCGTGTCCGGCAAGGGCGGCATCCAGGCCAACTGGCGCGCGGTGACCGGCGTCAACACCACGGGGCTGCGCATCGGCGTCTCCGGCGGCAACCGCGGCGGCGTGCAGGCGGTCGCGACCCAGGACTACAGCGCCGCCTACAAGGGCATCGGCATCGAGACTTCGGTCGATTTCGAGGCGCAATATGCCGGCATGGGCTTTGACGACGTCAAGGCGATCGGCGCCAAGATCGGGCTCGAAGCCTGCATGCTCGGCGAGGAGCTGCTCATTCTCGGCGGCAACACGTCGGTGCCGCTCGGCACCACGCCGACGCCGTCGCTGGCGCCTTCGACGTCCGGCGGCAGCCTCACCGCCGCGGCCGGCCCCTATAGCGTGATCTGTGTCGCGCTCACGCTCGACGCCATCGTCAACGGCAGCGTCTCAGCCGGCATCCAGGGCGCGATCACGCGCAGCAACGCCGACAGTTCGTCCGACACGTTCGGCGGCGGCGCGGCCGGCAAGTCGGCGAACGCCACCGCGTCGATCTCGTCCGGCACTACCGGCTCGATCGCGGCGACGGTTGCGCCGGTCACCGGCGCCATGGGCTATGCCTGGTTCTGGGGCGCGGCCGGCTCGGAAGTGCTCGGCGCCATCACCACCATCAATTCGCTGGTCATCACGGCCAACGCGGCCGGCACGCAGACGGCGGCCTCGCTGGGCTCCGGCGACAACTCGACCAACGCGCTCGTCTTCGACGGCCTGCTGTATCAGGCGTTCAAGTCGGGGTCCAACGCCTACATCTCATATCTCGCGACCGGCACCGCCGGCACCGGCTCGACGCTGACCGGCGACAGCGCCGGCGGCGTGGTCGAGATCGACGCGGCGCTGAAGAACCGCTGGGATAATTACCGGCTGTCGCCCGACACCATGTGGGTCGGCTCGCAGGTCGCCAATGATCTGTCGAAGAAAATCCTGGCCGGCAACGCCAACGCCGCGCAGCGCTTCGTGTTCGAGAGCGACCAGGGCGCGCTCGGCGGCGGCATCATGGTGCGCACCTATCTCAACAAGTTCTCCATGGCCGGCCCGAAGACGATCGACATCCGGGTGCATCCCAACATGCCGGCGGGCACCGTGCTGATGACCTCGCGCACCTTGCCCTATGCGCTGTCGAATGTCGGCAATGTCATGCAGATCCGCACCCGCCAGGACTACTACCAGATCGAGTGGCCGCCGCGCGCGCGCCGCTACGAGTGCGGCGTCTATGCCGACGAGGTGCTGCAAAACTACTTCCCGCCGTCCATGGCGGTGATCGCCAACATTGCGGCGGGGTAGTGCTCTTCGCACTCGGTCAGTTGTCCCGAGCCAAAACTCGTCATGCGCGGGCCTTGACCCGCGCATCCATGCTGCCTCGCCGCCCAATAGATTTGCAGGGTCACGCCCGGCAAGGACGACTGAGGCCGCCAGAAATCACGAGGTTTTCCACGAAGCTCAAAGCGTCGAAAGGCGGGGGCAACCCGAGCAATTCAGCGACCGAGAAGCGCAACGCCGCGTCGAAGCGGCTCTCCGAACGGCTTTCAACACGCCGCCCAAGCGTGAATCCGAAATGAAGCGTGGTAAGCCCAGAGCAAAACATGCCAATAGCCCCAAGCGACCGAGGCGGAAAACAAAGATGGCGCATGGCGCAAAGTAATGATAAACAGCCGATCGAGCCAAATTTACCATGCCAACCAATTGTTTTGTAACGCCAATTTTTCTATTTTCGGCCCTGAGCAAACATATTAACCTAGTGTGTACCGTATTCAGGCGGAATGATCTGCAACGCTATGCATATGAGCAATATGGACTCTACAGCGAAACTCAACGAATTCCAGCGCGCCCCGTCCAGCAAGATGGTGCGCGCGAAGTTCGTTGTATCCGTTCAGATTCCCGTTTCTGAAAACGGACACTCGCGGTCTCACCCTGCAGAAATTGATGGGACGATTGTATCTCCTCGTTTTCGGTCGGGGAAAGCAAACGAATTGCCTGTCGATATTAAAGGCTCGTTTATTTCTTTGGAGCCGGCGCTGGAGCCGATTCCTGATCCCACCCTTGCGCCAGGACCTCTTGACGAATAATCGGCTCGTGGGATGGGCCTTGGCCGACCACGACGAAACGCCGACGAACAGAGTGCTTGCTTGATAGATCAGCACACTCCACAAATGCCGAATTTATTTCCATTTCAGTAGCAGTCCCAATTGGTACCGTCGGTACCAAAGGAACGGCGCCCAGCGCAGCTGCTGGGTTGGCGGGTACATTCTTCCATAGCTCTGATACCGGATCAAAAACGATCCTATTTTTCAGATCTTCCTCGAAATCTAAATACAGCTTCCACAGTGCGGCTTCGAGTTTTGACTCAGGTTCTTTCGCGACTTTCAAACCGAGTTCGATTCGAGCCTCACGTCGATTAATCGGGTGGCCGTGAAAATATAACTTCGAAGCAAGGTTCTCGATGATTTCATCGATTTTATGTTTGGCTGTTTCGTCACTCATGTGGGTGAGCAAAATCTTGCGTGCGATCAATCTGCTTTGTGAAAGAAAGCGCTCCACGTTTCCAAGAGCCAGCGGGTGCACTTTTTGTGCGAGAATTTCGATTGTGCGAACAAGCTCCTCCTCGTGTTGAATTCCAACCGTATTTTTCACGAAACTGACATATGCCTTCACATCCTCGACGCTAATTCCGATCTTCTGATGAGTCTGTGGGTCGATCGGATTATAGTCGTTTGTGACTGTTGGATCGATTGGCCCCATTTCAGCAAAGGGATGCATTACGATTTCATCGGCCCCAAGCGCCACCATCGTCGCGGCGCTATAAGCGCGATAGGGAAGCAAAACGCCGAAATGCTCCGCGTATTCACGAAAAAGGGAAACCAGCCGCCATGGCACAGTCCCGCTTCCGCCATTGCTGCATAAGAAGATGTCCAGGCGCTTAATTGGCTTTTTGGGCAGAAGTAGTAGATGATCAAAGAAAATGCGAACCGCGTCTTCCGCCATCTGCACGTTCACTCCTTGCCTAACGCTTGTCAGATAACAAATGACTTTTGAATCGCGAAGCTTTTCAATCTCGCGGATTATTTTGATGCGTCGCTTAAACGACATGGAGTGACACCCCTAAAAGTGATTGCAATTGAGGGATAGTAATACGAATAGTTGCATTTGCGCTAGCCCATAAAGCGCGCCCATCGGAACGCATCTCAGAGATCAAGCAACGCACCGACGAGCAAGGCGTCCCGGCGTCAGCTAAGAAAATCCACCACGCCATCGGGTATCTCGCCCGCAAATCGGAGGCTCTCCATGAAGCTCAAAGCGCCGCAAGGCGTCGGCAATCCATGCGTCGCGGGTGTCATGCTCGGGACGCGCAACGGACTTTACGAAGTTGAGGCCGAGATCGGCGCGCTGCTGGTCGAGTGTTTTGGTTTTGTCGAAGTCGAGGCACCTGAAAAGGCAAGCACCTTGAGCGCGCCGCGGCGTAGCAAAGCGCCGTCGAAGAAGACCTGAGCGGAGAATACAAAAATGGCTGCGTCCGATCTGGCTGCGCTCGCCGACGTGAAGACCTGGCTGTCAGGATCGAGCGGCATCGGCTCGTCCGACGATGCGCTGATCGCGCGGCTCATCACCGATGTCAGCGGCGCCATCACCGCCTATCTCGGCCGGCCGTCGCTCACGCCGCGGCAGTTCACCGATCGGCTCGATGGCGAGGGCAGGGCGCGGATTTTTCTGCGGCGCTACCCGGCGCTGCAAGTGACGTCGCTTACGATCGACAATGTGACGGTGGCCGCGGCGGCGCCGCCGGCCGCCGGGGCGCCGTACACCAAGGGCTATCTGCTCGAAAGCTGGGACGGCTTGCCGCCGGGCCGGCCGCAATCGCTCGATGTGTTCAGCACGATTTTTTGCAAAGGCCGGCAGAATGTTTGCGTCAGCTATAGCGCCGGCTACGCCGTCAGCAACGAAAGCGCGAACGTGCCGCACGCGCCGGGTCCCTACACCGTAACCGCCGCCGCGCCGTTCGGCCCCTGGGCGGGCGATTCCGGTGTCACTTACACCAACGGTACTCCGATTGCCACGGTGGCAAGCAGTCCAGGCGCCGGTCAATATGCCGTGTCGAGCGGCGTCTACACTTTCGCGGCGGCGGATTCCGGCGCGAGCGTGCTCATTTCCTACGGCTACATTCCGGCCGCGATCAACAATGCCTGCATCGAATGGGTCGCCGAGCGCTATCGCTACCGCACTCGGGTCGGGCAGAGCGCGCAAACCATTCAGGGTCAGCAAACGGCGTCTTACAGCCTCAAGGACATGCCAGATTTTGTTCGCGCATCGCTTGATCCTTATCGCAGCGTGGTGGGGGTCTGATGCTGGAGCTCTCGCTACGCGATGGCTACTCCGCGACGCTCGCCGCGGTGCCCGGCCGCGTGAGGAATGCGTTGTCGAGAAAAGCCAACGCGCTCGCTGCCGAGCTGCAAGCGAAGATCCAGCAAAAGCTTGCCGGCACCGTGCTCAATGCGCGCAGCGGCGCGCTCGTCCGCTCGATCGTCACCACCATGGACGACGCTTCGGCGAACGTGTCAGTAACAATCGCCATAAATGGCGACGTGAAATACGCGGCGATCCACGAATTCGGCGGCACCATCCCGCCGCACGAGATCGCGCCCGACAAAGCCAAAGCGCTCGCCTTTGCGGTCGGCGGCAAGCAGCTGTTCGCCGCGCGCGTGAACCTGCCGGCGGTAACGATGCCGGAGCGGTCCTACATGCGCTCGTCGCTCGCCGAGATGGCCGATGAGATCAGGCAGGGGTTGCAAGACGCCGTGTTCGAGGCCCTGTCATGACCGCCATCACGCGTGAACAGATTGCCGTCGCCTTCTTCAATCTCGTCGCCGGCGCGGCAGATTTTGCCGCGACCAGCCGGCGCTTCGTGCATTGGGATCAGGTCAATGAAACGCAGATGCCGTTTCTGACCATGATCAAGACCGGCGAACAGCGCGGCCGGCAAACCGAAGGCCTGCCGACACTCACCATTAATGCGCACGTGTTTCTCTATCTCTCCGCCGGCATGGACCCGGAAGATACGCCGGACACCGCCATGAACGCGCTGCTCGACGCCATCGATGCGGCGGTCGCGCCGCGCGGCGCCGACGCGGTCAACGCCAACAAACAGACGCTCGGCGGGCTGGTTGCCCATTGTTATCCGTTCGGGCCGGTGTTCATCGACACCGGCGATGTCGACGGCAAAGCCGTCGCGGCTATTCCGTTTCAGATCTTCGTTCCGTAACGAAGCAGACGAATAGCGAATGGCGAGTAGCGAATAGGGGAGAATGCTTCCTCTTTCTACTCGCCATTCGCCATTCGCCATTCGCGAATTCGCAAAATTCAAAGCAAGTCACCAGGAGACCAGCCAAATGACCCAATACGCCTTCGGCAGCGGCACGCTGATCGGCAAGCGCACCGACGTCGCCAATACACCGCCCGCGCTTCTTGGCACGCTGCAAGACGTCTCGATCGATTTCGACCGCAAGATCGAGACATTGCTCGGCCAATACAACATGGCGGTCGCAGCCGGCGGCGGCGAGTTCAAGATCGTCGGCAAGGCCAAATACGCCCGGCTGCAAGCGACGCAGATCAATAATCTGTTTCTCGGCCAGACCTTGACCGCGAACAGCATGCTCGAAATGACGACGGGCGAAAGCGACACCGTCGCCTCGGCGGCTGTTACGGTGGCCAATAGCGCTACGTTTGTCGAAGACTACGGCGTATTCTATGCCTCCACCGGGGCGCAGTTCGCGCCGGTCGCATCCTCGCCAGCGCAGGGCCAGTACAGCGTGTCGAGCGGCGTCTATACCTTCAATTCGGCCGACAACGGCGCGGCGGTGCTGATCTACTACAGCTACACCGTTTCATCGGGCAACAAGATCAGCCTTGCCAACCAGCTCACGGGCCCACTACCGACGTTTGAAATCTCGCTGAAGGAGACATTCAACTATTTCGGCAGCAGCAAGGATTTGGTGGTGAAGCTCAACGCCTGCGTGTCGCCAAAGCTGTCGCTGCCGTTCTCCAGCCAGAAATTCACCGTGGCCGAATTCGATTTCCAGGCCATCGCCGACGCCTCGAACAATATCGGCACTATAAGCCTCAGCGAATAGGGAGCCACAGCGTGAGCCTTGAATGTGACGACACCATCGATCTTGCGGCGGCGCGCTCGGTGCGGCTCGCCGGCCGCGACTTTCATGTGGCGCCGCTGTCGCTGCGGCAAATCCTGGCTATCGCCGATTACGTGCCGAAGCTGTCGAGCATCGGCGTGGAAAATCTTTCCGGTGAGCGGCTATCACCGCTGGCCGAGGTGCTGTGGCACGGGTTGCGCCGCGCCCATCCCGGGCTCACGCGAGACGAGTTTTTCGATCTGCCGATCACCATCGCCGAGCTGGTCGCCGCGCTGCCTGTCGTCATCGAGCAGGCCGGCGGTAGAAAGGTCGATATTTCCGCGGGGGAATTGCCGGCGGCGAGCGCTTCGACACAGTCGATTGGCGAGCGCTCGTCGCCGACCTCGTGATCGAACTGGGCTGGACCCGCGACCAGGTTCTCGACCAGATCGACGTTGTCTTTCTCGAAGATCTGCATCGCGCCTGGGCGGATTGTCCGCCGTTGCGGCGCATGGTGGCCCTCTATCTCGGTTACAAGCCGAGGTCGAAGCCGTCGTCGAAGTACGATGAACTCTTGGCCATGTTTCCAACGGGCGCGATCAGATAACGAAACGAGGCAATGGCGATGTCAAACGACAGCAGCGTTGAAATTCGGTTTGGCGCCTCGACCGATGATGCACTCGACGGAATATCTCAAATCAGGAGTGCCCTGGCGGGGCTGGGGAGCGAGATCAAGGTTTTGCAGCAGGGTCTTGCTGAGAAGAAGACCCTGTTCAATGCCGAAGTGAGCCAGTTCCAGATCACCCAGAACCAGAAATTTGCGCTCCTCGAAGCAGAGACGCAAAAAGAGTATGAGGCCGAGCTCGCCTTGCTCGGACAAAAGCTGAGCATGGATAGTCTGACCGAGGACAATCGAAAGCGTTTGCTGGGTCGTATCGCTGTTCTGGAAGCGAAACACCGGACCGACATGCTCCGCCTCGACGAGCAATCGATCGCCGCCCAGCAGGCGCTGTGGAACGGCTACCTTTCCAATCTGACCAGCGCCTTCAACTCGCAGCTGCGCGGCCTGCTCGAAGGCACGACGACCTGGAAAAAGGCATCGATCAAGATTTTCGAGGATCTGACGATCAAATTCATCGAGATGGTGGAGCGGATGGTGGTCAAGTGGCTGGCGGCCGAAATCGCGCAGACCACGGCCACCACGACGGGCGCCGCCGCGCGCGCGGCGGCCGAACAGACGGCATCGAGCACCGGCATTCTCGCCAATGCCGCCAATGCGATGCGAGTGATCATGACCGATGCGGCGCAGACTTTCGCCGGCGTTTTCGCCTTTCTCGCCCCGGTCATGGGCCCGGCGGCTGCCGGTCCCGCGGCGGCGGCGCAGGCGTCGGTTGCAGCCGCGGCGATCTTCGACGTCGGGACGGATTACGTGGTGCGGGGAGGTCTTGCGCTTATTCACCCCGGCGAGACGATCATCCCGGCGGCCCGCGGATCTGGGCCTTTTACCGGCGCGGCTCTGGGAGCGCAGGTCCACGCACCTGTGAGCATCAACGTCTCGGCGCTCGATTCGCAGAGTGTCGCGCGCTTTTTCAATGACAACTCGAAACACATACTGCGCGCCATCAACGATGCCGTAAAACGCGGCGCCCATCTTGGGCTGCGCGCGCTCAGTCACTGAGCAACCATCGCCGGCCATGGGCTACGTCAACGGCGTGAACCTTCTGCCGGCGACGGGGGAGTGGGTTTACGACAGCATTCCCTATCGGGGCAAGCGTAGCGACGCGCCGAGTTACGTCCTGCAAAATCTCAATTTCAATCCAAGCGGGACGGAAACCGATTGCGATGTGTCGCTCGATCAGCTTCAGGCGCAATTTCCGGGTTGCAGGACTGTCGCGCTTGTCGTCGCCTGGTTCGGCGGCACGACCGACGCGTCGACCTGTCAGATTTTTCCGTCAACGACGTTCATCGGCGGCACATTCGAAAAGTATGTAAGCGGCATATGGGTGGCCGATCATTGGCAGGTTTCCTCGCTGACGCAAGCATCCGCCGGGCTCATTCCGATTCCGACGATCGGCGGCGCGGCCATCTACGGCGGCACGCCATCGGATCAATCGGTGGTGCGCTGCATCCAGGACCTGAAGGCGCGCGGCTTCCGCGTCGTTTTCTATCCACTGGTGATGATGACGAGTTCGGGGCTGCCATGGCGCGGCCGCATCGCTTACGCGGTGAATATTTCGTCGGCGGCGACCGCCGCCGTCAATTCGTTTTTGGGTTCGGCGGCAACCTCGCAGTTCACGCGCGACGCCACCAACCTCACGGTCAGCTATTCGGGCGCCGCCACCGACTACACCTATCGGCGGATGATCCTGCACTACGCCAACCTGTGCGTCATCGCAGGCGGCGTCGACCTGTTTCTGCTCGGCTCGGAGTTTCGCGGCCTCGAAATCATCCGCGGACCGGGCTGGACGAAAGCGGGCACGACTGGCGGCGACGGCAGGGTGACGTGGGATTACCCGTTCGTCGCCGGCCTCATGCAACTGGCCGACGATGTACGCAGCGTGTTCGACGGCGCGGGTTACAGCAAAGATACGGTGAACCTGCACAATCTCGTCAGTTATTCGGCCGACTGGTCGGATTGGATGGGATACCAGCATCCGGGCGAGAACGGCCAATGGCCGCATCTCGATCAGCTTTACGGGCACGGCAATATCGATCTCGTCTGCTTTGACAATTACATTCCGCTCACCGATTGGACGACCGGCGACGGCGGCCTCGATGCGCAGAATTGGCTCAATCCCGCGCCGAGCGGTGCGTGGCCGCCGTCGCCGGCGCAATTCAATGGGCTGGGCTTAAGCGGACAGCCGTCGATCTATAGCCTGGCCTATCTGAAAGCCAACATCGAGGGCGGCCAGTATTTCAATTGGTTCTACAACGACAGCAATAATCTCGGCGTCGGGATCGATCCGAACGGCACCGACCTTCGCGTTTCGCTGCCCGAAGGCGATCGCCTGACACAATCGCGCAATCGGTATTATCCAAATCAAGAGCTGCTGGCGAACAAGCAGTTGCGTTGGTGGTGGAACAACAGCCATCAGGCGATCTATGACGACGGCGACGGCCAGGGCTGGGCGCCGCACGGGCCAAATACGGAATGGAATCCGCAGTCGAAGTCGATCACATTTGCCGAATGCGGTTTTTCGTCCTGCGATCGCTCGACCAACCAACCGAGCGTCTTCTTCGATCCGGCGAGCAGCGAAAGCCAGACCGCATATTGGTCGATTTGGGATCCGAGCGAGAGCGCTGCCGGCGGCTACTGGCCGCGGCGCGACGATAATCTGGCGTTGCTCGCGCTTCAGGCAGTCTATGAATATTGGGTGACCGACGGAAACAACGAGATGTCAGTCAGCGGCGTACTGATGCTCCAACCCGCGTTCATGTCGGTCTGGAACTGGGATGCGCGGCCATTTCCGACATTCCCGAATCTGACCGGCACTTGGGGCGATACCGGCAACTGGGTGGCCGGGCAGTGGCTCAACGGCAAGGGGCCATTCATCGCGCCGGCCATACCTGACAATCCGCCGGCGCTGGGACCGTATCCGGCATTCCCGGCGGTGCCGACACTTGGCTGGTCGATCAAATATTCCCCGATATTCTCGACCGGGTCGGCGCTGCATGTCTCCGGCCGCGAGCTTCGCGCCGCCAAAATGGCTGCGCCGCGGTGGCGGGTCGAGCTCAGCTACAATGCCCTGCGCATGGTGTCGCCGGATATCGAGTTGCAGCAGATCGTCGGCTTCTTCGCGCAAAGTCAGGGCGAAGGCGCTTCGTTTTATTTCGAGCCGCCAACGCTTTCGCCGGTTGCCGCGCAATCGCTTGGCATCGGCGACGGCACGACGACGACGTTCTCCTTCGCGGCCTCGATCGGTGGTTACACGCTGGCGCCGGCCAATGTCGGCACGGTTTCAGCAGTCTATCTCAGCGGTGTGGCGCAATCGGGCGGTTACACGGTGAACACCGCGGTGTTTGCGCCATCGGTGACGTTTGCGGCAGCGCCGGCCGCCGGTGTCGCCGTGACGGCGGATTTCCATTGGTCGTTTCTCTGCCGTTTCGACGATGATAGCGAGGATGTGGAGGAGTTCATGTCGCAGCTCTATGCGCTGCAATCGCTCCGATTGCGGACGGTTCGATCATGACCACTCCGCCTTCGTTGCCCAGCCTGCCGGGGCTGTCCTGGTCGCGGCACAAGAAGCCGGCCTTTTCGACCCGCGTTGCGTCACACGTTTCCGGCCGTGAAGTTCGCGTCGCGCTGATGAGTTATCCGCTTTATGAATTCGAGGCGGTCTATAGCGGCTTGACCTCGTCTGCGAGCGCATTCGCCGGCCTGGGCGCATCGGGCCTGCAAAGCCTGATGGGCTTTTTCCTCCAGCTGCAGGGGCAGCTCGGCACCTTTCTCTACACCGATCCGGACGATGCTTCGGTCGCGGGTCAAATCTTCGCCACGGGAGACGGCGCCACCACGACGTTTACCATGGAACGATCGCTCGGCGGCTTTCTCGAGCCGGTCGGCTGGGTGACGGCGCTGTCCAATGTTTATCTGAACGGAGTCCGGCAAACGAGCGGCTATACGCTTACGACGCCGAATACCTTGTCGTTCGGCACTGCACCCGCCTCCGGCGTCACCGTCTCCGCGGATTTTGCCTACGCCTTCAACTGCCGCTTCCTCGAGGATCAGATGGATTTCGAGGAATTCATGTCGAACCTGTGGAAACTCGACAGCATGAAATTTCGCAGCGTGAAGCCATGAAGCCGGCTTCCTCCGCGCTCATCGCCTATTTGAACAGCGCGCGCGCCAGCCCGGACGTGCCCTTGTTCATGGCCGATGTCTTCATCTTCACGCTGCGTACCGGATTGACGCTTTGCTACACCAACGTCGACGTGACGTTTACCTATAGCGGCAACACGTTTCTGGCGAATTCGATCCTGGTCGACGGTCTCAAGTACAAGGCCGCGGTCGGTCTGGAGGTCGATCAGCAGCAAATCACGGTCGCTGCGCGATTGACCGACACGATCAGCGGCGGCGCGCCGTTCTTGCAGGCGTTGCGCGATGGCGCGTTCGACGGCTGCGAAATCGAGCGCGACCGCGTGTTCTTTTCCGATCGTGTAGGGGGCACCGCGATCGGCGCCGTGACGCTGTTCAAGGGCCGGCTCGGCACCATCGATCAGATCGGCCGCACCAGCGCCAAGCTCACCGTCAATTCCGACCTCGTGCTGCTCGACATCGACATGCCGCGCAATCTCTATCAGCCGACCTGCCTGCACACGCTGTACGATTCCGGCTGCACGCTCGTCAAAAACGCCTTCGGCGCCAATGGCACGGTGGGCGCCGGTTCGACTGCTGCGGTCATCAATTGGTCGGGCGCCAGTTTGATCTACCAGCAGGGCTCGATGACGTTCACCTCCGGCGTCAACGCCGGCGTGACCGCAAACATCAATAGTGCGATCGCCGCGACATCGCTTACGCTCGGTTATCCGCTGCAAAGCCCGCCTTCGACCGGCGACACATTCACGGTCTATCAGGGCTGCGATCACACACCCGGCACGTGCCAGAGCAAGTTCAACAATCTGGCCAATTTTCGCGGCTTCCCCTACGTGCCGCCGCCGCAAATGGCCATTTGAAGCCACTACTGGCGTTGCGAATAATGAGGTAAGTTGCGGTCCGAGCCGAGCTACAGGAGAAATCATGGCCGACTCTGATCGCATCGTTCTTGATGCCGCGGTGCTGGCTGGCAAGCCGGTGATCCGTGGCACACGCCTTTCCGTCGATTTCATCATCGGTCTCATGGCCGATGGGTGGAGCGAGGCTGACATTTTGCGCAACTATGATGGGCTGTCCCACGAGGACGTCGCGGCCTGCCTGGCCTATGCGCGTGACGTGCTGAGATCGGAAAAGATCTATCCCAGCGCCGCGTGAGATGCGCTTTCTCGCCGATGAGAATTTTCCCGGTGACGCCGTGACGCGGCTAGAGACAGCTGGTCACGATATTATTTGGATTCGGACTGCGGCACCGGGAAGCAAAGACGATGCGATCGTGGCATGGGCCGCACGCGAGGAGCGGATTGTGCTCACCTTCGACAAGGATTTTGGCGAACTTGCCTGGCGGGCCGGCTTGCCGGCACGGTCGGGTGTGGTGCTATTCCGTTTACCAACGCCGCCAGCGGCCAACGTCGGTGAAATTCTTGCCGCCCGCCTTGGCGAACGAACCGATTGGGCAGGGCACTTCACCGTGATCGAACCGGGTCGCATTCGCATGCGAACGCTTGAGTCAAAATGATGTTGCAAAACCGGTCGTGCCTTCCAATGTCGCAAACAACTGGCTTCCCGAAGTAAATCGCGAGAGACCGATCGTCCGCGCGCGGTTCAATTCCTGATGATCGGCGGCGGCGGTGTCGCCGCTCACTGATGAACAATCACGCCGAACTTCAGCATGTCGCCGTCGCGCTTGAAAGCGTAGTTGAAGAAGGGCGATGCCGGCATCGGCGTGTTGAAGGTCGCGGTGTCGTACCAGGTGTGCTGGTATTGCAGGAACAGCGACACCGGATGGCCCGCGACTTGAGTGTCGTTGCTGCCGGCGGTCTCAAGCCGCCGACAAGCGGACATGGAATTTGCTGCCCGTCGCCTCGGCGTAACGCAGAAGTGTCTTGGTGCTGGGAAGTGTTTGGCCACTTTCCAACCGCGCGATTGTGGACTGACTGGTGCCCATCCGCGCCGCCAGTTCGGCTTGTGAGAGGCCTGCTCGCAGACGCGCCCTGAGCAACTCTATTGCAATTTCGAATTCCGGCGCGAGCGCGGCATATTCGGCCTTGACCTTGGGATTCGCGAGCAGGCGAATCTTGAGCTTCTCAAACGGGATTGTCATGTGATCTCCTTTGCACGCTGCAGAGCAAGTTCGATCTCGGCACGCGGCGTCCTTTGTTTCTTCTTCACGAACGCCCGGACTACTACAACCCTCCGGCCCATCGCCGTGACATAGAGTGTCCGCGCAATTCCATCGCGGCCGGTCAGCCGCAGTTCCCACAGCTTCCCCTCTAAATGTTTCACATGCGGCTCGGTCAGACTTTCCAGGCCTACTTGGGCAATACGTTCGGCGAGCCGAACAAATCGCGCCTGCATATCTGCTGGTAGGGTGGCGATTTCAGCGGCGACAGTTTCGTTGAGAATTTCAATTCGCCAAGGCACTTCTCCTTATATCTCAATTTCAAGATAAAAGAAAGAGGGGACAGAAAGGCAGTTTGTTGCCGATTCTGTTCCCGTGAAACCTGAAGCCCGGATCGCCACCATGACCGAAAGCGAAAGCGCGCAACGCGCCGCGGTTGTCGCCGAGGCGCGATCGTGGATCGGCACGCCGTATCACAATTGCGCCGACATCAAGGGTGTCGGCGTCGACTGCGGCATGCTGCTGATTCGCGTTTTCGTGGACACCGGCCTGTGCCCGCCATTCGATCCACGGCCCTATCCGATCGACTGGCACTTGCACCGCAGCGAGGAGCGCTATCTCGGTTTCATTTTTGATCGCAGCGCCGAGA
>Ga0207416_1003723_pt1 | contig 14118 bp, 21 predicted proteins | sample PaiPotPPM11metaG_FD_184107 | JGI IMG/M metagenome (GOLD analysis project Ga0207416, IMG submission 184107) | Iron sulfur acid spring bacterial and archeal communities from Banff, Canada, to study Microbial Dark Matter (Phase II) - Paint Pots PPM... ...
GCTCCGGGTCCTCGCCCTTGACCGGCGCGAGGCGGTGGGCGAGCAGCGTCGCGGCGATCACGCCCGCCATGATGAAGAGGCCGTACCATTTGACGGCCAGCCCGCCGATCTGAAATGCGGTCGTGCTGTGGAAGAACAACGTCGAACCCTTTCTGCGATCCGCGCATCGATGCACGCAGCTTGTCATTGTGCCGAATCGCGGCAGTACGAACCCCGGGTGTCATTGAGGCAGGATGATCTGGATTTCTTGCTCCGCCTCCCCCTGGTCTAATGCCCGCTGCAGGACACGCTTGACCCGGCCATCGCGGCCCACAAGGATCTGGGACGGGAAGTTCAACACGCGGTAGGGGCCGAGATCGCGGCTGCCGTCGTTGAAAACGAGCGTGGACGTGAGGTGCAACTCTCGGAAGAATTTCAGCCCGGCCTCGCGTGAATCCGCCGTGTTGAGCGAGAGGAGCACGAAATCCGGATGCGTCGCTTTCTCCTTTTGGTAGAGAGCTTCGAGGTCCGGCATCTCTGTCCGGCAGGGCGGGCACCACGATGCCCAGATATTGATCCAGACCGGGTGGCCAGCGAGCGAGGCGAGGTCAAACGGATTGCCGTTGGCGTCCGTCAGGGGGATGTTCGTCGCCAGCCGCTCCCCGACCTTCGGCAGCGTTGCGCCGGGATCCGTGATGCCGCCCCCACCACTGTCACGATTGAAAAGCACAATACCGAGGATGATCGCCACAATGAGGAGCAAACCGACACCGACTTGCACGCCGCGCGGCAGCGAGCGGAGCGGTGGAGTGGTCTCCGGAAGGGTCGCGTCATCGTATGGGATCTCAGCCATCGTCTTAGTCCCCCCCGAGGCCGCCCGGCCCGATGAACCCGTGCAATCCGGTGAAGAAGTAGTTGCCGAAATAGGTGAAGATCGTTGCCGCGAAGCCGACAATGAGGATGATCGCCGCCCCGCGCCCCTTCATGCCCCGCACCACCCGCGCATGCATGTAAAACCCGTAGATCAGCCAGGTGACGAGCGCCGAGGTTTCTTTCGGGTCCCACGTCCAGAAGCCGCCCCACGCCTCCGATGCCCAGATGCCGCCGAGCACGAGCGTTGCGAACATCAGTGGGAAGCCGACCACCGTCGCGCGGTAGCCGATCTCATCGAGCACCTCCAGCGACGGTAGCTTCGCGCTATGTAGATGGTCCTGCACGAGGTATATCGCCCCCGCCGCGAAGCCGATAGTGAAGAAGCCGTACGCGAGCATTGCCATCGGCACATGAATGGCGATCCACTTGCTCTGCAATGCGGGGATGAGTCCCTCGACCGCACGCTCCGATGCCGGGCGCGAGAGGGCGTACCCCATGATGAGCGACGCGATCGCCATGGCGATCGTCCCAAGCGATTTCGCTGGATAGAGCCGCGACAGGATGTAGTAGGCGAGACAGATCGTCAACGCGAAGGCAAGAGCAAACTCATACATGTTGCCGTACGGGCCACGCTTCGAGACGATCGTGCGGAAGGTGAGCGCGCCGATCATAAAGAGGAGTGCCGAGCGTTGCATGTAGGTCGCGATCGCGCCCGCCAGCGCCGATGCCCCAGTCATCCGCTCCGCTGTCACACCGGTAGTGATCGTGCCGCCGGCCGTCGTCTGCATCGTCTGGGCACGCACGCGGAAGAGGCCGACGCTATAGGCGGCGTAGAGCGCCGTCGCCGCGATCGCGCAGACGAAGGCACCGTAGAGACAGTAAGATGAGAATCTCAGTGCGACAAGCATTGTCTGTCCCTCCTTGGACGTTTCTGAGTCGGCATCGTCGCCGCTCAATCACCGATAACCGATACACTCCCCCGTGGTCTTGGCAGTGTCGTGGCTTGCTCGTGCCGCCCTCGCGGCGCCGAACCGACCGTTGCCTTGATCGCTTCGGCCAACGCGCCGAACTCCCGCGCGCCGAACAGATCGAGTTTCACCTGCGCGCCGAACCGCATGAGCGTCGTGCCGTCCGGCTGGGGCGTCAGCAATGCACGCACGCGCCGGTGCGGCAAATAGAACGTGACGAGCAGACTCACGAAGATGGTCGCTGCGGCGAGGTAGATGAGCCAGAGGCCGGGCGCGTCGGTGATTTGCAGGGCGGTGAAGCGCGTCTCACGCTGGAAGGTGAAGGTCAGGTCGCCGAACGTCATCGAGGCGCCGGGGTCGAGGAGTCCTGTACCGATCGGACCCGCGCCTGCCTTGACGGCGCGATTGTCAAAGATCGCGACTGCCACCTGTCCAACACCGATCTTCTCATCTGCGGCGCCGGCGGAGCTGACAAGCCGCAGGGTGATGCCGAGGTCGTCGAGACGCTGCACGCCCGTTGGCTCGAACTCACCCGCCGCGTCCGTGAATTGACGCGCGAATCCTCTGTTTGAGGAGACAAACGTGGGAATGCCGTCGTCGAACACGACGGTACCCGTCGCTGCGTTGGTGATCTGGAACTTCGCGGCCTGTCCATACGACGCCTGATGGAGCGAGACCGCACCGAGGTTGATCGGGCTGTTGACGCGCAACCGCCCCGCTCGGAGCAGTCGGCCATCCTTGTACACTTCCAGATCCGAGTAGTAATCGCGCGGGCGGCCATTGTCGTAGTAGTCGTCCACAAACCGGACGCTCTTGATCGTCAGCCCTGTCCCATGACCGACCGCGCGCGTCGAGCCGTCCGGGATGGTGAAACCAATCTCCCGCCAGCCGTACGTGCCGACGACGAAAGCGCCGATCATCAGGAGTACGAGCCCGGTGTGAAACGGGAAAGTTGCCAGTAGGCTGTAGCGGTATTTATCGCCGTAGAGGTGGGCCATGCCGGTTTTCTCATCCTGGTGCGTCAGGACACGATACCGCTTCCCACGCAATGCTTCGCTGAATGTGTCCATGCCCGCCGCCATGTCGGGTACAGTGAAGGTTTCCGTATGCTTCACGGCATTGAAGAAGCCAGGCGACGTGCGAATGCCGGGCCGCCAAATGCGCCGCGCGATGCCGGACCAGCGATTGACCATGCCGCCGCAGATGATGCTGATTGCCAGCAGGATGAGCGTGATCCGAAACGGCGGCGAATCCCAGACAGACCAATTATTCCACCGGCGCATCGCTCCCGTCAGCGTGGGCCATGTCTGCGCAATCTTGGTGGGGAAGGTGGATTGCGCGAGCGTCGCGAGGAGCACCCAGCCGATCGTCGTACCGATGAGCCAGAGGGCGACGCGGACCGAAATGAAAAACCACCAGAGGCGGTCCAATACCATCGAAACGCCATATCGCTGTGTTGCGCCTCTTACCGTTGATGACACGCCATGTCCTCCAGGACTTCAGTGTTATGACCACGCGGAGATACCGCTCCGTGTGCAGCCCGTGCGAGGCTCCAACGCATCGCGGTCACCGATGCGTCTTCCTCTTGGCGGACTGTTCGACGTTTATCCGATGCAACAGCCAGCCGCGTGTGACCACATAGCCTATTCCCGCGCCGACGCTGGCTCCGAGCCAATGCCACGGGTGGGGATAGGATGCCAGCAGCAGTTCGCTCAAAACGTACGCAACCAAGAATCCGACGAACAGACCAATGACCGCGTTGCCATACGCCTCTCGCCGACGCTTTTCATACCCCTTGGGAATGATACGGGCCGAGTATGCTCGCATCCGAGCCATGTAATTCTCCTCTCGCTGTGTCGGACTACTAAACTCCATCTCAGCTCTCGGTGCAGGTGACAGTTTCATCATCGCTGTACCTTCATCGGCCAACGCCGGGCAGATTAAAGACGGGCATATAGCGGGCGAACCGGGAGAAGGTGTCGGTGAAGAGCAGAATGCCGATGCTGGTAAGGAACAGTCCACCCATGTCGCTCGTGTACGGTGACAGCGCGGCACGTTCACCGTGGTCTCTTCCTTGTTTCAGGCTGCTCGGCGACCAACCGGTGCAGCAGCCAGCCAAGTGTGACAAAGTAGCCGATCCCTGCGCCGATGCCGCCCTCGAATACATGCGAGAGAGGGTCTCCAGGAGCGATCACCATGCCAATGAAAAACGCGACCAGGAATCCACTAAACGCCCCGATCGTTGCGTTCCCACGCGCCTCCTGCCGACGCTTTTCGTCCCCTCTGTGAGTGCTACTGGCTGTGTAAGCCCGTATCCGAGCCATATGTTCCTCCTTGCGAAGTGTCATTGTGGAGCCGATTCGTCGGAGCATCGCGTGTCTTGCCACCACGGTTGCTCTGGACGCCATTCCAAACCCTCGGTGCAGGTGGCAGCACCATCATCGCCGCGCTCACCGGGCACCGAGTAGATTGATGACCGGGGCATAGCGCGCCAGCCGCGAGAAACCATCGGTGAAGAGCAGAATGCCGATGCCGGTAAGGAACATGCCGCCCACACAAGAAATGGCATTGTGGTAACGGTGAAGGTGCCACAGGCCACCTCGGATGCGTCCGAACAGCACCGCGACGACGAGGAACGGCACGCCGAGCCCCAGCGAGTAGGCGAAGAACAGGGTGCCGCCATCGGCGGGCTGCGTGCTGACCACGCCGTAGAAGCCGGCGAGGATCGGCCCCGCGCACGGCATCCAACCGGCGGCGAAGAAGACGCCGACAAGGGAGGAACGTCCAAACCCTAACCAAACACCCGCGGTCCGCCGCGCAATCGCTGCCAAACGCCCATCATCGCGCACGATCGGCGTGGATGTAACACGCGTGACGAGGCCGATGTGGCCGCCGTCACTATTGAGCGCGGGCAGGCGCGGATGCATCCTGATCGCCCGATGCAGGACTGGAATTTCCACGAGGCCGGTTGTGTGCAGCCCCATGAGGATGATGACCACCCCGCCGATCCAGCGCGCGAAACCGTGCGCCGCCGGCATGCGCGCGAGCAACTGCCCGACCGCGATGCCTGCCATCGTGAAGACGGTCACGGAGCCGAAGACGAAGGATATCCCGTGCCCGAAGACCGCCCGGCGCGAGGGGATTATCCCCGGTGCCACGGTCGTGCCCGCCAGGTGACCCAGATAGCCGGGGATGAGCGACACGCCGGAGGGCGAGCCGAAGGAGAGAAGGCCGCCGATGAAGGCAAGCACGACCCCGATGACGAGAGGCATTTCCTGACCGTGGATGCTGGATACCATTACCTCCTCCTACGCAGCGCGGAGCCGCAATGCCGTCTCGTCAACTGGCAGGGTGCGAGGCATCGGCAGTGAATCAATCACGGTGAATCTCCTCCCACTTAATAAATGCCGGGGATCTGGAAGAACGGGGCATATCGCGCTAGCCGCGTGAGCGTGTCGGTGAGAAGCAGGATGCCAATGAAAATCAGAAAGAGCCCGCTCACGAGGGAGATGGCGCGATAATAGCGGTTGAGCCGCCGCAGGACGCCACTAACGCTGCCGAAAAAGAGAGCCAGCAGCAGGAAGGGCACACCGATCCCCATCGAATAGGCGAAGAGCAACGGCCCGCCACTCGCCGGTCGGGTCGCGACGATCCCGTAAATGCCCGTGAGAATGGTTGTTACACACGGCGACCAGCCGGCGGCGAAGAAGATGCCGACCAGAAATGAGCGTGCCAGCATGGGCCACTGTTCACCGGCGGGCCTCGCTCCGGTCGTCGCACCGGTTGGCAGGGTTGCCGGCGGCGGATTGGCGATGATACCCAGTCGGCGCCCGGCACCCGGCGCGCGCCATCGCGGCGCGATCGTGAAAGACCGGTTCAGGAGCGGGATCTGGATTAGCCGAGTCGTGTGTAGCCCCATGAGGATGAGCAGGATGCCGCCGATCCACCGGACGTACCCTTGGGCGGATTGGACATTGCGCAGCAGGAGGCCAATCGCGATCCCCGTTACGGTGAAGACGGTCGCGAAACCGAGAACGAATGCCAGGCCGTGTGCGAACAGCGCGCGTCGCGTCGGGGGGACGCGCGGATCCACCGATGTGCCCGCGAGGTGCCCGACGTAGCCGGGCACGAGCGAGGCGCAGCAGGGCGATACGAACGAGAGCAGACCGCCGAGAAAGGCGAGGGCCAGCGCGAAGACCAGCGGTGTCTCCGCGACGCGGATGGTGAGGAAGACGATCATCTGATGCTCTCCTTCGGCGCCGCATCGCTGCTCGGATGAGAGGCGATGATCGCCGTGTGACTGCGCTGTCTGACAAACATCCCGCTTCGTTGCGGTCGTGTCCTCCATGTCCGCATCGGCAATCCCCCCCTCTGTTCGCCAACCCACAGAAGTAGGTGGGCGACCGCATTGTTTTATATTGGCCGTACCAATGCTTCATCCGACGCCGGGCGCCTCGAACCCGTGTGGCCCCTCGAACTGCCGAAGCTGCTCCTCGATCTCGCCGAGCATTCGCTCACGCTCCGTCTCGCTCAGCTTCTCCATGATCGCCCGCAGGGGACCCGCCGACTCGACCCGTCGGCTCTGCATGAATGCCGCGAGGGACGCGAAGCGGTAGACGAGCGGAATCGACGTGACGGAGACCTCGCGGAACCCGCCCTCGTCGAAGGCGCTCGCGAGCACGCCGGGCACGCCGAGGGCGAACGGACCCTGCTGTCCGGCAGGTCGCGGGAGGGTACCGTAGTGGTTCACGACCTGCATTGGGAGCGCGATGGCCGGGTTTTTCTCCGGTGCCGACCAGACGATCGCCGCGAGTCTGCCTCCCGGTTTGAGCACCCGGCGAATACCGATCAATGTTTCATGAAGATCAGGGGCGAACATCAGCCCATTGCGGGAGATCACCGCATCGAATGTGTCGGCCTCGAGATCAAGATGTTGGGCGTCGAGCACGGCCGTCGTGACGTTGGTGAATCCAGCTTCTCGCGCTGCGGCGGCGGCGACGGCGACCATGCTGTCGCTGATATCCGTCGCGAGGACCGAACCGGTCGGCCCGACGCGCGCCACCGCCATGAGCGCCTGATCGCCGGTGCCGGTCGCGATATCGAGCACCCGGCTCCCAAGCCCGATATGCGCGAGATCGAGCATCTTCTCGCTTGCCGACCCGAGCAGATTCGCACGGGCCGCTTGCCCCTCGCGCCATGTCTGCGCAGCCTCGCGCGAGGCCCACATGCTCTGCATTCCGCTTGGGTCAGGGGGGCTCAATGTCATGATACATTCTCCTTTTGCCTCTGTGCGCCGCCAGTAGAGAGAGTGATCGAATACGGGTGCCCGGAAACTACCATCTGTATGGAATGGATCAGCGCGCAGGGAGGTCGGCCTGCTGGTGAGCATCACCGTCGAACATGCTTAACCGAGTCTCGTTGCCTGGCTCGATTCGTAGTCCTGCCGGGTGATGATCCTGCCCGTATCAATGGTGACATTGCCGTTCTCGACGGTCATCGGGAAGTAGTCGAGCGGGCGCGTTGCGGGGCCATGGATCAGCGCCCCGGTCTTCCCGTTGTACAGGGAGCCGTGGCACGGGCACTGAATGTTGCCCTCCAATGCCGGATTCGGGGGCGGCACCGTGCAGCCAAGGTGGACGCACCGCCAGTAGGCCGCGATCGCGCCATCGCCGACGCCGGGGAGGATGTAGAAATGCCCCTCCGAGTTCCGCACGTACTTCTGCCCATTGAGCAGCGCCGTGATATCCTGCACGGTGCCGGCCGCCACCTTCGCGCCGAACCCGGCCACCTTGTTCGGGTAGAGCATCCGGTAGGTGGCGATGGCACTCGTCGCGGTGAAGGCGCCGAGCAAGCCGAAGAGCGCATAGCGCGCGAACCGCCGCCGCGATGTCCGCTGTTCCAGCACCGGCAATCGTTGCCGTGTGTGGGGAATCTGTGTTGAGACCTGCATTGTCTGTCGTCCTTCCGCGCCGCATCGCCGATCGGGCGGTCCTGGGCGCGGCTGGCGTGCGATACTCCCTCGATGCTACCCCCCGGGTCATAATCCTCCGGGTGCTGCACGAATCCCGTGTTCGGTCTGTCGTCCTCCCATCTTCTGCTCCGCTTCTCCTTCACAGGGCTTGGTGGCACCGGGTACGCGAACTCCCGATGCGTGGGGATCAGGCGATCGGGATGCACAACGGCCACGACCTTTGCGAGCGCTTCCGTCCCCCGCCGCATCGCCACCTCGTCAGCCCACTTCACCGTGCCGGTGATCGTGTTCGTCTGCTCGTTCACGGACCACCGGTGCCCGATCACCCCCGTCAGGCTGTCGCAGGTAGCGACACATTCCTCACAAAGGATCCGACATATCAACGCGTGCTCCGACACCGCGAGCGTCGCAACGGAAACAGTCAACACCTGGACATACATGGCGGCTCCCTTTTCCTTTCCAGTCTTCCTATCGCTGACGAAGGCATCCCGGAAGCCGCAAGGGATGCTGTCGTCGTTCTTCGTATGCATCGGCAACGGTGATGGATGTGCGGCCGCTCTCTCCTTTCCGCCGCATGACCACCTTCGACGCACACGCCTCTCTGAATCCCATGGCGTACTTCCCGGGCGCGCGGCTGCTCCGGCACGGCGATCGGTCCGTTTCATGCTTGTGTCAGTGGCATGTATTTGCTGATTTACACGCGGTTGTGTGCGTGCTTCCCGAGGCTTCCCGCTCGCCCCGGCGCGGTGTGACTGCGTAGCAACATCGCCAATACCACGATCAATGCGCCCTCCGTTGCTTCGGAGATGACATCGATGGTACCAACAGCCTCTCGTTCGTTGGCTCCCGGCCCGAACAGCGGGATACCAACCGCGCGCGTCCACGCCCAGAAGGCGATGATTGCCAGATTGCCGACGATGCCCACGACGAGGAGCGGAGGCCGGGGACGGGCAAGTACCCCGCTCCCGTAGACCACTTGGGCAAGACCGACGACCAGGAAGAACGTCCCGTAGCCCCACCACTCGTGGAAATGCTCCGGCGCGACCACAAGATGGATGAAACCGGCGACAGCCGACAGCGCCGCTGCGGATCCAATGCATACGTCTCTGTTTGCTCGCACGCCGTTTTGTGTCTCCATAAGCTATCGTTTCGGTGACGAGCGCGTACGCAACGGACAGGTCCCTGTTTACCAGTACGTCGTTGCGCGGGCACAGAGATTTTTCCCCTTCGCGCCGCATGTACCGCGCTGTTCCGTTCGTAGGCCTCGATTTCCTCCGCACCTGCGCCACGGTAGCAATCCCCCTTTTCGTATCCGCCGCTGTTATGCGCCGAATCGCGGTTGTTCCGCCGCCGTTGGCACCGGCAATCGCGCCTCGTGTGCGACGTGCTCGGATGGCGACTCGGGATGATCGGCGACGCTCAACCGCGCGATTTGCGCCTGTACACCGTCCAGTTCCGCGCGAAGGGCCGCGATACGATCTTCCGAGTTCGTGGTGAGTCGTTCGTTCCCCTGCTCCACACGCGCACTGTAGCCAGCCGTCTCGACCGCGTGCACGAGCGCATCGGGTTTCGCCTGCGCCGGGTCGTAGGTAACGGCCGCGCGCCCCGTGGCAAGATTGACCGCAGCGCCCGTAACACCGGGCACCTCCTTCAGTTTTCTCTCCACATGCATCACGCAGGAGCCGCAGGTCATGCCCGAGACCGCCAACTCCGCCGTCCTCGCGGGGATGGCGAGCGATGGAGCGACCGCCATACCGGCACCCGGCGATGGCGTCACGGTTGGTTCCTTATCCTTTCCGCCTGACATCCGTGACATCAGCCACATCATGCCTCCCATGCCGAGCGGACAAGCTAGGAGGGGTAGATACCTGAAGAGATTTTGCATCGTCATCGTTCCTTTCAGTGTTACGTCCGCCGCGCATCGTGCCGACCGGACTGCGATCACGTTCGCGGGTAGTGGGTCAGTTTGACAATTTTTGCCCCGTCACGACTGGCTCGAAAGTTCAAACTGACCCACTACCCGTTCGCGGGTTATTCATGAGCCGTCTCTCTCGCTCCTCATACTCATCGTGGTCAATCTCGCCGCGCGCATACCGTTCCCGCAGCGCCGCCAGGGCGCGGTCAGCGTTCGGGCCGATCGCGGGAGCAGGGTACGAACCGCGCGCGAAGCTACGGACTGCATAGACGATCACTGCGGCCACTCCTCCCATGACGAGGAGCATGAACGCAAGCCCGATCAGGCCACCTACCCAGCTTCCCCCGATCCCCCAATTGCCCCAGTTTCCGTAACACATCGTTGTGATCGCCTCGATTCTCTACAACGCCGAAAGCGCTGCCTGTGCCGACATCCACCGCACACCCACCTGCACGCTGATCCGGTCAGTTCGTGATGCCGTACCAGGCCTTGAGATCACTACGCATCTCGGTGATCTCCGCCGTCTGCGCGGCGATAATGTCCTTCGCCAGCCCCTTCAACTCGGGATGCTGGGCATTCGTCAGGGCATCGTTGCCCATGTCTATCGCGCGCTGATGGTGCGGGATCATCATCTCCAGGAACATCCGATCGGCGAAGTCGCCCCGCATCATCCCCCGGCCCATCATGCTGGTCGTGCCATTGCCCATCATGCCGCCGGAGAGCGGCGGCGCGTTGGGATACCATTGCTGCCGCCACGCGGTCATCTGATCGATCTGCTGCTGCTGTCCGGTGATGATCCGCTGGCCGAGGCCGCGCAGTTCGGAATGATTCGATTGGCTGATCATCATCCGCACCATGCCGATCGCCATCTCGTGATGGACAATCATCTCATCGAGGAAGCGCAGGTCATAGGGATCGCTGAGGTTGGTACGCCCCATCATGCCGCCACTCATCCCGCCGCCCATCATCCCGCGGATCCCGTTGCCCATCATGCCCCGAGGGGTTGGGGGATTGGTCGGCGGGGAGGCCGAGGGGTTGAGCGGGCCATTCGTCTGGTCGCGTGCGCTCACGGCGACGATCGTCGCCGTCGAGAGGAGCGCGACAAGGGCGAGTGCCGCCAGCGCGGGGCGTATCGAGCGTGTGGTCTGTCCCATGGGTTCGTTTCCCTTCCGTCGTGTCGTTGCTGCGCACACCGTGCAATGCTCCGTTCTGCTCGAACGTGAGCGCCGCTATCGTGGCTGGCAGATACTGCCCGCCACACTCGCCATAAGCCACCGTTCCGTTCACCCGACGAACCGCGTCAATGCGGGAAATGCAATAAGCGGCGTTTCATGAAGGCCGATGGTGAGCAACGTAACCACGTCAATTCCCTGGGAGGGGCGGCCCCCCCTCCCTCAATTTACGCTGATCCGGCGATCAGCCGCCGTGACGAGGTCCGTCGGTGCGAGTCGTCCATTCGCGGCGTCCAGTTGGGCGATCTCGCGGGCGATGGCCGCGTGCTGCTCCTTGAGTTGGGCGAGTTGCTCGTCGCGCGTGCCCGTGACTGGCACCGGCTGGCTCACCTGTTCAGATTGGGTGGCAGATTGATTCCCGCCCATGCTCCCCATGCCCTTCATCATGAAGATCATCGAGAGCGGGCAGATCGCCAGCAGCAGGAGCGGCACCGCCGCCGCGATCAGATTGGGGGCGACGATCCAGACGCCGAGCCCGACAACTGCGAGCCCGGCCACGACCTTCCAGTTCATGCACATGCCGAAATGCTTCATTTCAGTAACCTCCATTAATGCCAAGAACATTCGACGATCCGAAGACCTTTCGGGAAGCGGGCGATGCTTTGTGGTTGTTACATCGCGGGAACTGACATGGAACAGCCTTCGCCATATCGTGATCCTCTGTCATCTTCGTCGCTCCCTATGGGACGCAACGGCACACGCCGGCCGCACGTATGCGGTCGGGCAAGGTGAGGGGTGACGAGGATCAGATCAGGAAGATTTGCAGCAGGGCACGTCGGCGTTGGGGCGGCCAGAGCGCCCCATACGGCGATACGGGGGAGAAGTGGACGCGGGGCGCTAATGTCGCGAGGACGAGGAGTGCCAGAATCATCAGCGGCATGAATGGCAGGCGGTTGAACACCGCTTGCACCGTCGCGCAGACCTGCCCCGCTTCACAGACGCGGGCGACCGTCGGGAGACATGTGATGACGCATGAGCTACCCGGAATCGTCTGTTCACTCGCGGGAGCCCCCGGGATTATGGAGGCGTGCAACGGCGTTGCCAGCAAGACCTGATGCGCGAGGATGAGCAGCGCAATAGCGGGAACGATAAACCGCCATCCCCTGCCCTGTGGAGTGCCTCTGTCTCGACTACGGAGCGTTGCGTGCGTGTCCATACCATCCAGTGTAGCACATCACATGCCGCGCGACGGCTTTCGGAACGCCAAAACGCGCGGCCGACTCCAGGATACGTCTGGGTTAGAGACGCATCTCACGCCAACGCACTTCTCGGGCCCCTCCCGCGTCCGCGCGGATTGGGAGGTCGTCGAAGCGGTGATTGATGCTCGTTCCGAGCATCGCGATGTCCGCGCCATAGACGTGGATGGAGATTGCCAGATCATCACCGACGCAAGCGACTTCGTGGATGTCCTCATCGGGCGGGACGAGCGCCACGGTCTCGCCCGGCGTTGCCATCTCACAGCGCGTCGGGATGAGGAATTGTCCGTCCACGTCCTGATGGAGCGTGTAGCGGGTTTCGCGCTCTTTTCCCTGATAGACACCGACAACACACCAGGAAACGTGATCGTGGATCGGTGTCCTCTGTCCGGGCTTCCACACCAGCGATACAACGCTGAAACCGCCGTCGGGCTCGACGTAGAGTACATGCTGGCGGTAACGGTCGTCCCATGGTTGCCGATGCTCTTCATCGAGCCAGTCCGGATCCCGCACGAGGGGGCAAAGTCGGTCCGCGATTGCGGCCGCGAGGACATGCGGATCATCGGTCCGCTCGCGCAAGGTTGCGATGTCCGCGACGAAGCGGTCCAATGTGTCGGGCCTGTGTGTAACGAGCAACCCTACTCTCCTTTACGTTCGGCGCCCTTTGTACCAGCGACAACCGCGACCCGTACCGATACTCGGGCCAGATACCGCAGAGCGGTTATCACGTCTCGCGCGCCGAGGGAACCTTTCTTTCGAGTTCGCGCCGGAGTTTCCGCTCCGATGGGCGACCATAGGAGAAGGCCGCACCGTCGATGAAGATACCTGGGGGGAAGAGTACACCGCCTCGCATGGCGAGCGCTTGTCCTTCCGGCGAATTGACATCGAGGGTTGTCACTCGCAGCGGATACTCGGCAGCGAGGCGCGCGAGGATCTCTTTTGCCTGGTCGCAGAAGGCGCAGTTCGCTTGCGTCAGCAACACAATATCCATCGGCTACCGGGACCCGCCCGCGATGCCGTTGCGGAGATCCGCCATGAGGTCGGGTACGGGCACGTACATGGTGTATTTCGGCGGGCCACCGTAATCCGCGCGCCACTTGATCGCCCCATCCTTGCCGACGAGGATGAACGTATGGCCATCGGCCCCGGCCCCCATCATCCCGTACTGGTTCGCATGGTACGTCCTCGAGACCGCGAGGCCGGAGTCCGACAGCACTGGGAGGGTAATTTTCTCGTTCGCTACTTTCTCCTTCAGCGCGCCGAGTGGGTCTCCCGTGATGGTCACGATCTGGTCAATCGCGAGCCCCTGAAACTCGCCGCGCTTCGCCTGAATGTCCTTCATCTGGTCCCAGCATGGCTGGCATCCGACCCCCTCCTGGAAGTAGAGCAGGACGGTCTGGCCGCGCAAGGAGGAGAGGTCGAATGTGCTCCCATCGGTGGAGGGCAACTTGACCGCCGGCGCCTGCTCGCCGGGGCCCGGCTGCCCGACCTGGTACGGGTATTTCCCCCCCTGACCGTTCGAAGACGATCCTTGCTGATTGCTGAGGACGAAGACCAGAGCCAGCACGGCGATCGCCCCTACGACGACCACGGCGGTCGTCATCAGGCTGCGCACGCGAATGCGCTTGGCGTGCGATTTGGTCGGGCGCCGTCCGGATTGGCCGGCCCTCCTCACAGTCGCCGTGACTGGCCGTGAGGTCGATGCCTCCGCTGAGGCCGCCTTTGCCCTGGACGTGGGATCCTTGGTTTTCTTACGCGTGTCGGTGTTCAAGGGAGTCCTCCTTCGATGCAATCCCTTCGGGGATTCCCACTGGCTCTTGATGAGGCTCGTCGGTGCACGCTTAGCCAAGACATACCGGGTCTTCCGCAATCGCGGTGAAGCATGACTGAATACTCGATACACTCCTTCGCATCCCGTGTCCTCTCGCGAAGGAGCTCGCCATGCGTCTCACTACCGTTTTTCCGCAGTTTCGTGGGCTGCGTA
>Ga0207416_1003724_pt1 | contig 14116 bp, 14 predicted proteins | sample PaiPotPPM11metaG_FD_184107 | JGI IMG/M metagenome (GOLD analysis project Ga0207416, IMG submission 184107) | Iron sulfur acid spring bacterial and archeal communities from Banff, Canada, to study Microbial Dark Matter (Phase II) - Paint Pots PPM... ...
CACCAAGACCGAAGCGATACGAGCCCTTCGCCGGCAAATCTCCGATGAGGTTTACCGGCGACTCAAACAGGATCATTTACAGCGTTCCGCCGCAGCGATTGCGGTGGCCGCTTGACATAGGAGCTTCGCGTGCCGATTCTGGTGGCGCGAGTGCTCGCGCGGCCGCTGCTTTGGTGGGCGATCGCCGCGGTGTTCCTCGTCCGCGACGTGGTGGGCAACGTCCTGACCAGCCAGCGGCCCGACGCTTCGTCGGTCATCCAGGCCGGCCATCGATGGCTCCACGACCCCTCGGCGATCTACGCAGACACCGCGCAGTACCTCGCGCACACGGGGCTCGTGCCCGTGACGGGGCTGATCCGCCCGCCGGCCGCGGCGATGCTGGCCGCTCCGTTCACCGTGTTGCCGGCGTCCTGGCAGGTCCCCGCCTGGACGGTGGCCGATGCGCTGGCCGCGCTCGCCGCCCTGTTCCTCGTCCAGCGCTACGTCGCCCGCTCGCAGCTCGAGCGCGCCGTCTTCTGGGCGGTCGCCCTCTACAGCCCGCCGCTTTACGCAGAGGTCAACGCGGGCCAGATCGGCGGTTTCGTTCTCCTGCTCTCGTGCGCGGGACTGGTCGCGTTCCGGCGACCTGGCCTTTCCGGCGCGCTCGTGGCCGCGGCGGCGTCGCTGAAGCTCTATCCGGCGCTGATGATCATCGGCGCCCGGCTGCGATGGCGCCCGTTCGTGATCGGAGCTGTGGTGAGCGGGGTCCTCATCACGCTCGTCGCGTGTATCCCGCTCGGGCCCGCCGGGACATGGCAGTACGTGACCGGCGTGCTGTGGCCGTCGCTGAAGGCGCCCAACCCGGACTGTGCGCAGACCTCGGTGTCGACGCTGTTCGCGCGGTCGATCGGCGGCGACCCGTACCCGATCATCGACTCGAGCGGCGGCATCACGATCCTTCAGTCGCCGCTCCACTTCGCGGTCGTCGCCTCGATCCTCGCGGTGATCACGCTGGCCGCGACGGTCATCGCCGCGATCGTCGCCGCCCGGATGAGCAATTGGAACCCCGCTTACGGAATGGCGCTCGGCCTCGCGCTCGGAGCGCTCCTCCCGGGCGAGCTCAATCCCTATCAGTACGTGCCGCTGCTTCCGCTCGTCCTGATGGTCCTGGTCGTGGCGATCCGCAAGGCGAGGTACGCATACATCGCGCTCATCGCGGTGGGCCTAGCGCTGTTCGTGCGACAGCCCTGCCTGCTCCCGTTTCCCAACGTCTGGACGATCGGGGCGCTCATCCTGTTCGCGGTCTGCGTGGTGGCGGCTCGCGACGTCCGCGCCGAATCGCCTAATCCGTCGGCGGTCTGACGCGTCCTCGTGAGCCGTTGCGAGACAGCCAGCTGGTGTCCTTCAAGAATTCGATGAACGCGGTCACCGAGGTGGGCAGCTTGCGCCTGCGCAGGTGGACGATGTGCCAGTCGCGGCGGATCGGAAACCCGCGCACGTCGAGCTCGACCAGCCGCCCGCTCGAAAACTCCAGTGCGCAGGCGTAGCGCGAGATCACCGCGAGGCCGAGGCCTGATTCGACCGCGTGCTTGATGGCGCCGTTCGAGCCGAGCTCCATGGCGACGGTCAACTTCGCGCCCGCCTTCCGCGCCGCCTTTTCGAGCGACCATCGGCTGCCGGACGCCGCCTCGCGCATGACGAACGGAGCCTCGGCGACGTCCCTCAGGCTCAGGCTGCGCTTGCCCGCGAGGGCATGCCCCCCCGGCGCGATCACGACCAGCTCGTCGCTTAGAAAAGGAATGATCGCGAGGTCGGGATCCTTCAGCGCCGGGCCCACGACCGCGAGGTCCAGCTCGTTGCGCAGCACCTGCTCCTGCACGCGCTCGCGCGTCCCGATCTCGAGTGAGATGACCAGGCCCGGATGGAGCTTCTTGAACGCGCCGAGCGCCGCGGGTAGGAGGTAGATGCCGACGGTCGTGCTCGCCCCGACGCGGAGGCTGCCGCGCTGGATGCCGCGCATCTCCTCGATCGCGACCGTGGCCTCGTCCAGCACGTCGAGCATGCGGCGCGCGTAGCTGTAGAGCAGCGTCCCCGCCTAGGTCAGCTGGACGCGCTTGCCGAGACGGTCGAGCAGCGGCAGGCCGAGCGTGTGCTCGAGCTCCTTGACCTGGTACGAGATCGACGGCTGGCTGAGCTTGAGCCGCTGGGCGGCCAGGCTGAAGCTGTTGAGGTCGGCGACCGTTTTGAACGTGCGCAGCTGGCGCAGCGTGACAGCGCGGTCGAGGTCAACCGGGGCGGGGGTCTTGGGCACGGCGCCTACGATATATGCGGCATGGCCGCCCGCAAACCCCGGTCTCTCTCCCCCGTGCGGCGCACCACTCCGAGCCTGGAGGGGGTCGAAGCCCCGCAGCGCGAGGCGACCACGGTCTCCGAGCAAAAGATCAACCAGTACCGCAAGCGTCGCTACCAGGCGCTTCACGCCGAAACCGAAGCCGCGAACAAGCGGCGTGCCGCCGGCAAGGCGACGGCCAGGGACCGAATCGAGATGCTGCTCGACGAGGGCTCGTTCGTCGAGCTCGACGTCTTCGCCACGCACCGCGCGCACGGCTTCGGGATGGAAGACCGCAAGATCGCGGGCGACGGCGTCGTCGCGGGCTTCGGCGAGATCGACCGCCGCCCCGTCGCCGTCTACGCCTACGACGCGACGGTGTTCGGCGGCTCGCTCGGCGAGGTCACGGCCGAAAAGATCGTCAAGGTCCAGGAGCTTGCGCTCCGCAACCGCGTGCCGATCATCGGCATCAACGATTCAGGCGGCGCGCGCATCCAGGAGGGCGTCGTCGCGCTGGCGGGTTACGCGGACATCTTCTACCGCAACGTGCGCTCGTCGGGCGTGATCCCGCAGATCAGCGTCATCGCGGGGCCGTGCACCGGCGGCGCCGTCTACTCGCCGGCGATCACGGACTTCATCTTCATCGTCGCCGGCCAGGGCTTCATGTTCATCACCGGCCCCGAGGTCATCCGCGTCGTGACGGGCGAGACCATCAACTTCGACGAGCTGGGCGGCGGCACCGTGCACAACGCGACGTCGGGCGTGGCGCATTTCCTCCCGCAGACCGAGCAGGCGTGCGCCGAGGGCGTGCGGAAGCTGCTCTCGTTCCTGCCTTCCTCGAACAACGAGCGGCCGCCGTTCGTGCCGACCACGGACGACCTCGAGCGCGCGGACGTCGAGCTGCAGACCATCGTTCCAGAGGCTCCGAACAAGCCTTACGACATGCGCGAGGTCGTCTCGCGCGTGCTCGACAACCGCGAGTTCTTCGAGGTCCAGGCGTTCTTCGCGCAAAACATCATCGTTGGCCTCGGCCGGCTCGGCGGGCACGTGGTCGGCATCGTCGGCAACCAGCCGAAGGTGCTGGCCGGCGCGATCGACATCAACGCTTCGGTCAAGGCGGCGCGGTTCATCCGGTTCTGCGACGCATTCGGCATCCCGATCATCTCCTTCGTCGACGTGCCGGGATACCTGCCGGGCCGCGACCAGGAGCACGGCGGGATCATCCGGCATGGCGCAAAGCTCCTGTACGCCTACGCGGAGGCGACGGTGCCGAAGCTCGCCGTGATCACGCGCAAGAACTACGGCGGCGCCTACACCGTGATGTCGCCCAAGCAGATGGGCGCAGACTTGAACCTCGCGTGGCCGACCGCGGAGATCGCGGTGATGGGCCCGGAGGCGGCAGTGAACATCATCTACAAGCGCGACCTGGCCGCCGCCCGAGACCCTGCCGCACGGCGCAAGGAGCTCGTCGCCGAGTACACGGCCCGCTTCGCCAATCCGTACGTCGCGGCGGAGCGCGGCTACATCGATGACGTCATCGAGCCGAGCCAGACGCGACGCGAGCTGGTGCGCGGGCTCCAGTTATGCCTGCGCAAGACGGTCGAGCGGCCGCCGCGCAAGCACGGCAACATTCCTCTCTAGCCGTTCACTCTAGCCTTTCGCGGCGGCAGCTCTCCTAAGGCGCTCTGACGCTTTGCAGTACTCATCGACCGTGACGATGAGCTCGGCGTGCGACCAGGTGAGGGGTGACACCGAAAGCGGTGCGCCGGTGTTGGGGTCGAGCTGCTCCGAGAGCAAGCCGCCCGGCAATTGGTGCCTGACCACCCAGTCGATGATGTCCCGCGCCGGCTTCAGGTCGTCCGCGGACCGCGCGACCGCGATGTACCACTGCGCGAGCCACATGGTGCACATGAACCAGGGGTTCCCCGGCACCTTCCTCGTGTCGGACTCCACCTTGAAGTAGTAATCGTCGGTGTAGCGCGCGATGCCACCGCACTGCGCGCCGTTGGCAAGCTGCGTCGCGATCGTCTGCATCGTCTCCACGATCCGCTTGTCGTCCGGCGGGTACATGCCGAAACGCCACAACCCGTAGAGCGCGCTGTCGAGCACCATGTCGACCGTGAGGGACTCGTCGTCCTCGACTGTGATGCGCCGCGGGAACCGGCCGAGCTCGGCGCTGTACAGGTTGGTGTCGGACGCCTCGCGCAGCCGTTCCACCGCGTCGCGGTAGCGCGCGTGGGCGCCGGCGTCGCCGAACAGGTCGGCGAAGTTCCGCGCGGCTTCGAGACCGCCCCAGACCGAGCCGACGGTGAACGCGTGCACGCCCCACCGCTCTTCCCAAAGATCCCAGGAGGGCATCGGTAGGCCGTTGCGCTGGTCGATGTAGCTGAGCATCCAGTCCGCGGCGGGCACCACCAGCGTGCTGTACAGCCCAACCACGAAGTCGAGGTTCTGATGGATCCGGTAGTGCTGCCACAGCGACCACAACACCAGGCCGGTCTCGTCCTCCTGGATCGGCAGGGTGCGAACGCCTTGCGAGTCGATCCACGGGAGCCACGAGCTCCCGATATGCCCGTACGGCGTGTACTTGTGCAGGAAAAAGCCTTCATCGACGAGCGACTCCTGACAGAAGGTGAAGAACTGGCGGGTCGAGTCCTCATGCCCTGATCGGTCGAGCGCGTTGGCCACGATGGCGCCGTCGCGGGGCCACGCGTACGCGTACGTGTCCCGCGCGAACTTGGTGATGTCGAAATCGGTCGAAGCGATGATGGCGCCGTGGTTGTCGAGGTGGGTGCGCGCGGTCAAGATGCTGCGCCGGTACAGCTTGGTCACGTCCGCCCCAAGGTCGTCGTCGATGTGGCGATGGTCCTTCTCCGACCACACCTGCCAGTAGGTGCGCGTGCGGGCCAGGTACGTGTCCGGCCCTTTGGCGACGATGAGGTCCTGGCCAAACTCTGTGACCTCGCTGAGCCGCATGCCCATGCAGAGCCAGTGCGTCATGCTGCGCGGTTGGTTGGCGATGACGGCGCCCAGGTCGAAACCGACGGTGCAGTCGACCGAGCCCTGCTCGATCGGGTTCTTGCCCAGCACGCCGTCCTCCGCGTCGACCCATGTGCCCTGCCGGCCGTTGCCCTTCTTGCCGTTGGCCCAGCTGCTGATCCCGTAGTCGGCGTCGACCTGGCCCCCCATCAGGAAATACCGGTCTTCCTTGTAGGCGATCAGCCCGCGGTGCCGCGGGTCATAGAGCACCGTGTTGCCGATGTCGGAGCCGTCGATGTACCAGTCGTAGTGAAAGAAGACCCGGCCGACCTTGAACCCCGTCTGCGACGTGACCGTGACGTTGCGGATGAGCCAGTTGCGCGCGAGGTCGACGAAGTCCTCGAACCTGATGCTGATGCCGAGACCCGAATGCTTGACGGTCACGTCCGAGACGAGCGAATCCTCGGCGTATCCGAAGTCGCGCTGCCAGCCGTCACCGTCGAGCCAGGCGAACCTCCCGTCGATGAAGAACCCCGTGCGGCAGAGGTTGCCCATCGTGTGGTTCGAGTTGCCGACGCGAGGAAAGTAGATGTCGCGCAACGAGTACGTGCCGTCGAAGCCGACGAGCGCGTTGCCGTTACCGATCACAAGGCTTCTTGGCACGACTCTGCGCGGCAATCCTACAATCGCCCCACCGGCGATCCTCAAAACAAGGGAGCACAGCGTCCTGGAAGCGAACGATGAACCCGCCCGGCCGCCAGTCCGCGTGATCACGTCCTGGAAGCGGCGGCGCACCATCGCCGCCCGAATGCGCTCGGGTGTGCTCGAGCTGATGGTCCCGGCCACGATGCCCCGCGATGAGCGCGAGCACTGGGCCGAGGTGATGATCCACCGATTCGAGCGGCGCGCTCAGCGATCGCGCCCCGATGACGCGCGTCTGCAGGAGCGGGCAAGGCGGCTCAACCAGATGCATTTCGGCGGGAAGCTGCGCTGGACGTCGATCGGCTTTGCCGAGATGGAGCGGCAGTGGGGCAGCTGCACGTTCACGGATGGCGCCATCCGCATCGCACGCCGCACGGCGACACTGCCTGATTGGGTGCTCGACTACTTGCTTGTGCACGAGCTCGCGCACCTCGTGCACAGCGACCACGGCGATGGCTTTCACGAGCTGGAGAACCGCTACCCGCTGACCGAGCGAGCGAAGGGGTACCTGCTCGCTCTCGACGCTACGGCGTGAGAACTATCTTGGTCGCTTCGCGCGCGTCGAACATCCGGTAGGCCTCTTCAGCGTCAGCCAGCTTCATGCGGTGGCTGATGATCTTTTCCGGGTGCAGCCGGCCGGCAGCGATGAGGTCGAGAAGCGGGCGCATGTATTTCTGCACGTTGCAGCGCCCTGAGCGAAACGTGAGCGCCTTCTCCCACATGTGGTAGTAGGGGAAGTCGGCCGTGAACTCGCTGGGCACGCCGACGACGGAAATCGTGCCGCCGCCGCGCACGCAGCGGATCGCGGTATCGACGGTGGCGGTCGATCCGACGGCCTCGATGCTGGAGTCGGCTCCGATTCCGCCGGTCAAAGCGGCGATCGCCTCGATCGGGTTCGTCAGCGACGCGTTGATCGGCGTGCCCCCGAGCTCCTGCGCGAGCTCGAGCCGCGCGTCGACCATGTCGACGACGAAAACTCTCGCCGGGCCGAAGAGGTGGGCGCACATCGTCGCCATCAGGCCCACAGGTCCCGCTCCGATGATGGCCACGTTGTCGCCGTAGTGGATCTCCGCCCGCTCGGCCGCGAAGAGTCCTGTCGAGAGGATGTCGCCGACGAAGACCGCCTGCTCGTCCGAGACTTCCTTGGGGATCGGTTCCATGGAGTGGTCGGCCATCGGCACGACGATGTATTCGGCCTGGCCGCCGCCGAGTCCGCCGAGCAGCTGACCAAAGCCGAAGGTCGCGAGGTTGACGCATTCGTTGAACGCACCCTTCCGGCACAGCGCGCAGTGGCCGCAGGCCACGTAGAAGCTCGCGACGACCCTGTCCCCAGGTTTGAAACGCTTGACCCCAGGGCCCACCTGCTCGACGACGCCGACGAACTCGTGACCGAGCAGCTCACCAGCGCTCATGGGGATCCGGCCGTGGTAGGCGTGGAGATCAGAGCCGCAGATCGCGCCGAGAGTCACTCTGATCAGCGCCTGGTCGTCGCCGCTGAGCGAAGGCTTGGGCACATCAATGACCTTGACGTCGCCGACGCCCTGGTAGGTCGCCGCCTTCACGCGGCGATTGTACGTGCGCCCATAAGCTACCCCCGTGCGGCTGAAGGGTGCGGTCGTCGTCATCACGGGAGCCTCGAGTGGCATCGGAGCGGCCACGGCGCTGGCCTTCGCAAAGCGCGGTGCGCGGCTTGAGCTCGGTGCGCGGCATCTCGACAAGGTCGAGGCGGTCGCGGAGAAGTGCCGCAAGGCCGGCTCGCCGGACGTCAAGGCGAGACAGCTCGACGTCGGGGTGAAGGCGCAGGCGCGGGCGTTCATGGCGGCCGCGATTCGCGACCACGAACGTCTCGACGTACTGGTCAACAACGCCGGAGTCGGATGGACAGGCCGGGCCTACGAGATGCCCGAAGACAAGGTCGACGAGCTGATCGCGACCAACCTCAAGGGCGTCATCAACACGACGCAATCCGCGCTGCCGTGGATGCTCGAGCGGCGGCGCGGTGTGATCATCAACGTTGCATCGGTGACGGGCTTTCGGGCCTCGCCCTTCTCGGCGGTCTATTCGGCGACGAAGCACGGCGTGGTCGGCTTCTCGCACGCCCTGCGCGGCGAGCTCTCCGGCTCGGGCGTCAAGGTGTGCGTGGTCTATCCCGGTGTGACGAGCGACACTGAGTTCTTCAAATCCCCCGACCGGCCGACCGGTCCCCAATACCCGGCGACGTGGGTGGCCAACCTGATCGTGCGCACGGCGCGCTTCCCACGACGCGACGCGATGGTCGCGCCGCTGAGACTCGTGCACCTCGCGGAGCCCGTCTTCGGCGGGCTGATGGACCACGCGATCGGCGAGATCAGGCGGCGCAACGTCCCCGACTAGCGCCTATTTGACGCGTCGAGCAGGCGCTGGAGCTGCTGGGCGTTCTTGACCGAGTAGTTGGAGTAGTTGTTGTTCATCAGCGCGTGCACCCGGCTCGCCGAGCGCTCCATCTCTTTAATCCGCGGCACCCACTCGGCAAGCTCCGCCTCGGGGTAGTCATAGCGGAAGCGCACGTTGGGCGGCACGCCCTTCAGGTCCCACGTCTCGTGGTTGCGCCCGTGGAAGCGGACGACGGCCAGCTTGGAGGAGGTGACCTCGTGGACCTCCGGCATGCTCGTCGCGTGGCCCTCGGGGACGTCGACGGCCACGTAGGGGATGTCACGCGAGCGGAGAAAGGCGAGCGTCCCGTCGCGGTGCCGCACGTCGAGCCACTCGGGACGCCGGAACTCGACCGCGACCTGGAATCCGAACATGCGCTCCTGCACCTGCTCGACGTACGCAAGCGAGCGGGATGAGGGCAGGAACCAGGGCGGGAACTGAAAGAAGACCGCGCCCAGCTTGCCCGCCGCCCGAAGCGGCTCGAGGGCGGCCCTGAACCGCTCCCATGCCTCGTCGAGCAGCTCGTCGGGCATGCGCTCCAGGTAGATGTTCTTGTCGCGCAGCTCTGACGGAAGCTCCCCGCGCAGGTCCGGAGGCAGGGACATCGGCTTGGTTGGGTGGTTGGTGAAGAGCGAGAACGACTTGACGTCGAAAACGAACCCCGGCGGCGTCTGCGCCGCCCAAGCCGCGGCGCTGTCCGGCTTCGGTATGCCGTAGTAGGTCGAGTCGACCTCGACCAGGGAGAACTGGGTGGCGTAGAAGCGCAGCCGGTCGCCGGACGTCTTGACCGACAGGGGATAGAACAGCTTCGAGTCGATCAGAGACTTGTCGACCCAACCGGCGATGCCGGTTAGCACGCTCACTCTCGATATATGATCCCGCGGCAGTTGGGCCGCAACATCAGGTACTGGTACACGTACCGGACCGCCGTCGCGGTCCTGATGGCGATCGTCCTGACGGTCCTGATGTACGGGCTGTACACCCAGCAGGTGGCATGCGACGCGCACCAGCCCACCTGCTACGCAAACATCGCGCTCCATCCGGAGGACCGCCTGTTCAGCCAGTCCATCCTCGACCCCAACGTCGTCATGGTCGGGATCGACAACGCGAGCATCAAGGACCTCGGCCGGTATCCGCTCCCTCGGAACGACTATGCCCTCGCCCTGCGCAACCTGGAGGCCGCCGGCGCGGCGGTGGTCGCCTTCGACGTGAGCCTTCCGGACCAGCGCGGTTCGGGAGACAGTGACTTTGCCCAAGCTCTGACGCAGGCGACAATCCCTGTCCTGCTCGCGTATGGGGGCGAGGACGCGATCGCCCGCGACGGCAAGCTGGAGCAGACGTCCGCCTCGACGACCCCCGCGGGCGTCGACGAGAGGCCGCTGAAGGCCTTCTGGTGCTCGGATCAAGACGCCCTGGACAACCCGGACACGCCGTGCCGGCAAAAGGACAAGAACGTCTACTTCGCCTCCACCGACTTCGTGCCCGACTCCGACGGCGTGGTGCGCAGGATCCCGATGTTCGTCCAGCCGGCCTGCTACAGCTCGGGCTCGTGCGACATCGCGACGCTGAACCCGCTCGGCTTTGCCGCGTATCGCGCCTTCGCGCTCGGCACGGATTTCGCAACCGGTCCAACGCTGCAGGAGGCGGACGGCCATGCGTCATTCGGGACGACATGGCAGCAGCCGCTGCAGGTCGACAGCACCGGCTCGGCCCTCATCAACTACGCGGTCGCGCCTGGAGAGTTCAAGAAGAGCAACCAGTACATCAAGTTCAGCGACGCCTATTCCGCCTCATTCCCGTCCGACGCCGTGAAGGGCAAGATCGTGCTGATCGGCGGCTACTACCTCACCGGCTTTCACGACGAGTTCCTGACGCCGGGCGGGAACGGGACGCCGATGCCCGGTGTCGAGCTCCACGCCAACATCGTTGAGATGATGCTGTCCGCGCCTCCCAAGTTCATCGTGCCGGAGGCGCCGGCCATTCTCTTCGCGATCATGCTGCTGCTCGCGCTGGCGACCGCGATCGGGGTGTCGCGCGTCACCGTGCTGTGGGGCTTTGCGGGAACGGTCGCGGCGCTGGCCGTTTTCACCGTTGCGATGTCAGCTCTGTCGGTGTTCAACGGCTGGGTCCCCGACCTCTTCCATCCGTGGCTTGCCATCGCGCTCACGTACACAGGCGTGACCGCGTACCGATTCCTCTACGAGGACCGTGAGAAACGGAAGGTGACCGCGCTCTTCGGTCACTACCTGAAACCGGAGATCGTGGCCGAGCTCGCCAAGGACCGGCGAGGAGTGGAAGGCATCATGCGAGGCGGCGTTCGCCGCGACGTCACGCTGATGTTCGTCGACATCCGCGGCTTTACGTCGATGTCCGAGTCGATGGTCGCGGCCGACGTGACCGAGGTCGTGCAGATGTACCTCGACCACTTGAGCGGGACCATCTTCACGTGGGACGGCACGGTCGACAAATACGTCGGCGACGAGATCATGGCGTTCTGGAACGCACCCCGTGAGCAGGGCAACCACGCGCTGCTCGCGGTCCGGTGCGCCTACGACCTGATCAACCGCGCCCCCGAGCTCGAAGAGCGGCTTCTCGCCAAAGGCCTTCCGCCGATCCGCTGGGGGATCGGCATCAACAGCGGCCCCGCCGTCGTCGGCAACATGGGCTCACGCAGCCGCCTCCAGTACACGGCCCTGGGCGACACAGTCAACACCGCGGCGCGCTTCTGCTCTCACGCTCCGGCGTTCCACGTCCTGATCGGCGAGGAGACCTACCAGATGTGCAAGGACTATCTCGCCGTCGACCTGGTGCCCGGCGTCCAGCTGAAGGGGAAGTCAGCCGAGAAGTTCCGCATCTATGAGGTCACGGCGATCCGCGAGAATCCCCAGTCGCCGTGGGTCTCGTTTCCCACCCAGATGGCCACGCAGGCTCATCACACCTACACGGCGCAGTACACGCAGCAGTCGATCATCACCGCGGGCGAGTCAGGGTCGACCGACCTCCTGGTCGGCGAAGAAGCGCAGGAGATGCTGGCGCGCCAGCCGCAGTCGCCGAACTAGTGCAGGTATCCGACCGCCAGTAGTCCCGCCCAGCCGGCGACCGCCAGGATCAGGGCGACGAGGCTCAGGCAGCTCATCGTCTTCCTGGCCACCGGCTTGACCGGGGGCGTGGGGTTGTAAACGGGATGCATCTGCGGGACGGCCGTCCCGGGCTGCGCGATCGCCATCCCGATCGGAGTGGCCGGGACGGCGTGGACCGACGACCCGGCGGGCGGCGTCGCGACCATCCGCGAGAGGTCCGCGCCCGGCTCTAGGCTTCGCTGCCAGCCCGGGCACATCTGGTCCGCGACGCGCGAGATCGCGGCGTCGAACTCCTGGCCGGTCTGAAAGCGGTCCTCGGGGCGCTTCGAGAGCGCCTTGAGGATGATCTCCTCGAGCTCAGGGTTGAGGCCGGGTCGGAACACCGACGGGGGCTTGGGCGGCGCCTGGACGTGCTTGGCCATCAGGGTGAAGGGCCCGTCGGCTTCGGTCGCGACGAACGGCGGCTGGCCCGCGACGAGCTCGTAGAGCATGATCCCGGCGGAGTAGAGGTCGCTGCGGCCGTCGACCTTGCTCGACGCGACCTGCTCTGGCGACATGTACTGCGGGGTTCCCACCGTCGTGCCGGTCTTGGTCGCGGTGCCGCCGACCGCGGAGTCGTCGGTCAGCCGCGCGATTCCGAAGTCCGCCACCTTCACCATGCCCTCGTCGGAGATGAGCACGTTCTCCGGCTTCATGTCGCGATGCACGATGGCGTGGCGGTGCGCGTAGTCGAGCGCCTGCAGCACCCCGTGCATGACCGCGAAGACCTGCGGTGGAGGGATCGCGCTCTGATTCATCCACTCGCGGAGAGAGCGGCCCCGCACGAACTCGAGGACGAGGTAGTTGACGTTGCCCATCAGCTCCATGTCGTGGACCTGGACGAGGTTGGGATGGCTCGTCCGGGCCATGACCTGGGCCTCCTGGAGGAAGCGCTTCAGCGCCGTCGGGTCTGAGGCCGCGGACGGGATCAGCTCCTTGATCGCCACCTCGCGGCCGAGGCCGGGCTGTTCGGCGAGGTAGACCGCCCCCATGCCGCCACGTCCGAGCTCGCCCTTGACGCGGTACTTGCCGATGTATCGCTCACCTGGGATGCGAGGCGGCGTGGTGATCGACGCGACCGAGGGCGGGGGGGTGGTGGGGGGAGGGACCGGGATGAGTCGCATCGTGGCCGCCATGTCCTGCCCCACGGAAGGTGGCTGCGCCCCTTCGGACTGGCCCGTCGCGGGCGCCCACGGCGGGGCTGGCGGTGTGGTTTCGCCCGGTTGACCGGAATCGGTCATCTCCGAGCGAGCCTACCAGAGGTCTTTCGGCAACCCCGTTTGGAACTCGAATCAGGTATGGCGTTTTGGCGTCACTGCTTCCATAATCTGGCCCGCAGCAGCCAGCCAACAGGAGGAGATTGCCTAATGTCGCAGATGCCCCCACCGCCGCCCCCCAGCCAACCGGCTCCTATGCAGAGCGCCGGCGGAGGGAACAAGAACCTCTACACGATCCTGGCATGGGCCTTGCTTCCGCCGATCGGCAGCATCATTTTCCTTTTTGTCGGCAAGGACGACCCTGACGTCAAGTACAACGCGGCCCAGGCGTTCGTCATCCACGGCGCCGCCTTCGTAGTCTGGCTGATCCTTCGCATCCTGGCCCAGATCAGCCTGTTCTTCGGATTCGTCATTCTTCTGTGGCTTCTGATCTGGTTCATCATCTGGCTCGTCGGCCTCATCGTCGCGTTGCAGGCGGGCGGCAGGCGCGTCAGTTTCCCGGTGCTCGGCCCGATGGCACAGCAGTACGTGCCGATGGTCGAGGGCTGGGCCAAGTAACCGTCAGGTTTCGCTGATCTGAAAGGCCCCGCACCGGCGGGGCCTTCCCTTCCCCGCTGGCCGGGGAGCCCCGCGCAAGCGCGGGGGGGTGGCCCGGCCGCATAGCGGCCCGGCCGGATGGGGGCTTCGCTTACCTGATACCCATTTATTCGGGCGAGAGCTGCTCCAGCGCCCGCTCGATTCCCGCGCTCAGCTCGTCCCGCTCCTCGCGCATCTGCGTGGCCTCGGCGCGCGCGGAGGCGAGCTGGTAGCGGAGGCGCTCGATCTCATCCTGCAGCTCACGAAGCCTCGGATCGGGTCCACCGGAGCTTGCTTGCTGCGCATCGGCCAGCTCGATCTTCAGGCGCTCGACCGCGACCTTGAGCTCTCGCCGTTCGGCAAGCAGCTGCTGGACGAGCGAATCAGACGGCTTGGTCGGCTCTTTCGACATAACGGCAGAGCCCGGGCTGGAACTCCCGAAGCCGGAGGTGCTCCATCTCCCCGCGCAGGAAGCGAGCCTTCACCTGGAGACCCTTGATGCCTTTTGTCTTTTCGAAGGGAAAGCGGTAGAGCTTCCCGGAATCGACGAGCAGGCAGACGGAGAGCTGCTCACCGTCCTTCTCGATCACGTGCTTGTAGCACGGCACTGTGCGCCGCGCGACCTCCATCTTCTTGAACCCGCCGACCTTCCCGGCCAGCACGTCGATGGGATTGCGCATTGGTAGTTAGGGGCGCGGTACTCGCGCGGCGAGCCCGGTTCCCCCTTCCCCTTTCGAACCGTGCAAGCAGTTTTCCTGCACACGGCTCACCGATGGTCTTCTTCGCATGGTTACGCAGCCCCC
>Ga0207416_1003725_pt1 | contig 14116 bp, 13 predicted proteins | sample PaiPotPPM11metaG_FD_184107 | JGI IMG/M metagenome (GOLD analysis project Ga0207416, IMG submission 184107) | Iron sulfur acid spring bacterial and archeal communities from Banff, Canada, to study Microbial Dark Matter (Phase II) - Paint Pots PPM... ...
CCGCCTCGCCGACGACCTCCTGCGCTACGTCGGCCTGCTCCACGCCGACGGCTCCCTCCGAGAAAGCCCAGGATCTAAATGACAACTTCCATCAGCCGGCTTCGTAATCTTAGCCTGCTCCTTTAGGGGCAGGCGAGGGCGCGCCTAGATGCCGCCGAAGCGGGCAAGATGCCCGCGCTCCCAGCATGGCGATGGCCGCGAACCAGCACCGGCGCCCTGGCAGTTACACCATCTAGCATCGCGCTTGTCCTCGCTGCCGCTGCGCCTCGAACAGCAAGATGCCGGCCGCGACGGCGACGTTGAGGGAGTCGAGATGGTGGGCCATGGGGATGCGGACCGTGACTGCCGCTTCCGCGGCCACATCGGGAGTCAGGCCGGTCGCCTCATTGCCGACCAGAAAGCACACCGGCTGTCGGTAGTCGAGGTCTGGGTACTCGCACTCGGCCTGGGGAGTTGCCGCCACCGTGAGCAGGCCGTCGGCGCGCAGCCGGCGCAGCGCGTCGGGTCGCACCTGCTCCACCAGCGGCAAGCGAAAGATCGCGCCGGTTGACCCGGTCGATACCTGCCAGACAAAGGGATCAGTTGTTCCTTCCGTCATGAGCAGGGCGTCGGCGCCGGCGCCGTAGGCCGTTCGCACCAGCATGCCCAGATTGCTGGGGTTGGTCACGCCATTGGCAAGCAGTAGCAGGCTACCCGGACCGACGGAAACGCTCTCGACCGGCACGGTCCGCCGCTCAACCGCGGCGACGATTTCCGGCACGTAAGCCCGCTCGACGATAGCGCGCATGGTTCCCTCGCTGACCAGCGCGAACGGCACGTTCTGCTCAACTAGTGACGCCCGTGTGGCAGGACCGTCCGGACCGGAGGGCAAGCGCGGCGTGTAGAGCACCAGGGCAACTCCAGATCCGGCCTCCAGCGCCCGCTCCAGGAGGACTTGCCCGTGGATGAGGTAGAAGCCCGCCGCTCGCCGGCCGGCCTCGCTCTTCAGTTGTCGGGCCAGCGCGATGGCGGGATGTTTGATCCCTTCCACGCGCTCACCGCGCAGGGCGGTGAGCAGACGATCCTCCACAGTAGACCTTTCCGGCGCCAGGCGTTACGGTTGACGCAACCGTTCGTCATACTGGGCAGGCGGCGGCACAAGGGATGGGTGGATGGACGTGCCGGGAGTCGCGCCCGCGGTCGAACCTTACGAACAAGCGAGCAGCATTCCGACCTTCGAAGCGGCCTTCGCGACGTACCATTCCGCTATCTGCGCCTACCTGCAGCGTCTCATCGGCAATCCGGATGACGCCTACGATCTTACCGTTGCCAGCTTCGAGAAAGCCTACCGCAACTGGGAGCGGGCGCCCGCCGGTAACGTCGCGCCTTGGCTCTATCGCATCGCCACGAACACCTGCCTTGATGAGCTGCGGCGGCGGCGGCTCATTCGCTGGCAGCCGTTCGATAAGTTCGCCGCCGTCTTTCAGCCCCGTCACGTGTCGCGCGACAACCCCGAGCGCGACGTCATCCGTGGTGAGCAGTGCGCCCTGCTGCGTTCGGCCATGGATAAGCTCAATCCAAGGCATCGAGCTGCATTGCTCATGCGCGAGTGCCAGGGGCTGAGCTGCACGGAGGTAGGGGAGGCGCTCGGGGTCAGCCGGGAAGCGGCAAAGCAGTTACTCTTCCGCGCCCGTCAGCAACTCCGCGAAGGCTACCTGGCGCTGGGTGGGGAGCCGCTTGATGGCTAGCGTGCTTCGGTCGCTGCCCTGCGATGCACCGTTGCTCTCCGCCTACCGTGACGGCGCCTTGGACGCGCCGGCCCGCTGCCTGGTCGAGGTCCACCTGCGATCGTGCCAAGCCTGCCGGCAAGCGCTGGCAGACTATGAGCGGATGGCTGCGCTTCTTGAGACCCTCCCTACTGCCCCACCGCGCCATCGCATGGCAGCAGACCTCGCTGCTCGCATCACCTTTACTCCGCTGCCGCGCAGTTGGATGGCTCCCTCCAGTGAGATCCTGGTCGCGGCGTCAGTCGTGGCAATCCTCGCGATAGCGTTGATTCTCCACACCGTGGCGCTCCTCCCCACCACTATGGTGGCAGCCTATCCCATGCCGGGGGCCAGCGATGTATCAACTGACACGGCGGTGCGGGTGACCTTTCCGCGGCCGGTCGACCGCCGGCTCTTCCAGGACAGCATCCGCCTGGATCCCCCGGTGCCGGTGGGGATCGTGTGGGACTCGCCCAAAGAGGTGGACGTTGTCCCTTTGACCCCCCTCTCTCCCGATACCACCTACACCCTGATCGAGGAGGAATCGATCGCCACGCCGTCAGGCGACGCCACCGCGGGCTCTCGCACGCTCACGGTCTTTCGAACAGCGAAGCAGTCGCCGGATCTGGGAGGCCCGACCCCCGTTGTGCCGCGAAGCGGCAAGCTGGCGCAAGCGTTGGTCGTGGCAACGGTCACATCACGGTCAAGCTCGTCCGCGTCGTCTGGGGCCGCGACGGGCACGTGCGCGATTGTGCCACAACGCGGCTTCGAATTGATCTATGCCGGGCGGCCGGAGGTGCGCTCGGGCCTTGGCTGCCCGCAGGCGTCAGAGCGCGCCGTGGTGACGCACACGCAAGTCTTCCAGCATGGGGTGCTCATCGCTATCCCTCCGAATGGCGCACTCTACTATCTCTCGGCCGATGCTACCTGGCAGGCTCTGGCTCTGACCAGCAACGACGGCCCCGCTGCGTCGGGTGGGCACGGGACCTGGACGATTGGCCCCACGTTCAGCAGGTATTGGACCGATCATCCAGACGCCCAGGTGTCGCTCGGCGCGCCAACCGGTCCGGAACAATCGAGCGCCGGAGCAACTGAACAGTTCGATCAGGGAATGATGCTCTGGACACCCGGCTGGATCTTTGTACTTCGAGATGACGGCCACTGGCAGCGCTTCGTGGACGTGTGGGCGCTCGCAGCAGGAAGCGCACCCACTGCAGCGGCTGCCACGGTGGCCTCTCCCACACCCGACACCACGCCCAGCGGATCGTCGTTCGGCAGGCTTCGCCTCGCCCCGGTTACGCCCCTGCTAACTCCCATCGTCGCCGGCCTGCCCCCAGCGCCAATGGCAACGCCTGGCGTGCAGGCTCACCCGCCCGACGTGGCGCCCCTTCTGTTCGCTAGCTGGAGTGGCGGCACGTTGCCCGCCACCGTGGGGGGCGTCGGCGCCGCGGTCAACGCCGATCCATCGCCCCGTCCCATCAGTCGGCCTTCCCGTGGGCCTGAGCCCATCGCCTGTGGCTCGCAGATTCGACAGCTCAACCAGTTGTGGTCACTAATCGAGCCGCGAGAAGTTATGACCGGCTGCCTGGCGGACCCGGGCTCGAACTGATCGCGGCAGCCTCTGGGCTCACGCTAGGGCCGGTCGTTGCGATTGCGCGTGGCCTTGAGGATATTGAGGAAATACTGCTCCGAGTTCAGGTAGCTCGGGTTGCGCTTCAGGAACTTGCCGACGTACGCCAGCGGGTGTAGCTTCATCATCTCGCCGGCGATCTGATCTCCGAGACGTGCGCCGCTGTACTGGGCGATGGCGATGATCGGTTGCCGCTGGAACGTGAGCACCGCGTCGCACATAGCCTCGTATTTCAAGATTTGGGCGGGCGTCGCCACGTTGTCGGCAAGCCAGGACATCTCCAGCGCCACGCGCACGCCCATGTACTTTTCTCTCAGCGAGCGATTAATCAGGTTGAGATGGTTCGCCAGGAGGGAGAAGTGATCGAAACGATTCTGGGGGATGTACTGCGAGCGATCATCGGTGAACACGAACTGGCCCGACTGCTTGGCTGTGTCCACATCGATGGCCAATTGGCGGAGTTGGGCCTCGATCTGAGCGATAACAGGAGCGGGCCCCACGTAGACGCAGCGATCCTGGTGTGGGTACGTGCCACCGGAAAAGAGGCCGACCGCGAGCTGTACCACCTCGTCGGGCCGGGCATAGAGCTGACACACGTGCGAGCTATTCGGGATTTCTTCGCGCTTGCCGAAAGCCAGAAGCTGCACCCGGCCCTTCCCCCTTCCGGCAACTGGCTGCGCCGCTCTGATCAATGGCCACCACCAAGGCGGGATCCGGTGGGAGCAACCGTCAATGCAGCGCGAAACCGTAGACCGCGCTGGGAGTATAGGGACGCGATGGAAGCCATGTCAAGGACATCGCCGCCGCCGCTGTCGCCCAGACGCGTTGACCCAGCGTTCGGAAGAGCGGTAGAATTTGGCGGAAATCATCACTTGCGTGCTAGGGACCCCGCATGATTTATAACGTGGCGCAACTACTGAAGGCCCCGGTCGGTGACACGCGCGACCATCCGGTGGACGAAGCCTTCGGCCAGTCTGACGACGTGCCGTTCGCCAGCAATGTGCAAGGACTGGCGCACTTCACCCGTGTGAACCATGGCATCGTGGTGGACGCGGTGCTGCACGCTCCGGTACGGCTCCAGTGCAGTCGCTGTCTGGAGGAGTTTGACGCGGACCTCGACCTATCCTTTCAGGAGCGCTTCGTCCCGACCGTGGACGTCGTCACCGGGCAGCCGGTCCACGACGTGGCAGAGGATGAGGACGAGGAGGAGGTCTATACGATCGATAGCCAGCACCTCCTTGACCTGCATGAGGCGATTCGCCAGCAAGCAGTCATGGCCCTGCCGATGCAGCCGGTCCACGACCCCGGCTGTCTGGGACTGTGCCCAACCTGTGGCGTCAATCGCAACGAACAGTCGTGTTCGTGCCTCGCCGAGCTGGCGCCCGATCCTCGCCTAGCGCCGCTGGCTCGGTGGGGGTCGGGGCGATGAGGCGAGGGGGCGATGAGGCGAGGGGGCGATCTGGAGTATTGGGCCGTGGCGAGCAAACTGCAGCGCTCGCGCCAACTCGCGCACGGGCCATACCGTGGCAAGTCTCCTCATCGCCCCCTCGCCCCCTGCGCCTGGTACACTAGCGGTTTCGAGTGAGAGGAAATGAGACGTGGCCGGTGGTGCGGTTCCGAAGAAGCGTGTGTCGCCTGGCCACCAGGGGAAGCGGCGCAGCCATCATCAGTTGACGCCGCCGCCGTTGATGGATTGCCCGCAGTGTCGCCAGCCCAAATTGCAGCATCACGTTTGTCCCAGTTGCGGCTACTATCGCGGCCGAAAAGTGCTCGACGTCAAGAAGTAAGCACGCCTAGGCAAATGATCAACAGCCGGCGAGATTTGCACTGTGTTCAGTCGTGTGCTCATCGCCAATCGCGGCGAAATTGCCGTTCGAATCATTCGCTGCTGCCACGAGCTCGGCATCGAGACGGTTTGCGTCTTTTCCGAGGCTGACCGCGACAGTTTGGCAGTCCGTCTCGCCGATCACCCTATGTGCATCGGACCGGCGCCGAGCACTCGAAGCTATCTGCACATCCCCAGTATCATCCAGGCGGCGCTGCTCACCGGCGCCGAGGCGATTCACCCGGGCGCGGGGTTCCTGGCCGAGGACGCCCGGTTTGCCGAAATCTGCGAGCACTATGGCATCGTCTTCGTCGGGCCACCCTCATCGGTGCTACGCGCCGTCGCCGAGAAGACGCTGGCGAAACAGACTATGCGAGCGGCCGGGTTGCCGGTCATCCCGGGTACCGATTCGCCGGACCACAATGTGAACGACGCGCTGCGAGCGGCGGACCAGGTCGGCTACCCGGTGATGCTGAAGCCGGCCGGTGGCGGCGGGGGGAAGGGGATGCGCGTCGCCTCGACGCCCGAAGAGCTGGAGCGCATGTTCCCGCTCTGCCAGGGAGAAGCGGCGAGCTCGTTCGGCAACGGCGGTATCTATCTGGAGCGCTACTTACAGCGCATGCGGCATATCGAGGTACAGATTCTGGCCGATCAGCACGGCACGATCCTGGCCCTGGGCGATCGTAACTGTTCGGCCCAGCGCTGGCACCAGAAACTGGTGGAAGAGGCCCCCAGCCCCGGCCTGCCCGATGCTGCCCGCGCCGCGATCTGGGACTCGGCGATACGCGGCGCCCGGGCGATCGGCTATTCCGGCGCGGGTACCTTTGAGTTTTTGGTCGACGAGCAACACCGTCACTACTTCCTCGAGCTCAACAAGCGCATCCAGGTGGAGCATCCGGTCACCGAGGCGGTGACGTCGATGGATCTGGTGAAGGAACAGCTCCGCATCGCCGCCGGCTCCCGGCTGGAACGCCGTCAGGAGGATGTCATCATTCGCGGCCATGCCATCGAATGCCGCGTCAACGCGGAGGACCCACGACGCAACTTTCAAGCGCAGGCTGGACGCGTCACGCAGTATTTGCCGCCGGGCGGTCCCGGCATCCGTGTAGACTCTCACCTGTACACTGGTTACGTCGTACCGCCATACTATGATTCCCTCATCGCCAAGGTCATTGCCTGGGGCAATGATCGCGACGAAGCGACGGCGCGCATGGTTCGCGCCCTGGACGAATGTTGGATCGAGGGCGTTGCTACGAATCTGAAGTTTCAACGCTGGCTGGTCGGTACGTCGCACTTCGCGGAGGGCAACATCACCACGGAGTACGTGACTGACGCCCTCAAGCATGGCACACCGTTCGAAGACGATGACGACGCCGAAGAGAAGATATGACGCCGGGGACGCCCGAGGCCGGACGCTACAAGGGAGGACGCAGGCGCGGTCGAGAGCTAGCCTTACAGGCGCTCTTTGAGCTCGAAATGACCGACCACGCGACCGAACAAGCCCTGGCGGACCGGCTGGACGAGGGAACTAGCCCGCCACGCTACGAGGAGTTCACCCGAACCTTGGTCCTCGGAACGTGGGCCTGCCGCGATGAGCTGGACCGCTACATCGCCCGGGCTGCGCCACAATGGCCGGTCGACCAGCTTCCGGTGGTGGAAAAGTCCATTCTGCGGCTTGCAATCTACGAGTTGTGCTTCGATAATAAGACGCCGCCGCGGGCTGCGATTAACGAGGCTGTAGAGCTCGCCAAGGCGTACGGTGGGGAGAATTCTAGCCGATTTGTCAACGGAGTCTTAGGGTTTGTAGCCTCGGAGCGAGACAAAGGAGGCAATGTTCGTGGCCGTGTCGACCTATGATCGTCTGAAAAAGATCGTGGCCGAGCAACTTGGCGTGGATGAGAGCGAGGTCACACCGCAAGCGTCTTTCGTCGACGATCTGAACGCAGACTCTCTGGATCTGGTTGAGCTCATTATGTCACTCGAAGAGGAGTTTGGCATGGAGATTCCGGACGAGGACGCGGAGCGCATCCGGACCGTTCAGGAGGCGGTAGACTACGTAGACGAACACGGTGCGTGAGGACGCCCTCGGGTCGCCAAGCAGTGGCCTGTCCTGAGGTCGATTCACGGCGCCGCGGAGGGACGGGAAATGGCGGGGCAGGACACCGATCTCGCGCCGGCCGAACGTGAGGATGCAGCGACGCCATCCCGTGCGCGGAATGGAGCGGGGCCGGCCGCTCACCACGGCGTCATCGACACGGGTCGCTCATCGAGCAACGTCGATGTCGTCGCCCTTTGTCGCGAGAGCGACGACCTGCTCACCACCGATCGAGGCATCACTCTCGCGGCTGGAACACGCCAGGTTCGGGAGCCAGCCGTCGCGGCCGCCGAGTCATCGGCAGCCCCCGGCTCGCCGCTGGTGTTGGATACGGCGCCGGGAGAGGCACGGGGGGACACGCTCTATGGTGGGATTGAGCTGTCCGCCACCGCGGCAATATTGGAGGAGGTAGCGCCCACCGATGAGTCCGAGCACGCCGGCTCAGGCAACGGCGTTGTCACCGACACGGCAATGGAGCTGGCTGACGGTGGGGGCCACGGCAACAATGGAAGCCTCAGTTTGCCCATGCGTGGCGCCGCGTCTCCGACGACTGCCGAGCCCGCCTTCGAGCAACTTGCCGAAGCGAATGGGGCGCTGTCTCCCGAGCCAGCCGTAGCCGAGTCGGCGCCCAGTGAATCGGAGACGGCCCAGACTCCCGATGTCTCCGATCACGTCGCCGGGCCCCCGTCGACGCTTGCCGGCACGCCATTGGACGAATCGACCGCGGCGCAAGCGTCGGAGGTTCCGGGTATCGCCGTACCCTTCGCGTTGGCGAGTGAAGACGCGGTCGCCACCCGCCCAATCGAGACGATTACCGAACCTCCCACCGCAACGCTGACGGTCACCGAGCCACTGATACCGGTGGTACCACCGCCAATGGAGCCGCCATCGCCGCCGCTAGGCGCCGAGCCACCGCCCCCACCCGCCGCCCCACCTCCGGACGGCGAGGAGGAAGAGGGCGCGACGATGACCATCATCGAGCACCTCGAGGAGTTGCGACGGCGCATGACGATCAGCGCCATCGCGGTAGTCGTCAGCGCCGTCGGCGGGTGGTTCCTGGTCGCTCCGGTGCTCAAGTACCTGCAGGGCTACGTCACCGACTTCAGCCATGACGCCAAGTTCATCTCGCTGTCCGTTCTTGGTCCGCTGGCGTTGCAGATTAAGCTGGCCTTCGTATTCGGCCTGATCATCGGATCACCGGTGGTGCTCTACCAAATCTGGTCCTTCGTCGCGCCCGGTCTCACTCGCCGGGAGCGCCGATACGCGTTGCCCTTTTCGCTGCTAGGCTCGTTCCTCTTTGCCGCCGGCGCCACGGCGGGCATCGTGGTGGTGCCGCTTGCCCTGCGATTCCTGCTGGCGTTCTTTCCGACGCTTCACCTCGATAAGATCCTCGATATCAACGGTTACGTGATGTTTATCGTGCTTATCGCGGTAATCTTCGGTGTAACCTTCGAGTTACCGATATTCATGGTCGGTCTGTCGCTAACCAGACTTGTCAATTCTCGCTTCTTCATCCAGAAGTTCAAGATTGCCATCTTTGTCATCTACGGCGCGGCGATGGTCATCACTCCCGGCGTGGACTTCATCTCCCCGCTCATCCTTGGCACCGTGCTCGTGGGACTGTATTGGGTCGGCGTCCTGCTCATCCGGTTTACCGGCCGCTAGGTTCGTTCTCCCCTCCCCTCCCGAATCCCCAATCTCCGTCGTTAAGGTAGGAAAGGAGGGGAGCTTGGGCGTTCCCCGCCGGCCATACAAGGTTTCCGCGATGCGCTACACTTAGATGTGTTCGACAGGGGGCGGTCTACCGTCTGATATTTCCGGCATCAAGATTGCTCTATTTGGGCCTGCAGAAAGCGGAGCCATGCGAGCGTTGGTTCGAGCAGTGGTCGCCATATCGGTAATTGGCGTTTGCTGGCTACTGCTCCCGGCCGTTACCCAGGCCGACTCCTCCGTCAACGCCGCCCCTGGCGTTAGCATGGCCGTCCGCGTCGGCTACGGCGGGGTCGCTAAGCTGGGCGCCTGGGCGCCGGTCCAAGTAGACGTCGCCAACGAGGGACCTGACCTCGCCGGCCGAGTCGAGGTAACGTTCGAGAACACCGGTCAGCCGGCGGTGTTCTCTCCGACTCCGACCATCTATTCCGTGCCCGCGACTTTTCCGCAGCACTCGCACAAACAACTCACCGTGGATGTCCCGGTACCAGCGGCGCTGCACACCAATAGGGTACAAGTACGCCTGATTTCTGGTGACCAACCGGTGCTGCAACAGGCGCAGGAGTTCGACCCGGTCAGTGACGGGACCCTGCTCTGCGGCGCGCTCGACCAGACCTTGGGCGCCTACGACTTCCTCTCCACCTTTGACCTGCCAGGTAGGCAGCAGCGGGCGAAAGTGGCAGACCTCTCGCTGAGCGACCTCCCGACTCAGGGAGCCGCGCTGGCCGGACTGGACTGTCTGGTGATCGGCGACATTAATCTCTCGGCGATGACGCCGCCGCAAAAACAAGCGCTGACTACTTGGGTCGGCCATGGGGGTCTCCTCGTCGCCGTCGGGGGCGCCAACTGGCAACAGAGCCTGCCGGCCCTGCCGGAACAGATCCTGCCGGTTCGGGTGACCGGGCTTGGCGCGCTTTCGTCAATCGCCGCGCTGGACTCCTTCGCGCACGTTCCGCCATCTGGTCCCGGTCCCTGGGCCGTCGCCAAAGGAACGCTCAACGGCGGCGTCACGGTCGCCGGTGACAATCAGACGCCGCTGCTGGCTGCGCGCCGTTTTGGCGCCGGCAACGCCTTCTTTTACGCGCTTGACCCGACGCAAGAGCCGGCGCGGAGCTGGGCAGGGAATCACTTCATATGGCAGTACGTCCTCGGCTACGTCTCAACGCCGCTGGCGGTCAATTCGTACCAACAGGGAACGGTCAGTTGGGGATCGATCCCCTTTACCGCCCTCACCGCCCTGCCGAGCCTCAACCCGCCAACGCCAATCTGGTTGATCCTGGTACTTACCGGATACGCCGTGCTCCTTGGCCCGCTGGCATATCTGCTGCTTCGTCGCATCGACCGGCGGGAATGGATGTTGGGCATACTGCCTGCCGCCGCCGCGGTCGGTACGGCCCTCACGATTCATCTGGCGTTGGGACGTCAAGGCAGCGATGTCGCGATCACGGAAGTCACGCTCCTGCGAGCAGAGGCCGGGGCGCCCGTGGCACTGACACATACCTACGTCGGCCTGTTCGCTCCGCGCCAGCAGTCGATCGATTTCCAGGCGCCCGGCGGTTCATTGGTGTCGCCCGGCCGCGGCGCCGTCGGCCAGTTCGGCATCGGGCAGCCGCGCCCGGGGGTACACGTTTCCGAGGGTATGGACGTGTTTGTGCCGGCCTTGCGTCTGGGACCGGCCGGCCTGTCGGTATTCACCGTGGACAGCCAGGCGACGCTGGGCGCCGGGATCGCCGGCACGCTGAACATCGACGGTCAATTCATTCGCGGACAACTGCAAAACAAGACCGGCCAACGCATATCGGACGCGGCGGTGGTCGTGGGCGCCAGCGTATATGCGATCGGCGCCCTTGGACCAAACGAAACGCGATCCATATCGATGCCGATTCCTGCCGGCGGCCCGTCCGCGGGAATCGGCCAGAGCAACCCCGTTGCTTCGCAGCTCTACCCAACAGTTCGATCAAGGTCGCCGGCCAGCGATGACCCGCGCCGCGATATACTGGATCGAGTGCTGTCGTCGGGGGCCTATGCCAACGGGCAAAACGTGGGAGGAGCCCTGTTCGTCGGTTGGCTGGATCAATCTCCCATGCACGTTGAGGTTCGCCGCGCGCGCGCGGCGGTGCGGCAGCTCACCCTGCTGGAAGCCGGAGTGCCGCTTAACCTTGACGCCAACGTGCAAGGGGCCATCCCCAGCGCCGTCCTCGAAGTGCGACCTCTGGTCAACCTCGGCGTCACAGAATCCCAACCAGGTCGCTACTCGATCGCCACCGGCGGCTCACTTGGCTTACAGTTCGATCTGCCCGCCGCCCTCGCCCCGGTCCAGGCGCTGCATCTGCTCGTTGCGGGCAGCTATAGCGGCGGCGCCGACCTGGCCGACGGCGCTGACCTCGGCACGATCTCTTTGTTCGATTGGACTGCCGGAGACTGGCGAAGTCTGCCGCTCGCGGCCGGCGACAACGTGCTGGCGCCAACCGCTTCACTGGTTTCGCCAACCGGCGAAGTGCGGCTCCGTTACAGTTTCAAGCCCGCCGCCGGCCTGACGGCGAGCGGGGTCGACTTCAACCGCTTCTCGCTGGTCGCGACCACGGGGGGCTCGTGATCGTATCTCCTCAAGGTTGCGGCGTCTCAGACAGCGGAGATGACTCCTATGACGGCCGTTGAGCTACAAGGCGTCAGTCGCGTCCAGAATGGCACGACCATGGTGCGTGACGTGAGCCTTTCGGTTCCCGAAGGAAGCACCTTCGCGCTGGTCGGTCCGAATGGCTCCGGCAAGACGACCATCCTGCGGATGCTGGCAACGATCATACGCCCATCGGCGGGCAAGGCGCAGGTCCTCGGCCACGACGTCGTGGCCGAGCCGGGCACGGTGCGCCAAATTGTCGGGTACGTTCCCGATTCGTTCGGTACCTATCCCGGCTTGAAGGTGCGCGAGTACCTGGAGTTCTTCGCGAGCGCGCACCGGCTGCGGAGCGCCGGCGCGACCATCACCGACCTCCTGAATCTCGTCGAACTGCGTCAGGTCGAACGCCGCTATCTCTCCGGCCTCTCTCGCGGGATGAAACAGCGGCTGGCCATTGCGCGGGCGTTGCTGCACGACCCGGCGGTACTGCTGCTGGATGAACCGACCTTTGGCCTCGACGTTCGCGGGCGCAGCGACGTGGTCGCCGTACTGAAGGAGCTGCATGATGTTGGGAAAACCCTGATCATCAGCAGCCACTTGCTGGACGATGTCGCTCCCATCGCTACCGATGTCGCGGCCATTTCCGGTGGGCGACTGGTGGCCTCTATGTCGGCCGAGCAGCTTCGGCGCCTCATCGAAGGACCACGACGCATCCGGCTCGAGGTGGCCAACGATCCCCGGCAGGCACAAGCCGTGCTGGCGGCGATAGACGCCGCACAATCGGTTGAGGCCGAAGGGCAGGAGTTGACGTTTCTTTTTCGCGGTAGCCGCTACGCGCTTCCCGAGGTGGTCACGGCGCTCGTTCAGCGTGAGGTCAAGATTATCCGCTTCGCCGAAGAGAGCAACGATCTGGAAGTCCTCCTGGCCAGTCTGGAGGAGCCCCCCGGATGATGCTCTGGCGAGCTGCCTACACCGATCTCCGTGCCCGAAGCCGTGGCGGCGCAACGTTTGTGGCTATCGTCGTGGTGGTGGCAATCTTTGGCCTGGCCGTAGCGCTGGCCTTTCACGCCTTAGGGCAGCAGCCGGCGCCGGTGGTGAGTTTCGGCGCCCAAAACTTCGGGCGATCGGGCACGATTAGCAATGGGCCGGCAACGCCGACCGCCGTCGATGCACTTACCGCGTCGAGCCGGAGCGCCATCCTGCTGGTCGTTCTAGGCGGGTTAATGGCCGTTTGCGGCGCCGTCGTCGCCGCGACTGTCGGCGCCGCGTCCGTCGCCGGTGAGCACGAGCGCGAGACTATTGACTTGCTCCTCACCACCCAGCTCGGCGCCGGCGGCGTCACGGCGGTCAAGACGTTGTCCACGTTCCTGTATTCTCTGCTTGTCACTCTAGCAGCGGCGCCGGCCTTCGGGCTATTGCTAGTCTTCAGCTCCCTGCCGCTCGCTAGTGTTGGGGCTGCTCTCATCATCGTCGTCGGAAGCATATTGCTATCCTCCGCGATCGGCGTCTTCTTTTCCTCCTTGACGCGGTCAAGCGCGGCGGCGTTTCTGAGCGCTGTGGGGACGGTGGCCTTCCTCCTAGTCGGCGCGGCTGCGCTGTACCTATTGCTGTCCCGCCTATCGAACAGCCTGCATGTGTTGACACAGCTCCTGCTCTTGCCCAGTCCGGTCGCGGCGTTGGTGTCGTCCAATTATGGCCAATTCCAGGCCCCGGACGCCGTGCTGCTGCCGGCTCTGCTCCGCGCATCGCCTGAGCATCCGGTGCATCTCGCCGGCCCATGGCAGCTTCCCGTGCCGCTATGGCTCCTGACCATCGCGCTGGACGTTGTTGGCGCGCTTTTGTTATCCGTGCTCACGAACAAGATCATCCAGGGAACCGGAGGGGCGCGCCGGCTCCAGATCTGACGGGAACCTCTCCCCCGGCCCCTCCCCTACGAAGGGAGGGGAGCTTGCTTGGAGACGATCGTTCCTGACGTCAGCAGCCCGGGCTGGGGTTGCCTGGACGAGCGGTCACCCTCGCCGTGGAGGCTCCCCTCCCTTTGTAGGGGAGGGGCCGGGGGAGAGGTTGACTAGGGTCTGGGACGAGGGCCCGCATCAGAAACGCCCTCGCTCTGACTTGGCTTTGCATTTGATGCAGAGCGACGCCTGCGGTAGCGCGCGCAAGCGCTGCGGATTGATCGGTTCTCCACAGGAATCGCAGCGTCCGTAGTCGCCCCGTTCCAGCTTTGTCAGTGCGCTGCGAATGTCGGACAGGGCGGCCTGCAGGCCGCGGCGATGCGCCTGGTCCTTCTCACGCTCTACGGTAAGGGCCGCGTCGTCGGCCAATTGTTCGCCGGCCGTCTCGCCGGGCGACTGTTCCTCACGGGCGCGCTCGTCCAGGGACTCGATCTCCTCGACAATCCGACGCTCATCGGCGAGCAGCCGCTCCCGGACGAGGCCAGCGTCTCCTTCAAGCACGTTTCACTTCCTTGCGAATAGGGGTTAGGGGTTGGGGG
>Ga0207416_1003726_pt1 | contig 14110 bp, 16 predicted proteins | sample PaiPotPPM11metaG_FD_184107 | JGI IMG/M metagenome (GOLD analysis project Ga0207416, IMG submission 184107) | Iron sulfur acid spring bacterial and archeal communities from Banff, Canada, to study Microbial Dark Matter (Phase II) - Paint Pots PPM... ...
CGGCCCCTTCCCCCAATACTAGGGGAAGGGGAGATCCTGGTACGAGGCAATAAGGCTGAAGGCGGGGCTTTTCGATCTGTTGTAGGGGCGCATGGCGTGCGCCCTTCGCGCCGGTGGGCGCGACCAGCGGCGCGCCGCCAGCCGCGAACGCACGTCTCAGGATCGCCCCTCTCCATGAAATGGAGAGGGGAAGGGGGTGAGGAGACGCCCCGCTGCAAACGTACCTCCGCCCGATGTGGGCGAGAGGGAGGGACAGCCGCCTGAGCGTGGCGCCCGAAGGAGTTTTGAGCCATGCCGAAACACGGCAAGCAGTACACCGCGGTCGCGAAGCTCGTCGATAAGAGCAAGCTCTACAGCCCGGAAGAGGGCATCAAGCTTGCCAAAGAGGCGCACTTCGCCAAATTCGACGAGACGGTTGAGGTCCATCTCCGCACCGGGCTGGACCCGCGCCACGCCGACCAGCAGGTGCGCGGCACGGCGCTCCTGCCGCACGGCCTGGGCAAGACCGTACGCGTGCTCGTTTTCGCCGAGGGCGAGGCGGCGCGCACGGCTCAGGAGGCCGGCGCCGATTTCGTCGGCAGCGACGATCTGATCAATCAGATCCAGGGCGGCTGGACGGACTTCGATGTGGCGCTGGCCGTGCGCGACCTGATGGGCAAGGTCGGCCGGCTCGGCCGCGTGCTCGGTCCGCGCGGCCTGATGCCGAACCCGCGCTCCGGCACCGTGGTCGAGCCGCAGGACATCGCCCGCGCCGTGAACGACGCCCGCCAGGGCCGTGTCGAGTTCCGCCTCGACCGCACCGCGCTGATGCACGTGCCGATCGGCAAGGTCAGCTTTGACGAAGCGGCGCTGCTCGGCAACATGGCCACGCTGATGCAGGCGATCGTGCAGGCCAAACCCAGCGGCGCCAAGGGCCAGTACATCCGCAGCGTCACCGTGACGACGACGATGGGACCGGGCATCCATCTGGACCTGACGCCGACGTTGACGCTGCAGGCGCAGTAAGCGCGCGATCGGCTATACTGGCCCGGACAACTGCATAGTCGCCGATCCACGCCAGAGACAGCAGGCGGCCACGCGGCCTTAATTCCCCAACCTGCCGAGGCGAGCGATCCGGTGCCGGCTTCCGGCGCAGCGCGCCGGGAAACTGCCGGCCGCGGACCCTCGTGCCTCTCTGGTGCGAGGGTCTTTTGTCTGTCCGTCGCCGGCGAACGATCGGGCAGGCAGCGCCGCGGCTGGTCGAACAGGTGCGGCAGACGCACGAGATGGTCGCGCCGCGCGAGCAAGCCGCTCGCCGGCCGCGGCGAAGGGAGGGCACGAACCGTGCCAACGGCACGCAAAGAGCAGCAGGTCGATGAACTGCAGGACCTGGTTTCGCGCGCGACGATCGCGATCAGCACCGCCTATCGCGGCCTGAGCGTGGCCGAAATGATGGTCTTGCGCCGGCGGATGCGCGACGCCGGCGTCGAAGTGCGCGTGGTCAAGAACACCCTGCTGAAGATCGCCGCCGAGCGCGCGGGCCAGCCGCGCGTGGCCGAGCTGGGCATCGGCCCGGCGGCGATTCTGTTCGGCTACGGCGACGTGGCCACGCCGGCGAAGGCGGTGCAGGAGTACATGCGCACGGCGCGCAATGCGCTCACCGTCAATTCGGCGTTCGTGGACGGGCTGGTGCTCAGCGCCAACGAGCTGGGCGACATCGCCAGTCTGCCTTCCAAAGAGCAACTGCTGGCCAACCTCATTGGCGGTCTGCGCTCGCCGGTGGCGACGTTCGCGAGCCTGCTGCAGGGCACAATTCAGCAGTTCGCCGGTCTGGTTGACGCGCGGGCCAATCAGCTCGAAAACAGCGCCGCGTAGCGAACGGCATCCAGTCAGGGACGATCCCCCGGCGAGCGCCGGGGCGCAGGAGGAACAACAGCGATGGCAAGCGAGCGTGTGGAGCAGGTGCTGGACATCATCAAAGAGATGACGATCCTTGAGCTGCGCGACCTGAACAAGCAGATCGAAGAGGTCTTCGGGGTCACGGCGGCGGCGCCGATGATGATGGCCGCGGGCGCGATGCCCGGGGCGGGCGCGGCCGCGGCGCCCGAGGCGCCGGCCGAGGAGCAGACCGAGTTCACGGTCATGCTCACCAACTTCGGCGACAACAAGATCGGCGTGATCAAGGCCGTGCGCGAGGTCACGTCGCTTGGCCTGAAAGAGGCCAAGGATCTGGTCGAGAGCGCCCCGGTAGCCGTCAAAGAAGGCATCACCAAAGACGAGGCCGAGTCGATCAAGTCGAAACTGGCCGACGCCGGCGCCGGCGTCGAGGTCAAGTAAGCGCGTCGGTCTTCAGCCATTGCCCCCTCTCCCAGATTCGGGAGAGGGGGCTTGCTCTGCACACTGTGCCCGGTCCCCGGGCTGCGACGGCCGCGCGGGGCGCCTAACCCTGTTTTGCCTGAAGGCAAATCTGTCCCTTCCCGAAACGGGCAAGGGACTTCTGGAGCGCTCCATACACCATGCGACGGCGGCGGGGTGGCCTCCAACCATCGGGTCGCTCTCGAACCCCACCCTTCCTGTGTCGGGAAGGGACATGTCGGGAAGGGACAGCCTTCGCCTGCGAAGGCAGGGTTAGGCCACAGTTTGCCGCGTGGCGGCTTCGCTCGCTAAGATCCAGACGCAATGAGCGATCTGCCAGCCCCGCTGCGCGAACAGGCCCTCGACGTTTTGCGTTCCACCTTCGGCTACGGCTCCTTTCGGCCGTTGCAGGAGGAGATCGTCGGCGCGGTGCTCGCCGGCCGCGACGCTTTCGTGCTGATGCCGACCGGCGGCGGCAAGTCGCTCTGTTATCAGTTGCCGGCCCTCATCCTCGATGGCATCACCGTCGTCGTCTCGCCGCTGATCGCGCTGATGCAGGACCAGGTCGATCAGCTCAACGCGCTCGGCGTCGCGGCCACGTTCATCAATAGCTCGCTCGACCTCGGCGAAATGGAGCGCCGCCGCCAGGCCGTGGCGCGCGGCGACGTCAAGCTGCTGTACGTGGCGCCGGAGCGCTTCGCCAGCCCCGGCTTTCTGAACCTGCTCGGCGATACGGGCGTCGCGCGCTTCGCCATCGACGAGGCGCACTGCATCTCCGAGTGGGGCCACGACTTCCGGCCCGACTACCGCGAACTGAAGCGGCTGCGCCAGCTTTTCCCGCAGACGCCGTTCGCCGCCTTCACCGCTACGGCCACGCCCCGCGTGCAGCAGGACATCATCCAACAACTCGGCCTGAAGAACGTCGCCCGGTTCCGTGCCAGCTTCAACCGCGGCAACCTGTTTTATGAGGTGCGTCCGAAGAAGAGCGCCTACGAACAGCTCCGCCGCTATCTGCGCGGGCGGCGGCGCGATTCAGGCATCATCTACTGCCAGTCGCGCGACGGCACGGAGAAGCTGGCCGCCAGGCTGCGCGCCGACGGCTTCAGCGCTACCGCCTATCATGCCGGGCTGGAGCCAGACGAGCGCCGCGAGCGGCAGGACGCCTTCATCCGCGACGACGTGCGCATCATGGTCGCCACGATCGCCTTCGGCATGGGCATCGACAAGCCAGACGTGCGCTTCGTCGTGCACCACGACCTGCCGCGCAACCTCGAAGGATATTATCAGGAGAGCGGCCGCGCCGGGCGCGACGGCGACCCCGCGGACTGCATCCTCTTCTACAGCTACGGCGACGTAACGAAGATCATGCGCTTCATCGAGGAGAAGCCGCCGGCCGAGCGCCGCGTCGCCGTGCAGCAGGTGCGGCAGATGGCAGGCTGGGCCTCGGACCCGGTCTGCCGCCGCCGCGCCCTGCTCGCCTACTTCGACGAGCAGTTCCCCGGCTCCGACCAAAACGCGCCCTGCTGCGATGTCTGCCGCGACGGCCTCGCCGACGCCGAGCCGGTGGACTGCACGCTCGCAGCGCGGATGCTGTTCGCCGCCGCGCGCCAGACGGGTGAGCGCTTCGGCGCCACGCACCTGATCAAGATCCTGCGCGGCGCCACCGACGAGCGTATCGAGCGGCTGGGCCACGACCGGCTGAAGACCTGGGGCGTGGGCGCAGAGCGTTCGCAGGAGGAGTGGCAGCATATCGTGCGCGAGCTGGTGCGCGAAGGCTACCTGCGCATCGACAGCGAGGCCTACAGCGCCATCCGCGTGACCGAGCAGGGCGATGCGGTGCGCGGGAACAAGCAGGCGGTGCTGTTGCGGCCGGCGCCCGAACGCGCCATTGCCGCGCCTGGCCAGCGCGACCGCGAGGAACGCCGGGAGCCGGCCGGCCCGGCGGACGAGGCGCTGTTCGAGGCGCTGCGGGCTGTGCGTCGCCGGCTGGCGACGGAGCAGGCGGTGCCGCCGTACGTGATCTTCTCCGACCGCACGCTGCGCGAGCTGGCGGCGCGCCGGCCCGCAAGCCGCGATGCGCTGCTGCGCGTGACCGGCGTTGGCGAGCACAAGGCTGAGGAGTACGGCGACCTCTTCTTGCGCGCGATCGCGGAGTATCTGGCGGGCGGCGAGGCCGCGGATTCTGGCGCCGTGCCGGCAGCGCCGGGGCGACGGGGAGCTGCGGAGCCCGCAGGACTCTCCGGGACGGTGGCGCGTACACTGGAGCTGTTTCATTCCGGCAAGGGACCGGAGCAGATCGCGGAAATGCGCGGGCTCTCCGCGGTGACGGTGTACGGCCACCTGGCCGACGCACTGCTGCTCGGCGCGGAGATCGACCTCGACCGGATCATCGTGCCGGAGCGGCGGGTAACAATTCTGACGGCGATGGCCGAGGAAGGCGCTGGTCCGCTGCGGCCGGTGTTGGACCGGCTCGGCGACGGCTACAGCTACGGCGAATTGCGGCTTGTGCAGGCCGCGCTGAACGGCGGACACTTGCAGCCGGACGGCGATGCCGGCGTGGGGTTGGATGCGGGGCGCGGCAACTGAGCCGCGGCGGGTGGCGAGGCGTAGCGAGATGAAGCTGGTGGCTGCCCTGGCCGCCTCGCTGGCGTTGCTCGTCGCGGCGTTCGTCTTGCTGCCGAAGCTGCTGCTGAACGTCTCCAGCAACGGCGCGAACAACCAGAACGTGCCGGTGGGCGAGACGCGCACGGGCGGCGCGGCGCCGGCAGCGGGCACGGCCGCGCCCGGTTCGGCGGCCCGCCGTTTCGTGGATTTCGCGCACCTGCAATCGAGCGCGGGCTTTACGCCGCTTACGCCCGCATCGCTGCCCGCGGATTATCAACCGTGGGAACAGTACGTCAAAGGCGGCGGCAGCCCAAACATCGTGGTGCTCAGCTACCTCAAGCCGGATGGCCTTTTCGTGCAGATCTATGAACGGCCGCAGAGCGCCAACGATGCCGGCGGCCGCGCCTTCTTCCGCGGCGGCTTTCAGCCGGGCGAGGGGACTGGCCGGGGCGGCGGCCAGGGCGGCCGTCCTGCCAGCTCCCCGTTCATCGACGTGGGCGGCGCACAGGGGCTGTATGTCCAGGGCACGTTCGGACCGGGCAATCGCCAGATGGCCGATGCGCTCGCGCCCTCCCAGCGCAATACGCAGCCGCACCGCGTCCTCGTGATCAAGAACAATATCGAGATCATCGTCGAGGCCGACCTCACCGACGTGCCGCGCGACGAGTTGATTCAGATCGCTGCCGGGCTGCACTGAATGCCGGGTGCCGTGGACCGCAGCGCATGAACCTGTTCGAGGCGTTCCGGCTCGGGCCGCGCGAACGGGTCGCGATCGTCGGCGGCGGCGGCAAGACGACGATCCTCTTCCGCCTCGCCGCCGAGGCAGTTGTTGCCGGCCACACGGCCGTGGTTGGCGGTACGACTCGCTTCACGCCGCCCCGCAGCGGCATAGCTCCGCCCCTGCTCGTCGTCGCTGAGGGCGCCGATCCCAGCGCAGCCGTGGTCGTGGCGCTGCGCGACTCGCCGTCGCTCACGATCGCGACCGGCCGGGGCGACAAGGGCCGCTGGCTGCCGCTCAGCGTTGCGCAGGCGGACGCGCTGGCGGACCTGCCCGAACTGGCATTGCTCGCGCTGGAGGCCGACGGCAGCCGCAACCGGCCCTTCAAAGCGCCGGGCGTTGGCGAGCCGGTGATCCCGCTTTCGACGACGCTGGTGCTGGCCGTCGTCGGCCTCGATGTCATCGGCCGTCCGCTGACGGACGAATGGGTCCACCGGCCGCAGCGGGTGGCGGCGCTGAGTGAACTGCGGCCGGGAGAGCCGATCACTCCCGATGCCGTGGCTCGCGTGTTGCTGCACGCGGATGGCGGCCGCAAAGCTGTGCCGGCCGGGGCGCGCTGGCTGCCGGTGCTGAACAAGGCCGAGCCCGAGCGCCGCGCCGCGGCGGAGACGATCGCTCGGGCGCTGCTCCGCGGCGGCGCCGAAACCGTCGTGCTGGCCACCGCTGCGGCGCGCGAACCGGTCGTCGCGGTGCTGCGGTAGCAAAGATTGTCTCGGACCGCAGCCGCTCCTGCCCGCGCGAGGGCCTAACCCCGCCGCGGCTGAAGCCGCGTCTCCCTTCCCGACACGGGAAGGGTTGGGGTCGAGGACGAACGGACGGATGGCAGACCATCCGCCTGTCCCGCAAGGACACCCCGGCCCCACCGCCGTCGCATGGTGATTGGAACGCTCCAGAAGTCCCTTTCCCGCCTCGGGAAGGGACAGCTTCGGCTGAAGCCGAAGCAGGGTTAGGTGCCCCGCGCGGGCGTCGCGCGCCGGACGTAAACAGACCACGTGCCGACGCTTGCGGCTGGCGTCGCGCCGGTGCGAGGGGTACGCTGGGATTATGAGCACGGAGCACGCCACGCTTGCCGCCACTGTTGCGGCCACGGCGCCGCCCGCCGCGCGTCCCGACGGCGAGGTCGAGGCGCTGCTGCGGCTGGCTGCACTGCATCGTCGCTTCGCACACCCGGTGAAGCCGGACGACGCGCTGCAGGCGATCTGCGATCTGGCGCACGAACTGACGCACGGCCGCTACGCCGCGCTGGCGATTACCGACGTGCACGACCGCACGGAGGGCTTCTACACGAGCGGTCTGACGCGCGCGGAGATGAAAGGTCTCAAAGTGCCGCCCACCGGCCACGGGCCGCTCGGCAGCCTGCGCAGCGACGGCAAGCCGGTGCGGATCAACGACCTCGAGCATCACCCGTACGCCTTCGGCTTCCCGCCGAAGCACCCGGTGATGCAGCGCATGCTCGGCGTGCCGATCTGGGCGCACGGCGAGGTACGCGGCAGCATGTACGTCACCGACCGTGCCGACGGCGATCCGTTCGACGACGAGGACGAACGGGCGATGGTCGCCCTGGCCCGCCACGCGAGTTACATCGTCGAGAATTTCTGGTTCTGAGCGAGGATCCGTTTCCCATGCAGCAGTTTCCCGCCAGGCCCGGCGCCACGTCCGGTTTGCCGCAAATCGACGACGCCACGCTGGATACCTTTCTGGCCGAGATCGACCGGCACATCGACGCGCGGTTAGCACAGGCGCCGGCCATGCAGCCGCCCGCGCCGCGCAAGCTCGATGCGGGCAACGTGACGGCGATCGTCGGCGTGGGTATTCCCTTCGTCGTGCTGGCCGGCATCTTCGGTCACCAGGCGGGCGCAATTCTGGCCGTGATCGTGATCGGCGTGCTGGGCGTGGCGCAGATGATCCGCGAGCAACTGGCATAGGGCACGCGATGGCGTAGGAAGCTGCTGGTCAGTTTGGGCGGAGTCTTTTGATTAGAGGGAGCGAAACCACTTCGGGTCGATGGTCACCTCATCCACTTGACGGGTGCTCACGCCCAATGCATACGTCTTCAAAAGATCGCAGAGACGGTCACCGTCGATCAGGTCAAGGGCGGGCGCACCATCGCGGGTTGCCTCTCGTTTGGCATCCTCTGTGAAATAGCCTGTCGTAATGAGGATTCCCTTGTCAGTGCGGCCGACCATCGCACCACGAAAGTCACGCACCGCTGCGGCACCAACACTGCCGCGGTATCGCTTGCACTGAAAGAAGACCTGAAAACTAAGCAGTTGCATCTGCAAGACCCCAATGCCGTCGATGCCCCCATCGCCGCTGCGACCCGTGACCTCAACGCGTACGAATCCAGCCTCGCGCAGGAGTCGCTGCGCCAATCGTTCAAACGCGGGAGGGGGCATGTCGCGTAGAGCCTCAAGAAGCCAGTCTCGCCACTCTCCGAACTCCGTGCTGCTGAGCGATGCGATAATGGAGTCTGGCGCCGGGACGGCTTCTGGCTCGGGTGGAACGACGTCAGTTCGTTTGCGGCGGGCGGGTCGCCCTGCGTACTGAGCACGAACCTGTTGGGGAATCGCCAGCACATCGGATTCCGTTAAGGAGCGGCCGACCTCGGTAAGCGCCCAGACGCCTCGGCTGCTGTTCTGAAGCGCCCCGGCGCTTTTCAAGTACGTGCGTGACCACATCAGACGATACGAAACTTCGGTGAGTCGACCATCGCCATGGGGCACGAGCTGTTGGTCCTCCGATAGACCCTCAATAGCGATGACTCGTTGATCGATTTCGCGGTTAGTTCCCGACCCACCCAGGTCACGAAGGGCAGCGATGGTGGGCCAGAGGAGCTTGTCATAGGTGGGCACACTGATGCTGCGAACCGCGTTCAGCGCCATACTCGCATCCTCAGAACCGCATCTCGCACAGATCCGGCGCGATCAGCAGGCGTGGCTCGGAGCGGGCCTGCACCTCTGCCGCGCTCACGCCGGGCGCCAGTTCTTTGAGCAGCATTCCCTCCGGCACGATCTCCAGCACCGCGAGGTCGGTCACGATCGTGTGGACGCAGGCCCGCGCGGTCAGGGGATAGCTGCACGCACGTACGAGCTTGGCGTGGCCGTCCTTCGTCTCGTGCTCCATCACGGCGATCACCCGCTTCGCGCCCGCCGCGAGGTCCATCGCGCCGCCGATGCCGCCCACGCCGCGCGCCGGCACCATCCAGTTCGCCAGGTCGCCGCGTTCCGACATCTGCATCGCGCCCAGCACGGCGATGTCCACGTGCCCGCCGCGCACCAGCGCGAACGACTCGGCGCTGTCGAAAAAGCTGGCCCCCGGCCGCAGGGTGACGCGCGCGCCGCCGGGATTGATCGTGTCGGCGTCCTCCTCTTCAGGCTTCGCATAGGGGCCGTAGCCCAGCACGCCGTTCTCCCCGTGCAACAGCACATCGATATCGTTGGGAATCACGTCGGCCAAAAGCGTGGGGATGCCGAGGCCGAGGTTCACGACCATGCCGTCGCGCAGCTCGCGGCAGACGCGCAGCACCATCAACTCGCGCGGAATGGCATGCGGGTGCGCTGCGCTCATCGGGGAACCCCGTTGCGGCCGGAACCCGTGCTCAGAACGACGCGCTGCACGTAGGCCGCGGGAGTGTGGACGTGGTCCGGGTCGATCTGGCCCGGCTCGACGATCTCGGCGACTTCCGCGATCGTCACGCGCGCCGCGGCGGCCATCGCGTGGTTGAAGTTGCGGCCGCTGCGGCGGTAGACCAGGTTGCCGAAGCGATCCGCTCGCAGGGCGCCGATCAGCGCGAAGTCAGCCGGCAGCCAGCGTTCCAGCAAGTACTCGCGCCCGTCGAACCAGGCCGTCGGCTTGCCTGCCGCGACGACGGTGCCCACGCCGGTAGCCGTGTAGAAGGCGGGGATGCCGGCGCCGGCGGCGCGCATGCGCTCGGCCAGCGTGCCCTGCGGCACCAGCTCCAGCGCGATCTGGCCACGTTTGTACTGCTCTTCGAACGGCGAGATCTGCCCGGCCGAGGCGTAGGCCGGGAACTAGGTGATCATCCTGCCGACCAGCCCCGCTTCGATCAGCGGTCCCATCTCGATGCGCGTGGCCGTCTGGATGCAGGTCAGGTTGCGGGCGCCGTGCCGCGCCAGCGCGTGAATCAGATCCCAGGCCGCGCCCACGCCGACGAAGCCGCCGACCATGATCGTGGCGCCGTCGGGAATGTCCGCCACGGCCGCGTCGGCGCTGGCGACCAGCTTGTTCATCGCAGCGCCCGCCAGTAGTGCGTCCTGTCGGTTCTAGATATGAACGTGCACCTCGCCGGCTTCGGTGACGGCGGTGGGATAGGTCGCGATCGGGTCGGTCGTGTGCTTCGGATCGAAGGCGCCCATCATGCTGCCCATCAGCGTGTTCTCTTTGTTGAAGGCCGGGTCGTAGGGTTCGCGCACGACTTTGCCGGAGCAGACCTCGAACCGCGCACCATGCAGGCTGCAGGTGATCACGCCGCTTTCGACCGTGCCGCGCGTCAGATCCCAGCCGCGGTGCGGACAGGTGCGGGCCGCGGCGCAGACCACGCCCTCCGCATTCACGAGCATCAGCTCGGCGCCGCCGACGTTGACCTTGCGCGGCTTGTTCGGCGCGAGTGCATCCGCGTTCACGCCGGTTGCGACGTCGACGCCCCAGCCATAGGGGTCGGGATAGGTTGCGCGGCTGACCACGGAGAGCGCCGCACCCGTGCCGCGCATGACGGCGGCGGCGCTGCCGCTGGGGCGCGGCCACGTCGGCTCGGCGTCCTCATCGTCATGCGCGTTCTCGGCGGCATGGTCGCCGGCGTGTGCGGCCCCGTTGGGCGCGGGCAGCGCCGGCAACGCGGCGGGCGCGCCCCCGCCGATGGGCAGCACCGTGCCGCGTTTCAGCGCGTTTGTCTCGCGGCGATCGCGGGCGGTGTTGGCGATGGTCGTGCGTTCTTTGTTGTAGAGGCCGCGCGCCTGCGGCGCCTCCGCGTCGAGCAGCCGGTCGAAACTGAAGCCGAGGCTGACGAAGGCGCCCTCGACCTGGCGGAAGCTCCAGCTCTGCGGGTTCTGTTCGGCTTGCGGCAGGTAGCGGCGGATCGCCAGCTCCACGTTGGGGTCGATCGGCTCTGCAGCGGCCATGCCGCGTGACTCGGCCAACCGATCCCGCCAGAACTCCTCGACATCCACGCTGTAGCCGAAGATGCGCACGCCGAGATGATAGATGTCCTCGACAAACAGTTCGATCTCGCCGGCACCGGGCGGCGCGTCGTCCAGGGCGCGAGAGATGTACACCAGCCGCTCGGCGACCTCTTGCTGCTCTTTGGTGCCCTTGGCGAAGAGGGGGATGCTGCGCGCCGCGATGAAGGCGAAGACCGGCCGCTCCTCCGGCGTAATGGCGAGCACCGCTGGCATGCGCGAAACCTCCCTGCGCCGGCTGGACCGGCTCAACGCCGGAACGGACTCACAGCGCCGATTCTCACCGTACGACGCGCCCTGCGTTGGATCCAGATCCCTGCAAGAGCCGCGGCGTGCTCACGGCCCCGGCAGCAAGGTGTCCGAGGCGCTGCCGAAGTCCATCACCCACACCCAGCTATACTGGCCGCCCGTGGCCGCCGCCGGTGCACGCTTGATGCCGACCGCCACGAAATCCTGACCCAGCAGGTTGCGCAGGTGACTGGGATCGCCCTGCCAGTCGGTGAAGACCGCGTCGGCTCCCGGCTTACCGCCGTTCAGGTTCTCTCCGATATTTGCCTGGTCGGCGGGATAGCCGCAGGCGTCGAAGCGGGCCGGCAACGAGCCGAAGCCGTCCTCGTGCCCGTACGACTGCTGCGTGACCATGGCGTGCGCCTTCCAGGCGGCGGTGCGTTGCAGGCCGGCCGAAAGCTGCAGCGGCGCCAGCCCGCTCGCCTTGCGCAGATCGTTGGTGAGGGTGAACATGCGCTGCTCTTCAGCATCGAGCGTGAGCGCCGCCGGCGCCACCGCGCAGGCCGAGTTGCTGGTAAGGGTGCTCACGAGCGTCCAGACCGCGTCGCTCGGCGGTGTGCCCAGCCCCGTCAGCAGGAAGCTGGCTCGCAGGAGGGCGCCCGCCGCGGCGAGGCCCGTTGCCGGCGCGGTCTGGGCAGCCGCGGCCCAGCTCAGCGCTGCCGGCCCGCTGTCGGCGCCGCGCGCCACGGCGATGGCCGCATCGGTTGCGGCCTGCGCCGCCTGCCGCGCCTGCTCGATCGCGGCGTCCGCTTGCGCCGGCGAGCCGGCGTCGATCGCCGCCTGCGCGGCCGCCAGCCCCTCGCGCACCGCAACCACCGATCGCTGCTCGGTGCTCGAAAGCGCCGGCAGCGGCCCGCTGCCGGCACGTCGCAGCCCATCCTCCTGCGCCCCGCGCAGGTCGTCCAGCAGCGCCTGCACACGGTCGAACTGGCGCCCGCGTACCAGTTCGTCCGCAACGCGCGCCACGGCCTCGACGGTGGCCCGGTCGGTGGGCGCCGTGTCGAGCGTCGCCTGGAGCTGGCGCAGCGTGGCGTCGAGGTCGTCGCCGGCCGCTTTGCCGAGCGTGACGCTGCCCGCGGCCCCCACCTGGACCAGAGCACCCTGGCCGGGCGCCAGCGACGTGACCGTCGTGTAGCCGTGCAGCGGGTCGTAGCTGTAGGCGGCGTCGGCGCCGCCGATGCCGAGCGTGGCCTGGCTGCTGGGGTTGCCGACGAGCACGGTCTGGCCGGCCGGGGCAAGCGTGCGGCTCGTCTCGGCGGCGCTGGGCCCGAGCGTCAGCGTCGTGTCCTGGGGGAAGTAGATCAACAACGCCCGTCCGCCGATCGCGCCGCCGGCGGCAACCTGCTCGTAGGCCGAGCCATCCTGGGAGAGCGTGTAGGCAGGGCCGATTCCCGCGGGCAGCAGCGTGCCGGAGGGCAGCGCTACCAGGTTCCAGCCGGCGGCATACATGACCGGCGTTCCCTGCGCGGCTCGCGTCTTGCCGGCGAACACGACGGGCGTGAGCGCGACGCAGAGCGCGAGCACCAGCGCGGGCAGCAGACGGCCGCCGAGCCGGCAACGGATTTTCGCTCGCGGAGGAAACGGCTGGGCCACTGCGGATCGCCTCCCATGTATGCAAACGACCGCCAACAGGGCATTCGCGGATCATCGCCCGCCGGGGAGCCGGTGTATCAGACAGTTCGTTGCGTGCACACACGGTGCGCGTCCGCGTTGATCAAGACGCCGCCGCTGGGATGCCGGTCGCAGGCGAGGGCGGCGTGGCTGGCCAGGCGTCAGTTCAGGCCCGCGGTCTGCTGCACCCGAACGAGACCGCCGGCCGCGCGGATTTCCAGCATCCAGGTGGAGCGGCCGCGGAGGCCACGGCGGCCTGGGCCTGGCGCAGAATCTGCTCCACCCGGTCATTTCCCGCCGCGGAGAAGGCCATCACGCTGCTCTTCGGGAGTTCGCTCAGCTCGCGGCCGGGACGCAGATATCGGCGTCAGCGACGGCAGGCAGCAGATTCGCCAGGTCCGGCGACACGCCGCTCGCGGTCAGCAAGGCGTGCAGCGCGTCCGGCGCCAGCACGACCGTCCAGTTCGCACCGGGATGCGCCAGACTGGCCGCGGCGTTGGCATCATCAGCAGTGGCAAAGCGGGTGCAATCGACGCTGGCCGAGCCGTCGCCGACCTGAACGTGGCTGCCGCTGCCGTCGTTTATCTGGATGATCTGCACATTGCTGCTGTTGCCCGTGTCCGCTGGCAGCACGACGACATAGTACGCCGCCGTGCCCGGGTCCGGCTCGGCCTGAGCCGGACGGCAGGCGAGCGCGCCCAGCCCAAGCAGCAGCGTGGCGAGGCCCGCCGCGAGGGTGCGTTTTCGACGCATGATCTGCCTCCCTGCGCGCCTTGTCCGCCGCTCCCGGCAGGCGGGCGCGACGGACAGCGACGCTGATCGGTGCCGGCTTAGACGTGGATGCCGGCGACCACCGCGTTGGCGTAGTTCACCTGCGGCGCGGCCGAGAGTACGGCGATGTTGAGCTGCGTGATCGGCACCACGGCCACGCCGATCACCGGGCTGCCCACGTTGTTGAGAACGACGACTGGCATGTGAAGCCTCCTTCAGGGGTATGCGCCTGCATCCCCGCGACGACACTGGTAGGCGGCGGGCCGGCAGGCGATGCTGCCGGTCCGCCGGTTGACACCGGACGGGCTTAGTGGCCCTGGCTGATCACAGCCACGTTGGTCTGGGGGCCGGAGCCGAAGCCGATGTTGGCCTGCTGCACATTGGCGGCGTTCAGGTAGCCGTAGCCCTGCGCGATCACGGCGGCGTTGGTCTGCGGGCCGGTCAGGAAGCCGTAGTTGAGCTGGCCGAGGTTCACGAAGTTCATGGTGGTATTCCTCCCCTTGTTTTCTTCGGCGGCGGCTCCGCTGCC